>JGI12269J14319_10003300_pt1 | contig 15233 bp, 13 predicted proteins | sample PeaSoiSIISIP2007_FD_14319 | JGI IMG/M metagenome (IMG submission 14319) | reverse complement strand
TAACCGTCCGCCAATCTCGACTGGTAGATCTCGGCGGGCTGTCCATCTCCTCCGCCTCATCGAGCCAGTCCTCCGCCGCGAGCCTCGCCTGTCCGGACCGAACAACTTCGTCACCGCGCTGAGAAATGCCCCTAACTCGCGTTCTGCCATGTGCATCTGGTCCGCATACGCAGAAGTGGAAAACAATTCTTTCGCATTCACAGTATCCTCCTGTTTTCACCCTACGGCGCCGATGGTTGTAGCCATGATCCCAAGAAAGCGACGTCGATTGCGGCGACCGAGTTCCTCGAACATCGCTCTCAATCCAATTGGCAGACCGTCCTTCGCCACAGATTTGATCAGGCGACCCTGGTGTCTGCTTTGGTCTCCACCACGTTCGTCATAACGTTGATGCCATCGGGGTTATAGCGAGCGTCATGGTGCGCTCTCCGATTAAGCCAGAAGTGCGGCGCCGAGTCTATTGGACGAACGTATCGATCGATCCCAAAGTATCGAGTGGACAATCTCCCGCAAAACGGTGCATCATATTTCCACCGGTTTACTCGGCGCCACCTCACCGTTTCTCTCTTGCCTGATAGAAGTTGCTGGGCTCCGTTGCAGGAGATGCATGTGAGGAGGACTGCATCATGAGGAAAGCCAGGGCACCCATCTCCCTCGCCGGCTCCCAGCTCGGCGAAGTGCGTCATGTCTGCGCATTCTTCAACAGCGACGACGAAGAGTATCGCGTGTTGCTTCCCTTCATTAAGGACGGATTTGAGTGTGGCGACAAGGCCGTGCACGTGGTGAATCCGGATCAGCGGCATGACCACTTGCAACGGTTGGCCGCGGCCGGCATCGACCCGGCGGCTGCTCAGCAGAGCGGACAACTCGAAGTTCGGATCAACACCGAAGCGTACATTCGGGACGGCCGTTTCGATCAGGATCGGATGCTGGCGGCGTTCGAGCAAATGGCTAGCGGCAACGCCAAGGGAGGGTTCCCGCTCAGCCGCATTTGCTGCCGTATGGACTGGGTGGTTGGAGACCGATCGTACGTCGACGACGTCGTTGAGTTCGAATCGAGGGTAAACAACGTGTGGCTTCGCCACGATGACGCGGTCATCTGCACCTATCATCTCGGCCAATTTGGAGGCGATACGGTGATCGACATCATGCGGACACATCCCATGATCATCATCGGCGGTTTCCTTCAGCAGAACCCGTTCTTTGTACCGCCCGACGAATTCCTGCGGGAAGTTCGCGAACGACGGGCAAGGCGGAGATCTCTACCTTCGACAGCGGCCTGACATGCAAGAGCTTCCCGCCGACGAGATCAAGCGTCTTCAGCGTTGCATCAACGATCTGGTCAGCTTGCTCGCTCTCCCAGCTATCTGGAGCGGCAGCGAGCCCCCGCAGATTGTCGATATTCTGCTCGACGCGCTCCTGCGTATGCTCCGCCTGGATTTCATATACGCGCGGCTGAAGGAACCGGTCGCCGCAGCGTCCGTCGAGGTCCTCCGGGTCAGCGACTCGTGCAAACTGAGGCTGGAACCGCAAGAGATCCGGTTGATGCTCAGCAACTGGCTTGGAGGTGGCGCCCAAGAGTCGCCGGCGCCGACCGGGAACCGTTTTGCCGACGTAGACATTTCGATCTTCCCCTTGCCGCTGGGGGTGCATGGTGAGATCGGCGTAATCGTTGTGGGTTCCGAGCGAGCGGATTTCCCCAGGCAGACCGAGAGCCTTCTTCTGAGCGTGGCGGCGAATCAGGCGTCCATCGGCCTGCAAGAGGCGCGCCTCCGGAACCAACAGAAGCGGATCTCCAGCGAACTCGATCATCAGGTCGCGCAACGAACTGCAAAGCTTGCCGAAACCAACGAAGAGCTGAGAAAGGAGATCGTCGACCGCAAGCGGGCTGAGGAAGCCCTGCGCGACAGCGAGCAGAGTTTGCGCCTGGTCCTTGATGGCATCGCGGGATTGGTAGCGATCATGAGCCCAACGGGTGAAGTTGAAGTCGTCAACCGTCAGGTCTCGGACTACTTCCGCAAACCCATCGACGAAATGAAAGGATGGTCAACCAGCGACGCCGTTCACCCGCAGGACCTTCCTGGCGTGATTTCCGCTTGGATGCATTCGGTTGAGACGGTATCTCCGTACGATGTTGATCACCGTCTGCGCCGTGCTGACGGCGTATATCGTTGGTTCCACGCCCGCGGCCTCCCCCTGCTTGACGCAGAGGGTCGGGTTCTCCGCTGGTATGTTCTGCTCACCGACATTGACGATAGAAGACGAGCAGAGGAAGCGCTGCAGGCCAGCGAACGCGAACTTGGCCTGATCATCAATACCATCCCCGCGCTAGCGTGGTCAGCGCGCCCTGACGGCTCGGCGGAGTTCTTCAACCAGCATTACCTTGCGTACGTGGGGCTGCCTTTGGATCAGCTGCAAGGCTCAGGCTGGACAGTCGCCGTGCACCCAGACGACCTGGGCGCCCTGACTGCTGCGTGGCAATCGATGATGGCCACGGGCAAGGCCGGAGAAGTCGAAGGGCGACTGCGCCGCTTCGACGGTGAGTATCGTTGGTTCCTGATCCGCGCAAACCCGATGCTCGATGAATCGGGCAACATTTTGAAATGGTATGGGACAAATGCCGATATTGACGGTCGCAAGCGGGCAGAAGAACAGCTGCGGCGGAGCGAGGCCTTCCTCACGGAAGGCCAGAAGCTCAGTCGCATCGGCAACTTTTCCTGGCTGATCGCGACGGACGACATCAAATGGTCGGAGCAGCTTTATCGCATTTTCGAGTTTGAACTGGGCGTGCCGGTGACGTTTGAATTGATTGGATCTCGCGTTCATCCAGAAGACCTCCCGTTGCTGTATGACATGATCGGAAAGGCGCAACGTGGCGTTAGCGACTTCGAATACGAGCACCGGTTGCTCATGCCCGACCGCTCGATCAAGTACCTGCACCTCATCGGTCATCGGAGTCGAGACAATCAGGCCCGCCCGGAGTACATCGGAGCGGTTCAGGATGTCACGCAGCGCCGGCTCTCCGAACAAGCTCTCGGCAAGGCCAGATCGGAACTCGCCAACGTCGCCAGGGTAACAAGCCTCGGAGTGTTAACGGCGTCCATCGCACACGAAGTCAACCAGCCTCTTTCGGGCATCATCACCAATGCCAGCACCTGTCTGCGGATGCTCTCTGCCGATCCTCCAAACGTCGATGGCGCCCGAGAAACCGCCCGGCGGGCGATTCGTGATGGCAACCGGGCTTCTGACGTGGTCACGCGGCTTCGCGCGCTGTATAGCAGGAAAACTCTTTCTCCTGAATTGATGGACCTGAATGAGGCCACTCGCGAGGTGACTTCCTTGTCGATGAGTGAGCTACAGAGCCAGCGTGTGATTGTGCGGCATGAACTTGCGGACAACGTCCCGTCCGTCACGGGTGATCGCGTCCAGCTTCAGCAAGTCATCCTGAATCTACTCCGGAATGCGTCGGATGCAATGAGCGCTGTCGACGATCGTCCGAGAGACCTGCTGATCAGAACCGAACGCGACGGCGAAGATCGAGTGCGCCTTAGCGTGAAAGACGCGGGGGTCGGCCTCACAACGCAAGCGGCGGATAAGCTCTTTGAAGCTTTCTACACCACGAAAAGCGATGGAATGGGAATCGGGCTATCGATCAGCCGCTCCATTATCGAGGCTCATCGCGGACGCCTGTGGGCGACGGCGAACGACGGCCCAGGAGCCACGTTTGCATTCTCCATTCCTTGCAGGCGCGAGGGCCTCGCCGACGCCGCAACCAGCGACAACTGGACAGATCCGTTGATTGGCGCAGCTTGATGCCAGTCTCGTCTAGATATCACCGGTTAACCCAATACCTAAGTACAATAGACGCTTCTCACGGAGTGGAGCAATGTTGTCATGAAGTCTCACCCTGAAGAAAGCGCCGCCGAACGTCCGCTTGTGTCAGTAGTTGATGACGATGAGTCAGTGCGCGAGTCACTGCCTGATTTGCTACGAGAGTTCGGCTTTGCAACTCGCACATTCTCGTCGGCGAAAGAGTTCCTCGGCTCCGATTGCCTCCGCCAAACCAGATGTGATCCTCGACATTGCCATGCCGGAGATGACCGGGCCCGAACTTCAACAAGAATTGATTCGTCGGCGACAAGCGATTCCGACCATCTTCATCACTGGAAATAGGGATAAGACTGTCCGCCCGCGGCTGCTCGAGCAGGGTGCGGTGGAGTGCTTGTTCAAGCCGTTTAGCGATACGGATCTGCTTGATGCGCTTAATACCGCACTTCGAGCGAGCTAACAATTCAGTCCACGACGACCCTCAGTCGCTTGCCGCCAGAAGGGATATAAAATGATCTTAGCGCGCGCTTTTCGCGATGTAGTGGGGTCATCACCAATGTCGACGGTCACGCCCATTGTGTTCATTGTTGACGACGACATCTCCGTGCGCGAGTCACTGGAATTGTTGATTCAGACTGAAGGCTGGCAGGCCGAGACCTTCGCATCCGCTCAAGACTTTCTCAATCACCCGCGAACTGCTCTTCCAAGCTGTCTCATCCTTGACGTTTCGCTTCCAGGCCTCAACGGCCTGGAACTGCAGCAGCGAGTTGCGGCCGAGCGTAATGACATGCCGATCATCTTTATCACCGGCCACGGTGATATCCCGATGACAGTCCGTGCCATGAAGGCCGGCGCAATTGAGTTCTTAACCATGAAGGCCGGCGCAATTGAATTCTTAACGAAGCCTTTCAGTGATGAAGCGCTCCTGCACGCGATTCGGCAAGCGTTCCAACGCAGCCGCCTTGCGCTCAGCCACGAAGCGGAGATGCGGGAACTCCGGAACTGTTACGCATTACTTACCCCTCGCGAGCAACAGGTTATGGCGTTGGTCGTTTCGGGCCTGTTGAACAAACAGATTGGCGGCGAGCTCGGCATCAGCGAAATCACAGTGAAAGCGCATCGCGGGCAGGTCATGCAGAAGATGAAAGCTGACTCTCTCGCCGCGCTAGTGAAAATGGCGACTAAGCTTCGCTCTGCACCTCTGCCTGACTCTGGCAGGTCTTCCGCCGCTTGATTGCGTTGAGGGACGCTCCTTCGAAAGGTCGTCCTTACACCAGAGCCCCCTAAGCAGTAGCGGCGTGGTCAACCCTGAACTCGCGACCGGCGTTGATCTCCAAACAGGATGCCAGACGCATTCATCAAGTACTGTTCATCGCTAAGCCTTTCGACCAATTCGTCGGGAAATGAAGAGATTTCGCTCTGCAAATATGCAGCCAGCTCGCGATAGATTTCCCGCCGGGCGTAAGGCTCCAGTTCGTTGCGGCGCCGCAGCGCATCTTGAATCAGACTGGCCAGTTCCGGCGTTGCCGCTCGGCGGAGATGCACCGCGATTGTGGGATACTCCATGAAGGAGTTGTACTTCTGCCGCGTCCAGAATTCCTCCCCCGGTACAGCCAGCGGCGTTTGGCGCACGACGAGCGTCCCCGCCACTCGGTCGCCGAAGCGCTGCATCAGAGGACTGCTCAGTACCGAAATTCCTCCCACCAGATAGGCGAACGGCAGCGCATCAAAGACGCGCATCAAATTCCGTACCCACGCCTGTTCGATCCGCAGCGGAAGTCCGGCCTGGTCAATCACGCGCAAATGGAGTAGGCGTTTTCCAATGGTCTGCCCGTTCCAGAAACCTTCCAGTAATGCGCCATAGGCAAACCCAATTGCGAATTCCGCGAGCGCGATCACCATGACTCCAAATCCGGGTGTTTTCGCGAAAATCCAGTAAACTATCAGCCCTATTCCGTTCACCGTCCCCAGCACGATCGCGATATCGAACAACATGGCATAGAGGCGGGACGCGGGACCAGCCAGGGGTAATCGAAAGAACACACCTTCCGGAGTCACAATGGTCAGTTCGGCCACGGTCGACGCGCGTGTTGACTGAGTATCTGTCATCTGTTCTCCGAAGGAACGCCAGAGCGCGCTTCCCCGCCGATCTCTCTACGTCCGATCAGTAGTAGATAGATCGTCAGCAGCACGAGTTCCGCTGCAGCAACCGCAACTTTGAATCCGTAAGGCAGAACGGGCGCGTGATGCTGAGAGAAAAAGGCTTCCATGATTCCCGCCCACACCAGCATCATCGCCAACCCGGCGACCAATACCAACCATTCGCGCATCGATTGACGAACATTGCGATCCTCTCGCCGATGCAGCAGCAACCGAGCCAGGTAGAATCCCGCTTGTCCGGCGATCAATATCGATGGAATCTCAAACACGCCGTGTGGCAGCAGCCACGCAGTCATGAAAAGTCCGAAGCCCCGCTGCGTGTAGTGCACCGCTACGGCTCCGAGCAGTACGCCATTTTCGAATAGGAGGAGTGCCGTCCCGATGCCAAATGTTACGCCGAGTGCCGCTGCGAGCAACGCTACCTGGATGTTGTGCCGGATCAGTTGCGCCGAGAATGCTGCTTCGGTTTGTGCGGAGGCAAGGTGCCGCCCCTGTCCTTGCTCCTCTTCATGCACTCGCTGGTCCGGATTGCGTAGATAATCCGCCGGAAGCAAGACATCCACAGAGGCAGGATCGTAGCGCACCGCTAGTCCGCCCAGGGCGCAGCCTGACAGCGTGATCAGCACAGCTAGCACAAAATAGCGGGACTGCCTCCGGAACGTCTCGGGAAATGCCGTGAGAATCCTCAGCCAGCGGCGCGGCTGCCAGATTTCAGAGCGCATTGGCGGAGCGTAGTACAGTTCCGCATAGGCTCGCGCCACCAGCCGCTCGAGATACTGTCGTAGCTCATACGCCAGCGCGCCGTGTGTGACGCGATTCAAGTCCGTGGCAGCTTGGGCGTAAAGCTCTTGCAGTTGTTCGGCCTCCGCTGGATTCAGCCGGCGGTCCGGCCGGCTTTCTAACGCGGCGAGCAGCGATTCGAGGGCGCGCCAGCGTGGCCCCGCCTGCGCCTGAAATCGTTCCAGATCCAAGATCACAGTCGTTGCTCCCTCTTATTTTCCAGATACCCTTCCACGGCGGTTCGCAGGAACTTCTCCTCAGAAATGTACCGGAGCTGCACGTCCAGGTGGCGCAGCTGCCGCGCCAACGCGGTGAGTCGCTGGTTTTCTCGATCGCCCGCGAGCGCCGCATATACATCTTGATCCGTGTTCAGATCTTCCCTCGGCGAGAATGCTGGCCGCACGTGAGCCGGTAGGATGCTTGTCATCAAGAGGGCATGGGATGAGCGGACCAGGCCGACTCCGCGACGCAACGAATCTGAGATCGAGCGTTCCGTCAGGTCGGCGAGCAAGACCAGGTACGCGCGCCGCCGCAGTCGGACCCGAATCTCGGCGAACAATACCTCGTAATCCGCAGTCGTCGGCAAAGGCTCGATGTTCAGCAGGCGATCCCGAAATTGGTGAAACTGGGATTGGCCGCTTCCCGCGCGCAGCCAGGACTTCGCTCCGTCGGCATAAGTAACCAGACCAAACTCATCGCCTAGCTCCAGCGCGACGGTCGCTCCCACCAGCGCAGTTTCCACTGCGAGGTCCAGCATCCGTCGCGGTGCACGCTCTTGTGGAGCGGCGTTCTCAGGGTCCGTGGCCGGATGGAGGGCAAGCGCCGATGCCCGCGATTGGTCTACCACAAAATATACTTCCTGCTTTTGCTCCCATTGGAAAAGCCGGGTGACCGGCGCGCCCCGGCGCGCCGTGGATTTCCAGGCGACCTCCGAATAGGTATCGCCGGGTTGATATTCGCGCAAGCGCTCGAAGTCGCGCCCGTGACCGGCCCAGGGCGTCTGCTGGGACGCCACAAGCATGCGGTAAACCTGGCTGCGAAGAATCTCCTGCCGTCCGGGCCGCAAATTTGCCTCGATCCGCAAAGGCGCGGGCACATCAAACCATCGCCGCAAACGCCAGATTCCGAAGCGCGACCGCCGCTCTATGCCAACTCGCGGTCCAGGCCACAATCCGCGCCTAAGCAACGTGATTTCCGCCGTCCATGGCCAGAGTTGAATAGGCGTGGCGCTTTCTGGAGTTGATCCACCTGCGGTGGAATCGGGGTGCTCAAGCTTCAGCCGCTGGGAAGCGATTTCCACCCGGATGGCTGTTTCACCATCCTCCGTTGCCGGCATGATCGCGACGCGGATATCGCTGCCCAGCGAGCGCCGCGCGGGGCCAGCGACCGCAAACGGAACCTGAATGGTCTCCCCTTCGCGCCCTCGAAGGCCTTTCTCCGGCTTCAGAAGAACCGGCTCACATTCTTCGCGGGTGAGCCACAGGGCGATCGCGTCATAACACGTCAGCAGCGCCACAGGAGTGGCGATCAGGCCGAACCATAGCCATCCCCGCCCGAACCATGGCACAATGCACGCCCCCAAACCCAGCAGTCCTATAATCCACACCAGCGATTCCTGCGGACTGAAGAGCAATCCCGCCGGGCGAAGCGCGATTCGCTGCCAGGTCTTGCCACCCAAAAACGGGTTGGGGGGCGCTGGTTCCGCAGTGGCTTCGACCGCAGCAGTGACAGCCACGCCCTGTCGACCAACCCCCGCCGAGTTTCTGTTTCCAGCCGTCATGATTTCGCTTGCTTCTATGTTGTCTTCGCCAGCGCGTACTCCACGTGCAGCCTATCGCGGCACTTCCACTGTCTCCAGCACCGCGTTGATTACCTCGCGAATCTCGACGCCTTCCATTTCGAAGTCTGGTCGCAACAGGATGCGATGTTCCAGCACGGGTGCAGCCAGCGTCTTTACGTCCTCAGGCAGGACGAAATCCCGCTCCTCGAGCGCCGCGAGCGCCCGCGATGCCGATAGTAACGCGAGCGTCGCCCGCGGCCCAGCACCAACCCAAATTGCCGGGTGCTGCCGTGTTTGCCGAACCAGATTGACGATGTAGCTGCTTACTGCCTCGCTGACGCGCACACGCTCCGTCGCTGCCCGCAACTGCTCGAGTTCGTCCGGTTGTAAGACCGGTGCGCGTAGTTCCGCCAGTCGGCGCTCCGGCGCTTCACCTTCCGCTACCATCCGCGCCAGTTCGTTTTCTTCTTCCGCCGCCGGATAGCCCATGCGAATTTTTACGAGAAAGCGGTCCTTCTGCGCTTCCGGAAGCGAATACGTTCCCTGATGCTCGATCGGGTTTTGCGTGGCGAAGACAACGAAGACCGGAGGCAGCACGCAAGTTGCGCGATCAATTGTCACCTGTCGCTCTTGCATGGCCTCCAGAAGGGCCGATTGTGTTTTGGCGGGGGCACGGTTGATTTCGTCTGCCAGCAGGAAATTCGTGAAAATCGGCCCGCGCACCAGCCGGAATTCCTGCGTCTTCAGATCGAAAATACTCGTGCCGGTGATATCGGCGGGCATCAAGTCAGGTGTGAATTGAATCCGCTGAAATTCGCCGGCGACCGCCCGCGCCAGCGCCTTCACCAGCAGCGTCTTCCCGACGCCGGGAACGCCTTCGATCAGCGCGTGTCCGCCAGCGAGCAGGGTTACGAGAGCGAGATCGATGGCTTGGTTTTGGCCGACAATCACGCGACTCAGCGCTTCTCGAACGCGGCGAGCACCGCTTGTGATCATCGCGAACGCCGCCGGCGATGCCGTTTCTGCGGGTGTAGACTCTGTCTTCGCCTCCGAACCCATGAAAGGTTTCTCGCTCATGCGAACCGTGCCTCCTCAGAATCCTTCTTCGGTGAAGATCTGGAACCGTCAGGCGCACCAGGGTTGGCGCGAGCCAGACCTCTAGCGGACGCGCGTCGCTCCGCAACCAACTGGCTTAACTGCCTGTAGCCGGCTAGAGGAGGCTGCGCCAGCGCCGCGCGCAGCCGCGGCCCGCTCTGCGGATCTGCAGAAATAGCCTGCGCATCCTGCGGCGAGCACCGGCGGAACTCTTCCCAGCAGTGCCCAACTACCTGTTCTGTTGCAATGCTGCGCTGGAGCAGGCGTCGTCCGGCCACTCCGGCGCCTTCGCTTTGACGCATGATATGTGCGTCCCGATCGCGGGTCGGGCGTCGCACTAAATCGCCGCTCACGCTCCAAAGCAGGGCCAGCAAAGTCGCCCAGAAAAGTAGCAGCGCGGCCTGCAGCCGGTATCTTTGCACCAGCCAAAGTACCCCCTCACCCTGGTGCAGTCCATGTAACGTTTCGTCCACCCAAACCACCGGCCGCCCCCCCGCGAGAAACTCCAGCAGCGCCGGATTTGGATGCGTCTTGATGGCTTCGTTCAACAAAAACGATTGTTGGCTTGCAGCGATCAGTTGGCCACTTCCAACTCTACGCATCGCCATAAAGACATGCATAGATGAGTCAGCCTCTGCTTTGGCGTCCGCGGGCCCCGAGTAAAGGACGGTCCATGCAGCGTTTGTCTTGAGCCACGGTGCATCGGCGGCGAGATACATCTTCTCGCTGCCCGCTGGCATCGCGCCGGGATCGGGAGAGATCCAAGTTGGTCCGGACTCACGTGGAGTCGGGTTCCACTTGTTTTCGACCTCCCAACCTTGAGACTCGGACTTTAGTTTCCAAGCGGGATCGACCAACACGACGCGCCCCCCGCGCGCAAGAAAATCTTCTACTCGTCTGCCAAACTTCTCCCCGCTCGGCACTCTTCCGCTCTCCATCCTCCGATCGAAAAAGTGGCCGCCGATAAAGAATGCGGTTGTGCTCAACGCGTTCTCATCGGACAGGGAGTCTTCATCCTGGCTGCGCTTCACTTGGTACCCAGCGCGCCCATAGGAATCGAATAACAGGCTGGTGCCATAGGGGTCCTCGCGTAAGCTGGATCCCATATCGCTCGTATTCGACTGGTTCTGACGCGCCATGAGCAGCAGAATCGAGAATACAGCCGCAAAAATCCCAGCGGCCAGCAACGGACCTCGCCAATTGAGCATGATGCCTTCGCCCGACGTGTTGTCAAACATGGTTGAGGAACTCCCGCTGATTTTGGCGATACATGGTGACCGCCTGTGGCGTCACCGCATGAGACCCGTACCAGACGCGATCGAACTGCCGCAGGCTGCCGCGTAGTTTTTCAGGGATTTCCGTCCGCGCCTGCATCGCCGCCTGCGGACGCCGGCGCCACCGGCGCGTAAACTCATCGAAATATTCGCGATTCGTACGATCGCGGCGAATCGTCAGCCATTGGCGCTGCGCCAATCCCGCAAGCAAACCCAAGTACGCCGCGCGCAGCGCGAAGCGCAGTTCGCCTTCCCTTTCCAGTCGGCTTGCCAGCGCGAACCATTCGTCCTCAGAGCACTCACTCGCCACGGCACTGTCGCTCATATCAGGAATCGGCGCGACTGCGAGCGGGATGGAAAGCGATGCCGTATCCCGTCGTTGCCGCAACCAAAAGAGCACGCCTGCCACCGTGACAGTCAAAATCGCGACTAGCGTTAGCCACAATCGCAGGTCCTTGAGTTGCCAGCCGGGCTTCTCGCTTCCGCGCGACAGGGTCAACCCGCGGGGCCACAGTTTGCGAAGAAAATTCCACANCGTATTCCAAGCATGCTCGAGACTGTGCCCGATCTTGACCAGCAGCTTGTCAAACCAGNTGGGCGGACTCGGNTGCTCGGCATCGTGCCAGCGATAAATGGCCCGCTGTGACTCTTGATCCAGGGCTTGGCGCAATCTTTGAATCCGCGCCTCGCGATCAGAAATGCCTGGCGTCTCCGTCGTGCCTCGAACTGGCGGGACCTGCGCTGCGCGCGCGGTCGCCGTCAGGGAAGCCCCAGCCAGAATCGCAGCCATCACGAACAACGCACCGGTCACCACTCTGCCTCCAGTCGCGTTGGATGCAATCATCTGCGCCTTCTTTTCCTGTTCGCGGGGCAGGCTCGCCAGCAGCCCACGCAGGTCGTCTCCTTCGCGCCTCGACCGCAAGTGCTGATAAACCACAGCGAACGTACATTTAACGATAGGATCAAGCGCCAACCATGCGCCCGCGAACAACGAAAGCCAGAACGCAGAACTTTGGACCAGCGCGTAGACTCCCATTTGTGTAGATAGAAAGGTATTCACTCCGAAAATCGAGTGCAGAAGCTGCGGTAGTACCATCGCCAGGATGAGACCATTCAGCCACAAGGCACTCCAGAGAGGAATGAGCATCAGGAAGAGGAGCAAGCCACCGCCGAACCATTGACTCGCGAGTGCCAGGCAGCCGGTAAACGAATGCCTCTCGGCGCCATCCTCTTGCGCCTCAAGGCTGGCGAATTGTCCTGCGCTGTAGAACCACGACGCCCCCGCGATACTTGGCAGTGTGATCAACGCGCCGGCACTCAGCATGATCTTCCATGCAAGCAGACGTGCCACCGCCGCTGCTTGAGCGGCTGCGCCTGTAAGTTTCGATATCGGCGTGCTGAACGCCCGCTCGCGAACGTGTTGCATGTAGCTGCCGACCATCCACACGCGCAAAAGGTACCCCCCCGCGAGCAGCGCCGCCTCTGTCAGCAACCCTCCGTCTGATATCCGAATCTGCCCGTTGGCCACCCACATCGGAATGAAACAAAGGACGAACGGCGCGGTGCCGATGTAATAGCGCCACGCCTCCCGCCCGAATGTTGACCGAAACAGTGCAAATCCGCGTTCCAGTGCTTCCAGCGGGCTGAGCCGGTTTCGGCGGGCGCGCGCAGTCGCCAGGTGTGCACGTTGCGAGGCGTAGGGAGCCAGCGCAGCTTCACTCATGGCTTTGCCTGGGCAGCCGGTCTTCGACAATGCGGCCGAGGTCCAGATGCTGTTCCGGTGTATTCATTCGCCAACGCAATAAACCAAAGAAAAGCGCCGCCAGACTGGTAAGAGCGGTGAGTCCGATCACGACTTCTCGGAACCAACGGGCCAGAGACGCCTTCGGCGCGGGCGGACGCGCTAACCGACGCAAACACGGTGGGCAGGCGAGCTTTCCCTCTTCGTCCGTCACGCACTCGCGGCAGAAGGTTCCTCCGCAGTGTGGGCACCTAGCCGCCGCCTCCCGCAGCGGATGAAACAAGCAGCGAGCATGGCGCAAGCTCGTCGCGGAGGGTCTGTGGAGGGGTGCGGCTGTTTTCTCAGGAGCCATTCGTCGGTGTCGNGGCCGCGATGGATGCGGTCGCCGATGCTTCGGCCCTCGTTTGAAGGCGGGGGTCCGCCGGTGAGGCAATGCTAGCGGGAGCGGCCGGTTGCTCAATCACGCCGCGAGCGGCGCGAACCGCCGCATCAATTTTAGCGAGGATCTTATGTGCGCGGCGCGTTCGCTTCACCAGCGGCAAGTCAATGGTTGCTCCCGTAGTGCGAATCCGTGACCTGGCCGTCGGCCCAAGCGCTAGTTCCAACCCCACCCACGCGAGTGCCACGCCGCAAAAAATCGCGCCAGCGGTGGAATTCACCCACTGCCAGAGGGCGACACCGAGCGCTGCAAGCAGCCCCGCGGGGATAATCAGGCGCCATAGCCACAGACGGCTGGGCCAGACCATAATACATTCCAAATCACGCAAATAGAATCGCCGGTACTCGACCGCGTACATCATGCGCTTCGCCGCGAGCAAACAGTCATCGTTCAGATACCACCTTGTCCCGCCAGTCAGACTGCCAACGCGCGAAATTTTGCGGAAGCCACTTCTCAATCAATGCCTCCCCGCCATCCAACGCACCAAGAATGGCATGGCGATCAATAGCGGTAGCCAGACGAAGCCTGCATAGGCAACCCAGAAACGCCACCCAGACCGCGGAATCAGGTACGAACGCGGCGCCTTCCCATACTTCACGTGCAGGACAATCACGGCCGGAAGCGCGGCTACAATTACGGGCCAAAAGAGAATCCAAACCCACCCGACTGTCAATGCAATGGAATCATAGAGCACATCGCGATACCGCCATTCCGCCTTGCCAGCCTCTGCACCAGAATCGCCGCGCCCACGCTCGAAGCATGTGGGGCAAACGTGCTCCGCTCCCAACTGCAAATCACAGAGCGCGCACACGAATCGGCCGCACCGCTGGCAGCAGGCCTGAAACGCCTTTTCCGGATGAAAAAAGCAGGTCGCCTGGTCCGAAAGCGCCGACACTGCATTGGTATTCTGGCGAACAATCGGCCAGACGCGGATCTGCAGCCACTTCTGGCAGTAGGGACAACTTTGCCATCGTGAATCGGCCGGTATGTCCTGTAAACAGTGAGGACAGGCTACTGCCGCAGGTCCAATAGGAGATGACGTCGGGTCATCGCTTGCGGAAAAGCCCGCCGGGCCAGAGGCGGTACTGAAAGGATTGATACTAAGGTTCACGCTACACTCTGTTTATATATCACCCTCGTGTCACACACCCGATCATGCAAGGCTCGCTTCTCGTCATCCACTCCCAACATGATTGAGCTAACCAGCATGAGGACGGTGTTTATGTAGGGAATGCCGCTGGTAACAACATTCCACATGAAGAACCGCCCAAAGCATATGCCCCAACTCAAAGTGTGGCCGTCGGATCGGATGACCTTTAGCCCGCAGGCTATCTTGCCGAGGGTTGCACTGCGATACTTCAGCATCAGAATCTCGTAGCAAGCTCCCGCGAGAAAAAACACCAAAAAGAAAGTGATAAAACCGAAAGCTGCAAACACCGGATTGGTCGCGCTGGGTGCGTTGCCTGCTTGCCGGCCCGCGCGGATCAGACTTGGTATGAACAAAAGGGCGAAGATCAGGATGGGAACCGTGAAAATAAGCCCGTCAATGAAGCGCGCGCCGAAACGAATCCAGAATCCGCCGTAACGCCACGCGAGTGGAGATGCCCCAGCAGCGCCGCTCGCCATTACTCGGCTCAGAAACGCCGGCTTGCACTCGGCGCACACCCAATTCCCCGCGATTTGCACCAAATCCGAGTGCGCGAACGCCCGTCCGCATTGGGAACACACTAATACTGTTTCCACCGGGGCTTCTGGACTCATTGAGTATCCTCCCTCGCGTGCAAAGTCGCACTAAGCCTAGCGCAAGCGGCTCGCCAAGCCAAGTACCAGTATCTAGCCCCAAAGGCCATGACCCTCGCGATGCCGCTGATACAGTGCAAACGTGGATAGCTCTCTTCAGCCTGAGGCCTAGCCTGCGACCACGCTCAAGTTATCACTCGGCCTGCTCGAAGAGTGTTGAGATATAGATCGAGCGGGGTCGAACCCTGTTCGGCCGCGTGGGAATAGCATTCGAATCAGTGTTGCAATTGTCCAAGGTGCTGTGGAACTGGCGGCTGCATACTCCATACCCAACCGATGAAGACTGGGTCTTCGCCAGTCCGCACAGTGGAGGCAAACTGCCGTACTGGCCAGGTT
>JGI12269J14319_10003296_pt1 | contig 15240 bp, 14 predicted proteins | sample PeaSoiSIISIP2007_FD_14319 | JGI IMG/M metagenome (IMG submission 14319) | reverse complement strand
GGCCCGCCTCGACAGCACGGAACCGGTCGCGCCCGCCGGCCCGGCGACCGGCGCCAACGGCGGACGGCGCGGCGTCGTCCGCGCTCGGCGCAGCTGAGGGCCCGGTGAAGGTCGCCATCGCCGGCGCGGGCAGCGTCGGGACCGCCATCGCCCGTGACCTCCACGCCAACGGGCACGACGTGCTCGTGCTCGAGCTCGACCCCGAGCTCGTCGAACGGCGCCGCAGCGAGCTGGAGGTCACCTGGTTGGCGGGCGACGCCTGCGAGGTGGCGTCGCTCGACGCGGCTGGCCTCGCCACGACCGACGTCGTCGTGGCCGCCACCGGCGACGACGAGGACAATCTCGTGATCTCGCTGCTGGCCAAGCAGGAGTTCGCGGTGCCCCGGGTCGTGGCGCGGGTGAACAACGCCAAGAACCAGTGGCTGTTCACGCAGAGCTGGGGGGTCGACGTCTCGGTCTCGACGCCCCAGCTCCTGACCGCGCTCGTCGAAGAGGCCGTCTCGGTCGGATCGCTGGTCCGACTCCTGCAGTTCCAAGGGGGCAGCGCGCACCTCGTCGAGGTCACGCTCGCCGAGAACTCGCCCGCCGCCGAGAAGCCGATCGCAGAGCTCGGCATCCCGCGCGACGCCACCATCGTGGCCATCGTGCGCGACGACCGCTTGGTCGTGCCGCGTGGCGACACCGTGCTGAAGAGCGGCGACGAGGTGCTCGTGCTCGTGACCGCTGACGCCGAGGCAGCCGTCCAGGAGCTGCTCGTCGGGGGCTGAAGGGCGACCCGTCGATCGACGGCCGCGCCGCGGGCCCGAATGCGCCGGTCGAGCCGACCCCACGCCGTAGCATGGGTTTGTGAACGCGGCATTCTTCGACCTCGACAAGACGGTGATCGCCAAGGCATCGATCGCCGCGTTCGGGCGTCCGTTCCGCCGCGGCGGCCTCATCAACCGTCGGACCGTGATCCGCGCCGTCGCCGGCCAGCTCGTCTACCACCAGCTGGGGGCCGGCGAGCGCCGGATGGCCAAGGCCCGCGAGACCATGCTGACGCTGACTCGGGGTTGGGAGGCCGAGCGGGTGCGCGCCATCGTGCACGACACGCTCCTCCAGACCATGGAGCCGCTCATCTACGCCGAGGCTCTGGAACTCATGGAGACCCACCGCGCCAAGGGGGACCGGATCTANCTNGTGTCGGCCGCNCCCGAGGAGATCGTCGAACCGATGGCCGANCTGCTGGTGGCGGACGGGTCGATCTGCTCTCGGGCCGAAGTCGATCCACAGGGTTGCTACACGGGCCGCATGGCGTTCTACGCCGACGGGCCCCACAAGGCCGAGGCGATGGGCGAGCTGGCGGCGCGCAGCGGCCTCGACCTGGCGGGCTCCTTCGCCTACAGCGACTCGATCAACGACCTGCCGATGTTGGAGGCCGTGGGACACCCCGTGGTGGTCAACGCGGACCGCGCGCTGGCTCGCCTGGCCCGGTCCCGGGGCTGGGAGACTCGACAGTTCCGGCGGCCCGTGCGGGTGCGGGACCGGATGCCGAACACGCCGGTCGTCACGACCAGCCTGGCCTTGGCCGGGGCCGTGGTCTTGCTCGGCTGGTATGGCAAGCGGGCCCGCCACGCCGCGCTGCGCGGCGCGGCGCCCGTCGCCGCCTGATCAGCTCTCGCGCAACCGCCGGGCGGCGACGACGCCCAAGGTGATGAGCAGCGCGAGCAGCAGCAGCTTCTTCATGACCCGATGCTACCGCTCGGGCGCGGCCGCGCCCAGGGGCTCAAACGGTGAGAAGGTCGCGCGCGCCGGTGTCCGAGGAGGGGTGGCGCAGCTTCGACATCGCCCGCGCCTCGATCTGGCGGATCCGCTCCCGGGTGAGGTTGAAGTGCTCTCCCACCTCTTCCAGGGTCCGGGGCTCGCCGCGGTCGAGGCCGAAGCGCAGGCGCAGGATCTCGCGCTCACGCTCGTCGAGCGGGGAGAGCAATCGGCCGATCTCCTCTGGCAGGAGCGAGACGGCCGCGACCTCGAAGGGGGACTCGGCGGAGCGGTCCTCGACCACGTCGCCCAGCTCCGCGTCGCCGTCCTCGCGCAGGGGCTCAGACAGAGAAAGAGGCTCTGCCCGGAATCGCAGAGCCTCCACCAGCTTGTCCTCGGGCATCTCGACCTCGATGCCGAGCTCGGCCAGCGTTGCCGGTCGGCCGAGCTTGAGCTCCAGTCGGGCCTGGGCCTTCTGTACCCGGGCCAGGGTGTCGCCGGCGTGTACGGGAAGGCGGATCGTCCGGCCCGTATTGGCGATGCCCCGGGTGATGGCCTGGCGGATCCACCACGTGGCGTAGGTCGAGAACTTGAACCCCTTGCGCCAGTCGAACTTCTCGACCGCATGCATGAGCCCGAGGTTCCCCTCCTGGATGAGATCGAGCAGCGGCAGGCCGGAGGCCTGGTACTTCTTGGCGATCGACACCACCAGCCGGAGGTTCGACTGCACGAAGGTCTGCTGGGCCTGCTCGCCGCCGATGACTCCACGGCGCAACTCCCGTCGGCGGGCCGCCGGCAGGCCCTTCGGGGCCCTGGCCAACTCCGCCTCGGAGTCCCGGCCCGCCTCGATGGCCTGGGCCAGGCGGACTTCGTCGTCCTTGGTGAGCAGGGGATACTGTCCGATATCGGTCAGATAGAGCCGGACCAGGTCTTCGTCGTCGCGCTCAATGCGTTCCTTCGCCAAGGTCTGCCACACCCTCCGTGTCGATCCCCCGTCGGCGGTCCGGAACCGACCACCAGTACTGCGCACGCCGCTCCCCCACTCGGGGCGAAGAACGGTGTGTTGCTAGTTTACCGGCTCCGTCAAGTCCTTTGACCTGGCCAGGGGACCAAGCCCACCGCTGCGTGGCCGGTCAAGAGCTGCGCCTCGAGCCGAGCGGCCGCCGCCGCCGCCACGGCGGCCGTCTCTGCCGTGTCGATCAGGGACTGGAGCAGGGCCTCCCCGGCCTGCCAGGCGGCCAACTCGTCGGTACGCACGAGCCGCAGGGCCCGCACGACCGGGGCGTCGGTGGCCGGCACGGCCCGCCGCAGGTGCCGGCCGTAGGTGGAGAGGAGCCGCGGCAGCACGCAGCGGTAGAGGCCGGCCAGGCGCTCGGGCGCAGACGGGGCGCTGGCCAGGGCGTCGAGGACCGGGCCGAGCGAGGGCCCGAGGGGTGCGATGAGCGACGCCGGCTCGACGCCGGCCAGCACCGGGAGGCGCTCGGCCCACAGCGCGGCGTGCCAGGCGTGCTGCTGGCTCACCTGGTCCAAGTGGACCTGAAGGCGGGGCGGTTCGACCTCGACCGACCAGGCACCGGTCAACTCGAAGAGCCGTCGCTCGATGAAGCAGTACGCCCCGAGCAGCGCCGCCGCCTGGCCGAGCTCGAGGGCCGTCCGATGGGCGTCGGACGGGCCGAGGGCCTCAGCCACCGCCCGCCCCCGACGGCTCGCGCCGCGACCGGTAGCGGTTGGTGATCGGCATCCGCCGGTCCTTCCCGAAGGCCTTCATCGTGATGCGCACGCCAGGGGGCATCTGGCGCCGCTTGTACTCGGCGCCGTCGACCAGGCGCACCACTTGCTCGACCACGGCGGGGTCGAAGCCGTCGGCGATCATCTCGGGCGGGGTCCGGTCCTCTTCCACGTAGGCCGTGAGCACCGGGTCGAGCACGTCGTAGGGGGGGAGCGACTGGTCGTCGCGCTGGTCGAGGCGCAGCTCGGCCGAAGGCGCCTTGTCGAGCACCGCCTCGGGGATGGGCCCCGGGCCCGGGCCGTCGCGGCCGTTGCGGTAGCGGCAGAGCTCGTAGACGAGGGTCTTGGGCACGTCCTTGATCACGGCGAATCCACCGGCCGAGTCGCCGTAGAGCGTCGAGTAGCCCGTCGCCATCTCGCTCTTGTTACCCGTGGTGAGCACGATCCAGCCGGTGTCGTTGGACACGGCCATGAGCAGCACCCCCCGCAGGCGCGACTGCAGGTTCTCGTCGGTCAAGCCCGCCGGCGCACCACCGACCAGCGGCTCGAGCACGTCGGACAGCGCGACGTGGGCCCGCTCGATGGGGACGACCCGCAGGTCGATACCCAGGCGTTCGGCCAGCGTCGCCGCGTCGGCGATCGACCCCTCGCTCGAGTAGCGCGACGGCATCGAGAGGCCGTGGACGTGCGTCGCCCCCAACGCGTCCACCGCCACCGCAGCCACCAGCGATGAGTCGATGCCCCCCGAGAGCCCGATCACGACGTCGGTGAACCCGTTCTTGGCCAGGTAGTCGCGGGTGCCGAGCACCAGCGCCTCGTAGACCTCGGCCGCTGCCGACAGCGGCTCGGGCACGGCCGGAGCGTCCCGCACCGGGTCGCGGCGGCGCTCGGCGCTGACCGTGATGATCGCACCAGCCGAGCCGGGATGCGGGCGTTCGGGTAGCGGGAGGTCGATCTCGATCAGGTCCTCGTGGAACTGCCGCCCGGCAGCGAGCAGCGACCCATCGGCCGAGACGACCAGGCTGGCCCCGTCGAAGACGAGCTCGTCCTGGCCGCCGACCTGGTTCACGTAGGCGATGGCGCAGCCGGCCTCGGCCACCCGCGTCTCGAGCACCGCCAGGCGCTCCGCGCGCCGGCCCCGCGAGTAGGGCGACGCGTTGATGTTGACGACCAGCTGGGCCCCGGCGCGGCCGAGGTCGGCCACCGGCCCGTCGTCGAACCACAGGTCCTCGCAGATGGAGATCCCGACCCGCACGCCGGCGATGAGGTACAGGTCCCCCACCTTTTCGCCGGGGACGAACCAGCGGCGCTCATCGAAGACCCCGTAGTTGGGGAGCAGCCGCTTGCGGTAGGTGCCGACCAGCCGGCCACCCGCGCACAGCGCCGCTGCATTGCCCAGCGGGGCGGGCAGCCCGGGGGGCGCCGGCCCCAGCTGCTCGACGAAGCCGACGACCGCCGCGCACCGACCGGTGGCCGCGGCGACCTCCGCGAGCGCCCGCAGGTTGTCCGCCACGAAGCGGGGCTTGTTCAGCAGGTCCTCGGGGGGGTAGCCGGTGATGGCCAGCTCGGGGAACACGCACAGGTCGGCGCCGGTCGCCTCCGCCCGGGCGAGGGCGGCCCGAATCCGCTCGACGTTGCCCTCCAGATCGCCCACCACCGTGTCGAGCTGGGCGGCCACCAACCGCAGGCTGGGCACCTGGTCAGCCTATCGGTGCCCCTACCCAGACCCCTCGACGGCGAGCCCTGGAGNGGTTGACGCCATTTCNTATGTGCTGGCGCCATTATGGCGCTAGCGTCGCGTCATGCCGAGCGTTCAGATCAAGGATGTCCCCCCCGACGTCCATGCCGAACTCCGACGCCGGGCGGCGCTGGCCGGCCAGTCGCTCCAGGAGTACCTCCTAGGTCGCCTGGAAGAGGAGGTCCGCCACCCGGACCTGCGCGAACTCCTCGACCGAGCTGGTAGTCGGAGCGGGGGTCGCGTGCCGTTCGATGTCGCCGTCACCATCATCCGAGAAGACCGACAGACGCGTTGATCGTCGTAGATGCCTCGGTGATCGCACCGGCGCTGGCCGACGACGGGGTCAGCGGCGACCGAGCTCGCCTGCGCCTGCGCGGTGAGCGCCTCTGCGCGCCCGAGGTCCTCGATCTTGAGGTGACCTCCGTGTTGCGCAGGCTCCTTGCTTCGGGCGCCCTCGATGAACGGCGGGCCGCCATGGCGCTGCAAGACCTCTGCGATTTGGACCTGCGCCGGGTCGGCCACCGGCCCCTGCTCCCTCGGGTGTGGGAGCTTCGGCCAACGGTGACCCCTTATGACGCCGCCTACATCGCTCTCGCCGAAGTCCTCGGTGTCGTCCTCGTGACGGCTGACCAACGGCTCGGAAGGGCGCCCGGACCGAGGTGCGCTGTCGAGCTGATCCGCTGAGGCGGCGCCCGGAAACCGAAGAGAGCCCCGGCCGTCCCGGCTCGCTCGATCAGCCTCGACGGCTCAACCCGCCGATCAGATGTCGTAGTAGAGGGCGAACTCCCAGGGGTGTGGGCGCAGCCGGACGGCGTCGCCCTCCTCGATCCGCTTGTACTCGACCCAGGTGTCGATCAGGTCGTCGGTGAAGACGCCGCCCACCCGGAGGAAGTCGCTGTCGGCCTCGAGGCAGTCCATCGCCTCTTCGAGCGAGCCCGGCGTGTGGGCGATCTTGGCCAGCTCGGCCGCCGGCAGGTCGAAGAGGTCCTTCTCGACGGGCTCGGGCGGCTCGATCTTGTTCTGCACGCCGTCGAGGCCGGCCAGCAACATCGCCGAGAACGCAAGGTACGGGTTGCAGCTGGCATCGGGGCAGCGGAACTCGATGCGCTTGGCCTTGGGGCTCGCCGAGTAGAGCGGGATCCGGCAGGCGGCCGAGCGGTTGCGCTGCGAGTACACGAGGTTGACCGGCGCCTCGTAGCCGGGGACCAGGCGCTTGTAGGAGTTGGTGGTCGGTGCGGCGAAGGCGAGCAGCGCCGGGGCGTGCTTCAAGAGGCCCCCCGTGTACCAGCGGCCGAGGTCCGACAGGCCGCCGTAGCCATCGCCGAAGAAGAGCGGCTCCCCGTCCTTCCACAGCGACTGATGGCAGTGCATGCCCGAGCCGTTCTCCTGGAAGAGGGGCTTGGGCATGAACGTCGCGGTGTAGCCGTTGGCGTAGGCCACGTTCTTCACCACGTACTTGTAGAGGGCCAGCTTGTCGGCCATGATCGCCATCGAGTCGAAGCGCATGTCGATCTCGGCCTGGCCGGCCGTCGCCACCTCGTGGTGCTGCACCTCGATCTCGATGCCCATCTTCTCCATGGTGAGGATCATCTCGGAGCGCAGGTCCTGGAACTTGTCGTTCGGCGGCACCGGGAAGTACCCCTCCTGGGTCCGCAGCTTGTAGCCGAGGTTGGGGAGCTCCGAGCCGTCCGTGTTCCAGTGGCCCTCGATCGAGTCGACCCGGTAGTTGGCGTAGTTGACGCCTTGGCCGTACTCGACGTGGTCGAAGATGAAGAACTCGGCCTCGGGCCCGAAGTAGGCGGTGTCCGCGATGCCGGTGCTGAGCAGGTACGCCTCCGCCTTGCGGGCGATGTGGCGCGGATCGCGCGAGTAGGGCTCGAGCGTGACCGGGTCGTGCACGAAGCAGTTCAGGTTGAGCGTCTTGTGCTGCCGGAACGGGTCCACCACCGCCGTGTTGGGGTCGGCCAGCAGGATCATGTCGGACTCCTGGATCTGCTGGAACCCGCGGATGGACGAGCCGTCGAACCCGAAGCCCTCGGTGAACTTGTCCTCGGTCAGCTGGTGCGCGGGGACCGAGAAGTGCTGGGTCATGCCCGGCAAGTCGGCAAACCGCAGGTCGACGATCTCGATCGCCTCGTCGCTCAAGAGGCGGACGACCTCCGCCGGAGTGCGCTTCTTCACTGGCCCCTCCTCTTCGAAGGGCAGGCGGACGCCCGCCCGTCACGGCGCGCCTAGTTTGCCGCCCAGAGGTGTCCGTCTTCCTGCCCGAGTGTGAACGGAGCATGAACTCCGGCGCCCGCGGTGGCCGGTGCGCTAGCGGGGGGTGGGGTGGGAACTGAGAGACTGGAGCGATGCAGGACCAGCGGGACTACGTGCTGCGGACCGTGGAGGAGCGGGGCATCCGCTTCGTCCAGCTGTGGTTCACGGACGTGCTCGGTACCCCCAAGGCCTTCCACATCACCCCCGCCGAGCTCGAGAACGCGCTCGACGAGGGGATGACCTTCGACGGCTCGGTCATCGACGGCTTCAGCCGGGTCCAAGAGGCCGACGTCCTGGCTCGCCCCGACGCCAACACCTTCCAGCTCCTCCCCTGGCACGGCCACACCGAGTCGGTGGCCCGGGTCTTCTGTGACATCTTCAACCTGGACGGGACCCCCTTCGAGGGTTGCCCCCGCCACGCGTTGCGCCGGATGCTCGAGCGCGCCCGGGGTGCGGGCTACACCTTCTTCGCCGCCCCCGAGATCGAGTACTTCTACTTCCAAGACGCCGATCCCCACGGGTTGCCGCGCGTGCTCGACTCGGGCTCCTACTTCGACCTCATCGCGGACAACACAACGAGCCAGCTGCGGCGGCGCACCGTCCTCATGCTCGAAGAGATGGGGATACCGGTCGAGCACGCCCAGCACGAGGACGCGCCCAGCCAGCACGAGATCGACCTCCGCTACACCGACGCGCTGACCATGGCCGACACCGTGATGACGGTGCGCCTGGTGGCCAAGGAGCTGGCCAACCAGGAGGGCATCCACGCCAGCTTCATGCCGAAGCCCCTGGCGGGAGTGCAGGGCTCGGGCATGCACACGCACCTCAGTCTGTGGGAGGGCGAGCACAACGCCTTCATCGACGAGTCGCACCCCTACGGCCTCTCCCCGATCGCCCGCCAGTTCATCGCGGGGCTGCTGCGCCACGCCCGGGAGATCACGGCCGTCACCAACCAGTGGGTGAACTCCTACAAGCGGCTGGTGAGCGGTTACGAGGCGCCCATCCACATCAGCTGGGCCCGCAACAACCGATCGGCACTCGTGCGCGTGCCGGTCGTGAAGCAGAACAAGACCGAGTCGACGCGCGTCGAGTACCGGGCGCCCGACAGCGCCTGCAACCCCTATCTCGCCTTCGCGGTGATCCTGGCGGCCGGCCTGCGCGGCATCGAGGAGGGCTACGAGCTCCCGGCCGAGGCCGACGCCAACCTCTTCGAACTGTCGGGCACCGAGCTCGCGGCCAAGGGGATCGTGCCGCTGCCGAGCACGCTCGAGGCCGCAGTCGACGAGATGGAGCGCTCGAAGCTCCTGGCCGACACCCTGGGCGACCACGTGTTCGAGTGGTTCCTGCGCAACAAGCGGGCCGAGTGGTCCGCCTACCGCTCCGAGGTGAGCCAGTTCGAGCTCGACCGCTACCTCCCGCTGCTGTGAGCACCCGGCGCGACAACCTGGGCGGCGGCTCGCTGGCGTCTCGGATGACCGAGCCGCTCCTCTGCTACCCCGACCTGCCGGGCAACGATCTGGCGATCGCCCTCCGCCAGGCGGGCCACATCCTCGTCTTCGTCGCCAACTGGGAGATGGTCGACCCCGCCGAGCACGCCCACACCAAGGAGGGCTGGTCGGGCGCGGTGGTGAGCGGGGTGGAGGACCTGAACGGCGCCCTCGCGCTCTGCCGCCACGTGCGCCGCCGGGAGGACCCCGTCTGCCCGCTGCTTCTCGTCGTCGAACGCCACCAGGTGGCGGACCTGAAGCTCCGCAACGACCTGTTCGACGACTTCTGTGTGGTCCCCCTGGCGCCAGGCGAGCTGGTGGCGCGGCTCGAGCACGCGCTGTGGCGGATGGGCCGCGGCGTCGACCACCAGTTGATCGAGCGCGGCCCGCTCGTCCTCAACCTCGAGACCTACCAGGCCGGCATCGCCGGACGCGCCCTCGACCTCACCTACATGGAGTACCAGCTGCTCCGGTTCCTGGCCACGCACCCGGGCAAGGTGTTCACCCGCGAGACGCTGCTCAGCCGGGTGTGGGGCTACGAGTACTACGGCGGGGCGCGCACCGTCGACGTGCACGTGCGGCGGCTGCGGGCGAAGCTCGGCGAGGAGCACGCGCACCTGATCGAGACGGTCCGCTCCGTCGGCTACCGATTCGGCCAGGTGAGCTGGGCCCAGGGACCGGCGCTCGCCCCGGTGCCCGAGGGGGACGAGCAGTCGGTGGTGGGGTTCGACCGCTGACGCCCGGTCAGCCCGGCGGTCCGGACCAGGCCCAAGCCTCGACCTCGACCGCCGCCCCGAGCGGGAGGCTCACCACGCAGACCGCCGTGCGGGCCGGCCGGTGGTCGCCGAAGGCCTCCACCCACACCTCGTTGGCGGCGGCGAAGTCGGCCATGTCGGTCAGGAAGAGCGTCGCCTTCACCACCAGGGACAGGTCGCAACCCACCGACTCGAGCACCGCCCGGACATTGGCCAGCGCCTGGCGGAGCTGGGGGACGGTGCCGCCCTCGACCAGGCGGGTCGACCCGTCCTCGCCGCGCACCACGCCCAGCTGGCCCGCGGTGACGACCCACCCGCCGGCCGACACCACGGGCGAGTAGAACGCACCGGGGCGGGGTGGCGGCTGGGTCACCGGCGGGTCGGCCATTCGGGCGCCAGACCGTCGGCCAGCCAGGCCGCGGCGGCCGCGGCGGCGAAGACGGCGTCCGAACCGTTCACCGGCCAGCCGTCGGAGGCATGGATCGTGATGTGCACCTCCGGAGTGTCGCGCGCAGAAAGGATGCCGAAGGAGCGGATGGTCAGGTCCTGGACGGCGCCGGACTCGTCGAGCGCGATGCCCTCGCGCCGCACCCAGGAGAGGCCCTGGTGCACCGCGCCGAGGCAGTAGGAGCGCAGGGTCACCTCGTCCAGCACCTCCCCCGCCCAGACCTCCACGTGCACCTCCCCGGCCGCGTCGAGCGCGACGACGGCCCGCCCGGCGCCGGGACGACGCACCTCGACGCGATGCCCGGGGCCGGTGACGCCGGCCCGGCACCACGGCAGGACGGCCCGCACGACGGCCGCCTCGGCCCAGCCGGCCCCCCGGATCTCGGGCGCCACGGGCGGCCCGGCGACGACGACCTCCTCGAGCGAGAGGTCCGGCAGCTGTGCCGCGACCGCGCGTCGCAACGGGGTCAGATCGGCGGACCCCGACGGCCGGGCGACGCGCATGACCCCCGAGCCGTCGGCGCGCACGCCGATCGCCACCGGGGGGCGCTTGGGGCCGTATCGAACGACCGTCTCGCGCGACCACAGCACGCGGACCGGCCGCCCCTGGTCGTCGGCCAGCCGTCGGGCCAAGGAAGCCACCGGCGACCGGCGCTTCCCCCCGAACGCGCCGCCGTTGGCGAGCGGCGTCGCCGGGACGCCCCCCGGAGCACACCAGCTGGCGTCGGGCTCCAGGTAGGCGGGCTCCACCCAGGTCGTGCGGAGGGTGAGCGCCCAGTCCCCCTCGGGGACGGCCACCGGGTGCGACAGGGCCACCGTGCTGTTGCGACCGGGGACCGACCCGGCGCGCCGGCGCGCCTCGGCCAGGGTCGCCACCGGTTCGGCCGCTCCCTCGCCCGGCGCCAGCACGACCAGCGCATCGTGGGGCGCCGTGTCGTCGGCGAAGCCGCCGCCGCCCTGGACGATCTCGGCCCCGCTCGACTGGAAGGCGGGTCCTTCGACCTGGGCGCGCCACGCGGCCAGGACCGGGGCCCGACCCGCAGGCGGCGGGGGGGCCGGCGACAACGCGAGCCGCGCCGCCTCGACGATCGACTGCCACCCGGTGCACCGGCACAGGTGGGCCGCCAAGGCGGTGCGGACGGCGGCGTCATCGGCGCCGCCCCGACGATGCTCGAGCGACGCCAGCCGCATGACGATGCCGGGCGTGCAGAAGCCGCACTGGCTCGCACCCGTCTGGACGAACGCGTCGGTCCAGCGGCGCCGGAGCTCATCGGTGAGCCCCTCGAGCGTGGTGACCCGCCGGCCGACGACGCGTCGCGTGGCGGTGACACACGAGACGCGGGGGGCGTCGTCCACCCAGACGGTGCAGCACCCGCACTGGCCCTGCGGGCTACAGCCGTCCTTCACCGACCGGCAGTTGAGGTGCTCCCGCAGCGTGTCGAGGAGCGACGAGCCGTCGTCGGGGACCGAGACCTCGGTCCCGTTGAGCGCGAAGGAGACGGACCGGCCGCCGGGGGGGTCGATCAGCTGAAGGAGGAGCCGCAGCCACACGTCCGGGTGGCGTTGGGGTTCGTGATGTGGAACCCCGAGTCCTGCAGGCCGTCGCTGTAGTCGAGGGTGGCGCCCGTCAGCAGCTCCGCGCTCGTCGGGTCGACGACCACCCGGACCGAGCCGAACTCGCGGACGATGTCGTCGTCGGCCACCTCGGTGTCGAAGAACATCTCGTAGCTGTAGCCCGAGCACCCGCCGGGACGCACGGCCACGCGCAGCGCCAGCTCGGCCCCGTCCTCTTGGGCCAGGAGCTCGGCCACCTTGGCGGTGGCGCCGTCGGTGAGGGTCACCGGAGCGGGCTTCTTGCCGATCCGTACCGAGGTCGCCATAGCCATCGGGGGTGCCTCCTTGTGAGCGCCGGTCGCGCCCTGTCGCGTGGACCCGAACCATGTTAGTGGTCCGGCCGGCCATCACATCGACCCAGGTAGGATCGGGTCCATGGCTGCCGGGACGCACCAGCGCGGCCGCTCCGGCCGACCAGGAGAGGCCGAGCTGCGCGAGGCGTTGCGGGCCGTCATCGACCCCGAGCTCGGCGACAACGTGGTCGACCTCGGCATGGTGCCCTCCATCACGATCTCGGCCGCCGGCGCCGTGGTGGCCGAGGTGGCCCTCACCATCGCCGCCTGCCCCCTGCGCAACCAGTTGGAGCACGACGTCGTGGCCCGCCTGTCTTCCATCCCGGGTGTGGAAACGGTCGAGGTGAGAACGACCGAGATGGACGCTGAGTCCCGGGCCGCGCTGATGGCCCGGGCCCGCTGGAAGGCGCGCGAGGGGGCCCCGGCCACCGCCGTGCCGGCCACCACCCGGGTCCTCGCCATCGCGTCGGGCAAGGGCGGGGTCGGGAAGTCCTCGGTCACGGTCAACCTGGCGGTCGCCCTGGCCCGACGCGGCCTCGAGGTGGGCGTGCTCGACGCCGACATCTGGGGGTTCTCCGTCCCGCGCCTGCTCGGCATGGACGGCGGCATCGAGGCCCGCGGCGGGAAGATGGTCCCCCAGGAGCTCGCCGTCGAACCGGGCCTCCTGCGCGTCCTCTCGATGGGGTTCCTGGCCGAGGAGGACAAGGCCATCATGTGGCGGGGCCTCGTGCTCAACCGGGCCGTCCAGCAGTTCCTGCAAGACGCCGACTGGGGCAACCCCAGCTACCTCTTGATCGACCTGCCCCCCGGGACGGGCGACATCCAAATGGGCCTGGCCCGCCTCTTGCCGCGCACCGAGCTGCTGGTCGTCACGACCCCGCCGCTGGCGGCGCAACTGGTGGCCGCCCGGGCCGCCGACATGGCGCGCAAGGGCTACCTGCGCGTCAGCGGGGTGGTCGAGAACATGAGCGACTTCACCTGCGAGCACGGCACCAGCTACGCGCTGTTCGGGTCGGGCGGGGGGCAGCGGCTGGCCGACGAGATCGGGGTGCCGCTCATCGGGAGCATCCCCCTCCACCCCGACCTGGCCTCGGGCGGCGACACGGGCCGACCGGTGGCCGGCGGCGACGGCGAGCTGGCGGGCGTCTTCGCCGAGCTGGCGCGCACCGTGGCCGAAGAGGTCGCACCGGTGATCGAGACCTCGGGCTGCACGGCCCGGCTCCTCGACCGGGTCGAGGCGGCGGTGGCCGGTGGTCCGGTCGAGGCAGGGGGCGCGGTCGGCGGTTCGACGACCTGAGCGGCGCTCAGGCGAGCGTGTTCGCCGTCGCCCGCCAGGTGGCGTCAAGCCCGTTGGTGTTCGGATCCGTGCCGTCGCCCGCGGGTCCGCGGGCCCGGCCGTCGGCGGCCAACTTCAAGAGGTGGGCCCAGAGCGAGTAGCGCGCCACCACCCGCGCGGCCGGGCCGACGTCGGCGTAGACGGTGGCCAAGAGGTCGTCGATCTTCCCGTGGCCCCGCTCCGCCAGCGCCGCCGCGACCACCTCCTCCCGGCCGAGGCGGTGATCCACGATGCCCGAGATCACCGCTTCGGGATCGGCGATGACCCGGCCGTGGCCCGGGGCGATCGCGCTGAAGCCCGAATCCGGCCGCAGGAGCCGTCGGAGGCTGGCCAGGTAGGTGGCCATGTCGCCGTCGGGGGGACGGATCACGACGGTCGACCCCTGCATCACGTGGTCGCCGGACAGCAGCATCCCCTCCTCTTCGAGCAGCCAGCAGAGGTGGTCCGACGCGTGGCCCGGCGTGTGCACGGCGCGCAGCGAGAAGTCCGGACCCCGGAGCACCCACCCGTCCTCCACCCGCCGGTCCGGCACGAAGGACCCGACGGGAGCGAAGCCGATCACCTCGACCCCCGCCGCAGCCGCCACCGCGGCCGCGCCGGGCGCGTGGTCGACGTGGTGGTGGGTGACGAGGACCCACCGGATGGTTCCCCCACGCTCGCCCACCGAGTCGACGATCGCCCGATGGTGCGACTCCAGCACGGGCCCGGGGTCGACGACGGCGACGTCGGTCGTCCCGACCAGGTAGGTGTTGGTCCCCGGGCCCGTCATGAACGACGGGTTGGGCGCGGTCAGCCGTCCGAGGCCGGGGGCGAGCGACACCACCTGACCAACGGCGATGGCCGGGCCCGAGCCCAGGTCGGGAACCGCTCGCACCGCCGGGATGGCCGGTCGGCGGTCGTCTGGTGCCGGCACCTCAGCGGAGGTTGGCCCGGTCGACGATCTCGTCGCCGTGGTCGCCCGGCAGCAGGAGGCGGGTGCCGGACGCGTCGCTCACGAGGCGCGGGGCCACGGTGCGCACCGTCGCCTGGCGCGCCACGTCGTCGAGGAGCGCGGCGCTGGTCGGGAACCGCCCGATCGCCCGGAGGTTCCGCAGCGTGGGCAGCACCAGTTGGATCTCCTTGGCCTCGTAGCGAGCGAGCGCATCGCCCGGGCGGACCCACATCGACGCGATGGTCTCCGCGGCGTCGTGCACCGGACGCTGCCCCGGGGGGGCCGGAGCCACGAAGAACCTCGTGTCGTAGCGACGGGGACCCCCTTCGGGGGTGATCCAGTGCGCGAAGTAGAAGACGCGATCGCAGGCGAGCGTGAGCGACTCCCGCTCGCAGAGGGCGCCCAGTGAGAGCTCTCCGGTGTTGAGCGCGCGCCGGTACTCGACGAAGCGCCGCTCCTCGTCGGGGTCACCGAAGGAAAGCAACGCCCCATCGGCCCGATAGGCGAGGAGGACGCCCGCCTCCTCGAAACACTCGCGCAGTGCCGCCACCCAGTAGGCCAGGCCGCCCCGATCGACCCCGAGCAGGGCGCTGGCGACCGCGTCGGTTCGGCCGGCACAGAGCGGCTCCGCATCGGCGTCGCTCGGGTCGAGTGCCCCGCCCGGAAAGACGTAGGCGCCGCTCACGAAGTTGGACTCGAGGCTCCGGCGCACCATGAGCACCTCGAGCGGCTCGGTGCCAGCTTCCCCGTCCCTCACCAACATCACGGTGGCCGCGGGCCGGACCGGTACGTCCACGAGTCCCGAGGCTACCCAATGATGATCTTTGAGCCTCCCCATGGGGTCCACCGCTGGCCCAGTGGTCCTTCATAGGTTCGGGAGCACCGGGAACCGGTCGTTGGTCGGGCCCCGGC
>JGI12269J14319_10003295_pt1 | contig 15242 bp, 10 predicted proteins | sample PeaSoiSIISIP2007_FD_14319 | JGI IMG/M metagenome (IMG submission 14319) | reverse complement strand
GGCGGGCTCGCCCCAAATTCCTCTGCCGGTCAGACGCATGGCACCGAATCCGAGCCGATGGACGCTCAGCTTGCCGCCAATCTTGAAGCTGCCGGACGCGGCTGCCGTCACTGGACCGTTCATTCGATCGCCTCCTGTGCTCGCGCGCCGTTGAATTTCATTCCACTCCAGGGATTAAACGTGCCGCTCGGCGCTCCTCTATACGCTCTTTGGCTGCAGCAAGGACACGAATCCCGATGTCAGCCGGCCGAATTCGACCTGGAAGTGGTAGACGATCGCGCCAGCGGCACGGTAGGGTTAGCCCGCATGCACACCAACGCTCGCGCCGTCTTGATTATCGTCGGCGCCATAGGACTGGGGCTCGCCCTGTGGGGATGGAGCGTGACACACCGCCAGCGCCCCCACGAGCTCGCGCTCTATGGCAACGTCGATTTACGCCAGGTCGATCTGCCGTTCAACGACAGCGAACGCGTCGCCGAGGTGCTGGTGCAGGAAGGCGACCATGTCAGACGCGGTCAGGTGCTCGCGCGCCTGGACACGAGCCGGCTGTCGCCGCAGCTCGCCAAGGCCGAGGCCGACGTCGCGGCCCAACAGCAGATCGTCAACCGCATGCATCGCGGCAATCGGCCGGAGGAGATCGATCAGGCGCGCGCCAATGCCGATGCCACCAAGGCCGACGCCGTCAACGCACGCGCACAATACGAGCGACTGCGCACCCTGTCGGACAGCTCTGCAGGCCGTGCCGTGAGCCGGCAGGATCTGGATACGGCTCAGGCTGCGCTCGATGCCGCAAACGCCAAACTCACTGCCAATCAGAAAGCGCTGGTCCTCGAGCTGGCCGGTCCGCGTCAGGAGGATATCGCGCAAGCCGAGGCACAATTGCAGGCGCTGCAGGCCGCGCTCGCGCTCGTGCGCCAGCAGTTCAAGGATGCCGAGCTGTTCGCGCCGCTGGATGCGGTGGTTCGTTCGCGAACTATCGAGCCCGGGGAAATCGCGACCCCGCAGAAGACTGCCTTCACGCTCGCGATCGTCGATCCAAAATGGGTGCGCGCCTATATATCGGAAACCGATTTGGATGCGGTGCGCGAGGGTCTGAAGGCCACCGTGACCGTGGATGCATTTCCGGGCCGCAGCTTTGCTGGCTGGGTCGGCTTTGTCTCACCGACTGCCGAGTTCACCCCCAAATCGGTCGAGACCACGGAATTGCGCTCGAGCCTCGTCTACGAGGTCCGCGTTTTTGTGCAGGATACGCAGGACGAGCTGCGGCTTGGGAGTCCAGCCACGGTGCACCTGGCGCTCTCCGGCGCCAGCAGCGCCGCGGCCAAGCCGCAGCGCAACGGCTCATGAGCGAGAGCTTAGCCGGCGCCCCGCCCGTTGCGCTCGCGCTCAGCGCGCGCGGCTTGCACTATGCCTTCCGCCGCAAGAACGAGCCGCCGGTGCAGGCACTCTCGGACGTCTCGCTCGAGGTACGTCACGGTGAACTCACGGCGCTGATCGGCCCGGACGGCGCCGGCAAGACCACGCTCATGCGGCTCGCTGCCGGACTGCTTCGTCCCGACAGCGGCGCGCTCGAGGTGTTGGGGATCGACACCTCGATCGATCCCCAGCGCGTACAGGATCGCATCAGCTACATGCCGCAGCGCTTCGGGTTGTATGAGGATCTGAGCGTTGCAGAGAACCTCGACCTGTACGCCGATCTGCACGGTATCAGCGCCGCCCAGCGCGCGCGGATCTATCCGCAGCTGCTCGAGATGACCGCACTTGGCCCTTTCAAGCGCCGGCTGGCCGGGCGCCTGTCCGGCGGCATGAAGCAGAAGCTCGGACTCGCCTGCACCCTGGTGCGCTCCCCGGAGCTGCTGCTGCTGGATGAGCCCACCGTCGGCGTCGATCCACTGTCGCGGCGCGAGCTCTGGGAAATCGTGCGCCATCTGGTCGCCGATGAGGCGCTAACGGTGCTGCTCAGCACCGCCTATCTCGATGAGGCCGAACGCTGCAGCCGCATCGTGCTGCTCGATCGCGGCCAGGTGCTCGCGCGTGGTGCACCCGCAGACGTCACCCGCCATGCCGCCGGCTTGAGCTACAGTGTGCAGCCCTCGGTGCCGAACGGCGCGCGCGCGCTGCAGGCGCGGCTGCTCGATCAACCGGACATCATCGATGCGGTACCCGACGCCGGCCGCGTGCGATTCGTGCGCGCCACGGGTGGGGAGAAGGCCGCGACCGACGCCCTGCTGCAGGCGCTGACGGTGACGCCCTCGCCCGCAAGTTTCGAGGACGGCTTCATGGTGCTGCTACGGGACGCTGCCATGGCCGAGCACGCGCGAGCGATTGCAGTGGACCGTCCGCTGTCGAGCGATGCGACCCAAATCGCCGTCAGAGTGCGCGACCTGCTCAAGCGATTCGGCGACTTCGTCGCTGTCGACCATATCGGCTTCGACGTACACCGCGGCGAGATCTTCGGCTTGCTCGGTCCGAACGGCGCCGGCAAGACCACGACTTTTCGCATGTTGTGTGGCCTTCTGGCCGCGAGCGGCGGAGAGCTGCAGATCGCGGGCACCGATGTGCGGCGCGCCCCGGCCGCAGCACGCGCCCGCTTGGGCTATGTCGCGCAGAAGTTCTCCTTGTACGGCCCGCTGTCCGTGATCGAGAACCTGGAGTTCTTCGCCAGCGCCTACGGGCTGCGCGGCGTGCGCCGCCGCGCGCGCATCGAATGGGCGCTGCAGCAGTTCGAACTCGAGTCAAAGGCGCGCTCCACGAGTGCGCAGCTGCCGGGAGGCTTCAAGCAGCGGCTGGCGATGGCGGCCGCCCTGCTGCACGAACCGGAAATCCTGTTCCTGGATGAGCCGACCAGCGGGGCGGATCCGCACGCGCGACGGGTGTTCTGGCGCGGGATCACAGCGCTGTCCGAGCAGGGCGTGACCGTGATCGTGACCACGCACTTCATGCAGGAGGCGGAGTATTGCGATCGCGTCGCGATCATGGATTCGGGCAAGGTGCTCGCACAGGGTTCCCCGACCGAGATTCGCACCGGCGAGCGCACCGCCCGTGCGCCCGAGCCGAGTATGGAAGATGCCTTCATAGCAATCGTCGAGCGCTCGCGCGTAACCCCAGCCTCGACGCATCCTCCGGCGGCGGCCATCGCATGACGGTCGGGCCTGTCATGCCTGACAGCGCCTGGGCGCTCAAGCTGCGCCGCATCCGCGCTCTGGTGCGCAAGGAGACCTATCAGGTAATGCGCGATCCCTCCAGCATTGCCATCGGCATCGTGCTGCCGCTGATCTTGATTCTGCTGTTCGGCTACGGCCTGTCGCTCGACGTCAAGAATGTGCCGCTCGCACTCGTCATGGAGGACGGCTCGAGCGATGCCGTCGAGCTTGCCGGCGCCTTCGAGCTCTCGCCCTATTTCCGGCCGCAGCGCGTGCTCTCCATGCCGCTGGCGCAGCGGCTGCTGCTCGAGCAGAAAGTCGACGGCATCGTGCGCATCCAGTCCGACTTCGCGCACCGCCTGGCGGCGGGGGATGCCTCGTTGCAGCTCATCGTGCACGGCGCGGATGCCAACCGTGCCCGCATCATCCAAAGCTACGTTCAGGGCGCGGTCGGCGTCTGGTCCGCACAGCGCGTGGCCGAGGGGCATGCTGCCGATACACCGCCGCTGACACTCGAGTCGCGTCTGTGGTTCAACGAGGCCAACGACAGCAGCTACTTCCTCGTTCCCGGCCTGATCGTCCTGGTCATGACGCTGATCGGCGGACTGCTGACCTCGATGGTCATGGCGCGCGAATGGGAGCGCGGCACGCTCGAGGCGCTGTTCGTGACCCCGGTGCGCAGCGATGAGATTCTGCTCGGCAAGACGCTGCCGTACTTCCTGCTCGGGCTCATGGGTCTCGGCGTGTGCGTGTTCGCCGCAGAATTTCTGTTCCGCGTGCCGCTGCGCGGCAGCCTGTGGGTGTTGCTCGGCGCCTCGATGCTGTACGTGCTCGTGGCGCTTGGAATCGGCCTGTTGATCTCCTCGTGGGTCAAGAATCAGCTGGTCGCCAGTCAGCTCACGATGCTGGTGACGTTCATGCCGGCCTTCATGCTGTCGGGCTTCCTGTTCGATCTGCGCAGCATGCCGCTGATCGTACGTTTCATCACCTATCTGCTGCCGGCGCGCTACTACGTCGCGCTGCTGCAGTCGGTGTTCCTGGCAGGCGACGTCTGGTCGGTGATCGTCCCCAACACGCTCGTGCTCGCCGTGATGGCGACTGCGCTCGGCATGAGCAGCCGTGCTGTCATGAACAAGCGGCTGATCTGAATCGCCATGATCGCTGCGGTACTGCGCATACTGGCACTGACACGCAAGGAGCTGCTGGCCGTCCTCAAGGACAAGCGCAGCCGTCTGAGCCTGCTGATTCCACCGGTGGTGCAGTCGCTGATTTTCGGCTATGCCGCCACCTACGACCTCAATCATGTGCCTTACGCGGTGCTGGACCAGGATCACAGCACAAGCTCGCGCCAGCTGCTCGCAGGACTCGATGGCTCGGGAATTTTCGAGCGCATCGCCGATCTGCAGCGCATCAGCGATATGAGCGCGTACATCGATTCTCGGCGCGCCTTGCTCGTGCTGCAGATTCCGGCGGACTTCGAGCGGCGCCTGCACCAGGGCAGCGGCGCCGACCTGCAGGTGATCGCCGATGGCCGCAACTCGAACACCGCGGGGATTGCGCTCGGTTATCTGAGCGATATCGTCCAGCAGTTCAACGCTGGCTGGCGTGATGCGCATGCGCTGCCGCGCGCGCCGCTCGAAGTGGTCGCGCGCGCGTGGTACAACCCCAATCTCGAGACGCGCTGGAACATGATTCCGGGCATGATCGGCACCCTGTCCCTGATTCAGACCATGATGCTGACGGCGATGTCGGTGGCACGCGAGCGCGAGCAGGGCACGTTCGATCAGCTGCTGGTGACCCCGTTCCGCCCCTACGAAATCATGGCCGGCAAGGCGCTGCCGTCGATGCTGGTGGGAACGATCCAGGCCACGGGGGTGCTGCTCGTAGCGCAGCTATGGTTTCGGATCCCCTTCGCCGGCTCCTATCTGACGCTATACGCCGGACTGTGGCTTTTCCTGCTGGCGGCGATTGGCATCGGACTGCTGCTGTCCTCGCTTGCCGCTACCATGCAGCAGGCCATGCTCTATTCGATGCTGCTGATCATGCCGTTCTCGCTGCTCTCCGGCCTCACAACCCCGCTGACCAACATGCCGCGTGCACTGCAGTATTTCACCGCCATCAATCCGCTGCGCTATGCGATCGATATCGCGCGGCGGGTGTATCTCGAGGGCGCCGGACTGGCACTGCTGTGGCCCGATCTGTGGCCACTGGCGGTGTTGGCCGCCCTGACACTGGCCGCCGCTTCGTGGGTGTTCAGTCACCGCATGCAATGACTCAAGCCTGCCAATGAAGCGTTTGCGCCCTCGCAGCTTTCGATGTCACCGCCCGCCGCAGCTGCTCGCACCGCTGTGCGCGGCGGTGTTGGTCGGCTGCACCGTCGGCCCGGATTTCGTGCGCCCGACTGCGCAGACGCCGGCGCATTGGCCGGATGAGCGCGCGGGCAGCCGGCCCGAGGATCGCGCGCGCGACAGCGTGGTGACGGAGCAGACGGCAGAGCTACGCCGCTGGTGGAGCGCCTTCGCCGATCCGACCCTGTCATCGCTCATCGAGCGAGCGGTCGCCTCGAATCTGGACCTGCGCGTGGCCGTGTTGCGCATCGAAGAGGCGCGCGCGCAGCGCGGTGTCACGGCGGCATCACTCTGGCCGAGCCTCGGGGTCAACGGCTCGCTCACGCGCACACGGCTCAGCGAGACCACTCCCACCGGAGCGCTGTTCGATACCTTCAGCACGGTCAGGATTCCCGGCGTATCGGGCATCAACATTCCGAACCCCTATAACCAATACCAGCTCGGCGCAGATGTCTCCTGGGAGCCGGATCTGTTCGGGCGCGTGCGCCGCTCGGTGGAGGTCGCTGATGCAAACGTTGAGCAGTCGGTGGAAGATCAGCACGCCGCGCTCGTGAGCCTGCTCGGCGATGTCGCGCGCGCCTTCATCGACCTGCGCGGCGCACAGCTGAGCGAGGCCACCGCGCAGAAGAGTATCGACACCACCCGTGAGCTGCTCGATCTCACGCGACAGCGCCGCGCGGCCGGACTCACCAGCGACGTCGATGTAGTGGAAGCCACCGCACAACTCACGGCCACTCAGGCGCAGCTGCCCGCATTCGATCTGGCCATCACGCAGGCCATCAATCAGCTCAGCCGCCTGCTCGGCCGGCAGCCCGAGGCTTTGCGTACGGAGCTCGAGGACGCCGCATCGCCGCCGCCGTTGCCCCCGAGCGTGCCGATCGGCTTGCCCGCGCAGCTTGCGCGGCGCCGTCCGGATATCCGCCGGGCCGAGGCCAGCCTGCACGCGGCCACCGCCGAGATCGGGCTCGCCGTGGCCGACCTGTATCCGCGCCTGAGCCTGACCGGCGCCGGCGGCCTGCAGTCCGAGACGGCCAGTGAGCTCAGCGAGTGGGCCAGCCGCTTTTTCTCGTTCGGACCGACGCTGGAGCTGCCCGTATTCGACCGCGGCCGCTGGCAGATGATCTCGCTGCAATCGGCACGTGCGAGGGAAGCGGCGGTGTCGTACGCCAGCACCGTACTCAATGCCCTGCACGAAGTGGAGAACGCACGTGCCGCGTTCGCGGCCGATCAGGACCGCCGAGTCTGGCTCGACGCCACCGTACAGCAGAACCGCGACGCGGTGAATCTGGCCCGTCAGCGCTATGCCAGCGGCGTCGCCAGCTTCATCGAAATCCTCGACGCCGAGCGCACGCTGCAGCAGAACGAGCTGTCGCTGGCGCAGAGCACGACCCTCGTCGGCGAAGATCTCGTCAGCCTGTATCGCGCGCTCGGCGGCGGCTGGCAGGACGGCAATGAGTGACCACTCACAGCGATAGGCTCATGCCGTCGTATGCCACTTCCCAACCCGCGGCTTCCAGCTCGGCGCGCTCGCTGGAGTCGGCCAGCAGCACGGGGTTGGAATTATTGATATGCACGAGGATCTTGCGCTTGACCGCCAGGGCGTCGAAAGCCGCCAGGGTGCCCTCGGGCCCCGTCAGGCTCATGTGTCCCATGCGTCGGCCGCTCTTGCTGCCGAGGCCGGCGCGAATCATCTCGTCATCCCGCCACAGAGTGCCGTCAAACAGCACCAGATCCGCGCCCTGGAGCCGCTGCGACAGCGACGCGGTCATGGCCGCGCAGCCTGGTATGAAGAACAGCCGCGAGCGAGCGTCCGCGATCGATACCCCGACCGTCTCCTCACCCAGCACGATCGGCGGATCTTCCCCGGCCCTCTCGAGGTACAGCGGCACTTTGCCGGGCACGGCGAAACTCTCGACCGTGAGGCCACTGGGCGTGCCGTCGGGCAGCCGCAGAACCTGCGGGCGGTCGAGCCAAAGGGCTTCGCGCTTGACGACATCGGCGGCCAGCACATCGAAGATCGGATTGGCGGCCAGCACCGCCAGCACTTTGCTGGTCGCATAGACGGTCAAGGGCTGACGCTCGCGCAGAGTCAGCAGACCGGCGATCGCATCGACATCGGCGCCCGTGAGCACGACGCCCGCGATCGGCGAGGAGCGCAGCCCCTGGTGCGGTTGCAGCGCCGGCGTGGCCTCGATCTGCTGCCGCAAATCCGGCGAGGCGTTGAGCAGGAACCAATGCGCCCCGTCGGCGCTCACCGCCAGCGACACCTGCGTGCGCGCGGGCGCGGCTGGATCTGCGCGCCGCGCTCGGTTGCAGGCCACCGCATTGGAGTTCCACTGAGGAAATCCCCCGCCCGCCGCCGCGCCAATGACCCGCGCCTTCATGCGCCGAACTCCTCTTTTACGTTGGGAAGTGTACCCGCAGCACATGGATTTTGGCGCCGGGCGCGCACCGCGCCCATTGCCTTAGCGCGCCGCAGAATGCAGCATGCGGGTTTGGAATCTGGCAAGGGATGGCTTCCCGACAACGACGGGGACGCGACTGTAGCCCGCTGCGGTGCCGCTGACCTGCGGCGCGCGCTCGGGCAACGAATGGGGGAGACATGCCGGGCCGTGTAACGGCGAGCACGCTGCCGCAGAACCGGGCGCGGACCCGAGCGATCGTGCGACCGTGGAGTCTCGTGACTCTATGGGCCGCGGTTACCAGCGGCTGCGCGACGGCACCGCCGCAGGCGCCACCGGATCCCGCTGCCACGGCACGTGCCTTCCAGGCGCGCCGCCTGGAGAGTGCGCTGCCGGACTCCCCGCGGCCCTCCACGGGCTGGAATCGCGCCCAATGGCTCGATGCGGCGCTTCGTCTCAATCCGCAGCTCGAGGAGGCCCGCGCGCGCGCCACGGCGGTGGCGGCCGCCGAGCGCACGGCCGCGCAGCGCCCGAACCCGACGCTCAATCTGTTCGATGAGTACGTCACGGCCGCCGCTGGCGGTGCAGCCTGGCTTTATGGTCTCTCGGTCGATTTCCTGCTGCAGCGGCCCGGTGAGCGCGCGCGCGCGCGTCGCAGCGCCGCGTTGGATACGCAGGCGGCACAATCGGATCTGGCCGAATCGATCTGGCAGGTGCGCGCACAGCTGCGCCAGGCGCTGCTCGATGTCGTGCATGCCGAGGACGAAGCGGCGCTTCTGCGAGCCCTGCTGGCCGATCGCGAAGGGCTGCTGAGCTCGGCCAAGGCCCGTGCCCAGGCCGGCGAGATCGGTGCGATCGCGATTCCGGCGGCGAGTTTCGAGCGCGCGGCCGCGCAGCAGCGGCTCGATCAAGCGCAGGCACGCGGCCTCGATGCCCGGGCGCGTTTTGCCGCCGCCGTGGGCGTTCCGGCCGCGGCCCTCGAGGAGATGCCGCTGCAATGGCCGCAATGGTCCGATATCGACACGCTCTCACCGAGCCTGTCGGGCTCGTGGCACGAAGAGGCGCTGATCGCGCGTCCCGATCTGGTGCGCACGCTGCGCGAATACGATCTGGCGGAAAACGCGCTGCGTTCGCAGCTCGCACGCCGCTGGCCCGAGTTTCACCTCGAGCCCGGCTATGCCTGGGACCGCGGCGGCCTGCACGAGAATCAGCTCAACGAGACGCTGCACGACAACGAGTTGGGCTTGAGCCTGGAGCTGCCCCTGTTCCATCGCAACCAAGGCCCGATCGGCGAAGCATTGGCGCGGCGTACTCTCGCCGGCAAGCACCTCGAGGCGGTGCAGGCCGAGCTGTTCGAACAGATGGATCGTGCCGAACGCGCTTGGCCGCGCGCGCGCGCGGCCTGGGAAAGCGCCGCCAGCGCCGCCGTTCTAGCGCAGCGCCAGAACGAGGCGGAACAGCACGCACTCAAGGCCGGCGCTTCCGACCGGCCGAGTGCGCTGTTGGCCGCGACCGAAGCGCTCGAGGCGCAGTTGCTGACCCTGCAGGCCGCCTACGAGGCACAGCTCGCCTTTGCCGCGCTCGAGGCCGCGTATCGTCGACCGCTCGAAGGACCGGAATGCGAGCTGCCATTGAAATGGCGCACGGAGTAAGCCTCATGCCACCCATCAAGCCGCTGCTGATTGCCGCACTTGCGCTGCTGATCGGCAGCCCTGCCTGGACCGATGAGGACGATGACGCGCCGGGGCCGCCCGCGATGAATAGCGAACGGCCCGAACTGAGCGTGGAGCAGCAGCAGGCAGTCGGCATCACGGTCCTGCATCCGCTGCGGGCCAGCTCCGGGCAGCAGCTCGAAGGCTACGGCGAAGTGCTCGACGCCGCATCATTGGTTGCGGACGCCGGGCATCTGCTCAGCACGCGCGCCGCCGCGCGCGCCGCGGGCCTGGAGGCTCAACGCCTGCAGCGGCTCTACGACGGCGGGGCCGACGCATCGTTGCGCGCCGTCGAGAGCGCGCAGGCCGCGCAGATCGAGGCGCAGACGCAGGCACAGATCGCGAGCTCCAGCTTCGCATTGCAGTGGGGGCCGCTCGCCAAGCTCCCCGATGCGCAGCGCGCCGCGCTCATCGATTCGGTGACCCGCGGTCGCAATCTGTTGCTGCGCGCCGACCTGCCCGGACGGCTGCGGCTGGGCACGCTGCCCAAATCGGCCACATTGATGGTCGACGGCACGCAGATTCCCGCCCGCGTGCTCGGCACGCTGCAACGCAGTGCCAGTGAGTCGCAGAGCGTGGCCCTGCTGCTGCAGGTCGATCAGGCGCCCACCGGGCTGGGCGCAGGGGCGCGCGTGCTGGTGACATTGCTCGGCGGCGTGAGCAACGGTGTGCTGGTCCCAAACGCTGCGCTGCTCTACGGCGATCAGGGTGCCTACGTGTATCGTCTGCTCGACTCCCCGGGCCAGGACGGCAAACAGCAATATGCGCCGGCACCGGTGAAGCTGATCCAGGCGGCTGGCAACGCCTGGCTGGTCCAGGGCATCGACGCCGACGACCGCATCGTCGGCAACGGCGCGGGCGTGCTCTGGTCACTGCAAGGGCTTGGCACGTTCTCCGCCGAGGAACAGGAACACGACTAGCCCATGCTTGCCTACATCGTCCGCGCTTCGCTGGCGCACCCGAGAATCATTACGGCGTTGTCGATCCTGGTGGCGTTGCTCGGCGCCGCCGCCCTGCTGAACGCGCAATTCGACGTGTTCCCCGATTTCGCACCGCCTCACGTGCTGGTGCAGGCCGAGGCGCCGGGTCTCGATGCGGCGCAGGTCGAGGCGCTGGTTACGCGGCCTTTGGAAGGCCTTCTGGCCGGCACGGCCGACGTCGAGGCGGTGCGATCCACCTCGAGCCAGGGCCTGTCCGCGATCCAGGTGGTGTTTACGCGCGGCGGCGATCCCTATCGCCAGCGCCAGCTCGTAACGGAGCGGCTGGCTGAATCGAGCGGCCTGCTGCCCAGCGGCACCGGACCGCCGCTGCTCTCACCCTTGAGCTCCTCGATGGAATATCTGGTGCACTTCGGCTTCACCAGCGAGCGGCTCTCGCCGCTCGAGCTGCGCGATTTGGTGCGTTGGACGCTGCGACCGCAGATCCTGGCAGTACCGGGCGTCGCACAGGCGCAGATCTTCGGCGGCGAATCGCGCGAGCGGCAGGTGCTGGTCGATCCGTTCAAACTCTCGACGGCAGGTCTCACGCTCGAGGATGTCTACACGGCCGCGCGCCGCGGCACCGAGCTCATCGGCGGCGGCTATGTCGAGACGCCGAACCAGCGCATCGTGTTGCAGGCCCAGCCTGCTGGCGCCACGCCGCAGGCGCTCGCACAGGCGGTGCTCGCCGAGCGTAACGGCGTGCCGCTGCGTCTCGGCGATGTCGCCTCGATCAGCGATGGCAGCGAGCCGCGCTTCGGCGACGCCATGATCGGCGGCCGGCCCGGTATCCTCATGGAAACCTCGACGCAGTACGGCGCCAATACGCTGGAGGTCACGCGCGCGCTCGAGCAACGTCTGGACGCCCTGGCGCCGGCATTGGCGCAGCACGGTGTGCAGTACCATCCGGCATTGCTGCGGCCCGCGAGCTTCATTGAAAGTGCCATTGCGAAACTTCGCAATTCACTGCTGATCGGGGCGGTGCTGGTCGTGACGCTGCTGCTGGTGGCGCTGCGCGACTGGCGCGGCGCGCTGGTCTCGTTCAGCGCGATTCCGCTGTCGCTGCTCGCCACGGTCTGGATCCTCACGAGCCTGGGCATCACGCTCAATACGATGAGCCTCGGCGGTCTGGTCGTGGCGCTCGGCGTGGTCGTTGACGATGCGGTCATCGATGTCGAGAACATCACGCGCCGTCGCCGCGGTGCTGCGCGCGGGGTGGACATCCCCAGTTTGTTCGTCGGGGCATCGCTCGAAGTGCGCCAGCCCGTGTTCTATGCCACCGCGGCCGTGGCCGTGGCGTTTCTGCCGATCCTGATGCTCTCCGGACTGCAGGGCTCCTTCTTCCGGCCGCTCTCAATCGCCTTTCTGCTGGCGGTTGGCATCTCGCTGCTGGTGGCGATGAGCGCAACGCCGGCGCTGTGCGCACTGGTCATGAGTCACTACGAGCCGCGCCAGGAGGCGAGCCTGCTGCTGCGCTGCAAGCGCGCACAACAACGCGTGATCAAGCGCCTGCACGCGCATCCGCGCTCCGTGCTGCTGCTGCTGCTGATCAGCGGTGTCGCGGGCATCGTCCTGATGCCCCTGCTCGGCGCGCGACTGCTGCCGGATTTTCGCGAGGACTATCTGATCGCCCACGCCTCCTTGCGGCCGGGCATCTCGCTGACCGAAACCGCGCGCGTCGGCGCGCGCATTGCGCAGCGCCTGACCGCCATCCCGGGCGTCAAGAGCATCGCCGAGCAAATCGGCCGCTCAGAAAACGGACAGGATCCGGATGCACCGAACAAGAGTGAATTCGAAGTGCAGATCGATCCGGCCAAGGGCTACACCGCCACCGAAATCGAGCAGCGCATCCGGGAGACTTTCGACGCATTTCCGAACCAGCTCGTGGAAATCTATTCGGTGCTGGTGGAGCGCATCGGCGAGACGCTGTCGGGCGAGTCTGCGCCCTTCTTCGTCAGCATATTCGGCTCGGACCTGGATACCGACGATGAGGTGGCCGCGCAAATCGCCAAGGTCCTCGAAGCAGTGCCCAGTAGCGGCAGCGTGCGCCTCAAGGTGCCGCCGCGCCAGCCGGAGCTGCATCTGGAGCTGCGTGCGCAGCAACTGGCGCTCTACGGGCTGCAGGCGGCCGATGTGCTGCAGACCATCAACGCCGCCTACCATGGCACCGAAGTCGCGCAGCTCAACCAGGCCGATCGCAGCGTCCCGGTCACGGTGCGGATCGCGCATGCCGACGAGTCACCCCAGGGTGTGTCCTCGCTGCTACTGCGTGGCAGCGGCGGGGCGATCGTGCCAGTGTCGGCCGTGGCGGACCTGCAGCTGGTATCGGGACGCAGCCTCATCGACCACGAAGACGGCCTGCGGCGGCAGGTGGTCGAAGTCAATCCGCGCACTTCGGACCAGAGAGGCTTCGCCGAGGCTGCGCGGCGCGCAATTGCGGCGCAGGTCACGCTGCCGGCGGGTGTCTATCTGCGATTCGGCGGCGCCGCGCAGGCGCAGGCCAGTGCCGCGCGCGAGTTGCTGCTGCACTCAGCGGCCGCCCTCATGCTCATCGTGCTGCTGCTGGCGCTGGCCTTCGGCCACGCCCGACACGTGCTGCTGGTGATTACCGCGCTCCCGAGCACGCTGATCGGCGGCGTCGCCGCCGTGGCGCTCACGGGCGGCACATTATCGCTCGGCGCCATGGTGGGCTTCGTGGCGCTGTTCGGCATGGCCGCGCGCAATACGATTCTGCTGGTCTCTCATTACGACCATCTGGTGCGCAACGAGGGGTGTACCTGGAACATCGAAACCGCACTGCGTGGCGCCGAGGAGCGGCTCACGCCGGTGCTGCTCACGGCGCTGCTGACCGGCCTCGCCTTAGCACCGGTCGGCGTGCAGCTGCATCAGCCGGGCCACGAGATCGAGGGGCCCATGGCCGTGGTCATTCTCGGCGGCCTGGTGTCATCGACCATCGTGAGCCTGCTGCTGATACCGCCGCTGGCGGCGCGCTGGCTGCGCCCGGCCTGATCCCAAAGTGTGCCCTGCCGGGCGCACCACCAAAAAAAAGCCGGCGCCCTGCGGCGCCGGCCCTTTGAGAGCATCGCTGTACCGGGTGCTCGCTCAGAACGCCAGGAACGCGCCGATGTTGCCATCGACACTGGTGTTGTTGTTGAGACTGCTGTCAAAGTGGGCCGTGGTCTGCACCCAGCTCACTTCTCCGAGCAGCGTCAGGTTCTTGGTGAGGTTGTAATACACTCCGCCGGTCACCTTGGCATTCTCCGACAGCAGGAACGGCGTCGCGAGTCGGTCCGCCTGATTGGCAAAGGCCAGGCGGCTGACGCCGTAATTCACACCGAATTTCACCTGATCGACCGTATAGGTCGCCTGCAGGAGGAAGCCGTTGGACGGACGTCCATTGCCGTGCCCGTCATCGGCCAGGAAGAACAGGCCGGTCGTGCCCAAGCCCTTGCCGTCATAGCCCGAGGCCATCAAGGACAGCCCGCCGATGTCCACCTTGGCAAACACGTCGCCGCCGACGCTCTGGAAACTGCCCGAGGTGGTCGCCGTCAGGTCGTAATCCTGCTGCTGCTCGATGCCCGTGGCCGACAAGGACACCTTCACGTCACCGAAGGTACCCTTCCAAGCAAGCTTGCCGTGGAAGCCTGGTGCTTTCTTGCCGGCGGCGGTCCCAGGCTCCGTCAGCGAGTTGACCGGCTCGAAGATGCCGAGCGTCAGGTTGGCACCGTTGAAGTCGGGCGTCGTGTAATTCATCTGCCCCAGAGTATCGGTGTAGATGTACCCGAAGCCGATCGAGCCCAAGGTCGTATTGGCCGGGGAAGGACCCGAGGCGGCGCCCCCGACGCCGACGCCGAGCAGCGTCATGTCACTGATGATCGCATCGAAACCAAACAGACCGAAATTGCGGCCAAGGGTAAAGGTTCCGATGTCCTTGTTGCCGAAGGTCATGTAGACCTGGCGCACGTCCAGTCCCGTGGTGCCCAGCGCGACGTTGGTCGTACCGCCCGCAGTCTGCTGCAAATTGGGACTACCGCCGTCATTGGTGGCAATGCCCGGATACAGCCCCAGATGTGCCGCCAGATCGATGCCGGCCTGCGTCGTCGCGACGCCGAAGCTGAAGGCCGCCGGCAGCAGGCCGTTGGCGACGCTGGAGACGCTGCTGCCGCTGGCCGTGCCGGTGCACGCGCCACCGATCGTCACGACCGGCTTGACCGACGAGGCCGACTCGCAGTTCGAGTAGATGTAATCGACGTTGACGTTGCCATCGATCGAAAACGTCCAGGCGCCATCCGCTGTCTTGAGATCAACTGCCGCAGCCGGCAAGGCGACGGCCAATGTACACATACCCGCCGCAATCGAGGCGAGCGGGTACAACTTTCTGTGGAAATGGTTCATCGGCTGCTCCTTCCTTAGGTATATTTTTCAATCACGTCGCAGTTTTCGCGGACCCGATATCCGCGTATCCCCGCACCCGCCAGTTACAAAGGCAAGCCATATGCCAACTGACAAGGCGTGTGATTAAAGCACAAGACCTCTATATTCCGCACGATTTTGGTGTTGTTTTATAGCAACATGAGGCGCTTTTGACATACCGGCCGCATGGGGCTCTACAACCTGGGACGAAAGCGCCACAGCAGCGCCGGCGCCTCGCGCACGCGCG
>JGI12269J14319_10003293_pt1 | contig 15245 bp, 13 predicted proteins | sample PeaSoiSIISIP2007_FD_14319 | JGI IMG/M metagenome (IMG submission 14319) | reverse complement strand
AGGTGCTCGAGCCACGACCCCCGGACGACGGCGAAGCCGATGATCACCCCGTCACGCTCGGCCACCTCGACGCGGGCCGTCGCCACCAGGTCGGAGACGAACCGTGCCGTCTGGTCGTCGGTGTGGAGGACGGGGAGATAGGTCATGCCCCGGCGGGCCGCCAGAAAGACGTCGGTGATGGCAGGGACGTCGGTGCCACGAGCGGCGCGCAGGACGACGCCGGTCATGCCACAATCATCGCGTGGACCGTATCGGGGTGGCCGACACCATGTTCGCCCGCTACGACATGGGCGCCGAGGCCGTCGACGAGCTGAAGCAGTGCCCCCTCTACGGCGACCGCTTCGAGATCCGGCGCCGGACGGTGCCGGGCTTCAAGGACCTCGGGGTGGCGTGCAAGAAGCTCATCACCGAAGAGGGCTGCGCCATCGTGGTGGCCCTCGGGATGCCGGGCCGCGCCGCCATCGACCAGGTCTGCGCGCACGAGGCGGCCCAGGGGATCATGCTGGCCCAGCTCCTCACCAACACCCACGTCCTCGAGGTCTTCGTCCACGAGAACGAAGAGGACGATCCCGCCCGTCTGGCCGCCGTCTGCGTGGACCGGGCCCGCAAGCACGCCCGGAACGCCTACTGGATGCTCTACGAGCCCGACCAGCTCACCCGTCGCGCCGGCCAGGGGGTCCGCCAGGGATACGGGGACGCCGGCCCCATCGCCACGCCGACGCTCTAGCCGAGACCGAACCCGACGTCGGGTCGGTGGCCCGACCGGTCGAGGCCGATGCCGCGGCCGGCCAGGAGGGCGGAGAGCTCGGCGCCCTCGATCCCGGTCGGCCCGCCCGTGGTGCGCCGGTGGCCGTCGGGGTCCCGGTCGGGCCCGCGGGACCGCACGTCGTGGCGACGCTCCGCCACCCCCGGCCTCGGGGCCGCGGCGTGCCCGGTCTGCGGTGTCAGGTCCTCGAGAAGGCGGTCGGCGGCGTCCTCGACCGACCGCGCCGGAGCGCCCCCGGGCAGCGCCCGGCACCAGGCCCGCACCACGTCGCGTCGCGTCACCGGGCGTCGCAGGTCGTCCAGGGCCTCGACCACCGCGGTGGGGAGACGGCCGTCCTCGGGCGCGGGCGCCATCGACACCGGAGAGCGGCGCGGGGCGCGGTCGAGGACGGCGTCGAGGCTCCGGGGACCGAGACCGACGGCGCGGGCGCGGTCCTCCCACCCGGGGCGCAGCTCGTCGGCGCCGAGGAGCGGGTCCTTGTCGGCGCGGGTGGCGAAGCCGGCCACCGTCCGGGCCCGCCCGCTCGTCAGCTCCCGCTCGGCCAGGTGCTCGGCGATCTGGGCCGAGCGTCGGGAGAACTCCCGGCGGGCCTCGGGTGCGATCCCGGCGATGTCGGCCCGCCCGCGGTCGGGGTGCTCCCAGGCCACTCCCAACCGGCGGGTGAGCTCGTAGCGGAGATGAGCGTGGTAGAGGGCGTCGGTGGCCGAGGCGTGGGCGTAGAGACCGCGGCCGTCCAGGGCGCTCCAGCGGCCCTCGGGCCCCCGGCCCAGGTTGGCCACGACGACATGGGTGTGGAGATGGGGATCGAGGGCTCGGCTCACGCGGTGGACGAAGCCGGCGGCGGCCACACCGGTGACGGTCGTCGGGACCGGTACCGGGAGCATGGCCTGGCGCCGGCGGACGGCCAGCGCGTGGCGTTCGACGTAGGACACGGCCGCCTCCACGGCGCGGACGTGCCCGGCCCGCACGGCGTCGCCGACCTCGCCGTCGCCCAGCGCGTGGAGGAGGCTGACCGACTTGGGCGCCGAGAAGGTCATGTCGAATCCGGCCACCGTGACCTGACGGCGGGCCGTCCCGAGGACCCGCCCGGTGCCGGGGTCCTCCCCGGCCAGAACGGCTTCGAGGTCGGCGGCCTCGACGACGCCCGAGAGCCGCAGCTCCGGCGTCCCCGTCCCCGTCCACCGGCCCGCCGCCTCGATCCCGGTGCCCGAACCGGCCGCCACCTCCAGGTAGTAGGCGGCGCCCCCGGACCGGACCTTCGACACCCGCAGCACCCCGGCCATGGTGGGGAGCCCACCTGGCCCCGACGTTGCCGGAAACCTGGCCGGTCAGGACCCCCCGGCGGCCGGCGGCCGGTAGCGGGCCAGCAGACGCTGCGCCGCCCGGCGGCCGGAGTCGGCGAGCTCGGGCGGGTCGAGGACCTCCCCGTGCGGGCCGAGGCGGAGCAGGAGCCGGTCGAACCACACCGTGCTGGCCACGGCCAGGCGGACCACGGTGCGACCGTCGGGAAGCGGCTCGACCCCCAGGGTGGGAGCGGCGTCGGTCAGCCACAGCCCGGTGTCGTCGACGGCCACCCGGGCCACCACCGCGTCGGGCCCGGGGACGAAGGCCGCCTCGCCCACCTCCCCGGCGCGGTGGTCGGCGACCTCCCCCGCCAACGCGCCGGGAGGGGGCCCCGGTGCCGCCGCCCCCGTGGGTCGCACCGACAGGACGCGGTCGACGCGGAAGCGGCGCCTGTCGCCGGCGCGGTGGCAGTACCCGTCGAGATACCAGCGCCCGTCGAGGGCGACGACGCTCAGGGGGTCGACCACCCGGACCGATTCCTCGTCGCTCGACACCGAGTAATAGCCGAGCTCGATCTGCTCGTGGGCCTCCACCGCCCGGCGGAGCTCGGCCAGATGGGGCGGCTCCCCGAGATCGATCCGCAACCGGTCCCGGTCGCCGAGGACGGCCTCGAGCTTGTCCAGACCGCGGGCCAGCGACCCGTCGGGATCGGCGCCGGGGACGGCCTCGATGGCGCGCGCCGCGGTGGCCAGCGCGAAGCCCTCGGCGGCGGTGAGCCGGCGGGGCCGGGCCAGCTCGGGACCGAGGTTGGCCACCACCTCCTCCTCGTCGACCATGATCTCCATCAATTGGTCCGGTGTGTACGGGGGCAGGCCGCAACAGGCGGCCAGCTCCAGGTCGGCGATCAGCTCGTCGGGACCGATCCCGAACCGTTCGGCCAGCTCGGCCACCGGTGCCCGTCCCTGGCGCGCCAACCAGGTCAGGACGGCGAGGAGGCGGTGCAGCCGGTAGCCGGCGTCGGCGCGCGCCGGCATCTAGCCGGCCACCGGTGACGACGAACGGCCGGCGGTGGCCTCGAGCCAGGCGATCATGTCGGCGCGGACGCTGTCGGGCGCCAGCACTTCGGCGTGCTCACCCAATTCGAGGACCCATGACCGCAGGGCGGCGATGTTCGTCACCTCGAGGCGGACCACCACCGCCCCGTCGTGGCGCCGGTCGTGCACGGTCGAGTCGCCCACCTCGGCCACCACCAGCGGGGCCAGACCGCGGTCGACGAGGACGTCGACGCGGACCACCTCTTCCTCCCCCATGCGCCACGGCTCCTCGGGAAGGGAGGCGCCGGGGTCGAAGTCGTCGGGCATGACGGCCGAGCCCGGTGATCCGACAGTGGCGGCACCGTCCATCCGGTCCACCCGGAACGTCCGGGAGGCCTCCTTGTCGAGGTCGAAGCCGACCAGGTACCACCAGCCGCCCCGGAAGCGCAGGAGCGCGGGCGCCACGTGCCGGGTGTCGCCCCGGTAGTCGAAGGTCACGGTGGCCCGCCGGCGGACGGCGTCGTAGAGCACCGGCAGCGCCGGCAGGGCGGCCAGATCGGCGAAGGGCTGCACCCCCGCCGTGGCCGGCAGTCCCAGGCGCCACAGCGCATCCCGGCCACTAGGATCGCCGAGGTGGACCCCGGCCACGGCAAGGTTCAGCGCCGCCTGCTCGTCCGGTGCCAGGTCCAGGTCGGGGAGGTAGAAGTCCTCGGGTCGGATGAGGTAGCCGACCTGCTCCCGGCCCTCGATGGGCACCGCGCTCACCTCGACGCCGCCGTCGCGCAGAGTCCGCTTGTCGCGCTCGAACGCCTGTCGCCGCGCCTCGCCCTCGGCGGGGTAACCGGGGACCTCGGCGGCGATCTCGCGCAGCGGCTTCGGGCGGTCGTCGCGCAGCAGCACGAGCACCAGGTCCGTCAGACGCTCGAGCCGGTCCACCATCGGAGCCAGCGTAGGCGGCCCTGCCGCCGGCACCGTCGGGTGGCGGCACCGTGACCGGCCCCTACGCCTTCCATCTCCACCTGGTGGCCTGGCTCGCCGTCGCCGCCGTGGGCGTGGCCTACGCCGTCACCGTCCGGCGGTCGCCACTGCGGTCGCAACCGGGGGCGGCGCCGACGCGCCGGCAGTGGTGGTGCCTGGCCGGAGGCCTCGTGTCCCTGGCCGTGGCGCTCACGTGGCCGGTGGCCGACCTGGCCGCCCACTGGTCTCTCACCGCGCTGCTCGTCCAGCGCCTCCTGTTGATCCTCGCCGCCGCGCCGCTGCTGCTGCTGGCGTTGCCGTCATCGCTCATCGCCGCCCTGACCCGGCCGGTGCCGCTCGACGGCGCCCTCGAGGTCATCACGCGCCCGCTGGTGGCCGTGGTCGTCTTCAGCGTCATCGCCGTCGGCACCCTCCTCACCCCTGTCGTCGCCGCCCAGGCCTCGTCCGCCGTCGTGCGGGGGGTGGTGGACGTCGTGCTCCTCCTCGGGGGCATGGTGCTGTGGGGTCCGGTGCTGCGGCACATTCCCGGTGCCAGCCGGCCCTCCCCCGTGGGGCTGGCCGCCTACCTGTTCGTGCAGTCGGTCGTCCCCGGCTTCCCGTCGGTCATCTACGTCTTCGCCCGCCATCCGCTCTACCCCGCCTTCGCCCATGCCCACGCCGCCATCGGCCTCTCGGCGGTGGGCGACCAGCAATTGGCCGGGGTGGTGGCCAAGGTGGCGACGTTGCCCGTTCTCTGGAGCGTCGCCTACGTCGCCCTCACGCGCGCGGCGCGACAGGACACGGGCTCCGACACCGGGGTCCTCACGTGGGCCGAGGTCGAAAGACAGCTCCTCCGGGCCGACCGGCGCGAGAGGCGCGGACCGGGTCGTCGTCGTCCCGGGCGCGTCCCGGCCATCCCGCGCCTGGGCCTCGTCCCGGGGCCCGACGGCCCCGGGACGACGACGGGACCCCCGACCTCCGGGCTCCCCGGGGATGGACCGGGCCCGTAGCCGGTCGGGTCAGATCGGGTGCCCGAAACGCAGCGGCTGGGTCAGGCGGACGACGGTGCCCACCAGTTCGTTCTGCGGCTCGGACACGATGACGATGGCGTAGTGGCCGAGACCGCCCGGCGGCGCCGGGCCCAGGGGACGCTCGACCTGGTCCACCGTGAAGGTTCCCTTGTACGACACCACGCACACGCCGTGGACCCTCGTGCCGAAACGCCGGGAGAGCTCGGCTCGCAGGTGGACGTCGGCGCCCAGGGCCGTGAGCGACACCGGGCGGACCCCGGCGAACGAGCCACGGCCGTGGACAGCGTCCTCGCCGATGGCCAGGGCTTCGAAGCACGGGCTGGCGTTCGTCCCGAGGGTGTTGCGCGCCGACGTGCATCCGGCCGACACCGTCGCCACCAGCGAGCACAGCGCCAGGACGACGGCGGCGCCGCCGCGCCGGGCGCCGTCCCGGCGGCCGCTCCCGTCGCCGCCCGTCACGGCGTCACCTCCACCGTGACCGGTGACGGCCGCGCCTCGGGCATCGACCGGGGGCGCCGGTCGGACCAGGCCAGGGCGGCCCAGGTGGCCCAACCGACGGGGAGCACGATCCAGAAGCTCATGATCCGGTAGAGCAGGACCACGGCGACCGTCGAGGGCTCCGACCCCCCGAACGCCACCAGGGCGACGGTGAGGCTGCCCTCGACGACTCCCAGACCTCCCGGTGTGATGGGCAGATTGGCGGCCAGCTGCGCCGCCCCGTAGGCGAGGAGCAGTCCCTTCCACGGCACGCCCACCCCCAGGGCCACGAAGGAGATCGCCAGGCAGCCACAGTCGAGGACCCAGTTGGCCAAGCCCCAACCGCCCACCGCCACCAGGTCCCTGCCCGTCAGGACGACGGTCGTCAACCGGACGATCAGCTCGTCGATCCGCGCCGCCACGTCGCCGCCGGGCCAGCGCAGCCAGCGGCTGCTCGTCTGCACCACACCGGTGACCACCCACACGATGGCGCGGCGCTGGACGAACAGCGCCCCCAGCACCAACGCCGCCACCAGGACACCCACCGTGACCCAGATCAGGTCGAGACCGGCTCCCTCGGCCCCGGCGATGGCCACCCCGGCGGCGGCCACCACGGCCAGGGTGACGGCGGCGGACACGAACACGGCGCCGAGCGTCCATCCGGCCAGGGCGGCGTCGGCCCCGCGTCGGCGGTACTGGCGGAAGCCGTAGACGAGCGAGACGAGGGGACCGGCGGGAATGGAATTGGCGATGGCGGTGGAGGCCAGCGTGATGGAGGTGAGGCGGCCCACGGACATGTCCACACCGCCGGCCAGGAGCAGACGACGCTGGACCACGGCGAAGGCCACGAACGAGCCGAGCTCCAGCCCCGCGGCCACCAGGAGCCACTGCCAACGGAGGTGGGCGAGGTAGTGCGACGCGCCCGACAACTCGCCGCGCCGGCCGGCCACCACCCACAACACCAGCGCGGCCAGGGCGATCCCGCCGGCGAATTTGATCCACGGCCAGGCGCGCCCGTACGGGCGGCGGCGCCCGGGACGCTCCGTCACGTCGAAGCCGGCTCCACCAGGATCTTCACCTGCTCGTCGGGACGGGCCAGCGACGCGAAGGCATCGGCCACGCCCTCCAGCCCCACCGTCCCCGTCACCATGGGGGCCACGTCGACGTCTCCGTGGGCGATGGCGCGCAGCGCTCCGGCGAACTCGTCGGTCGAATAGGCCAGGGCGAATTGGATGGACAGCTCCTTGGCGATGGCGAAGAAAGGGATCACCTCGTCGGCCTCCATGCAGACGCCCACCACCGTGATCCGGGTGCCCGGTGGGACGTCGCGCAGGAGCTGCTGGAGCATGCCCGGCACCCCCACCGCCTCGAAGGCGACGAGAGGTCGGCGACCGTCGAGGCGGCGCCACGCCTCCACCACCGGCTCCCGGCCCGGGTCCACGGCCTCGGTCGCCCCCATCGTCACGGCCAGGTCCCGGCGGACGGGGGAGAGGTCGGCGGCCACGATCGTCTCCACGCCGGCCAGCCGGAGCCCGGCGATCACCGCCAGTCCGACGGGACCGCATCCCACCACCACGGCACCGTCGGCCGGCGTCACCCCGGACTTGGCCACCGCGTGCATCCCGACGGCCAGTGGTTCGGTCAGGGCGGCGCGTCGGGAGTCGAGACCGTTCGGGACCTCGAGCATCAGAGGGGCGGCCAGGAGCATGTACTCGGCGAACCCGCCGGGGTAGTCGTTGTTGTAGGCGAGCTGGTGCACGCCGGCCGACGACAGGAGAACGGGGACCGAGACGACCAGGGCACCGGGCGGTGGCCCGACCGTGTCCGGCCCCAGCTCGAGCACCTCCCCGCAGAACTCGTGGCCCATGATGATGTCGCGCGACAGGTCGATCTGCATGCCGGCCAGGCCACCGAGCTCACCCATCGACGGGAGCAGCTCGTCGGTCATGGCCGCCATGGTCTCGGCGTGACGCAGGAAATGGAGGTCGGACCCGCAGATCCCGCACGCCTGGGTCCCCACGAGGACCTGGCCGGTCCCGGGGCGGGGGTCGGCCACGTCGTCGGTGACCAGCCGGTGCTCCCGCATGACGCACGCCCGCATCGGGTCCCCTCCTTCGTCGCCACAGATCGTGGCACACGGGCCGCCGCCATCCCTACCATGGCGTGGAGTGCCCCACCCCCCCCTGACCGGCGCCGACCTCCGTCCGCCGCCGGCTGGATCCGAAGGTGGTGGCGGGCGCGCCCGGGTCCCCTCGGCGGCGTCGGAGATCTCGTCGACCGTCCCGCTGCGGGCCCGCGTCCCGGGCACGGTCAGAAGCGGCGTCCGCGAGCTCGACGGCCGGACCGTGGTGGTGGCCCAGTCGATCTCCGGCCACCACCGCGGGGCGCTCACCGGCGCCGACGGCGCCACCATCGCCGGTGCCGCCCGGATGGCCCTCGACCTGCGTCTTCCCCTCGTCGTCGTCATGTCGTCCTCGGGCTCCGACGTGAACGACGGCATCGCCGCCCTGCACGGCTGGGGGGCGGCGGCGGCCGCCATCGTCGCCTGCTCGGGACAGGTGCCCGTGCTCGCCGCCGCCACCGGACCGGCCGTCTCGGGACCGGCGCTGCTCCTCGGGCTGGCCGACCTGTCGGTGATGACACTCGACGCCTTCGCCTTTCTGTCGGGGCCCGACGCCGTGGAGGGGTTCACCGGGATCCGCGTCTCCCTGCACGAGCTCGGGGGCTCGGCCGTGCACGCCACGGCCAGCGGACTCTGCGCGCTGATAGCCCCCGACGATTCCGACGTCCTCGATCTCGTCGGCGCCCTGCTCGCCTACCTTCCCGATCACACCGACAGCGAACCGCCACGGCTCGAGAGCGACGACCCACCGCAACGCTCGGTGCCGGAGCTGCGCGAGATGATCCCGGCGTCGAGCACCGCCTCCTACGACGTACGCGCCGTGGTCGGTGCCATCGCCGACGACGGCGCGATCCTCGAGGTCCGTCCCATGTGGGCACCGCAGCTGGTGACGGCACTGACCAGCGTGGGGGGCATGCCGGTGGGGGTGGTGGCCAATCAGCCCCGTTCCCTGGCGGGGACGCTCGACATCACCGCCTCCCAGAAGGGCGCCCGTTTCGTGCGCTTCTGCGATGCCTTCAACCTCCCCGTCGTCACCCTGGTGGACACGCCCGGATTCCTGCCCGGGAAGGATCTGGAATGGCGGGGCATGATCCGGCACGGAGCCGAGCTGGCCTTCGCCTACGCCGAGGCCACGGTGCCCCGGGTCTGTCTCGTCCTGCGCAAGGCCTACGGCGGCGCCTACATCGTGATGGATTCCAAGGGCATCGGGAACGACGTCTGTCTGGCCTGGCCCTCGGCCCAGATCGCCGTCATGGGCGAGCGGGGGGCGGTCCAGATCCTCCACCGCGGTGCGGGCCCCGACGAGCTCCGCCACCTGGAGGCCAGCTACGCCGAGGAGTTCCTCACCCCGTGGGTGGCGGCCGAACGGGGCTTCGTCGACGAGGTGATCGACCCCGCCGACACCCGGGCCGGCGTGCACCGCGCCCTGTCGATGTTGGCCACCCGGGCCGAGCATCTGCCCGGTCGCAAGCACGACGGGGGTCCGCTGTAGCTGCTCGGCACCCCTTGCGGCTCAGTCCGCTCCGGGGCTGGAGTAGCTCGAGCCCCAATTGAAGCCGCCGGCCTTGGTCTCGATGTCGTTGGCCTGGCAGCTAGCCGAGACCGTCGACTTGGCGTAGTACGTCCCGGCCCTGGTGATGTTGACACCACCGACCATCTGCGCACCGACGCCACCGGCGATGTGCTGGATGAAGCCCGGGTTGGCCAAGACGCCGGCGGCCGGCGTCGCCACCAGCTGGGCCACCCACCAGCAGGTGCCGGTCTTGCTCTGCGCGGCGATGACCACTCCCTGCTGGTCACCGGCAGACGCGACGTCGACAGAGAAGATGCCCAGCTGGTTGGTCCCGGGCGACGGTGTGGCTCCGGCCGCCTGCCACGAGAACTCCGGTGCCGACGTCGTCACCGCGGCCAGGATCCCGGAGTAGCTCTGGTTGTTGGACTGGTAGACCGCCGACGCCTCGGTGAGCCCGTTGGTCAGGTTGGACTGGGCGGCGCGGTCGTTGGCCGACCCCGTCACCCCGAGGAAGGTCGGAATGGCGATGGCGAGCAAGATGGCGATGATGAGCAGGACCACCATGAGCTCGATCAGGGTGAAACCAGCTTCAGCGGTCCCCCCACCCTCGAGCTCTGCGTTCTGCGCGTCGCGCAGGCGGCGTAGCACGGACTGAAACATGACATCCTCCTACATAGGCAATGGCTATCGTCTCCCCCATCGGCAGGACGCCGGAACGGCTTGAGCCCAGGTCAGCCACAGTCGGCACAACTCGCCCGACGCGGGGAGCGCCGCGGGCACGGTCACCAATCTGCGGCACAATCCCGGGCGCGCCGGTGGGACCGGCCTCGCCGGTCGGCCAACGCCGTCGTGCCGTCCGGGGCGAGGGTGCTACGTGATGGCGGCGCCCGAGGAGGTGCAGACGTTCTTCTGGCCCGTGCTGTAGAAGATGTCGCCGGTCATGTTGAGGGAGTAACCGGCCGTCGACGGCGACACCGTCTGGCCACCGGTGGCCACGGCACCGCCAGTCACCGTGATCCCCGTCACCGTGAAGAGCCGGGGGAACGTGTCGAGGCCCTGGAGGAACGACGTCATCTGTCCGTACGTCCCCGACAGGGTCAGGGCCACGCCGATCGGCGTCACACCGGCCTTCGCCGCTCCCGTCGCCTGGGTGACGCCGATGCTCGGGGTGTTGGGGTCACCGCTCGTCACGGCCAGATGCGTCACCTGCTGCAGGAAGACGTCGACGCTCGGGGTCCCGGGGATCTCGTTGAGGTCGGTCGTGAGCTGTTGACAGCTGGCACCGAACTGGGTCTTCTCCCGCTTCAGGGTGGCGATCCTGAGCTGCAGAGAGGTCTGCTGGGCCTGGAGCTCCGTATCCTGCGCCTGGAGCTTCGACAGATGGCTCCCCTCGGGCGAGATCCAGACGGCGTAGAGCACCAGAGCAAGAATCAAGGTACCCACACCGGTGAGCACGGGGACGCGGAAGCGCTTCAGCTGTTCCATCAGTACTTTCCGTTCTTGGCCAGAGTGGCGCCACTGGTGAGCGACAGGGTGGACTGGAAGTTGACGGCGGTATTGGAGCCGGACGGGGCGTTGGTGACGGCGCTCACCCCGGGTGGGTCGAACATGACCGAAGAGGTGATGTCGTCGATCCACTCGGCCACCGGGGAGAAGTGGGCTACACCCGGGAACGTCCCGCCCACGTCCACCGAGATGGATCCGACGGCGCCGGTGGGGATGGTTCCGGCGGCGCCACCCCCCGCCGCCGGTGTCGACGTCGGAACGGTGGTCGTCGTGGTGGTCGTGGCGGTCGTCGACGACGGCCCGGTCGCCGGGGCCGGGGTGGGCGTCGTCACGGCTGGCGCCTGTGCCGAACCGGTGAAGGAGGTCAGGCTCAAGCCCGTCGGGGTGGCCTTGCTCAGCTCCGCCACCACGGCGGACCAGTCGACGGCGGAGACGGTGATCTGGCTCACCTGCCCCTTGGAGGTCTGCAGCTCCTCGTTGGCCGCCACCACCTTGTCGTAGGTCGGGATCTGGGCGTTGAGTGCGGCCACGCTGGCGGTCAGGGCGTTGACGCCGTTCTGCGCGTTGTGGACCCGGAGGAAATTCAGGGCGCCGAAGCCCACCAGGGCCACGCCGACGACGACGGCGGCCATGACGGCGTAGTGCTGGACCTTGCGCAGGAACAGCCGTTGCAGAACCTCGGGCGGGACCAGGTTGAAGTTCCGGACCGACGCGTTGGGCTCGGGAAGGGCCAGGCCGATCGGAGCGGCCAGCACGGGGTCGATCGACGCCGCCTGCTCGGGCTGGAGGTCGAGCGCCGACACGTCCAGGCGGGCCAGGGGCGAGATCGCATTCACCGGAATGCGCACCTGGGCCTGGAGCTGCGGGATGAAACCACGCAGGAGGGAGCCGCCGCCGGTGAGCAGGACGCGGACGATGGGGGCGCGGCCCTGGAGCGAGGCGAAGTACTGGATGGAGCTGCGGATCTCGCCCACCAGCCCCTGGATGCTCTCCTGCACGGCGTGCTCGGCCGCCTGGGACTGGGCGGACCCGTCTCCGAGTCGGAGCTTGATGCTCTCGGCGTCCGCCAGCGGAAGGTCGAGGGCGGCGGCGATGGCCGCCGTCGCCTCGCTCCCGCCGGTCCCGATGGTCCGGACGAATTGGGGACGTCCCTCCTGGTGGACCACGACCACGGTCAGCCCGGCTCCGACCGAGACGATCGCCTCGGGCTCGGTGGACGGATGGGCGCTGTCGGCCAGCGCCCGGACGAGGGCGGACGAGACGAGGTCGACCCCTTGGACGTTCAGGCCGGCCTGCTCCACGGCGGCCACGACGCCGTCGACGAGCTCCCGGTGGGCGGCAGCCACCAGCACCCGTCGGGTCTTGGCGCCGTCCTCGGCGGTGTTGTCCCCCAGGACCTGGGTGGACAGGATCGTCTTGTCCACGGGGAAGGGAATGACCTCCTCCGACTGGAAGCGCACCGCGCTCTCGACTTCGTCGTCGGGAACCCACGGGAGATCGAGCTCGCGCGTGATGACCCGCAGCCCGGCGATCCCGACCACGACGGAATCGGAGACGAATCGCCCGTTGTTCCAAAGGCGGCGAATGGCGTCGGCCACCACCGGGATGTCCTTGACCTCACCGTCGACGATGGCCTCCGGAGGGAGCCCGACCTGTCCGAAGGCGACCAGCTTCGGAGGTCCGGCCCCGAACTCGAGCTCGGCGGCGCGTACGGCGCTGGTTCCTATGTCGAGTCCTACGACTTGCTGCATGCCACTCTCCCTCTTGGTACCGGACTGCGTCGTGCGGGGTTCCGGCTCATTGCGTCGGGACGTGCTTGATGTAGTCGAACATCGGCAGGTACATGCTCACGACCATGATGCCGACCATGGCGCCCATCACGACGGTGAGGATGGGCTCGAGCATGGCGGTGAGGTTGTTGACCGTTCCCTCGACCTCCTGGTCGAAGAACTCCCCCACCTTGCGGAGCATGGTGTCGAGGGCACCGGTCTGCTCACCGACCTCGATCATCTGCGTCACCAGTGGGGGAATGATCTCTTCGTGTTCCCGCAAGGTGTCGGCCAGAGCCCGGCCTTCGCGCACGCCGGCCTTGGCATCCAACAGCGCGTCACCGACGATCCGGTTGCCCGCCGTCTCCGACACGATGTCGAGCGACGCCATGATGGGCACGCCGGACTGCACAAGGGAGGCCAAGGTGTGCGAGAAGCGGGCAATCGAGACGTTGTGGATCAACTCTCCGAAGATAGGCGGCCGCAACTTGAACGCGTCCCACTTGTGACGACCCTTGTCGGTCTTTATCCATTTGCGGAACAACACCACACCCACGATGAGTACGGCGACGATCACCACGGCAAATGGGCTGAGGACGATGTGCGAGGTGTCGATCATGATCTGGGTCGGAAGCGGGAGCTTCGCTCCCAACGACTTGAAGAGCTTCGAGAAGACGGGCACGATGAAGATGAGCAGCGCCAGGAAGATGACGACCATCACCGAAAGCACGACAGCCGGGTATGTCATGGCCGAACGGATCTTTCGGTTCAGAGCCGCCTGCTTCTCCATGGTGGATGAGAGGTCGAGCAGAACCGTGTCCAGGTTCCCGCCGGCCTCACCGGCCTGCACCATGGTGATGAAAAGGGGGCTGAAGATCTTAGGGAACTTGGCCACGGCTGCCGACAGCGACGAACCTCGCTCGACCTCCTGGAGTACCTCTCCCAGAACCCGGGCCAGCTCCTTGTTCTGGGTCTGTACGGCGAGAAGCCCCAGTGCCCGCACCACCGACAGACCCGAGTCGACCATGGTGGCGAGCTGGCGGGTGGCCACCGCCGTTTCGGCCAGCTTGACCCGGTCGCTGAAGCCCGGGATCTTGATCTCCCTGTGCACGTTGACACCGGACTTGGGGGTGACGGCGACGGGCATGTAGCCCATCTCGCGCAGCTTCCCCACCACGAGGGCGAGGCTGTCGCCCTCGAGCTGTCCCTGCACGAGGTTCCCGGTACGGTCCCGGACCTTGTAGTCGAATGTCAGTGCCATGGCCGGCTCCTACGAATTGAGGTGACTGCGGAGGTCTTCTTCGTTGCGGCATCGGTCGAGGGCGACGCCTTCAGTGATGCGCCCCTCCTTGACCAACTTGGCGAGGCCCTGGTCCATCGTGGACATGCCGTATTGGCTGCCCGTCTGCATCAGCGAATAGATCTGGTGGGTCTTGGCGCTCCGCACCAGGTTACGGATAGCCGATGTGCACACCATCACCTCGCAGCACGCGGCACGCCCGGTGCCGGCGGCGTCGGGCAACAGCTGCTGCGTGACCACCCCTTCGAGGGCCCCGGCCAGCATGGTCCGCACCTGCTCCTGCTGGGTGGTGGGGAACACGTCGATGACGCGGTCGATCGTCTGCGGCGCATCCTGGGTGTGCAGGGTGCCGAATACCAAGTGACCCGTCTCGGCCGCCGTCAACGCCATGGAGATCGTCTCCAGGTCACGCATTTCTCCGACGAGGATCACGTCCGGGTCTTCACGCAGGACACGCCGCAGCGCCTCGGCGAAGGACATGGTGTCCTGGCCGAGCTCTCTTTGGTTGACGATCGACCGCTTGTGGTTGTGGAGGAACTCGATGGGGTCCTCGACCGTGACGATGTGCAGCGGCTTCGTCCTGTTGATGATGTCGATCAGGGACGCCAAGGTCGTCGACTTACCCGACCCGGTCGGACCCGTGACCAGCACCAGACCCTGCCGGAGCTCGGTGAACATGCGAACGGAGTCGGCGATGCCGAGGGTCTCGAAGGCGGGGATCTCGTGCGGGATGGCCCGCAGGACGCCGGCCACCGTGCCGCGCTGCTGGAACACGTTCAGACGGAACCGCCCCACTCCGGGGATGGAGTGCGACGTGTCGAGCTCCTTCTCGGCCTCGAATTTCTCCCGCAGCGCCTGGGTCAGGACGCCGAAGATCATCTCCCGGATGGTCTCGTTGTCCAGTTGCGGGCACCCCTCGATGGGGCGAATGGCACCGTGGAGCCTGATGCACCCGGGCATGCCCGACGTCAGGTGGAGGTCCGATGCCCCCACGTTGGACGCGTAGCGCAGCAGATCGTCGAGGTGCATGGGCATCGTCGGTTCCGACGTGACCGACGACACCGATCCCGCCGGCTCCGGGGTCTCGGGGCCCGTGGGCACCGACACCGCCGACTGCGCCCCGTTGTTCGACACGGACGGCTGGGCGGCACGCAGGATCTTCTCGATGGCCATGGGGTCGCCGAGCACAGGCACGATCTCGTAGCCCAGGATCCCCGACAGCGCACGCATGTCGTCGATGTCGGGCGGGTCGGCGTACGCCACCATGAGCCGCTGCCCGTCGATGCGGTAGCCCACAGCCCCGAAGTCCGGGCCGGCAGCGGTCAACAGCGTCTGGACGGCGTCGGGCTCCGGAGGGTTGGTGACGAGGTCGGCCACGGGCAGCTGCGAGATCTGGGACAGCACCCCGAGGGTGACCTCGGGGGAGGCCACGGCCCGCCCGATCACGAGCGCCGTGAACGACGAGCCGCTGGCGCTGGCCTCGTCG
>JGI12269J14319_10003285_pt1 | contig 15269 bp, 14 predicted proteins | sample PeaSoiSIISIP2007_FD_14319 | JGI IMG/M metagenome (IMG submission 14319) | reverse complement strand
GCTTCAGGTTCAATGATTTAACTGCAAGCGGTTGTTCTCATAACCCAAAGGTCGGTGGTTCAAATCCACCCCCCGCAACCACTTACAGATTCCCAACCCCACAAAACCCCACAATAAGAAAGCCGGGCTGAGGGTCGGCAGATGTCAAGGCCAACCAAAAAGCACCTCTCACTGCTGTAAGGATTGCGTGTCCCTGGAGGGTCTGAGCAGCAGACCGACGACTTTGCTGTTGGCCGCGCGCTTCGACTCCATCAACGCGTTGCCGTACACGTCCATGGTGGTGGACACCTGGGCATGCCGCATCAGCTTCTGCTGAACGCCGATCGGTGCTCCGGTGGCGTCGAGCAGTGAGCGATACGTGTGCCGGAACGTGTGCCAGCCGAGATTGGCCGGTTGGCCGTTCACTTCGAGACCAATGCTCCGGCCCGCCGGCCGGAGGTAGTCTTTCTGGATCTCGCTGGCGTAGTACGGTTGGCAGGTCAGTGGATTGGCAAAGACCCAATCCTCGGGCGAGGGTGGGCATTGCCGTCTCCATGCGAGCAAGTGAGTGCCGAAGTCCGGGTCCATCGGGAGGTCGTCCTCTGAATACTCGGTCTTCAGGCGGTTCACCCGTCCGTTGACGATTTTCCGGGTCACTCGCATGGTCAGATTCTCGAAGTCGATATCCGACCATTTGAGGGCCGAAATCTCGCTGACTCGCAACCCGGTGCACTGGGCCACGATCGCCATCGTACGATGTGGTTCCGGCAGTTGATCGAGCAGAGCAAAAAACTGCTCGATGGTTAAGACGAAAGGCTTCTTTCGTCGTTTGCTGATACCCCGAATCTCGACCAGGGTCATCGGGTTGCGTGCGAGTTCGATCATTTCCCAGAGCATGGCTTTTTCGAAAAGCCGGTGCATCAGGGCCTTGATCTTGCCCTTGTATTTTGGAGCTGCTTTCAGCTCCATCAGCCATTGTTGGACAGCCCATGGGCGCACCTGGCTGGTCAGCTGTGTACCCCATCGTGGCCGGATGTGGCGTTCCAACATGCTCAAGTAAGAGCAAGCCGTTGAATACTGCAACCCATCGTGCTGCATCGTCGAACCCGGATGCTGACTCCGGATTTCGACCAGATGCTCTTCTCGGATGAAACGGTCGATCAAGGTACCAAAGGTTGGCTCGATGACCGAGCTCGCGGGCGGAGATCCGCGGTTGAGCTCGATCAGCATCTTTGCGACCGCGCGACGCACCTGGGCTTCCGACGGGTACTGTGCTGTACTCAGCGTCAGCTGCTTCTGACGCCAGGTTCCACCACAGCGGTCCCGGTAACGAAACTCCCATACGGGCGGCCCTTTCTTTCGTGGGACTTTCCGCAAGCTCCCGAGTTGGTAGCTTGTCCGCGTGAACTGCAAGGGATACCTTCCTTTCTCAGTTAACGCGGTGTGACTTGGGCTGGCCCAGATATTAGCTTCATTCTGACCCAGGCGTCCAGTCTGCTTGCGCGGAATCGCCAGCGCCTTCCAATTTTCATTCCGGGGATCTCACGGCGCTGCGCTTTTTTCTTCAGCGTATCTGGGTGCAATTTGAGCAACTTCGCCGCTTGCTCAAGGTCCAACAACGGTTCGAAGACTGGGATCGACGCTTGTTCACGTGACGTTTGCATTTCTTATACTCCTTCTTGTGAAGCTATTAGCCGTCAGGCACGAGCTTGTTCGGCTGATGCTCTGCTCCGTTAACGCCTGGAATGCCGCCTGGAAGGCTTTTTGGACATGAAACGCAGGGCCATCCTCCCCCAGCGTGAAAAATCGCTGTAAACACGCAGAACAGAGGGGTAGCGAGGCGGTGCACTTCTGACGCCGGCCAGAAACCCCAAGCGTGGACAGAATGCCGCACAAGGAAAAGTCTGCCGGGCGGCCACAATGCAAACAGCGCTTCACAGGCACTCCTGACACAAAAGGCCTAACGAGCTCTTACGAGCTTTTGGCCGATGTCAGAGTGCACCAGCTTGGCTGGAAGTCAAAGAAAGTACTATCTCGGGTATTTGAAGGGTTTTTAGTGAGCCGGTACTTTTGCACCGTTCTGCAGGTGACGCTGGACCACAGCTTTCAGTTGGTTGACGGAAGCGTCGTCGAAGAAACCGGGATGTTCAGTCCGAAGGATTGAGAGCATATCCTCTAAGAGCTCTTTCGAGAACTGTGCTTTTCCGGCTTTCTCCAGATCCCGCTTCTGAGAATGGTGACCGGTTTCTTCGTATTGAGGAAGCAAATGGTCATAGAGGCGTGGGATGATGTGCTTCGTAAACACCGTCCAACCCCGCGGGTGACGCTTCGATAGCACGCCTTTGTTCACAGAACCCCGATAGACGAGATCCCAGATCCCGAGCTCTTCGTACGCAAGCCTCCAGGCCTTCGCGTGCTTTGGAAACTCCCTCGGTTCCATTCCCGGAATCACCGCGCTCCGTCTTTCCTCGGATTTCGAGTGGACAGCCGTAACCCTCAAGCTCGGATTGCGGTACAGTGGTTGCCCGTTGGCGCCTTCTTCAGTTGGACGGAAAGCTGCGTCCATCCTCCAAGGGCCTACGCTGTCAGAATTTATTTCCAGAATGGCGCCCCAAGCCAACATCTCTGCCATCGAGATGGATTTCTCAATTTCGACTTTTTGTTCAACAGACATGGAGTTCTTCGTTAGACGCGTTCTTTTCCGATCGATCTGGCGGAGCACCTGGTCGATAGTGCGCTCGCCGAACTCCCTGAAGAACCAAGAGCTCCATCGAGGAAAACTCAGGGTGACGAGACGCTTGATTTCGAGGTACTCGGCGGGATCGACCCCACGAGTGGAGGGTAGGACGAATGATTGACTTTGCGTTGACATCGCACCACGCGGATTCAGCTTCAACGTTAACAAGCGCCACAGCCGGGAGCAAGAACTAGCGGGGCGTCTGTAGTTGCAAGGTATGTTCCCTGGGAAATCTCCAGATCGCACCAGCCAGCTCGCAAAGTCACACGCAATATCGGGAGCTACAACTAAGCTTCTCTGGTCCCCGGTACAGTACCGTACCGTACTATATATATAGTGGCGTGTCGGCTCAGGAACTCTTCAGTGTGTTCTTGCAATGTAATGTGGGATCTTGAGAGGGGAAATCCCGTTCATCGGTGCCGGCACAAGCCCCTCAGCAGGCAGATAAGGGACGATAAGGGTTTTCTTCGAGAACGATTGAGAGCCTGCATCGCCCCGCAGGACCCTGAGGTCGTACCTCACCATTGAAGATCCGACAAGATCTGGTCGCTGGGATAACGGAGAATGTGACTTTCCGGTGCATGTATTACCGCCCATCCAGCCCCGAAACTGGCTCTCACCGAATCGAAGCGCCGATCATCCGCTACCTCAGCGTAGACAAGCCGCAGTAGTTTCTGGATAGAGTCTTCTGAACGACGGGTTCCCCGACCGACGGCCGATCACCCATCCTTCCACCGACCCATCGATAAATACCTGCTTGTGGCCCGCACTATGTGTAGGCAGTGCGCCCCTCTCTGAAAGCCCAGGAGGAGATCTTTATGCCTCGCACACTTCCCAGAAGCCCGTTTCTGGATAACTTCCGCTTCTGCTGCGTCCGTTGACAATCGATAGTCGAGCGTCTACCATCGCTGCTTAGATCGAGGGTAGAGTGTCTTCTATGGCAAAGCAAGCGCCGCAACGGGTCGGGCTCCTGCAGGGAACGCTTGACATGCTCATCTTGAGGACGCTTCTCTATGGACCGGCTCACGGTCACCAGATCGGCAAGCACATTCAGAGGACTACGAATGAATTCTTGCAGATGCAGCACGGCTCGCTCTACCCCGCGCTGCATCGCCTGGAGAAGCGGGGATGGGTTGTCTCCAAATGGGAGACGGCTCCGGATCGCAATCGGGAGTTCAAATACTACCGGTTAACCGATAAAGGCAGGAAGCAGCTCGTAACCGAAGAATCGCAGTGGAAGCAGATGGCGGAAGCTGTGGCACGCGTGATGTGGCCTGCCCGCGAGCATAACTGAAATGAAGCAGAACTGACATGAACTGGTGGCACATCAACCGGTGGCAGACGAAGAAGAGAGATGCGGACCTGGAGCGGGAGCTGCGTTCCGACCTCGAACTGGAGGAAGAGGAGCAACGGGATAGTGGCATTTCGGGAGAAGAGGCTCGCTACGCCGCCTTGCGCGCCTTTGGCAATCCCACTCTGATTCGTGAACAGACTCGCGCCATCTGGTCCTGGAACTGGCTTGAATCCCTCGCCCGCGATCTGCGCTTTAGTCTGCGAACGCTTCGTCGCACTCCCGGTTTTACCGTCATCGCAGTCCTGGTCATGGCGCTGGGCATTGGCGCCAACGTCGCTCTGTTCACGGTAGTGCGCGGCGTTTTGCTCAAGCCCTTGCCGTTTCAAGATCCCAATCGCCTCGTCATGCTCTATGAGGCGGATCTTTATGAAGACGACACGGCCGGTTTCAACGTGGTCTCCGGTGGCATGTACGCCGAGTGGAAGAACCAGAACCTCAGCTACCGCAGTCTCGCGCTCGCACAGGATATCCGTGTCGGGCTTTCCGGTTCCGGCGGGCAATTGCCGGAGAAGCTGAACAGTGCGTTGTTTTCCTGGGATATGCTCCGCACGCTGGGCGTGCAGCCCGCGCTGGGCCGTGATTTTACCGAGGCCGATGACAACCCCGCCGCCAGCGGCACGGTGTTGCTGAGCTGGGGCCTGTGGAAGCGCCGCTTCGGCGGTGACCCTGCCATCCTGAACCAGACGATCGATCTGGACGCCCAGCCCCACACCGTGATCGGCGTGATGCCCGCCTGGTTCGATTTTCCCGACCCCTCCACGCAGCTATGGACCCCGGTTTACCACGACAAGCCCGAAGCCACGATGCTCTCGTTCAGCAATCACCAGTTTCGCGTTGTAGGGCGGCTGAAGCCGGGAGTCAGCGCATCGCAGGGCGTGGCCGATCTGAGCATCATCTCCCAGCGCGTCCACAATGAGCACCTCAACGACCCATTCGTATTTCGAAGCGCCAAAAGCCGTCCGCTGCTGGAGCACATCGTAGGCGAAATCAAGAAGCCGCTCTATGTACTGCTGGAGGCGACCTGCTGCCTGCTGCTGATCGCCTGCCTCAATGTGGCCAATCTGCTGGTGGCGCGCGCGGCGGCACGGCGCAAAGAGCTGGCGATCCGCACCGCGCTGGGCGGGGGCTGGCTGCGTCTGATCGGCGAGCGGCTAATGGAGTGCCTGCTGCTTTCAGCCTCCGGCGGCGCGCTGGGACTTTTGCTCGCCCTGGCCGCGCTTCAGTGGCTGATGCAAACTCGCCACGACATGAGCCGCATCGAATCCGTCCACATCGACGGCGTGGTGGCGGCGTTCACGGTCGGCGTGATCATAATATGTGCGCTGTTTTCCGGACTCATCGCTGCCTTCAGCATCAGCGACAAGCGCATTCTCGGCGCGCTGCACGAGGCAACGCGTTCGGTGGGAGGGGACAGCGCGCGGCCCACGCTGCGCAAGGTGCTGCTCACGCTCGAAGTTGGACTGACTGTGATCCTGCTCATTGGCGCCGGGCTGCTGCTCAAAAGCTATGAACGGCTGCGCTCCGCCGACATGGGTTGCATCACGCAAGACGTGATCAGCATGCACCTGGGCATCCCTGATGCCCGATATCCGACATCCGCCCAGCGAGCCAACTTCTACGACACGCTGCTCGATCGTGTAGGCGCTCTGCCCGGAGTGGACGCGGCAGGCTTTGTGACGTCTGTCCCCGGACAAGGCTACGGAATGGATTGGAGCTTCAGCGTCGTCGAGCATCCGCCCTTGCCGCAAGGCAGTGGTCTGTTTGCCCTAAGCCGCTGGGCTGATCCAAAGTACTTCCGCGCGATCGGCATTCCCATTCTGCGCGGACGTACATTCGACGCAGGGAAGCGTTTGGATGCTGCCAACGAAGTCGTCATCAGCCAATCCTTCGCCGCCCAGTACTTTCCGAACGAAGATCCGCTGGGTCGGCACCTCCGCGTACGCGGGAAGGATTTCGTGATTGTCGGGATCGTGGGCGATACCCGCTACGCCATCGGCGAAACCCCGCGGCCAGTGCAATATTACCCGCTGGATGCCGGCGTCGAGACCGTCGGCACGCTTGTGATTCGCTCCAGCCATGATCTGGAGCAGTTCGCTCTTCCCGTACAGCGCATCGTCTCAGAGATGGACCCCGATCTGCCCGTCTCCGATGTGCTCACCATGAACCAGTTGCTCGGCAAATCGACCCTGGACCAGAGCTTTAACACGGCGCTGCTCGTCGCTTTTGCCACGCTGTCGCTGGTTCTCGCCGCGGTGGGCCTTTTCGGCGTTGATGTCGTACATCGCAACGCAACGGACGACCGAAATCGGCATCCGCGTCGCGCTGGGCGCAAAGCGCGAACAGGTGATGCGGAAGGTGTTGCTGGATGGAATGCGGCCCGCGGTCTTGGCAAACTTGTCGTTGGGACTCGCAAGCCAGCCTGGAAGCCGGCCAGCTGCTGCGCGATTTGCTCTATGGGATCAAGCCGCTCGATCCGGCGGTTTATGCTGGAGTCGCCGCAACGCTGCTCGCAGTGGCCGCGTTCGCATGTATCATTCCTGCATGGCGCGCATCGCGCCTCGATCCGATGCAAGCATTGAGAGCCGAATAGGCTGATATTCCGGCAATCTCGCGGAGGCATTCTCAGCTGGCGCAAAAATCAGCGAGTCGCTCACCGAGAGATCCAACCGGCGATCGTTGCGGATGACTCCTGAGCGAGTCACGGGCAACCGGGAAGTTATGCCGGGTCACAAGTCTGTAATCGGACGAATGAAATCTCGCCAACTTCCCAGAAGTCGGTTTGTGGGAAGCGACTCCGACTGACATTCCATCAGTAGTCCGGCGCGCCATCCCCGCCCTTTCCGGGATTGCAGTGCCAAGAGTGTGCTCAAAACCTGAAGACAGCCGTTCGATTAGACGACCGATCCGCCTGTTCCCGTCGCCGGATGGAGCGAGACGCTTGCGTGCACGGTGAAACGTGTCAGGTAGCGGGAAACACGGCGGGGCGGATATCATCTCTGCATGAGCGTAGAGGCGGCAATCGACGGCGAAAGCGTTGAAGTTAAAATCACAAATGCTGCCTACCACGAAGCGGGACACATCGTCGTGGCTGCGGCATTGGGACTTCCCCTGCGGCCGGAAGGAATAATGATTGGCGAGGACGGGAAGGGCTTTGCCTGTTATTGGAAAGAGCCGGACCTTACGGATTCATCGGTCGAGGCCAACGTCCTTGCGTCCTTCGCCGGATTCTGCGCCGAAAAGCGCCTTCGTTCAATGCACGGGTTTCAGCCTCGGGAGTACTTGGGCGTCATCTGGAGCACGGATTGGGAGGAGGCCCGCGCGCTGGAGGCACGATTCTCGAGCGCATACCTGGGCGACAAAAGTATCCTGCAGCGCATGAGGAGCTGGAGGCGAAAGCGGACGAGATCGTTGCTCAATACTGGCCGGCTATCGAGAAAGTCGCAAAGATTCTTCTGGCGGGAAACTGGGAGCAGAAGAAAGCGTTCGAGAGTGGCACGGAGTGGAGCGAGTCCGCAAACGCGAAGTACATTACGGGAGAAGAATTGGTTACGGTTTTCGTTGGCTTGGGGATTGCAGCACAGTTGGTGGCGGCTCGGTGACTTGCCGGCCGTCTTCATCAGGCGGACTGGCGGCGGAGGCCTTGGAGCCTGGCCCACGACCTCCCGCCATCCAGGGGGCTTCGCTCAGTTTGTTTCCCGTCGGTTTGTCCGACTCGCGGCAAGCGATGCCCCAGAAGACAAGGCCCTGTCCGAACTGCGCCGCGTACATGAAGAAATCCTGCTCGTCCTTATAACCGGACATGTACCGAAAACGCTCCTCGTATCGCTTGATATTGGGTCGAGTGCCAGTCACGCGAGAAAGCCCCAGAGAGACAAGTAGTTTGGTCAAATCGGCCGTTTCCGCCTGTTGCGGCTGGTACATCCCCGCAAAAAACTGGTGGCGCTCGGTTAGGAATCTCTTGGTCTCGCGGTAGTAGAGCGCGTGCGCGAGTTTAGCGCCTGACACTTCGATAGCCTCCTGAACAGCGGGAGTCACCTTTACTGAAAGCGCGTAAGGCGCCGGCGTGATGATGCTGCCGTAGCGATCCATGGGGAGTGCCTTCGTCAAATCGGGGAGGGCTTCCGGATAGTTGTTGCGAATCCCTTGAATTAGTTTCGATATTTTCCTCCGGTCGTCCTCGCTCGCGAATTTTGCTGGATCAAAGTCCAGGATCATCGAATAAAGCCCGAGGATCTGGTCCTGCTTATCGGTTCCCTGATTGCAAGCCTTGCATGCCGGAGATTCAAATCCCTCGGGCGCGAACCCGTCAGGAAAGCAGGCGCGTGGCGGAACGTGGTCCACCGTAACAGCAGGCCGTGCCCCGCCACAAAAATAGCAATAGGGATGTTGTTCCAGGAATTGCTGCGTACGGTTCTTTCGGGCCTTGCTCTCGGACACTGCAATCTCCTGTCCTTATTGTAGAAGCGGACGGTTGATGGAGAGGGCCGACATCTATCAAATCGCCAAAAACTGTCGCAAGAGCGTGGGGATGATCGAGAAATACTACGCGGTACACATCAACATCTTCACTCGACACCGCTGCCATCAATGTCGTCCGATTGGAAACGGCGACCGCCAGGGGATACCAGAGGAATGGGAAGACGAACAGCTGGAGCGTTTCAAGAAAGCCGTGGAGGCGATTCAGGCGGCAGCCGATAAGGTCTGCAGTTCCGATGACAAACTGGTGCGCACGGCGCGAAAGAAGTTCTTACCGTGAGTATGGACGAAGTAATCGGAACGAATTAGCTTTCCATGACTTCAATTGTTTGTCGGCTCAGTGGGTTAAGTTAGTACTTGCAGGTAAAGTATAAGGTTGGAAGGGGCTGGTTAATGTCGAATCAACAGGAATCCGCTGGCACCCAGTCGTCGCATGCACTTCTGCCTCGGTGGGCGAATGACCAGGACGGATGGTGCCGCGCCATTGCGGGGAATGTTCTCAAGAACAGAGCACGTCCGTCCGATCTCGACATTGATCGATATCTGAAACTGCTGTTGTCCGAAAAGAAGCTATCGCGGGAGCCCTTCGAAGCTGTTCCGAAAATTGAGGAAAAGGAGCTCGCCGGCAATCCCCTCGATCCCGTCCGCCTGGACTCGCTCAAGGTCGGTGACGGCGTCAACGCGCTCAAGGTCGGCGCTCAAATCGACTTTGCTCCGGGCGTCACGGTTATCTTCGGTGAGAATGGTTCCGGGAAATCGGGTTTCGTCCGTGTTCTAAAACGCGCCGCCGGCCTGAGGACAGCCGAGGACATTCTCCACAATGTGCGGGCGGACACGAAACCGACGCCAAGCGCGGGCTTCACGGTCACCGTTGGAACTGCTGGACAGACGATTCCGTGGAAAAACGAATTCGGCATTGCGCCGCTGAATCGTATCAGCATATTCGACGCGAGGGGTGCACGCCTTCATGTCGAGGACGATCTCACCTACGTCTATACGCCGGGCGAGCTCACTCTCTTCCCGATGGTGCAGAACGGGATTGAGCGCGTGCGAACCGCCTTTGAGACGACAATAACAGCCAGGACTCCGGGACCGAATACGATCCTGGTCTCTTTCGACCGTTCCTGTTCCATATATCCCCTCATCGAGACTCTCGGCGCGGCGACCGACCTGGATGAGATAAGGAAATACTCCGTCCTGCCGGAGAACATCGACGCCACGATTGACTCCCTGACTACCGAGGTCGACGCCCTCAGGTCGTTGAACATTCAGAACGAACTGAAGCGTGCCCGCGATCGGGTCGCCCTTGTGAAGGCCCTCAAATCGGCGATTGAGACGGCGAAAGCGTTCAATGTCACGACATACAGCTCTCGCGTTCAGTCGCGGGATCAGGCGTCCCAGCGACGCGACGATGCCGGCAACAAGGCTTTTGACGGGGTCGGAATTCCCGGAGTTCTGAGCGATGAGTGGCGACAGTTCATACAAGCCGGCGAGGAATATATCAGGAAGAACACGGCGGCAACATATCCCGGCGCCGGCGATCCCTGCGCCTACTGCCAGCAACCGCTGACCGCCAAGGCTGTGGAACTCGTCAAAAAGTATCGCGATTTTTCCAACAACGAAATCAAGGCAGCTCTCGACACAGCGGAACGTCAGCTTCGGGAATATGTCGCCCCCACTCTCAATATCCGGGCGGACACGCTTGCGCAGCAACTGACCGCTGAAACGAACGGGGGATCGGATGTCCTGAGCCCTGTCGGGGCTGTCGTAGAGCAGATGAAGCAGGTCAACCTCTCTGTCGCGGGCGGTTCCCTAGTTGAGTGGAAGGGTAAAGACGCGTCGCTCGCCTCGGCTGAAACCATCGTTTCCGGGGAGGAAACAAGGCTGACCGCGCTTATCGCCGCTCTTCAGCAATCCGTTAATGAGCGGCAAACGGCTCTCAAGGAAAAGCAGACTGAATTAACGGAATTGAAGGGAAAGAAGACTGCCAATGCTCTGCTACCGCAGATCGAGAAGCGGGTTTCCGATGCCAAATGGGTTGGCAGGGCGACGATTGTCAAAAACAACCTGACTACTGTTCTCCGGTCCCTGACCGAAGCCGCCAAGGCGGCGGGCGATGAACTCCTTAATAAGGATTTCGGGAGACGCTTTGAAGACGAGTGCAAGCGGCTGCGGGCGCCGAACGTGACATTGAACTTTCCCGGCCGTGAGGGGCAGGTGACAAGGCGGAAGCTCGTTGCTTCATACAAACCCACTGAAGTTCTCTCTGAAGGGGAACAGAAAGCGCTCGCGTTGGCTGATTTTCTGGCAGAGGTGACGTGCGTGTCGGCGGCGTCGCCGGTGGTGTTTGATGATCCGATAACAAGCATGGATTATCGGCGCATCCATGAGGTCTGCGACCGGATCATAGCTCTGGCCGAAGATCACCAGATTATCGTATTCACTCACAATATCTGGTTCGCAGCCGAGTTGCTCGCTAAAGCAGACAAGAAGAAGTGGAAGTATTACGACATCAGACTTGAGGGCGGCGATGCCGGTGTGGTGACGGCCGCAGCCCATCCGCGGGTTGACACCATCGGCCAGGTCAGCGCCAGGGTTAAGAAAATGATTGACGCCGCCGAGAAGCAAGAGGGCGTGATAAAAGCGGCCCTGGTCGAGAAAGGGTACGAGGAACTCAGGGGACTTTGCGAAATAGTGGTCGAGCATGAAATGTTCAAGGGAGTCGTCCAAAGGTACGCGCCGAACGTGATGATGACGAAGCTGGACCAGATAAATGTAGACAAGCTGCAGGAGAGCATGGCCGCGATAACGCCCATTTTCGAGAAATGCTGTCGCTATGTAGCGTCCCATTCACAGCCGCTCGAAACCCAGGGCATTCGACCGACGCTCGACGAGCTGAAGGCCGATTACGAGGCAGTCCTCAAGGCTCGTGAGCCTCACAAGGGGTAGCTAAGATGTGGGTATTCGGTTACGGATCGTTGATGTGGGATAACTGGGAGAGCGGCTACGCCTGTTCGCGGAAGTGCATCGCTCTGCTCAGAGGCTACCGCCGGACGTTCAACAAGGCATCAACGCATAATCGCGGCACCAAGAAGGCTCCTTGCCCAACGCTGAATCTGGAGAAGGAGGCGGCCGGGACATGCCAGGGAATGGCGTTCGCGTTTCCGGATGAGCGGCGCGGGGATGTCCTCGCCTATCTTGGAAAACGGGAAGGCGCGGATTTTCAGCTTGAGCTCCTCTCCGTCCGCCTCGACGATGATACCGAAGTGCAGGCGCACGTCCCCGTCTATCATGGAAAGAATCTCATCTCCAGTACCGGCCTCAAAGAAAAGGCAGCCATGGTTCGCAATGCCAGGGGAACCGAGAGTTCCTGCGAAGACTACGTGAAGGAAATTGCTGAGGTGCTGTCGAAACTGAAAATTGACGACCCGGCCGTCACAGTGTTGTGGCAAGAAGTTCAACGCCAGAAGCTGGATAACAAATGAACTGAGATCTGATCATCCGGCGCGTCCGAATTGCGATTGACTGTTGGTCAGCTCCGAGGACACGGAATTTCAGCGGTTTGCACGTGTTCGCGTGCTTGAAGTGTGTCGAGCTAGAAGATCCGATTCCGTTCGCGACCGTTGGGTGCACAACCCAATGCTTTCGACCGATAGTCGCCAACTATATCATCACGCCCTAAACAACATCTTGAAGGGAGAGCCCGGCGTAAGACTCTCGCCACGATCGTACATCGAATCCAAAGCTATCAGAGAAACAGTGCCAAACCGTGTCAATGAGTGTAATCGGGATTTTTCAACAGTCATGCGGATGGACTACGCATAGCGCCACCTTCACACCAACGGCATCCAGCTTTCCCCTTCTTGCAGAATCACAATGTCCGCTTTCAAATCTGCTTGACGTACGCGCTCTCGAAAGCCCGCCGGAGTGTGGCCGGTTCGCATGATCGGGGAGCGCGGAACGATCCCCAGGTGAATCGGAATCACGACTTGAGGCGCTAGAAGCGGCACAGCTTCAACCGCCTGCTTCTCGCCCATGGTCATTGGGATACGGAAGGTCGTAACCGGAATCAATGCGACATTTGGCCGGAGTTCACGGCCAATTCTTTCCATGAAGTCCGCGAGATATGTGTCGCCAGCGAAATAGATCCGCATACTGTCAGCTTCGATGATGTAGCCGATGGTGAAAGTAACGTGGCGGGCGGGCACCGCTGTGATGTGGGCTGTGGCAAATGCTCTCCGCTCCCAGGGTCTAAGGCCGGTCACGTTGTGGCCTCCCTTAAGTCGCGTCATCCAGGCTGAGGCGGCAGGGGCGAAAACCGGCACGGAATGGGGCAAGGTGCGAAGGAATCGGCAGTCGATGTNATCGAAGTGATTGTGCGAAATGAGAATCAGATCGACGTTATTCAATTCTTCTCGCGACCGAGCAGGCGGCCGAGGCCGCGCATAGGCGAGATTGCCGTGCAGGCCGAAGTAAGGGTCGGTAAGGATTCGCTTTCCAGCAACGTCGATCAGAACCGTGCTGTGGCCGATCATCGTGATCTTCATGGATGAATACCCGAGCGCAACCGCTCGATCCGCTTTGAGTCATGAATCGCAAGTATAACTGTCGAAATCAGCGTTTACACTCATTGAGGAATCGGGGCGGACGGGCCGTCAATGAATGCTATCGCGATTTTGCGCCAATTGACTACTAAACTCGGGCAGTCACAGGGTTCAATTTGGCGGGGAGCAGTCCCTGCGACGTGGGGCGATACATCCTCTACCTCCCTCGCAGCATCTCTCAACAAAATACAATTGCCGTCAGTTTCGGCAGCCCCAGAGGGAAACTGGAATGGATGTAAGAGCGGCGAAAGTTGTGTCTAGCGTGGGGCCGGTTCTGTTGTTGGCACTGACCCTAGGAACGTTGCGCGCGCAAGAGGCAAACGCTACCTTGTCCGGCACCGTTACGGATCATGCGGGCCATCTCCTGCCAGGCTTGAAAGTCTCAGTTAAGAATTTGACCAGTGGTCAATCGACGGAAATACAAACGGACTCGGACGGGCTCTACACCGTCTCGAACCTTGCGCCTGGGGACTACGAGATCTCCGTGACGTTGGCCGAGGGCACGAAAGCGCAGCCAGTCACCCTGACCGCCGGGGCCAGCCCAAAAGTCGATCTGGTTCTGGATGTCGTGCTGCCGTCGACCAAAGTGCCAGCCGCCGGCCCCACCGCTTCGCCCACCGAGACTCTGCCCAATGCCCCGTCCAGCACCAAGACCGAGCCCTCTCTCGAAGATCTGGGTTTTCCCAAGGCAGAGACGCAGAGCAACGCCGCGCAGCAGGCCTTGCTCGATAAGCGCACCCACATGCTGAAGATCCACCAGCGCATGGGTTTGATCACGACGATCCCCTTGATCGCGACCGTCATCACTTCGCTCAACATCGGTGGCAAGAGCGAAGGTACAGCTTCCCGCGATCTGCATGTGGCTCTGGGCTCCTTGACCGGTGACCTATACGGCATTACCGCCTGGTACGCGATCCGCGCGCCGAAAATCGCAGGCACTGAGACGCGCGGCCCGATCCGTTTCCACAAGGCCATGGCTTGGATTCATGGCCCGGGAATGATCCTGACTCCAATTCTGGGTGCGATGGCGTTCGAACAGAAAAACAACGGAGAAAAGGTTCACGGCATCGCCCAGGCGCATGGCCCGGTCGCCATCGTTACCGCCGGAGCCTTCGGCGCCGCCCTCTTATCGGTGTCGTTAAAATTCTGATCTTGGATCGAATCGCGTCCATGAAGAAAACTCTAGCGCTGTTCCCGTTGCTGGTCTTGTCGAACCTCTTCGCGGCCGACCACCAGTGGGTGCTTAAGCAGAGCACTCTCACTTATCACGTCTCTCACCCGTTGCATCAGACCGAAGGTGTGAGCCACGCGGCGCGCGGCAAGGGTATTTGCCACGACGGGCAATGCGACTTTCTGATCGCGGTTCCAGTCAAGACGTTCGATTCTGGCGACAGCAACCGCGACCTGCACATGATTCAGGTCACGCGCGGGGCCGAATATCCCATGGTCACCGTTCGCACCCACCTGCCGGAGTCGGCTTCCACGTCGGCGACGGTCAAAGCTGATATCGAGATCCAGTTCGCCGGCCAGACCGCGCACTACCAACAAGTCGCTTTTGAGCTGGTGACGCAAGGCAACGAAACTCGCATCACCGGAACCATCTCCATCACGCTCACCGATTTCAAAATCGACCCGCCCTCGCTCCTGACCATGCCCGTGAAGAACGAAATTCCGGTGCGCGTGGAGATGACGTGGAGTCCGCAGTAGGGAGGCTCGCGATTCGTAAAAAAGTCAATCGCCTCAGACAGCAGATTCGGGGCCTTTAGAGTGACCATCAGATCAGTTGACGCAAAACAGCCGGTTAAACTCAAAACCTTACGATCGGGGTCAATGAGTGATATGGGGATGTTACGTCAACTAACTCCGTGGGCGGTAGGGAGACTCGTTTTCAATCGCTGCGCGGCGACATACCCAAAGGAAAAGAAGAGGACTGTAAACCCCAGTGGGTCCAAGATTTTGGGCGGACTCTGGTAGCCCAGGGGGAGCGACAAATTGCTATACAACCCTTCAATCGCGAAAACAAATATGCCTACAGCCGGAACGCGGTTGGGCAGGATTAGGGACTTGAGAGAGAGGCTTGGCACGGCGACCACGGTTGCCAGGACAGCGAGCAAACAGG
>JGI12269J14319_10003283_pt1 | contig 15279 bp, 11 predicted proteins | sample PeaSoiSIISIP2007_FD_14319 | JGI IMG/M metagenome (IMG submission 14319) | reverse complement strand
GATCGACGATGCCGTGAATGCCCACGACGCTGAGCCCCGCCGCTCACCACGCGGCGGGGCGTGCGTCGCGCACACCTTCGCCGCTCACGTCCGCGCGTGTCCCGAGCTCGTCTGGACTGCACTTACCGATGCCGACAAGACCGCCGCCTACCTCCACGGCCTGGACTGGAGCCGGTGAGCGGGATCGAACCGCTGGCCTGCCGTTTACAAGAAGTGCGGCCACCTGCAGCTATGCGCGCTAGCTGCACAGATAGCACGGATCATTGCACTGACGGCACTCGATGTCCTGGGATTATCCGACGGTTCGTTCCACGAACCGTCCCACGCTTGCAGCCCTTATACCCAGACACTCCGTCACTGTGCGTACTCCAGGGACGGGTGGTTTTACTGGCGGCCCGGGTTTACGCCATCCTGGCGGCATGCACAAAACTTCCGGGCAGCGCGACCCGGCCGCGTTCCGCTTCTTGTCACCCGCGACGACGTGCGGAGCGCCGGGACCCCAGCCGGGCCGTCGCGGTCGGTGACGGTCAGCTTGGAGTAGACCTTGCGGACCGGGCGGGGCGAACGCCCGCCGTGGGCGAAGTTCATGAAACACCGTCGGCGGTGTCGAACAGGCTCATCCCGGCCGCGAACAGGGTCGGCAGCGACAGCACCGCGTAGAAACGGCAGCCTGCCGACCACGGCAGTGCCTGGCCAGCACCAACAAGCGCCGCCTCGATGGCGGTGTCGAGCCCCAGGCCAAACAAGAACCCGACCGGTGCATCTTCCAGGGGTATCGATCCGGCGGGCCAGAGGCCCATGAACCGGTTCATCAAGCCGCGCCTGTTCAGCTGCTCTTCGAGCTGCTGGTCGTCGTACGCGCCGGAGCGCATCTCGCGGAACACCTTGATGATCCCGGCCAGGATCACCACGTGCAGCGCGGCGATCAGGAACAGGAAGAACCGACACCACCCTGCCGACGATGGTGGTGGTGTACTGCAACCGCGTACTGGCGTTCTTGACCTCGTCATCAGGGCCCGGGTGCCGAAGTTCAACAGCGGGCCAGCAAGAACACCACGGTGGAAATGGCCCAGGGAGAAGAAGAACCCGACTGGCTCCGGCCGGAGTGAGACTCGCTGGTCAGGGCAGAGGCAGCCGGTCGACGGTCCCGCTGACCGACATCGTGTACCACGCGCCCATACCTTCTGCCTGTCCGGTGGCCTGCCCGGGCGCGACATCACCCTGCCACAGGTACAGCGGCCACCGGTTGTAGGTGAACTGCAGCACACGGCCAGCCCGCGGGACAGTCCCCAGCAAGGCCGGCTTCACACCCGGGCCTGCGACCGGGCGGCGGACGCCAGGCGGTAGGACCAGTGGGGGCCACTGGACGGCGCACAATCCCGTGCATACGGGCCCTGCCGATCGGGCTGGTAGATGTGCAAGGTGAACCCGCGGCCATCGATCACGATCGTGCCTAGGCCGCGGACCTGGCCGGCTTGCACCTCCCAGGTCGGGCTGGCCCCAGCTGGACGCCCCGATCCGCACGCAGCCAGGCCTACGCAGGCGGCGCAGGCCGCCATCACTCGCAGCCGGGCGCATCCAGGAGCCAGACGGCCCGCCCGGCGGCCGCCTCCCGCGTTCCGCGCCGGATCCGCACTGGCCAAAGCTCCGCGGAGCCCTGCCGCCATCCCCCTCCCCTCAGCCTTGGCTTGCGCCCTGGCCAGGACGTTCCGCACCCGGGCCAGCTCTGACCGCCGTTCATGCTTCACCGGCACGGTACGACGGGCCTGGGGGCCACGCACCGGTGGGGCGGCTAGATCATGATCAGCAGCATAAGAGCCATGGTGACGCCCATGGCGATCCGGCAGCCGGTGGCTACCCACGGGGCGAGCAGGCCGGTGCCGTCCGCCGGACCGCTGGCCGGCGGAACCTGGGCGATCCCGGCTGGCTCCGCGGCAGGCCCGGCGGTCACGGTGGCGCCTGCCGTCCCGGAGACCGCGGCGGCACGCGGTCCGGCCACCCCGGTACTGGCTGCCGTCGCCCCGACGCCGACCAGCACCGGGCCGGGCGATGCCACGCGGACAGCCGCGAGGGTGTAATGCCCGCTGGCACCGGGACCGGAGAGCTGGTCCAGGTCCCAGATGCTGTACCCGATCAACGCCAGCGCGAAGACGAACGCCAGGAACGGCAGCTGCAGGCTTCCCATGCCGCTCATACCGCCGGCCATGCCACCCGATCCGTGCGCTGCAGGCGCCGTGAAGGCCACGAACATGTAAAGCATGGCCCCGGCGTGGATCAGGTGCGGGGCGCAATGCCCGCCCGCCAGCGCGCGGACGCCGCTGACCCGGGCGTCCCGGATGACCCGGTAGCCGAACCAGGCCGTCATCACGGCGAAGATCACCGACCACGCGCCGTTCGGCAGCGTCTGCAGGCTGGCGGTCAGCATGCCCGCCATCGCGATGGCCATCAGCAGGTGCGCAACGTCGATGTCGGCCAAAGCGGCCCGCCGCGCCCGGTGCTGCCACGGGCGCGCCGCGACCAGGCGGCCCGCGCTCACCGCCGCGACCACGAGCATGATCGCGGCGAAGATGTCCAGGATCCACGAGGGAATCATGATGCGGTCCTCCCCTCGCCAGCGCCAGCCGAGTCCGCGTGCGCCAGGGCCGGGGCGATATCTGCCGGCGCCCTGACCGCGACCCGGGCCGGCCAGTAGGTGATGGCCAGCAGGATGAGCAGCAGCCCGGAGTTGGGGTCGGTGCCCCCGCCGGTCAAGATGGTCCCGAAGGCCTCGCCGAACACCCAGATCGCCGCGGCCACTACGAGAGCCAGGATCAGGGTCGCCCTGGCGGCAGGCGGCGGGAGGTACACCCCCACGGCGATGATGACCAGGGCGACGGCGAGCACGATCGAAGCGGCCAGGCCCTGGTGGGCGACGAGCGCGGCGGCGCCGCGGTCCAGAGCGGCCAGCCAGCCTGGCTCGCCGCTCTCCATGCCCGCGATCATGCCGTTCAGCGCCTGTGGCGCCCGGTTCCCCGGCAGCAGCGCGAAGTAGGCCAGGCTGAGCCAGAGCACCAGCCACAACGCCTGCGCGACCGGAGTCCCCACGGCCCGCGCCGCGGCAAACCGCGCCGGGTTGCCGCCACGGTCGGCCGGCCACAGCAGGACGGCCAGGAGCGCGTAGATGATCACCGCGCCCGGGGCGCCGTTGACCGGGCTCGCGTTGCTGGTCAGCACCATCCCCAGCCCTTCGCCGAACCACCACACGCCAAGAGCCCAGGCGATCGAGGCCGCCAGTGCCAGCCGCACCGTCGGCCGCCACGCGATCCCGATCGCGAGCAGCAGCTGGATGGTGGCGAAGATCGAGTTCAGCAGCATGGCGTGATGCTCGACGAGGGTGGCGTTCCAGTTGATCGGGCTCGCCACCACGCCTGGGTTGCCTGCCGACGTCCCTCCAATCATCTGGCTGAACGCCCTGGAGAACATGAAGGACTGGTACTGCAGCAGCGCGTCGAGCAGCCATATCCCGGCCAGCGCCAGCTGCAGCACCCGCCTGGCGTCTGGCGTGCCCCGGGACGCCTCGGCCCCGGCACCCAGCCTGCCCCGCCTCACGGGACGGACGCCCGTGGCGGCGATCTCGCTCATCCGGTTCTCCTTGCCTGCCCGGCCCGGGCGTCCAAGCCCAGGCTGATGTCACTCCCGGACATTCGCCGTCGAGGAACCCGGGCCGCCGTAGTGGACTCTCACGGGCCCGAGGGAATGCCAGGGAAAATACTATAGGCCGCTTTTCTGCGCTTCAAGAGTTAGCCGGAAGAAAGGTTTCCTTTTACTGCTTCTAGCCAAGAACATGCAGCTAGGCATGCCTGTAGTTGGCATATACATCGACTCGCTGGAAACCCCCCCGTGGTATTTTATAAACCGGGGGAGGGTATTCGTAGAACCCTGCCTGGGTATTAGCTTCGGAGTAAGGAAAGACAGCCTTCCGTCGGCTTGGCCGCAATTCATAAGGTGATCACGGCGGCGCGGGGAACAGGCGGCCGCGATGCCATGGTGAAGCTACGAGTTGACAACAGAGAGGATTAGCGCATGAGCACGCCCACTACCTGCGAGAACCCGGAGTGTACCTGTGATCCGTGCAGCTGCGTGGAGTGCCACTGCGGCGATGCCGCGCGCACGTGCGGCAACCCGAAGTGCACCTGCGCCAACTGCACCTGTGTCGAGTGCACCTGCGGCCAGTGAGCGCCCGCTAAGGCGCCGGGCGCGAGCCCAGATTCCAGCGGCAGGCCGGCGTCCCGCCAGGCCACCACGCCGCCGGCCAGGCTGGCCGCGTCGTGCCCGGACTGCCTGAGGAAGGTGGCCACGCGCCGGACAACTCGGCGGTGACCGCATCAATGACCGGCCGCGCTTCTGCGTGGTGGCGGCGCTGTCCAGGTAGACAACCGCGGGATCGGCGATCAGCGCTGGGAATTTCTCCCGCGCCAGCGCCGGGATCATCTCGGGGCCAGGGGACGTGACCGGCACGGGGGGGCCACGGCTTGACAAGGACGAGGCTGACCTTCTTACAGTGACCCCGCCCGTCAGCGGCGACAAGACGCCCCGGGGGTATAACCCGCTCAGCCGGCGAACTCGTACCCGGCTTCCTCGACGGCCTCCCGCAGCGGAGCGTCGCCGGGCAGCGGGTCGCCGGAGATGCGGACGGTGCCGGCGGCGACGTCGACCTCGACCCCGGTGACCCCGGGAAGCTTGCTGATCTCGGCCCGGACGGCGCTGGCGCAGTGGTCGCACGTCATGCCGGTGACCGCGATGGAACGCGTAGACACGCCCACCATCCTAACTCCAGTGCCCCGGGCGACTCCGACGTCGTGTAGTACATGGGGTACCGTGTGGCCAGGCAGGACCCGTTCGTGACGTATTCGTCCTCGTCGGGGAGGTGGCATGACATTTGCCTCATGTTCAGGTCTGCGCCTCGACCCGGAGGTTACCCTTGACGCATCCTGTCATCGTGGCGACCGGCAGGTCCGTGAGGTGATCGGGTGATCCGCGAGGCCAAGCTCCTGGGATTCCTGATTCTGCTCGCGGCCATCTTCCTGGGCGCCCATGCGGCCGGGGCCCGTCTGGGCCCGGTCTCGACCAGCCACTCCCAGGTCAGCTACCCGGGCCAGGGTGGCGGCGGCATGGGTGGTATGAACATGGGTGGCGGCGATCATGCCGGTCCAGGCCAGGACACCGCGCCCATCGTGAAGCTGCGCGGCGGCAGCCCGTGAGCGACACGGGAACGCGCGTGAGCCAGCCCCAGACCGCCGCCGCGGAGACGGCGGGCGTCCAGGACGAGTTCATCGTGGGCGGGATGACCTGCGGGGCGTGCGCGGCCCGGATCGAGCGGCGGCTGAACCGGCTGGACGGCGTGGCGGCCACGGTCAACTACGCCACCGGGCGAGCCTACTTCACCAGCACTGGCGGGCGCGAACCGGCCGAACTCATCGGCGTGATCAAGTCCGTCGGCTACACCGCGGAACACCCCGCCCCGCCGTCCCCGGACGGCCCGCCCGGCGCCGACCCGGCGACCCGGGCGCTGGCCCGGCGGCTCATCCTGTGCATCCCGCTGGCCGCGGCGGTCATCGTGCTGTCGATGGTGCCGGCCGCGCAGTTCTCCGGCTGGCAGTGGGTGAGCCTGCTGTTGGCCCTGCCGGTCGCCACCTGGGGAGCCTGGCCGCTGTACCGGGCCGCGTGGTACGGGCTCGGTTACGGCGCCGCCACCATGGACACCCTGGTCAGCGCGGGTGTCGCCGCGTCCTTGTGCTGGTCGGTGTACGCGCTGCTGTTCGGCGGGGCGGGCATGACCGGGATGAAGATGTCGTTCGCCTTCACGTTCGGCCAGGCCAGCGGTAACACGCTGTACCTGGAGGTAGCGGCCGGGGTGACGGCGGCGGTGCTGGCCGGGCGGTACATCGAGGCCCGGGCCCGGGACCGGTCGGGCCTGGCCTTGAGCGCGCTGGCCGCGCTGGGGGCCAAGACGGTCGCGGTGCTGCGCGACGGGTCCGAACGGCGGGTCCCGGTGGAAGAACTCGCGGCCGGGGACCTGTTCGTGGTCCGCCCTGGGGAGAAGATCGCCACCGACGGGGTCGTGGCCGAGGGCAGCTCGGCGGTGGACGCGTCGCTGGTCACCGGCGAGTCGATGCCGACCGAGGTCGGCCCGGGCGACCCGGTGACCGGGGCCACGGTGAACATGAGCGGCCGGCTGGTGGTGCGGGCCACCCGAGTCGGCTCGGACACCCTGCTGGCGCAGATCACCCGCCTGGTCAGCCAGGCGCAGGCCACCAAGGCCGGCGCGCAGCGGCTGGCCGACCGGATCGCCGCGATTTTCGTCCCGTGCGTGATCGCCGTCGCCACCGCGACGCTGGGGTTCTGGCTCGGCGCGGGGCTGCCCGCGGCGTCCGCCTGGAGCGCCGCGGTCGCGGTCCTGGTGGTCGCCTGCCCGTGCGCGCTCGGCCTGGCTACCCCGACCGCCCTGCTGGCCGCGGTGGGCCGCGGCGCCGAGCTCGGCGTCCTGATCAGCAGCGCCCAGGCCATCGAGACGGCGGGCCGGATCCGGATCGTGGCGCTGGACAAGACCGGCACCCTGACCACCGGAACGATGACCGTGCTGGCCGTCATCACTGACGGCACCGCCGAGGACGAGGTCTTCCGGCTGGCCGGCGCGGTGGAGGATGCCTCCGAGCACCCGGTCGGCCAGGCCGTTGCCCGGGCTGCCGCGGCCCGCCTGGGGTCCCTCCCGACGGTCGGCACCTTCACCGCGCTGCCCGGCGCCGGGGTGCGCGGCACTGTCGGGGACCGCGAGATCACGGTCGGCAGCCCGGACCTGTTCGCCGGGCTCTCCCTCACCGTCCCCGCCCCGCTCGGCCGGGCCGCCCTGGCTGCTGAGGAGGCCGGCCGGACTGTTGTGCTGGCGGGCTGGGACGGGCAGGCGCGCGCCGCGCTGGTGGTCGCCGACCAGCTCAAGCCGCACGCCGTCGAGGCGGTGACCCGGATCACCCGCCTGGGCATCCGGCCGCTCCTGATCACCGGCGACAACGAGCACGCCGCCCGTTCGGTGGCCGCCGAGCTGGGTATCCCGGCCGCGGACGTCCTGGCGGCGGTCAAGCCTGACGGCAAGGTAGAGGCTGTGCGGAGCCTGCAGGCCGGCGGGACCGCGGTCGCCCTGGCCGGCGATGGGGTGAACGACGCCGCCGCGCTGGCCCAGGCCGACCTGGGCATGGCCGTCGGGTCCGGCACCGACGCGGCCATCGGCGCCGCCGACCTCACCCTCGTCGGAGGCGACCCGCTGAGCATCGTGGTGGCCGTGGAGCTGGCCCGGGCCACCCGGGCCGTGATCCGCGCCAACCTGGCCTGGGCGTCTGGCTACAACCTGGTCGCGATCCCGCTGGCCGCTCTGGGCTACATCAACCCGCTGTTCGCCGGCGTTGCGATGACAGCCAGCTCGCTGATCGTGGTCGGCAACAGCCTGCGGCTGCGCCGCTTCCGCCCCCGCCCGGCCAGGGAGCAGGGCCGTGCGTGACCTGCTCCGTGCCGCTGCCGGCCCGGTGATCTGCGCGGTCCTGGTGACCGGGCTGCTGGCCGCATGGGCCGGCACCGGCGGGGGCGGCACGCTCACCCGGATCCGGCTCCAGGTCACCCAGGCCGCCGTCCCCATGCGCGCGTTCACCCCGCAGGCAGCCGACGCGAAACGTACCGCGACCACGTTCGTGACCATCAGGAACCTCAGTGGCACCACCGATGAGCTCATCGCCGCAAGCAGCCCCTTCGCCCGCCGCGTCACGCTGACCCAACGGACCGGGCCGGCCGGGACACCGGTCTCAGTCGGCGCGCTGGTCATCCCCGCGCACGGTACCCTCACGCTCACCCCGCTCGGTGACGACCTAGTCCTCCAGCAGCCGTCCCCCTACGAGTCGCTGGCCACCGTGCCGCTCACGCTAACCTTCCGCCACGCAGGCACCGTCACCATCGACGCGACGGTCACCGGCCCGGGCACCCCGTGACGGCGGATACCGTGACCGGCACGATCCCGACTACCTCTGAGATGACCCGGGGGAGCCAGGTCGAGCTGGCCGTTGGCGGGATGACCTGCGCCGCCTGCGCCGCCCGGGTCCAGGCCCGGCTGAACAAGCTCGACGGCGTCACCGCGGCCGTCAACCTTGCCACCGGACGGGCCTACGTCTTCGCTCCCTCGACGGTGTCCGCGCCCGAGCTGATCAAGGTGATCGAGACGGCCGGCTACACCGCGCAGGTGGCCCGCCGGACCGGGCCGGACGCCGGGGCTGCGGCCGAACAGGCCGCGGTGCGGCGGCTGCGCCGGCGGCTGACCCTGGCGCTGGTGTTCTTCGTGCCGCTCACCGACCTGTCCCTGATGCTGTCGATCTTCCCGTGGACCAGGTTCCCCGGCTGGCAGTGGCTGCTTGTCGCGCTGGCCGTGCCGGTGGCGACCTGGGCGGCCTGGCCGTTCCATGCCGCGGCGCTGCGCAACGCCCGGCACCTGTCCTCCTCGATGGACACCCTGGTCTCGCTGGGCATCCTGGCCGCCTGCGGCTGGTCCGCATACGCCATGTTCGTACTGGACCGTGGCGCAGGCCAGCCGGGCGGCCTGAAGTACCTGCTGCACGGCTCCGGCGGCGGCATCTACCTCGAGGTAGCCGCCTCGGTCACCACGTTCCTGCTGGCCGGGCGGCTCTACGAGGCCAAGGCCCGGCAGACCTCCGGGCAGGCGATGCGCGACCTGGCCGCGGCCAGCGCCCGGGACGTCTGCGTCCTGGCCGACGACGGAACCGAGCAGCGGATCCCGGCCGCCCTGCTGCAAGCGGGGCAGCGGTTCGTGGTCCGCCCCGGGGAACGGATCGCCGCCGACGGCGAGGTCCTGTCCGGCCAGTCCGCGATTGACCGCAGCATGATGACGGGCGAGTCGGTCCCGGTCGATGCCGCGACCGGCGATGCCGTGACCGGCGGGACCATCGCGCTGACCGGCCGCCTGGTGGTCCGGGCGGACAAGGTCGGCGCGGACACCCAGCTGGCCCGCCTGATCGCGATGGTGCAGCAGGCCCAGGCAGGCAAGGCCGGCATCCAGCGGCTGGCCGACCGGATCTGCGCCGTGTTCGTCCCCGCCGTGCTGGCCTGCTCGGCGCTGACCCTGGCCGGCTGGCTGGCGGCCGGGAGCCCGGCGGGCCGCGCGTTCAGCGCTGCGCTGGCCGTGCTGATCATCGCCTGTCCCTGCGCGCTGGGCCTGGCCACCCCGGCCGCCCTGGTAGTGGCCTCGGGCCGCGGCGCCCAGCTCGGCATCTTCATCAAGGGCTACCAGGCGTTGGAGTCCTCCAGTGCCATCGACACGGTGGTGCTGGACAAGACCGGCACCGTCACCACCGGCCAGATGACCGTCACCGGCGTGCTCGCCGTCCCCGGGGTGAGCCGCGCCGACCTGCTCCGTTTCGCCGGCTCGGTGGAACAGGCCTCCGAGCACGCCGTCGCCGCCGCCATCACCGCCCTCGCGGCAGCCGAGGCAGCACCGCTCGCCACGACCGATGGCTTCCGGGCGCTGCCGGGCCTGGGCGCCCGCGGCACCGTCGACGGGCACGAGGTCACCGTCGGCCGGGCCATCCTGTTCGCCGAGGTACCCGCCGCCGTGGCCGCGTGGTGCCGGGAGCAGGAGCAAGCCGGCTGCACCACGGTCCTGGTCGGCTGGGACGCCGGGGTCCGCGGCGCCCTCGCCGTGCGCGACACGGTCAAGCCGTCGGCCCCGCCGGCCGTCGCCCGCCTGCGCGGCCTGGGCCTGCGCCCCATCCTGGTCACCGGCGACAACGCCGCCACCGCGCAGGCCGTGGCCGCAGCCGCCGGGATCGGCGAAGTCCTCAGCGAGGCGCTGCCCGCGGCCAAGGCCCAGGTGATCACCGACCTGCAGGCCGGAGGCCATCCGGTCGCCATGGTCGGAGACGGCGTCAACGACGCCCCCGCCCTGGCCGCCGCCCAGCTCGGCCTGGCCCTGGGCTCCGGCACCGACGTCGCCATCGTCGCCGCCGACATGATCCTGCTCCGCGACGACCTAGGCGCCGTACCCGACGCCATCACGCTGGCCCGGGCCACCTTCACGACCATCCGCCGCAACCTGGCCTGGGCGTTCTGCTACAACATCCTGGCCATCCCGCTGGCCGCGCTCGGCTTCCTCAACCCCCTGGTCGCCGCGGCCACCATGACCCTCTCCTCCGTCTTCGTCGTCTGGAACAGCCTGCGCCTGCGCCGCTTCGCCACCCGCCCGCGGTGAACCGTCCCTGGACGGGACACGGCTGGACGGTTACCTGCAGGAGCGTTTACAACTCTATTTCTGGGTCCTGTAGGGTCGCTTGCGGGCCCGTCTCGGGTTCGGCCTGGGCCTGCCGGTCGATCCGCGCGGCGTACTGCGCCCTGGCATCTCGGTCGGCGTAGTCGGCTGCGAACAGCGCGGCGGCCGCAGCTGCGCGGGTCTGAAACTCATCCAGCTGGGCCACGCGCCCGTTGTCGCGGTCACGTTCTGGCGTGAGTATTTCCGGTTGTCCCGGCCGGGGGTCCTCAGGTTGCAGGGCGCTCTGTGGTTCTGGTTCCGGTTGCGGCTGCCGGGCGGGCGGCCACGGCTGGCCAGCGTCGATGGCGGCCCGGTGCTCACCCTCGATGGCGCGGCCCATGGCGTCGGCATCTGCTTCGAATTGGCGCCACCATTGCCCCATGGTCTGAGGTCCGGGAACGTCCCTGATGGCCGGTTCCGGCCGGCGGCGTGCCAGCTCGGCTTTGGCCTGCCCGGCTGACTGCCTGGTGGCTGCGGTCCCCGCCGACCAGAGCTCGTACCTGTCGTTGGCGCCTTCCAGGCGCATCTTCTCCCCAGCCATCGCGGTGGCCAGCGTTCTGGCGTTCTCGGCCTGCGTGTAGTCGTGCTCGGCGAGGGCGTCGGCTGACTGCTGCCAGGCGTCAGCCTCAGCCTTCGCGGTCAGGCGCAGCTGCGTGCTCACATCGGGGGGCGCGGCGGCCTGCGCCCGGTCGCCTTCGAAGACGCGGGTTTCGAGTTCGCCGCGCGACATGGCACGGATCTCGGCCAGTTCGTCGGCGATCTCCAGCGCCCGGACCGCGTCCTGTCTCATGGCTTCAAGTTCTGGCTCGTGATGGGGGTCGAAGCTGACCGCCTGCCGTGGGTCGGTGATGCCGCGTGCCTCCCGGTAAGCGGCCGCCGTGCCCGCCCGCTGCGCGTAGTCTTCTCGCAGCGCCGGGGAAACTTCCGGACCTGGGGGCGCCCCCAGGTGGCGGGTCAGCCACGGCTCGGGGTTTTTCAGAGCCCGCTCGCCGAGTTCCCGGCGTCGCTGGTCGAGTTCGGCGGCCAGCTGATGGGCAAGGGCCGGGGCTGCCTGGGGCGTCCGCTGGGCCCATGGCGCCGCATCGGTGCGGGCGGGCATCTGCAGGCGCTGCAGGCGGCCGTGTAGCACACTCGATACCGATCGGGCGCGGTCGAGCGGGTCCGCGGTGATGCGGTTGATGATCTCGCCCACGTCGTGCCCGGCTAGCTGCGCTCCGCGCAGCGTGCGTTGCAGCACCGGCCGCGAGTGCTCCCGCTCGTACCGCCAGCCCTCGGTTTCGGTCAGCCGTGCCTTGACCTGCCGGTCGATGTCGGGGTACAGGCTGGTCCTGGTCGCGGCCGACCACAGGGTGAGCAGGTGGCCTGTTCCTCCGGCCCAGTCCTGGGCGTGCCGGATATGGTCGGTGGCGGACAGGTCCTCGGCGTCCCGCTGCAGGACGTCCCTGAGCACCGATTCAGGGGTGGCCTGCTGGTGGGGCTGGTGGCCGGGCGGGGCGGTGTGGCCGGTGACCACATGCGCAGCGTTGGCCCGGCGGCCGCGGGTCATGCCGACGTAGAGAGCCTGCCGGGACAGCGTCCCGGTGACGAGCAGGTGCGCGGTGTCGACGGTGCGGCCCTGGGCGACGTGCACGTTCCCGGCATAGGCGAGCTCGGCGCTCCGGGCGAGGTAGGACCGGGGGACCAAGAAGGGCCCGGTCCAGCTCCCGTCCGGGCACTGCCGGACTACCTGGGCGTCGGGCCCACGAAACCCGGTGACCTTGAGAGTGTCGCGGTTGGTCAGGGCGCGGCCGCCCGCGTCGATCTCGGTGTTGAGGCGGGCGCGGACCAGGTCGCCGATCCCGGCCTGGTTGCCGTCGGCCAGCGCAAACTGTCTGGGCCCTACCGTGCCCAGTTTGGCGAGCCTGGCCTGCGCCCGTCGGGACAGCTCGGCGGCTTCGGCGTTGGACCCGGCCAGCAGCAGCACGTCCTTGCCGCACAGGTGATCGGCCAGCCACATCGACGCGGCCCGGTCGTACGCGGCCTCCTGGTCGGCGCCCCGGATACGGCCGTGCCGGTCGTAGACGGCGATCGCGGCCAGGTCCCCGCCGCGGAGCCGGATGCTGGCCTCCCGCTCCCACGCCGCGTCGAACCGGCGGACCTCGTCCAGCTCCGCGGTGGGGACCTCGCGGGCCAGGAGCCGGAGCATCCCCCCGGCCTCGACCGCGCCGAGCTGGGCAGTGTCCCCGGTGACGATGACCCGTGCTCCGGCCTGCCGGGCCGCTTCAGTGATCATGGCCAGGTCGGCGGTGTTGAGCTGGCTGGCCTCATCCAGCACCAGCACGTCGTTGTGATGCAGCGGGACAGGGCGGCGCAGTTCATCCGAACCTTCGGTCTTGCCGAGAAAGGCAGCAATGTTGTAGGACTCGGCCAGGCCCTCGTGCGCCAGCACCCGGGCCGCGTTGGTCGAGGTGGTCAGCCCGATGACCCGCCGACCAGTATGCGCGGTCCACAGCCGGGCGAACTCGGCCATCGTGTGGGTCTTGCCCGCCCCGGCCGGGGCGATCAGCACGGTCGCCGCGGTGGTGGCGGTGAGCATCAGCACCACCGCCTCGCGCTGCCCGGCATCCAGCCCGGTCTGCTGCACGGCCGCCTGCGCCTGTTCGGTGCCGACGAGGTGCGGCACTGTTGTCTTGGTGGCGGCGAGGATGTGCTGTTCGGTGTCCAGGTGGGCCAGCGTGCAGTACCGCTCCTGGTGCGGCGGCCGGTAGATGCTGCCCCCGTCCGAGGCGCGCACGCCCAGACCCGAAACATCGGCGAGGTCCGGCGCGGTGATCTGGACGATCTCGGCGCCGGCTCGGCCGGAGACGGCCAGCCGGGCCACCTCGCCGACCAGCGCCTCGCCGTCGGCGCCCGGCCCGAGGACCGGCAGCGCCCGGTGCACCTCGAACCGGAGCTGCGCCATCGACCAGACCGCGTGCTGCCGTTGCACCTCGGCCACCGCGATCCGCGCGGCCGTGCGCTTGGCCGCATCATCCAGCACCGCCGGTGCACCAGCGGCGTGCGCGGCGGCGAACCGGGCCACCTGCTCGTGCATCGCTGACAGCGCCTGCATTTCGCGGTGCACCGTCTGCGCCTCCCAGGCGGCCAGCCGCTGCGCCTCGGTCGGCTCCGATACGCCGGTGCGCCCGGCGATGGTCCGGCGGGCCTCGCTCTTGGTGCGCCGGGTGTTCTGCCCGGCCTGCTGGTGCAGCAGCCACAGCGTGTGCCGGGACGGCGGCTTGCCGTGGTTCGCCTCGTACTGGGCGGAGAGCTTGTCCAGCTCCCCGGTGACCGCGACGGCGCGGGCGCTGAACAGGTCCATCACGTCCTGGCTGACCCCGCCGACCTCGGCGCCGTTCCCGTCCGGCCGGGGCACCATGACATACCCCAGTGCGGACAGCCGGGCCTCCAGGGCCCGGTCCGTGACCGGGGCGACGGCGAGCCGTTGGTTGTGCAGGGTGCGGGAGTCCAGGGTCCGCCACTTGTCGTCGGCGCCGTCGCCGCGCTGGACCCGGTTCCAGATCGCCACGTGCACGTGCAGCTGCGGGTCGCCGTCCCGGGACAGATGGTGCAAGAACAAGCTGGCGACCAGCCCGTCCCCGTCCCTCCACTCCCCCGTGCGCGCGGAATGGTGCCCGGTCCGGGTGTAGGCCGCGTGCCGGTCCAGCCAGCCCAACGCCTCCCGCGCCGCCTCCATCAGCGCGTCCTCAAGCTCACCGGCCCGCTCGTCCAGCGCCGCAGCCCGCTCGTCGTCGCCGCGGTCCCGGGCCTGCCGGGCCGCGACCCGGTAGGAGGCGTGCAGCACCGACACGCTCTTGACCGCGCTGACCGTCAGGTCGAAATACGGCACCTGGTGCGGATCCTTACCCCGCTCGGCCGCGCGGACCTCGGCCAGCTCGGTCGCACTGGCGTACGGGTGCGCGGCCAGGTACGCCGCCACCACGGCCGCTTCGCGCTCCTCCGCTGCCTTCGGCTGGCGGCGCTTGACCAGCAATGCCCCGCCCGGGCCGATATTGTGCTGGTACAGCCGACCGATCACGCCCGGGTCGACCCGCCCGCTCAGCCCGAGCGCCGCGGCGCCCTTCCCGGCCCACTCCCCGGGCGGCTCCCCGGCCGCGGTGTAGTACGACATGGCCCCGGCGCAGCCGCCGCAGCCCTGGCCGGAGGTGAAGTAGGCAACGTCGTGACCCCGGTGCAGGGTGACGTTAGTCGACACGACCCGCCGCCGCCGGTGCCGTTGCCGCGTTCATCGTCCGTGATGCCTGTGTCCGATTGCTTTCGATCACGACACGGACGGTACGTCGGCTGCACGCACGTTTTGCGGATTTGCGAGGCGGCCCGACAGTCCGCGAGGCCTCGGGCGGTCTGCATCCCGGGAAGGGCAGGCGTGTCCCGGCCACCGCAGCACCAGCGAGCGAGGGAACTTTTTGTACTCACTTTTGGGCCCGGCTCCCCGTCGCCGCCCGCGACGTGCGCGCAGATCGGCGGCGGTCTAGCGGTACCTGGGCGCCCCGCCCGGTCCTGATGCTTGACAGTTCAACTATGTGGCTGAGCTGGGCGGCGTACCATCCAGCTAGCACCAGCCCGGCCCTGTGCGACGGCACATCCGGGCACAACAAGGCCCCCTGGACCATCCGCCAAGATCACCCAGGGGGCAAGGACCCTGCGAAGGACCCCACCATGCAACCTANCACGGCAAATACCCAGCACCATAGGGGATCACCGGTCCCCCAGATCCCGCCCGAGCTGCTGGAGACAGTGGCCCGGGCCCTGGCGGCGGCGCTCATCCCGCCACCGCGCCAGCCCCCGCGACCCGACGAAAAGGAGGCCCCGGACTTCCTGACCGGCGCGCAGCTCGCGCAGCGGCTGGGAGTCTCCCGCGAGACGGTCCGGCGGCTGGCCATCGCCGGCGCGCTGCCGCACAC
>JGI12269J14319_10003282_pt1 | contig 15283 bp, 13 predicted proteins | sample PeaSoiSIISIP2007_FD_14319 | JGI IMG/M metagenome (IMG submission 14319) | reverse complement strand
GGGATGAGCACGGTCTTGAGGCCGCCGCGCAATGCCGCGAGCAGCTTCTCCTTGAGGCCGCCGATCGGCAGCACGCGGCCGCGCAGCGTGATCTCGCCGGTCATCGCCATATCGCGCCGCACCGGCACGCCGGTCAGCACCGAGACGATCGAGGTCACCATCGCCACGCCGGCCGAGGGGCCGTCCTTGGGCGTCGCGCCTTCGGGCACGTGGACATGGATGTCCTTGCGGTCGAAGATCGTGGGCACGATGCCGAAGGCAATGGAGCGCGACTTGACATAGCTCTCCGCCGCCTGGACCGACTCGCGCATCACGTCGCCGAGCTTGCCGGTGGCGGTCACCTTGCCCTTGCCGGGAAGGGTCACGGCCTCGACCGACAACAACTCGCCGCCAACCTCGGTCCAAGCGAGGCCGGTGGTGACGCCGACGAGATCCGTTTCCTCCACCTCGCCGAAGCGGAAGCGGCGGACGCCGGCGAACTTCTCGAGATTGCGCCGCGTGATAGTGATCTTCTTCGGATGGCGCATGGCGATCTCTTTCACCGCCTTGCGCGTCAGGTTGGCGATCTCGCGCTCGAGATTGCGCACGCCCGCCTCGCGCGTGTAATAGCGGCACAGATCGCGCAACGCGTCGTCCGTCACTGACCACTCGGTCTTCTTGAGCCCGTGCGCCTTGATCTGCTTGGGGATCAGGTGGCGCTTGGCGATCTCGACCTTCTCGTCCTCGGTGTAGCCGGGGAGCCGGATCATCTCCATGCGGTCGAGCAGCGGCTGCGGCATGCGCAGCGTGTTCGCCGTGGTCACGAACATGACGTCGGAGAGATCGTAATCGACCTCGAGATAATGGTCCTGGAAGCTCGAGTTCTGTTCCGGATCGAGCACCTCGAGAAGCGCCGAACTGGGATCGCCGCGCCAGTCCTGGCCGAGCTTGTCGACCTCGTCGAGCAGGAACAGCGGGTTCGACGACTTGGCCTTCTTCATGCCCTGGATGACCTTGCCCGGCATCGAGCCGATATAGGTCCGGCGATGGCCCCTGATCTCGGCCTCGTCGCGCACGCCGCCGAGCGACATTCGCACGAAGTTGCGGCCGGTGGCTCGCGCGATCGACTTGCCGAGCGAGGTCTTGCCGACGCCGGGCGGGCCGACGAGGCACAGGATCGGCCCCTTCACCTTGCGCATGCGCTGCTGCACCGCGAGGTATTCGAGGATGCGCTCCTTAACCTTCTCGAGCCCGTAATGGTCGTCGTTCAGCACCTTTTCGGCGGCGCGGATGTCGCGCTTGACCTTGGAGCGGACCTGCCACGGGATCGACAGCAGCCAGTCGAGATAGTTGCGCACCACCGTCGCCTCGGCCGACATCGGGCTCATGGTGCGCAGCTTGCGCAGCTCGGCCTGCGCCTTGTCGCGCGCCTCCTTGGAGAACTTGGTCTTGGCGATGCGGTCTTCGAGCTCGGCCAGCTCATCCTTGCCGTCCTCGCCCTCGCCCAGCTCCTTCTGGATCGCCTTCAACTGCTCGTTGAGATAATATTCGCGCTGCGTCTTCTCCATCTGGCGCTTGACGCGCGAGCGGATGCGCTTCTCGACCTGGAGAACGCCGATCTCGCTCTCCATGAAGCCGAACACCTTTTCGAGCCGTTCTGACACTGCCTCGATCTCCAACAGCTCCTGCTTCTCGGGGATCTTGAGCGCCAAATGCGAGGCGAGCGTGTCGGCGAGCTTCGAGGGGTCCTCGATCTGGTTGATCGAGACCAGCACCTCGGGCGGAATCTTCTTGTTGAGCTTGATGTACTGCTCGAACTGCGTCACCGCGGTGCGCGCCAGCGCCTGCAGCTCCGGTTGCTCGCCGGTCTTCTCGGGCACCATCTCGGCGAAGGCCTGGAAGAAGGCTTCGTGGTCGGTGAAGCGCAGGATGCGCGCGCGCTGGCCGCCCTCGACCAGCACCTTGACCGTGCCGTCGGGCAGCTTCAGGAGCTGCAGCACCGTGCCGATCGTGCCGACACTGTAGATGTCGGAAGCGCCGGGATCGTCCTGGGCCGCGCTTTTCTGGGTAACCAGGAGTATCTGCTTGTCGTCCTTCATCACGTCTTCGAGCGCGCGCACCGACTTCTCGCGGCCGACGAACAGCGGCACGATCATGTGCGGAAACACGACGATGTCCCGCAACGGCAGGACCGGATAAAGCGTACCGCGGGAAGTGTCTAACATGGCGCCCCTTTCTCCGAGAGCCGGGACCACGGGTTACCAATCCCGGCGCCGCGACAGCGTTAACGTCTGCCGCTATTAACAACCTTCATTAGGTGGACCGCCCGGCAGCGCCGTCAAGAGGAAGGTCCCTCGGCGGCAACGAACTCTTAACCAGACGTGCGAAAATGTCGCGCCTCTGGGCAGCACCCCAGCCCGCTCAGGACCCGGTGCCTTCGCCCCGGCGCTCGAGATAGTCGCCGCGGCGCTCGGAGTAGATGTAGAGCGGCGCAGCGCGCCCCTCCACGACCTCCTTGCTGATGACCATGCCGGTCACGCCGTCGAGTCCCGGCAGCTCGAACATGGGCTCGAGCAGAATCCCCTCCATGATCGAGCGCAGTCCCCGCGCCCCGGTCTTGCGCGCCACCGCCTTGTGCGAGATGGCGCGCAGCGCCTCGTCCTGGAACTCGAGCTTCACATCCTCCATCTCGAACAGGCGCTGATACTGCTTGACCAGCGCGTTCTTGGGCTTGAGGAGGATGTCGACCAGCGCACCCTCGTCGAGGTCGTCGAGCGTCGCCACCACGGGCAGCCGGCCGACGAATTCAGGGATGAGGCCGAATTTGAGCAGGTCCTCGGGCTCGAGATCCTTGAGGATCTCGCCGGTCTTGCGCTCGTCCGGACCGCGCACCTCGGCGCCGAATCCGATCGAGGTGCCCTGGCGGCGCTGGGCGATAAGCTTCTCGAGCCCGGCGAAGGCGCCGCCGCAGATGAACAGGATGTTGGTGGTGTCGACCTGCAGGAACTCCTGCTGCGGATGCTTGCGCCCGCCCTGGGGCGGCACCGAGGCGACCGTGCCCTCCATGATCTTGAGCAGCGCCTGCTGCACGCCCTCGCCCGACACGTCGCGGGTGATTGACGGGTTGTCGGACTTGCGGCTGATCTTGTCGACTTCGTCGATATAAACGATGCCGCGCTGCGCGCGCTCGACATTGTAGTCGGCGGACTGCAGCAGCTTGAGGATGATGTTCTCGACATCCTCGCCGACATAGCCCGCCTCGGTGAGCGTGGTGGCGTCGGCCATGGTGAAGGGCACGTCGATGATGCGGGCGAGCGTCTGCGCCAGCAGGGTCTTGCCCGAACCGGTCGGTCCCACCAGCAGGATGTTGGACTTGGCGAGCTCGACGTCGTTGTTCTTGGCGCCATGGGCGAGCCGCTTGTAGTGGTTGTGCACCGCAACCGACAGCACGCGCTTGGCGTGGTCCTGGCCGATAACGTAATCGTCGAGCACCTTGCAGATGTCGCGCGGGGTGGGAACGCCGTCGCGCGACTTCACCAGCGTGGTCTTGTGCTCTTCACGGATGATGTCCATGCAGAGCTCGACGCACTCGTCGCAGATGAAGACGGTCGGCCCGGCGATGAGCTTCCGCACCTCGTGCTGGCTTTTGCCGCAGAAGGAGCAGTAGAGGGTGTTCTTCGAATCTCCGCCGCTGGACTTCGTCATGGGCTCTCCGTCGCCCTTCGCGGGCGACCCCTGAAAAAGTGCTCGGCTGCGCCGCACGGCCCGAGCCACCCCTTGTCTCGGACCCTATCCAGCGCAGACATCCTTATTGAACAATATCTACCGCCCAGCGATCAATAACCAGTTAAATGTGGGAGTTAACCCGGCCGGCGCAATAGGGACGCCGGCGCCCAAGCCTCATGAGGCACGGGCGCGGGCCTCTTCTTCCCGGGCCGGACGGCCGACCATGACCTCGTCGATGAGGCCAAACTCCTTGGCCTCGGAGGGCGAAAGGAACTTGTCGCGCTCCACGGCGGCCTGGATCGTGGCGACCGACTGGCCGGTGTGCTTGGCGTAGATCTCGTTGAGGCGGTGGCGGAGTTGCAGGATCTCGCGCGCCTGGATCTCGATGTCGGTGGCTTGGCCCTGGGCGCCGCCCGAGGGCTGATGGACCATGATGCGGGAATTGGGCAGCGAGACGCGCTTGCCCTTGGCGCCGGCCGCCAACAAGAGCGATCCCATCGAGGCGGCCTGGCCGATGCAAACGGTGGAGATGTCGGAGCGAATATATTGCATCGTATCATAGATCGCGAGACCCGAGGTGACGATGCCGCCCGGCGAATTGATGTAGAACGAGATGTCCTTGCTCGGATTCTCCGATTCGAGGAACAGAAGCTGGGCGCAGGCGAGGCTGGCGACCGCGTCGTTGATCGGGCCGACCAGGAAGATGATGCGCTCCTTGAGGAGCCGTGAGAAGATGTCGTAGGCGCGCTCGCCGCGGTTGGTCTGCTCGACCACCATCGGCACCAGCGTGTTCATGTAAAACTCGTACGGGTCCATGCGCGCTCCTGTCTTCCCGTCCGTCAAGCGGGCGGGGGTTCATCTGATTTGGTCGTTGTCTCGTCCTCATCCAAGGCCTCGGTCGCGGCGATCAGCTCCCGGGGCGGTACCGCGCGCTCGGTCACCTGGGCCAATTCGACGATGAAATCGACCACCTTGTCCTCGTAGATCGGCGCCCGCAGGCTGTCGAGCATGGCAGGGTTGTTGCGGTAGTAGTCGACCACCTGGCGCTCCTGGCCGGGGAAACGCCGCGCCTGCTCCATCAAAGCACGGTTGATCTCGTCCTGGGTGACGGTGATGGAATTGGCGCGGCCGACCTCGGCGAGCAGCAGTCCGAGCCTGACGCGGCGCTCGGCGATGGCGCGGTACTCGGCCTTCATCTTCTCGTCGTCGGTTTCGGAGGGAATCTCGGCAGGCGCGTCCTTGGTCTCGGTGCCGGGCTCGGCAGGCGTCGGGGGCGACGCGGCGGCGGCCTCGGCCTGGCGCTTGCGCTCGTCCTCGACCTGTTTCCAGATCGAATTGAACTCGATCTCGACCATCCCCTCCGGCACCGGGAAGTGATGTTGCGCGGCGAGGCCGTCGAGCAGCTCGCGCTTCAGCTTCTGCCGCGCGAGGCGGCCGTAATCGCGCTCGATCTGCTCGCGCACCGTCTTGCGCAGTTCGTCGAGCGTGTCGAAGCCCACCGCCGTGGCGAGCGAGGCGTCGATCGGCTGCGCCGCGACCGCGCGCACTTCCTTGACGGTGACCGCGAACCTGACCTGCTTGCCGGCGAGCTCGGCGCTGCCGTAGTCGCCGGGGAAGGCGAGGTCGAGGGTGCGCTGCTCGCCCGCGGCGGCGCCGACGAGGCCGTCCTCGAAGCCGGGAATGAAGCTGCCGGTGCCGAGCTCAAGCGCGTAGTCTGTGGCCGACCCGCCCGGGATCGGATTGCCTTCGCTGGTGCCGGCGAAGTCGATCACGACGACATCGCCCTTGTCGGCGGCACGCTCGGTCTTCTCCTGCTTGCGCTGGCCCTGGGCCAGACGCTCGAGTGCCTTGTCGACTTCCTCCTCGGGCACCTCGGGCTTGAGGCGCTCAAGCTTAAGCTCGGCAAAATTCAGCGGCGCAATGTCGGGCAGGACCTCGACCGCCATCTTGTATTGCAGCGCCGCGCCCTCGTCGAAATTGACGATCTCGACCTTGGGCTGGAGCGCGGGGCGCAAGTTACGCTCCTTGATCGCCGCGGCCGAGCTGTCGTTCACCGCCCGCTCCAGCACCTCGCCCATGACCGAGCGGCCGTAGCGCTGCCGCAGCAAGGTCATCGGCACCTTGCCCGGGCGGAATCCCGGGAGCCGCACCGAGCGACTCAATTCCTCCAGCCGCTGGGTCACCTGGCGCGCGATGTCTTCGGCCTCGACCGTGACGGTGAATTCGTGCTTCAGCCCTTCGGCGCTCGTCTCGGTGATCTGCATTTGCTGCTACGGCCTGTCCCAGGGGTGACGATGCGCGGTCGCGATGGCGGCCGGGGTGGTGCGGGCGGAGGGACTTGAACCCCCACGACTTGCGTCGCTGGAACCTAAATCCAGTGCGTCTGCCAATTCCGCCACGCCCGCTCGGATGCGGCATGACGGCAAGGGCCGCGACATACCGCCCGCCGCCAGAGAAGGCGGGTTCATAGCATGCCGATGGAGACGGGGGAACCGCCGCGAGGCGCCGCCGCTCAGCCCTTGACCAAGCGCAGGATCGGCGTCGCGGCGCTGACCCGGCCCTCGCCGGTATAGGCCTCGTGGTTGGCCTCGATGTCGGCCAGCCGGTAGAGATAATTGACCATCACGCCGTAGGATTGCTGCAGCCCCTTGGCGGAGAGATCGGCGCGCCAGTTGAAGCGCTCCACACGGGCGCCGTTGCTGAGATGGAAATGCGCCACCGCGTCGAGCGCGCGCCCCGCCGGCGTCTTCTCGTGCAGCACATAGCGCGCCGCGAGCCGTAGCAGTGGCCCGCGCACCGCCTGGGCGAAGGCGTCGTCCTTATGCCAGCCGTTCCGGGCCAGGAGCGAGCGGAGCTGGCGTTCCGCCGGGTCGATCGGCAGCGCGTCGAACAGCTTGCGCTCGGAGGGCGTGAGGATGTCCTCGCCGTCTCCGGCGAGATGCTTTTCTACCCAGGCGCGGAAACCGGGGATGGGAGAGAGGGTCGCGTATGTACGCAGATGAGGCAGTTCGGCGGCGAGCTGATCGACCACCCGCTTGATCAGGAAGTCGCCGAGGCTGATGCCGGTAAGTCCACGCTGACAGTTGGAGATGGAATAGAAGATGGCGGTGTCGGCGGCGGCGGGATCGCCCAGGGGCGCGGTCTCGTCGAGCAGGAGCTGGACGTCGTCGGCCATGCCCTGGGTCAGCGCCACCTCGACGAAGATGAGCGGCTCGTCCGGCATGCGGGGGTGGAAATAGGCGAAGCAGCGGCGGTCGGCCTCGAGCCGGTTCTTGAGGTCCTTCCAGCTCCGGATCGCGTGCACCGCCTCGTAGCCGGTGAGGCGTTCGAGCAGCGAGGCGGGCGAGTCCCAGGTGATACGCTTCACTTCGAGGAAGCCGATGTCGAACCAGCTCGCCAGCAGCCCCTTGAGGTCGAGCTCGAGCGCCGCGAGAGAGGCGTCCTTGCGCGCCAGCGCCATCAGCTCGGCGCGCATGTCCACCAGGAACTTCACCCCTTCGGGCAAGGCGTTGAACTGGGTCAGCAACTTGATGCGCGGCGCGTCGAGGGCGCGGCGCAGCGCCCGCTCGGTGCGCATGCGCTCGTCGTCGTTCTTGGCGCGGCGCAGCCGCTCCCAGGTCGCCTGGACCGCGCCGCGGTCGATGTCGAACTCGGTCGCGAGCACGCGCAGGAAGCGCTCGCGCCCGTCCTCGTTGAGGGCGAGATATGTCCGGCCCAGCGCCGCCGCGCGGGCGCGCGACGACACCTCGCCGCCCTTGCTCTCGAGGCAGTCGCGAAACTGGGTCCTGAGCCGGTCGGCGTCGTCGCCCGAAAGATCGGGCCGCAGCGCGATGCTGAGCACGCCGCGCGCCGAGGCGGCGATGTCGCGCCACACGTTCCGCAGATTCGAGATGGTGCGGTCGTAGACGGTGTCGAGAAAGCCGGTGCTGCCGCGGTCGCTCATGGCGGGGCGAGTATAAGAGGTCTTGGTTAAAGCTCGGCGTACGAATGCGTCAGGGCTGACTTGCCGCCCTGAGACGGCGCAGCACAAGCGGCAAAATCTCGACCAAATCCTTGGCGACCAGGCCGGGGCCGAAGGCTTGCGCCGCCTCGCCATGGAGCCACGCCGCCGATGCTGCAGCGCAAAATGGATCGAGCCCCTGGGCCAGGAGCCCCACGATCATGCCCGCCAGCACGTCGCCGCTGCCGCCCGTCGCCAGGGTGGGCGGCGCGTTGGCGTTGACGATGGCGCGCCCGTCCGGCGCCGCGATCACCGTGTCGGCGCCCTTGAGCAGCACCACCGCCCCGGCGCGGGCGGCGGCGATACGCGCGCGGGCAAGTTTGTCGCCGGGCAGGGCGCCGAACAGGCGTGCGAACTCGCCCTCGTGCGGGGTCAGCACCGTGGGGCCGGCGATCGCAGCGAACAGCGTCTCGGGCTGGGCGGCGAAGATGGTGAGCGCGTCGGCGTCGAGCACCACCGCGCGCCGCGTGGCCAAGGAAGCGAGCGCGGCCTCCCGCGTCGCGTCATCGACGCCGGCGCCGGGGCCAACCAGAACGGCGTTGCGCCGCGGATCGGCCAGGAGCGATGCGAACCCGGCCGCGTCGGCGACGGGCTGGACGATGATGCCGGTGAGCGCGGCGGCGTAGACCGGCCACGACGCGGACGGCGCCGCCACCGTCACAAGTCCCGCGCCCATGCGCGCGGCGGCGCGCGCGGCCAGGCGCGCGGCTCCCGTCATCACCGCGCCGCCGCGCACCAGGACATGGCCGCGGCGGTATTTATGGCTGTCGAGATCGGGCCAGGGATAGGCCGAAAGCCACTGGGCAGGGCCATTCTCGTGCGTGCGCGGGGCGACCGCGTTCAGCGCCTCGTCAGGGATGCCGATCTGGGCGAGGACGAGCGTGCCGCAGAAAGCGCGCCCTGGCAGAAGGAGATGGCCGGGTTTCTTACGAAAGAAGGTGACGGTGATCGCGGCCTTGGCGGCGAGGCCGAGGACCGCGCCCGTGGCACCGTCGAGGCCGCTCGGCACGTCGACCGCGACCGAGGGCAGACCGCTGGCGGCGAGCGCGGCCACCACGTCGCACGCGACGCCGTCGAGAGGCCGGGCCAGGCCGGCGCCGAAGATCGCGTCGACCGCGACCGCGGCGCCGTCGAGGATCGCCGGCGATAGCGTCTCGACCGGCCCGGACCACAAAGCGGCATGGTGCGCGGCATCGCCCGTGAGCCGCTCGCGCGCACCGAGCAGCCCCAGCCGCACGGTCCAGCCCGCGTCGGCCAGGTGGCGCGCCGCGACGAACCCGTCGCCGCCGTTGTTGCCGGGGCCGCACAGCAACGCGACCGGACGCTTGGACCAGCGCCGCATCAACGATTCGGCGACGGCGCGCCCCGCCGCCTCCATCAGCGCCACGCCGGGCACGCCGGAAGCGACCGCGGCGCGGTCGCACGCCGCCATCTCGGCGGGCGTCAGCAGCGCGAATTTGTCCGCATCCATATACGCAATCTAACTTGCGCGCCCCCGCCGGGATAGAAGCGCGGCTTGACCCAAGGTGGCGCGATGGCTAGAAGCGGCGCCGCGGTGGCGGGTGTAGCTCAGTTGGTTAGAGCGCCAGATTGTGGATCTGGATGTCGCCGGTTCGAATCCGGTCACTCGCCCCATTACCTCAAGGCGTTAGAGACAGATTTCCCGCGCAGGCGGCGCGCCGCGTCAACGGGTCGATCGGCTGCCCTGCGGTATGGTGCCCGCGCCCGCGACCTTGATCGACTTGAGCCAATCCTGCACGTCGGAATCGGTGACGGTCTGGCCGGTCGGTCGGCACACCCAGCCGCGCAGGTTGTAGCTGTAGCCGCCGATATAGGTTGGGCCATTCTGGAAGAAGCCCACGCATCGTCTGCCGGGCGCATCGAACAACGCGCCTCGGGCGCTGGCAACCGTTTTCACGTCGGACCAGTTGCTCGATCTCGTTCGCGAGAGCAGATCGCCGTTCTTGATTTCGTTCAGGACATTCTTCACTTCGGCGACATAACAGCGCGGAGTCGTGCCGTAAGCGCTGGTGCCGATTTCGTTGGTGACGAGGGCCACTCTGGCAAAGGACGGCTTGTCGGCGACCTTGCTGTAAATCGAAAAGCCTTCAAAGAGACAGCCGGCATACCCGCCATTATTGGGCGGCCCCTGCCAGCATTCGCCGGCGGGTTCGGCCGACAGCTTCGACGCCGCGCAATCGATCTTGTGCCAGTCCTGTGCGTGGGCCGAAGGGGCGGCGGCGGCGGCGGCGGCGGCCATCGCGGCGGCGGCCAGGATGACGCGCCGCATCGCCTCACTCCGCCCGGTGGTGATAGCGGTGGAACACCATGTCCTCGACCTGGCCGGTGGTGTGGCGCAGGCGCTCCGAAATCACGCTGAGGAGCCGCATCGCCACCTCGGGATTGTCGCGCACGAAGGGGACGAAATCGGACCGGTCGATGGCGAGCAGCTCGCACGCCTCGATCGCCGACGCGTCGGCGGTGCGCTCCTTGCCGTCGAACAGAGCGATTTCGCCGAACACGTCGCCCTCCTCGATAACGTTGAGCACGATCTGCTCGCCGTCGCGGCCGGTCGAGCTGATCCTGACCTTGCCCTTGAGCACCGCGAGGAGCGTCGGCGCGGACGAGCCTTTCGCGAAGATGGTCTGCCGCGCGCCATAGGTCTGTACCCGCGCATGCGCGAGCAGCCGGTCGAGCTCGTCGGCAGTGAGGCTGCCGAAGAGCGTGTGGCTTGCCAGGATCTGGCGCGCGGCGGCGATGCGGTCGTCCTCTATTGGCATGGTATCATTCCCCCGGCGAACGATACCATTCCGGACGAATGTCCGGTAGCGCTAGAGCAGAGTCCACGTTGATAGAAATGCCGCTGAAAGCCCTCTCCGCCCGCTTGCCGGGGATGAGATCGACCGCATGCGGTCGATGGAGATGTGGGTGCAGATTGCGAGCGCGGTCTTTGCGCTTGTCGACCGCATGCGGTCGACCACCTCACCCTCCCATCGCTTCGCGATGGGCCCCGCCCTCTCCCCGCTTCGCGCGGAGAGGGACACGCGCGCGCCGCCGATAACAACCGGCTGGAGCATGAACCGGGGCGCGCGCAGGGAGAGCAAGCGGTGCTGATGCCGATGATGAAGGCGCGCCTCATTCGCGCCTCGCAAGTTCCGCGGCGCGACCGGCTGAGCGCGGAGGAGACGGCGCGGCTCGATGCGATGTTCGCCGCGCTCGACAAAGGCGACGAGCGGGCCAAGCCGTCGCGCTATTGGGTCGAGCTCAACCGCATGAACGTCGCGCAGTTGAAGGACAACGGCTACGAGAATTTCAAGCGGACCTTGGCGCGGAACTATTTCACCTGGATGATGCTGCTGCCGTGGGACAGCCAGATTCGCTTCCTGTGCGCCAAGCTGAAGCTCGCCGCTGTCGCACGATGCGCCATCCGGGCGTTGACGACCAAGCGGCTCGATTATTTCACGTCGCTCAGTCCGGTCCTGTCGTTCGTCTCCAAGTTCCTCGGCCTGGCGCTGTGGGAATATCTCTTCACCTTGAAGCTGCCGCCGAAGCTCCTCGCGCTGCGCGAGCCGATGGAGGGCAATCCGCCGGTCGTCGAGCCCGAACCGGGCATGAAAGTGTCGCAAGACCTCGCCAACTCGATCCTGGAATACGATGCGTTCCGGACCGCGATCCCCGAAGCCGCGACCATCCTCGAATTGGGCGGCGGCTATGGGCGAAACGCGTTCGTGGTGCTCAGCATGCATCGAGACGCGAAGCTCATCATGGTCGACATTCCGCCGGCGCTGTGGGTGGCCGAGCGCTATCTCTCGAGCATCTTCCCGGAAAAGCGGGTGTTCCGGTATCGCGACTTCGCACGCTTCGAGGACGTAGCGGAAGAGTATGCGCGCGCCGACATCGTGTTCCTGCTATCGACGCAAATCCATCTGGTGCCGAGGGATTCGGTCGACCTGATCCTCAACATCTCGTTCTTGCACGAGATGCGGCGCGACCAGATCCAATTCTATTTCGATCAGTTCGACCGGGTGATGAAGCCGGGCGGGTCGCTCTACACCAAGCAGTGGCGCAAGGCCGAGGTGCTGTTCGAGGGGGTAACGCTGGAGGAAAGCGATTACCCGGTCCCCGCCCATTGGCGCCGGACCATGCGCCGCATCGCCAGCGTGCAGACGCGGTTCTTCGAGGCGATGTTCACGAAGGCGAAGGCGAAGGCGTAGGCGTAGGCCCCCTCGCGCAGCAAAAAGCCCCGTCGCGAGGACGGGGCTCTGTGCAGTACCCGGCGAACCTGCGTGAACGACGGTCACTTCCGGGCGAGGGTCAGGATCGCCGCGCCCGGTAAAGAAAAGGTTTACGCCACTTCCGCCGCGGCCTGGAAGATCGAGCGCGCATAGTCGCCCGTGCCCATGCCGCCCTCGGGGAAGATGCCGCGCTCGGCGATCCAGCGGAACGAATCCTCGAACACCTCGCGCGTATAGGGCTCGAACACGATGCGCTCGCCCGGGCCCCAGCGCCGCGTATCCATCATGGCGTGGAAGCGGGCCGGGAACTCGTTCTTGTAATAGTGCGTGTAGAGCTCGGGCCTCAAGTCGATGTCGCGCTGCGCCCTTCTCAGCGCCGCGAAATACTTGCGCACGTCGGCGGGGTCGGGATCGCCGGTGATCATCGACGCCATCATGAAGGTGGTGTCGATCACCTTGCGGTAGCCCAATTGCTCGAGGAAGTAATAGGGACCGCTGAACACGGCGGCCGCCGGCACCTTGCGGTCGAACAAAAGCTCCATGCGGCTGAACAAGAGCCCGTCATTGAACGAGAGCTTGATGTCCTCGAGCGGCATGTACTGCTCGAGCGCCTGGATGGTCGAGTAGTGGCTGCCGGACTGGAATCCCACCGAGACCGGCACGCCCTTCAAGTCGGCCGGCTCCTTGATCGCCGATTCGGGCGGCACGAACACGCCCGCCGGCGACACCGAATAGGCGTCGCGGTAGAGCTTGCCGTGGCCCGACGAGGCGGCGACGTTGACGGTCCAATGGCACGCGCCGCTCACGTCGCAGGTGCGGCCCTTCTCGAAGGTCTGATAGGCGCCGACCATGTTGCCGAGATGGTGGGTCGCGCCGGATTGCGAGCTCATGGTCTCGCGGAACTCGTGGTCGAGCCCCTCGGCGGCGAAATAGCCCTTCTCCTCGGCAACCCATTCCTGGAGCCGGAAATGCGGCGCGATCACGAACTTGGCCATAGGGGCCCTCCCTAAACGGCAAAGGTTGTGTGTAGCACCTGATCGGCGATTTGTCGCGGCGTTTGACATGGATCAAGTCCGGTGCTCGCGCGGATACGTACTAGGACGGAAAGATCGCTATCGGAGAATGTAATGTCGCCCATGCTAAAAGACCTCAAAGTGCAGAAACACGTGCTGGAAGCGCTGGACGCCGCCCCCGACATCCATGGCGATCACCTCGGCGTCACGGTGCGGGAAGGGGTCGTCACGATCAGCGGCCATGTCCGCGACGATGCCGAGAAATACGCCATCGAGCGCGCCGTGCGGCACGTGCCGGGCGTCAGATCCATCGCCGATGTCAAGGTCTTTGCCCCGCTGGCGATGCCGGACATCGAGATCGAGGACAAGGCGCAGCGGGTGCTGTCCTGGGACGTCACCGTGCCGCAAGAGGGCGTCCGCGCCAGCGCCGCCGACGGCATCGTCACGCTCACCGGCGAGGTCGACGATCTGTCACAGCGGGTCGAGGCGGAGATCGACGTGCAGAAGCTGCCGGGCGTGAAAGGGGTTGCTAACTATATCCGCGTCCGCCGCCACGTTCAGCCCGCCGACATCCTGTCGCGCATCCGGATCGAGTTCGAGCACGCCGCCGAGCGCGACGCGAGCGGCATCACCGCCGACGTGTTCGGCACCACCGTGGTGCTCAACGGCGAGGTGCGCAACGCCAACGAGCGGCTCGAGGCCGAATGCGCCGCGCGGGCGACCCCCGGCGTCGCCACGGTCGACAACCGCATCAAGGTGATCGGCGTCCACGCCTACGAGGGCGAGCGATGATTTTCCCGCCTTGCCCGCTATGATCGCGGCATGAGCGAGGGAATGCTGGTCGAGCTTTGCGCCGCCGCGGAGGTGAGCGAGGACGCGCCGCGCCAGGTCGAGCGCGACGGTTTCGCCTATGCCGTGTTCCGCAGCGGCGACGATTATTTCGTCACCGCCGACCAATGCACCCACGGGCCCGGATTCCTGTCCGAGGGCGCGGTCATCGGCGACGAGATCGAATGCCCGTTCCACCAGGGACGGTTCGACCTCCGCACCGGCATGCCCACCGCGCCCCCTTGCTTCGAGCCGGTCCGGGTGTGGACGGCTCATCTGGTCGACGGCCGCATCTGCATCGATCCCGTCGAGCGGCGCTGAGGCGGTTCAGACAAAATTAACCAACCGAGGCCACCATGGACGCGCCGTGACGGGGGCGCCCTTGGTACGCTTCGGGAAGAGCGCGGGACCGCTGATCGCGCTCAAGCGGAATTTCTTCGAGGACAACGAGGCCTTGCGCGCCGAGACCGGGCGCATTGCCCGTCTTTATGCCGCGCAGCCCCTGCGTGCGCGCTGCAAGTGCTGCGATGAGGCACTGGGCGACGCGTCCTTCGTCAAGAACGGCATCGACTACGTTCTGTGCCGGCGCTGCGGGCACCTCAATGGCGCGCACGAGGACAGCGACGCGTTCTGCGCCGCGCTCTACACCGACGCGGGCGGCGCCAGCTATGCCGGGGCCTATTCCGCCGCGGATCGCGACGCCTATTGGCGCCGCGTGCGCGACATCTATGTGCCGAAGGCCGCGTTCCTGCGCGACGCGCTGGCCGAGCGCGGCGATCCCGGCCGCCTCGCCTATGCCGATCTCGGGGCCGGATCGGGCTATTTCGTGGCGGCGCTGCGCGAGGTGGGGTTCGCGGCCGCGCAGGGCTACGAGGTGTCCAAGGTCCAGGTCGCGCTCGCCGAGCAGATCCTGGGCGCGGGCGCGGTGCATTTCATGGACATGGCGGCGCTGATCGCCACCGCCGCCGGGCTCCCCTGCGACGTGGTGTCGCTGATCGGCGTTCTCGAGCACGTGCAGAGACCGCGGGAATTGCTGCGCGCGCTCCGGGGCAACCGGCGGGTGCGTTATCTCTTCCTCTCGGTGCCGCTGTTCAGCCCGTGCGTTTTTCTCGAGATGGCGTTTCCCGGCGTGTTCCCGCGCCACCTCGCGGGCGGCCACACGCATCTCTACACCGAGCGGTCGCTCGACTGGACCTGCGCGGAGTTCGGCATGACCCGCGCCGCCGAGTGGTGGTTCGGCGCCGACATGGTCGACCTCTTCCGCGCCGTCACGGTCGAGCTGGCGCGAGCCGGCGGCGCGGACGCGTCGCCGCTCTGGGCGCAGATGTTCGGCACGGCCATCGACGACGTGCAACTGGCGCTCGACCGCCGCAAGCTCGCGTCCGAAGTCCACATGTTGCTGGAATTCGCGCGGCCCTAGCAGGCTGTTGAAAATCCCGTAGCGGCGGCGTCGTTTGCATGATTCACTCGACGGGTGGATTTCGTCGAGGGAAGCGATGCGC
>JGI12269J14319_10003281_pt1 | contig 15289 bp, 10 predicted proteins | sample PeaSoiSIISIP2007_FD_14319 | JGI IMG/M metagenome (IMG submission 14319) | reverse complement strand
TTATTGGCCTGAAACATCCTCACCACCGAAGCTCTCCCCAGCACCATGAACGTCAGGACGCCGAGCACGGTCCCATACGGCACCCCGAGGCAACAAATAGCGGCGATCACCATGCAAAATGTCCGCGACTTTCGCTTCTTGATGCAGAAGGCCACCCGAAGCTTAGCCGCCGCGAACGCCGCCACAATAAGAAAAACGCCCAGCCCAACCCCGGCGATAATCCACCCGATCGCCGCAGGAATCGCTTGGCCCGGATTGCCTGCCACCAGAGGTTTGTGAGCAATGATCGTGACCACACTGACTCCTAGCGTCACATACAACAGAGCGAAGAGTGCGACGAACGCCGTCATCGCCGCGGTGATCACGTATCCGAACGACAGCAGCTTAAGATGCTCTTCATCAATCACAGCCTGGCGATCTATTTCTTCGGACATGAGCGGGCCCCTCGCAAACGCAGAAGCTCCCTCGGACGCGCTGCAGACTATCACACCCGCGAGCCCCAAATCCCAGCAGCACCGTAGCCTGAATTCGCTCGAAAATCTTCGGGCCCCTCCTTGCGGTGCAGCCCCTGCACTCATGCGGAGGGAAGGAGCGCTTCCGCGCCTTTTGCGTCCCGGTGGTTTGTATCGGGATGCGCTCCGGAAAAAGCCTCGCCTTTGAAGATGTGCTATAGCTATTAAGTTAGGATTATCACGGAATCCGATTGCACCGTGACCATGCTTTTGTTGCCCGAATAGTATGAATCTGTATTATTTTCAATTTGATGGCGAGGGGACGCCGATCGCAGCCGTCGGAGTTGGAGAAGAATCTCCGCCTGGTACGGTGATAGAAGGAAAGCCGGTCACTGCTCCAAGAGCGCAGTTGCGCGTGCGGCCTTTGTCCTGCCACGACTAGCGACGCACCAGCTCGCAACGCAGCGGCCGGCGACAAAAACCCCGCCGGGCAATCACCGCCGTCACTTGGTCGTGTCGGTCGAGGCTGCGCGCGCGCGGGCCTTGGCGATAATCGCGTTGAATCGCGGTTCGCCGTGCAACGGCTTCAGATCGGGATCCAGCAGCATCAAGGCAGCGGATAGCGGCGATAGATCGTCAAATTTTCGCAGATAATCGATGGCCGCGTCTTTCTTGCCTTGCGCCGCCTCCACGCACGCCAGAACGTACCAGACTGACGCCACCATATTCTGGTCCTTGAACTGCCGGGCGCGTTGCAGCGTATCCTGATAAATTGGCTCGGCTTTCGCGGCCTGTTTTTCAACGAACAGAATCAGTGCCATGCCGGCGGCCGCTTCAAGAGTCGAGGGATCGTCCGCCCCAAGCGTGCGCGTTCGAGTGTCGAGAACCTGGCGAATGCCAGTCTCTGCTTCTGCGAGCTTTCCCTCCATCCTGTCGATGTCCGCCACAGAGGCCAGGCTCGCCGTGGTGGCGGGATCGTCGGGACCGTGCGTGCGGCGGTTGACTTCCAGGATTTGGTTCAAGAGCACGTCGGCCTGAGGAATGCGGTTGGTATTGCGATAGAGATAGCCCAGGTAGCTCATGGTGTCGAGCGTGTCAGGATGCTCAGGCCCGAGCACTCGGCGGCGGATTTCCAAAAGCTGGTTGTAGAGCTGCTCGGCCTGGGCGAACTGACCGTTATTGAGGTAAGCGCTGGCCAGGGTGGCCATAGATTGCAATGTATCGGGGTGCTCGGGACCAAGGACGCGGCTGTGCGCTTCCATGACCTGCTTGGACATGACCTCCGCTTGCATATACTCACCCTCAAAATTCAAGGTGTCCGCGAGCCCTTGCTCGGAGAACAAGGTGCTTTGATGGTCAGGGCCGAGAATGCGGCGGCGGAGGTCGACTACTTGCCGGAAAAGCGCCTCGGCTTGCGGATATTTATTCTCGGCCTGATAAATTCCGGCGACATTCCCCATAGCCCGAAGCGTGTCGGGATGTTCGGGACCGAGGACGCGCTTATAAATTTCGTAGTTCTGAAGATAGAGCGGCTCGGCCTGCGTGTACTTCATCTGCTGTTTATAGAGGTTGGCCAAATTGTTGGTGGCCATCAGCGTGTCGGGGTGTTCGGGGCCGTGCACGCGGCGGGAGATATCGAGCGCCTGCAAGTTGGTCTGCTCGGCTTCCTTAAGTTTGCCTTCCGCGCGGTAAACCAGCGAGATGTTGTTCAGCTCGGGTATGAGCTGCGCGGAATCGGCGCCAAAAAGGCGGCGTTGGACGTCAAGTACCTGCTTGTCGGTGGCCTCGGCCTGCGCATATTTCCCTTCGTACCAGTAAGCAGAGCCGAGATGGCTTAGGGTGAAGAGTGTGTCCGGATTTTCGGGGCCGAGGATGCGGCGCTGGTCTTCGAGATTTTTGACCAGTAGAGATTCAGCCTCGGCGTATTGGCTTTGCTGCTCGTCGATCTGTGCAATTAAGCCGATGGTTTTTAGCGTCGCGGGGTCTTTCGGCCCCAGCGTGTCACGCTGTAATTCGAGCGCGCGCTCGTACTGCTTGCGCGCCGCGGGAAAGTCGCCAAGGTCCAGGTACGTTTGTCCGATGGTGTCGCGGATGGAGGCCTCCACTTCCGGCTGATTGGCGAATTTGCCTCCAATGCGCTCGGCTGCGCGATCGAGCGCGGTGCGAACTTTGATATCGGGATCGGGGCGCGTGTTCGGACTCGCTTGCGCGTCCGCGCCGGCCTGGGAAAGCAGATCCTTCTGCAGGAAATCGGCGACGGCTTGCGCGGTAGCGGTTTCGGCTTGCGCGCGGCGTTCCGCGCGGCGGGCGCGCACGGCCTGCCAGGTGCTGATCACCACGCCCACCACCAGCGTGAGCAAGACCACGCCGGCGCCCACGACCAGCGCTTTATTGCGGCGCGTGAATTTTTGCAGTTGGTAAGTGGTGCTCGCAGGCTGGGCCGCGATGGGCAGGTCGTCGAGATAGCGGCGGATGTCTGCGGCGAGTTCGGCGGCCGAACCATAGCGGCGCGATTTGTCTTTTTCGAGCGCCTTCGCCACGATCGTCTCAATGTCCCCGCGATAAGCCCGATTGATCGAACTCAGTTTCGCGGGATCCACCTGCTGGATGGTCTTGACGATCTCGGTCATATGCCGCGAGACGTCGTAAGGCAGCTTTCCGGCCAGCAGCTCGTAGAGAATTACGCCGAGGGCGTAGACGTCGCTGCGCGTATCGAGCGCATGCGGATCGGCCATTACTTGCTCGGGGCTCATATACGCGAGCGTGCCGACGAGCTGTCCCATGTCCGTCTGGCGCGTCATCTGCATATCGCCGTCGGTCACGCGCGCCAAACCAAAATCGAGAATCTTGGGCTGCCCGAGATCATTGACGAGGATGTTGGCCGGCTTCAGATCGCGATGGATGATGCCGCGCTGGTGGGCGTGTTCCACAGCTTCGCAAATCTTGATCATCAGCGCCAGGCGCTGGCGCGTGTTCAGCTTTTCGGAATTGGCGTAGGCAATGAGCGGCAGGCCGTACACGATTTCCATCGCGAAGAACGGCTGCGAGCCGAAGCCGGCATCCGCGGTGCCGGCCTCATAAATGTCGGCGATGCCAGGATGGTGAAGGCGTCCGAGAGTTTGAAATTCGCGCTCGAAGCGGCGCACCAATTCAGGGCTGGCGAAAGCCGTCTTCAGGACTTTGATCGCGACTTTGCGCCGCGGCTGGTCCTGCTCGGCTTCGTAAACGGCGCCCATGCCGCCTTCGCCAAGCAGGCGAACAATGCGGTAGTTGCCGATCTTCGTGAATTTCCGGTCGGTGGCGGGCGGCGCGGAGGAGGACGGAGATCCGTCGATCGTAAGCGTTCTCTCGAGGTCCGGCGGCTCGGGCTGAGCGTTCGAGGGCTTGGGTTCGTCGAGCATCAGCTCTAATTCCCCGTCATACGGAAGCGCCGCCAAGTATAGCGCACCACTGAGCATGCATCTGGCGGGTATTCGTTCCCTCTCGAACGCAGCGGAATTGGAGGATAGGGTCTGAATTTGAGATCAACTGGAGTTCATCTCTTGATGGAAGTCCACGCCAATTTATGCCGGGAGCCTCGCATTCGTTGCGGCAAAGCCGCAGAAGCACGGAGGCAGCCCCCGCATTTATGAGGGGAGGAGCGCTTCAGCGCGCCGAAAAGGAGTCGCATGTAAGAATGCGCTTTAGCGCTGGGCCGTTCGGGACTCGGGCACTTGGGCTTTCGAATCCAATCCGAAACTAAGACACTACCGTATGGTTGCCGGAGGCCGCCGGTGCTTGGTCGCTTGTTCGTAGCCGTAGCCAATCTCGATCAATAGCTTCTCGGACCATGGTCTGCCGAGGAATTCGATGCCCACCGGGACGCCGATCGAAGCCGTCGGAGTTGGGGAGGAAAATCCGCCCGGTACGACGATGGAAGGAAAGCCGGTCACTGCCCCAAGAGCGCCGTTGCGCTCGACTTGGGTCTCCCCAATGGGCACCACCAGGCGCTTCTGATGCGGGAACATGATCGCATCGAGGCGCTCGTCAGCCATGATCTTCATCACGCGCTGCTGCAACTCCGATCGCTTCTGAAGACGCAGCCGATAGCTGTCGTCCATCTCGAGGCTTTGTGCTTTCGTGATGCTGTCCTTGATGTTCGGATGAAACTCGCCGGAAGCGATGATCTCCTCGAGCGATTTAACAGGCGCGTTGCCCGCGGCAAGATACGCGTTGAGTGCCGGCTTAAACTCGTAGAGATGAACGCTGATATCAGAACTAATCTTTCCGCTATCGAGATCTGGGGTGTTCAGCTCGACTATCGTTGCGCCAGACCTCTTCAGATCCTCGACCGCTTGGTTCGCGATGCGATTGACCTCGTCGTTGATGGGCGCCGTGCCGAAGAGACTGCGTAATACGCCGATGCGCTTGCCCTGCACACCATTGACCTTCAGGAATTTTGTGTAGTCCTCCTCGGTATTCCCGACGCTCCATGCCGTCGCCGGATCGTTCGGGTCATAGCCGACGAGGACGTTTAACATCTTCGCCGCGTCAGTAACGGTGCGAGCCAGCGGACCAGCGGCATCCTGCGTGAATGAGTAGGGGATAATTCCGGCTCGGCTGACGAGACCGAGCGTCGGGCGAATACCCACGAGGCTGTTCGCCGACGCCGGCGATCGGATGGAGTTGACGGTGTCGGTGCCAATGCCCGCCATCGCGAAATTGGCAGCCACACCCGCGCCGGTACCACCACTCGAGCCGCCCGGCGTGCGTGTCAGGTCATAGGGATTGAGCGTCTGCCCTTGGATCGAGCTAACCGTTTCACCCCAGATCGCGAACTCGTGCAGGTTGACTTTAGCGAGGATGATCGCGCCCGCGCTGCGCAATTTCTGGGTAATGGCCGCATCGCTCGCGGGAATGTATCCCGCCAGGCTGAGCGAGCCGCCCGTGGTCGGCATGTCCTTCGTGTTGACATTGTCTTTCAGCAGCACTGGGATTCCATGCAGCGGCCCAACGAACTTCCCGGTCTTGCGGAAATGTTCATCCAGCGCAGCCGCCTCTTCCAAGGCCCGAGGATTAAGAAAGATCGCCACATTGAGCTTCGGGCCCGCCTGGTCGCAAGCCCGGATGCGCTGCAGATAAGCCTGCACCAACTTTACGGATGTGAGCGCCCCGGACTTGTACGCCGCGTGCACATCGCTGATCGTGGCCTCATCGAGATGGAATGAATTGGCGGAATTCTTCGAGCCAGCGCCGTTCGCCATCAACATGACCGCGCCAAACATCAAAAGGCGCATGATTTTCATATCAACTTCCATCGCGGGTTATTTTGATCCAACCGGGCTTGATACGCTCTCACTTCATTTTGCCAGGAATTTCCTTTTTGGCCCCGAAAACGCCCTTCGTAATCCCCTCGCTCCCCGTTGGCGTCAATGGATCAGACTTTCCGTTCCGATATTGGTGCTGCGTCCCTGACGTTCGGGGCGAGGAGCGCACTCAACCCCGAACGCTCATCCAACTCACGCACCAGGAGCAGACCACCATCGCAAGCAACGCGAGAACCCTGGAAATGAATTCATGGCCCCAAACCCGCAATCCCATTTGACACGCGCGCAAGGCGATAAGACAATCCCTGCACCCGCCCATGATTCAACTCGACAATCTAACTAAGGAGTACGAATCCACCTCCGGCTCAGACGCTCCCATCGTCGCCGCCGATCGCCTCACTCTCAAAATCGCCCAGGGCGAAGTCTTCGGCCTGATAGGCGCCAACGGCGCCGGCAAAACCACCACTCTCAAAATGATCTGCGGCCTCTCCGTCCCCACCGCCGGCCGCGTCACCGTCAATGGCATCGACGTCGAAAAGCAGCCCGAAGAAGCCCAGCGCTACATCGGCTATCTCGGCGATTTTTTCTCCCTCTACGATGATCTGAAAGTCTGGGAGTATCTCGACTACTTCGCGCGCGCCTACAAAATGGACGCAGGCGCGATCCCGCAACGCATCACCGAAGTGATCCATCGCATGGGCCTCGACATCAAGCGCGATTCGCTCATCGCTGGCCTCAGCCGAGGCATGAAGCAGCGCCTAGGCATCGGCCGCGCCATCATTCACGATCCGCCGCTTCTCGTCCTCGACGAGCCCGCTTCCGGCCTCGATCCCAAAGCCCGCGTCGAGCTGAAAGACCTGCTTCGCGAAATGCATCAGGCCGGCAAAACAATTTTCATCACCTCACACATCCTCTCCGACCTCGAAGAAATCTGCACCTCGGTCGCCGTAATGGAAAAGGGCCACATCCTCCGCGTCGGCCCGCTAGCCGAAGTGATGCGCGAAGGCAAAACGCACCGCCGCTTCCGCCTGCGCCTGGCTGCGCGAGGTTTCGCTCTCGAACAATGGCTAGCACAGCGCCTAGGCGTNACCGAAATCAAAATCGAAGCCACCGGCGCCCAATTCGCCTTCGATGCCACCGACGTCGATCTAGCCGAGTTACTCCGCGCCGCGGTCAGCGTCGGCGCTCCCATCTGTGGCCTCGAAGAGCTGACCGAATCTCTAGAGCAGCTCTATTCCCGCCTCTCCTCAGGAGAAGTGATGTGAGCGCCCCACCATTCACCGCCGAAATCCTCCGCAACGCCCGCATCCAACTGCGCCCCAGGCGAGTAATCGCCGCCGTCGTAATCTGCGCCGCCATCTCACTCACCACATACGCCTACTACGTGTACCTCCCCGGATCGACGTGGCGCGTACCCCGCTACAACGACATGTTTCAGTGGATTGTCATTCTTCAGATCATCGCTCTGGTGATTGGCGGCGGGATTTACTGCCTCCAATCCGTGCACCGCGAAATGGTGCTGAACACGTTCGATTATCAACGCGTCACGCGTCTCACTCCTCTCGAGTTGGCCCTCGGAAAACTTTTCGGCGCGCCCGCGCTGATGACCTTGGTCGCTCTCTGCATGTTGCCCGCGGCCTTATTTGCCGCATTTGCGGGCGGGGCATTCATTCAACTCGTCCTCGAAATCTACGCGATCGTCTTGCTCGGCTCGATCGCTTTCCAGGCCTTCGCGCTCACCATCTCCGTTTTTCTTGGGCGCGGCACATCAGCCGGCGCGATTATTTTCTTCCTCGCGTTCGTTTGGATCAGTTCGGCAATGGGCAGTATGGCCGAACAGCCGGGATCGCTGGCGCTTCACGGAGTCGCTCCGTTCGCCGCAGCGTCGTTGACGCGCACATCGGGCTGGCCCGAAGACGTCTTTTTCGGTTGGACGCTCTCGCACGGCGTCGTGCTGGCCGCGATTTATCTCATCTTTATCGGCTGGTTTCTGCTGGCCACTTCGCGAAACATCAAGCGCGATCCCGCGGTCTACGAGGTGTTTTCCCCAATTCAGGCTTTCGGCTTTTTGCTCTTTCTCAATCTCATCGTCCTCGGTTTCTTTCGCTGGTCTTACGGAGAATTTGTCGATCTACCGAGCGAAGTGTATCGAAAGAGCGCCGTTTCGCCGTCCGATGCAGAAAGCACGCTTCTGATAATCAGCCTGTTCCTGTTCGTGATCTTCGGGCTGACTCTCCTCAGGAATCGCGACCGCTCGCGCCGCCGCATCCGCGAGCTTGGCGCGCGCGCCGCATCGTGGTTGACGGCCACATGGCCCGCAGTTTATGTCCTCCTGGGTGCAATTTTGGTTGGCGGAACTCTTGTGGCCATGCTCCAGACAAAACTTCGCCCTGGCGCCGACTGGCCGCTCAGCATCGCCTGCTTCGAAGTCGCCGTCTTCATCGCCTGGTTGCTCCGGGATCTTCTATTTCTGCAATGGATGAACCTGCGGCGCTCGCGCCGCCCGCTGGTCGCCGGCGTCCTCTACCTGATCGTCTTCTACGTCTGCGCGATTTCGCTCTTGGCCGCATTCAGCCGCGTCGACCGCCCCAAAGGCTTCGCGTATTTCATGACCCTCTTTCCAGGCACCTCGTTCAGCTTGGATCTCGCGAAATGGACTGCTCACGAGAGTCTCTGGATCGCGGCGCTTCTCGTCTTGTGCGCTGAAGCCGTGCCCTTCATTTGGTTGCAGCGCCGCACGCTGCGGCAGATCCTCGCCAGCGCGCCTGGCGCCGATGCCGCCAGCGCGCCCGTAACTTCCACGTGAGCTGGCGGAATGGTATGATTTCCACACCGGCATCCAGCACACTTCAACCCGAAGGTGAACTATGCATCGCCCAGCCCTCGCTTTTGTTCTCGCCGCAATCCTCGCCGCTCCGCTCGTAGCGCAAACGCCGTCCGATCCCTTTTCGCAGGCCATGGCTCAGGGAAATCTTTATTTCTCGCATCGAAAGTACGAACTCGCTCTCGACGCCTTTCACAAGGCCGACAAGCTCGCGCACCACGACTCAGCAGCCTGCTATTTGAGAATCGTCGCCGTCGAGCGCAAGCTCGGCGATTTCTCCGCGGCTCTAGACGCGGCGAAGCACGCCGAGAAAGTTGTGGGCGACGACAAGAAGACCGCGATTCAAGCGCACCTCGTCCGCGCCACGCTGCTCGCGCAAATGTCCGGCAAGCCCACCGACAAGAAGCTGAAAGAAGCCGAGCAGGACATTCGCGACGCGCTCGCCCTCGATCCCACGCAGCCGCTGAGTCAATTCGATCTTGGCAAGGTGCTGCTGAAGCAGGAGCGTGACGCTGAAGGAGTCGCCGAGCTGAAGAAATTCTTAGAGATGCCCGGCGCGGATGACCGCTCGATCGCCGACGCCCGCGACATGATTGCGGCTCCAATCCGCGCGCGCGAGCCTTTCGCTCCGGATTTCTCGTTCACCAGGCGCGAAAATCAAAAACTCTCGAACGCCGCTCTTCGCGGCAAAGTCGTCCTCTTCGATTTCTGGGGCACCTGGTGTCCGCCCTGCCGCCAATCCATCCCTACGATCCGCGATATCAACAAGCATTACGCCGACCGCGGACTCCAGATCGTCGGCGTCAGCTCCGATAACGACGAAGCTGTCTGGCAAACATTCATCGAAGCCCAGCACATGGACTGGTCCGAATACATCGATCTCTCTGGAAGCGTCCTGAAGGCCTTCGAAATCGATTCTTTTCCGACCTACGTCCTGCTCGACAAGGACGGCGTAATCCGTTTCCGCCAATCCGGCTTCGGAGACATGACACGCGGCGAACTAGAAGAAGCAATCAACAAAACTCTAAAGCGCGCCCCCGATCCGAAGCTAGCAGCTCCAACTGCAACCCCGCCGGCAAGCACGATCGCGTCGCCAGCCACAAGAACCGCGACAGCAACACTAAGTCAGTGATGGCGTTTGTGAGTTCCATTTCGATGGGCTTGCTCTTTTCGCAGAAGTGCGCCGTGATGCCACACCTGCTCCAAATTCGCGCCGACGACCACAGGAATTACGTTGAGCCAAGCCAACTTAAGTTTAATGAGGCCGATGCAGAGCAACACGACGACGAAAACCAGCCCCCATCCTGCTAAGAATCCGTAGAACGGCAAGGACTTCAAGCGGTAGTACAGGTAGACGACGACAATCGCCGTCAGAAGATCCAGCACCGCGCTGACGGACTCGGGCATCTGGCGAATCCCGCCGCCGTGCAAATCGGAATCGATGGCTTGCGCAATGACTTCCACGCCAGGAATATTCCCGATACGCGTCTGATGGAGATCGCGCGCAGCCTGGTAGGCGCCGCCGACGAGTACAATCTCATTAATCAAGTAAGGCAAATTCGGTCTGCCGGGCGATTTGCTAATTGCTTTCCCACATTCCACTTTATATCGCTCTGCGAAGCTCTTGTTCTCATCGCACTCGTTCCGCAAGAACACTCCGGCGTCCGTCTCGGCGTACGCTTGCACTCCCGGCGTGCCTGCATATTTGATGAAAACCTCGCTCTTGGTAACGCTGAGCGTGGGCCAGTATTGCTGCGCCACCGAGCGCGCCAGCGAATACATTTTCCCTCCGAACCCTTTCACTTTGAACTCGCCGCTATATTTGCGCAAGACGTCATCCGGGTCGACCGGAAAACGCGGGATGCCCACGAACGTCTGCAACTGTTCTGGTGGGAGGTGTAGGTTGCTGGCCGCTGTCGCGGGATCCAGGCCCAAGACCGGTCCCAATTCCAGAGGTTCATCTTCATTGGTCGTAATCTCCGCCCAGACGATTGGCGGACCGGTCGTCGGCATGAAGCACCTCAGGCCAGTGGTCACCTGCCGCTGTGCATCCGCGGTCGAGCTTTTCGACTGCTGGGACTGCGGTTTCGGTTTGCCGGTCTCCGGTGGAACAACCTCGGGGAAGATGATCTGCTGCGTCGTCGGAGCGGTACAGGGAATCTCGTCGATCTTCACCCAGTCTCTCGTGTCAATATCTACGCCAATCACGCGAGGCTGCCGCGCCACGATGTCGTCAATCAGCCCGAGCACCAGTTCCGGCTTCAGTGGGCTCGTTGAGTGAAACCACGTGTCATAGTCCTGATCCGAAATTTCCACCAGGTGGATGTTGGGTGAAGGCGCGCGGTCCGGCAACAACACATGATCCAATACCCATAACTCGGGCCCGGTCAGAAGCTCTACGTATTCCAATCCCAGCACCGCCGCGGTGATGGCGATTAACAGCAGCAAGTGTTTAGGCCAGAGTTCCTTCCAGAACGGAGATCTCTTGGTCATTGCGCGGAACTGCCGGATTCCGAAGACGCCAGAGACTCGAGGTAGATCCGCAGAATCGTGCGGATGGCACTGGGAGACGCGCTCGCCGCCCACGTCGCGGAAAGATTGACGGCGGCTTCAAAATCGGCGGAAGCCGATGCGTAATCAGCGGGCGGAGTGGCGAATATCCAAGCCTCCGATCCTGCCGGGTCGCCATTTTCTTCGAGAAGCTGCAGGTCATACAAGCCCGGTGCAAATTGAGGCGTGGATACCAGCGCGGGCGCACTTCCGTTCCACGCGACGCGCAATGGACCAACCGATTTCGTCGAGGCGCTGAGTGAATCAAGACTCACAAAATAATTTCCTGTGGCCAACTTGCGCAACGCCGGAGCCAGGTCCAGTTGCGCCCCGCTGAGGCGCACCACGCTGTCCATGAGCCGCCCTTCGACGCCGCGGCTGTACGTCTCCGTATGTTTGTCTGGCGTACGGCTCAAGTGAGGCTTCGACAGAGTAGACCATACTTTTTCCGCCACCCGTCGAGCAGCAGAATCGACCAACTGCTCTTCCGGCGCTGAGACTTGCACCCGGCATCCGGTGGCATTCTCACAGGAGAAAGTCTTGGGCAATGGATTCTTCCCGCCGAAAAAAACGGTGAGCGATCCCGTGGAGCCAGTTTCAACCGAGGCATCGACGGCGATGCACTGTCCCTTGCGAATTGTTTTTCCGTCGGAAGTCTCCCAGGTGTCTTCTTCCAGCACCTGGACGACGGCGGCCTGTCCGCTGCCGCAATTGCTCGATGGTTTCGTTCCCGCGGCCTGCCCCGCAGCGAGCGGAGCAGCGAGCAGCGCCGAAAGCGACATACACAATAGCGGTTTCATCATGGCAGCCCCCGCGGGTGACGCTATTTCAGAGAGGACGTTCGGGGCCGGGCACCCAAGCAAGGGTGTCAGCGAAATCGCCGATGAGAATACGCGAGTCGCACGCGCCCTACAAGTGCGAGGAGACGGTCGGCGGTTGTGCGAGCCGCGGTATGAAGAACCGGAAACTGCAAGCTCTGGATAGCCTGCGATAAGACGCTCAAAATGCGAACTCTGAATGGTGAATCATCCGAAGCCTCGGCGTAGGATGGCGGAGAGGGTAGGATTCGAACCCACAGTCCCGGCTTTGCCAACTCGCTCGCAGCGGCCGCCGGGGTTACGGCCGCACCGTCCGAGACGACGAACTGAAGTTCCCGCGAAAATCCCGCGCTACTTCTTCGCGAGACTTCGAATGAAGGCAACCACGTTCGCAAGGTCCTTGTCCGAAAGCCCTTTGACCGGCTTCATCTTTTCCTTGCCGTCGGTGACAACCTTCTTCAGATCTGCATCACTCAGCGCCTGCACTTCCTTCGAGCCCAGGTCAGGAATCGTCATCTTGGCCGCTTTGGCCATCGGCCCGTTGCCTGACCCGTCCGCGCCATGGCACGTCGCGCAACGCAACCGGAATGTTTCTTTTCCATCCTGCGCGCTTCCTTCACCCGCAGCGAAAGCGGGAAGGGAAATGCCGATTAACAACAAAGCAACAGCCATCAAGTGCTTCATGAATTGCCTCCTCGACTATCTTCCATCATTCGATTCGGTCTTACGAATCATCAAGTAAAGACCGATGAGAACAAAAATGGTGATGACCACGGAGACGAGCAGCCCCTTCCGCCGGTACTGCACTTCGCCCATGGCGGTTTGCCCCGCTTGCAAGCCCGCTGCCGATACCTTGAGCCCCGCGTCAATATCGCTCTGCACCGCCTCGCGACGCACCGCATGAATCCCGACGCGCGCCTTCAATAGATCGTTGCGCGCTTCGGCCTGCGCGAGTTGCGCCTCGCCGACCTCCACGCCCGCGCGTTCCGCCCGTCCAAGCAGTTCGTCCGAACGCGCAATCGCGGCGTCGAGCTGCGTCAAGTCGTCATGCAGCGCCCCCGCGGTCACGAATCCCGGATCTCCTTCGGTGTGGCAGTTCAAACAAACGGCGCCCTGGCCCGTGCCGATCATCGCGTCGGTCGGATGCACGATGCGATGATTCGAATGGCAAGTGATGCAGCCCGGAAGCCCCATCGAACCGAAAGCCTCTTTGTGCGGCCCGGTATCGAATAATTGCGCCTGGAATACATGGCACGTCGAACACACTCGCGCGACCGAGTCAACGCCGGGCGGCGAGGCACCGTGGCTTCCATGGCAAGTGGAACACGTCGGCGCGCTCAGATCGCCGCGAACCGCCAGCGCCTCGTGATGCGCGCTCGCAGAATAATCGCCGAGCTGGTCGGTGTTGATGCCATACGGTTTCATGTAGCCGGCGTCCGCGTGACACCGGCCGCAAGTTTGCGCCACGTTAAGCGGATGAACTCTCGAGCGCTGATCCCCGGGCGGCTGAATGTCGTGCACGCCGTGACAATCCACGCACACCGCCGTTTTCGTATCGCCTTTCGCAAACAGCTTGCCGTGCACGCTGGTCTGATACTGGCTGAATTGGTCGGTGCGCAACGACGGGTTGTAGTTCCGCATGTACGCCGCGTCGGAGTGGCATTTGGCGCAGAGCGCGGGAATTTCCTTCCGCTCGATGTGTCCGCGAAATCCAGCGGCAGGGCTCATCGCGCGCGACATTTCGTCCGTTGAGGAATCGCCGCCATGGCAACTCACGCAAGTCAGCCCCTTTTGAGCGTGAATGCTGGCGACAAATTCTTCGCTGTCCATGTGGAACGCGCCAGTCTGCGTCGAATGGCAGTCGAGGCAACTGTTCTTCGTCTGCGCGTGCAACGGCGCCGCTGCGGCCAACGTACCGGCAACGCCGAGAACAAGCAGGGAAGCGGCGCGAATCAACGGGCCGCAGAGCGACGCGCGCCCTTCACCCAGCGTAGTCACTCGTTTTTGAGTCTTCGAGATGATGGCACTTCCTCCATCAGCGGCGCCCGGCCCAGACCCGCGCCTTCACTTGACCATGTATCCATACGCCGTCAGCGCGACGATATACGCCAGCGCAAATACACCCGCGCCAGCAACCCACCGCGATGTCCGCCCGTTTCCCCCGCGATCGAAAAACGGCAGCATCGTCCACAGCGCCGCGGCCAATCCGAATCCCACTACGCCGAGCAAGTCACCGGGAATCGGCCCGACCTTTGCCGGAAGCAATTTCAGCGTCTCGAACATGAACATGAAATACCACTCGGGTCGAATCCCCGCCGGGGCGGAAGCGAAGGGATCCGCCTTGACGCCGAGCTCCCAGGGCTTGAACGCCGCGAGCGCTCCCAGAATCGCCAGCGCGAGATACCAGGCCATCAACTCGCGCAGCAGAAAGTTCGGCAGAAAATGCATCTCGCGTTTGTTCGGCGGCTTGGCATTCCACTCGGCCTCCTGCGATGGCGGCACGCTCATTCCGAATCGTTGCACCAACAGAAGGTGCAAGCCGACGAAGATCGTCGCCAGTCCAGGTAGCAGCGCCACGTGAAAGCCGAAGAAGCGCGTCAACGTCGCGGCCGTCACGTCCTCGCCGCCGCGCAGCAGCGTGAGCATCCACTTGCCCATGATCGGAATTTGTCCGGGGATGTCGGTGCCAACTTTCGTGGCGAAAAACGAAAGCGTATTCCACGGCAGCAAGTAGCCGCTGAACCCGAACCCGAGAACGATCACCAGCAGCGCCATGCCGCTCAGCCAGGTCAACTCCCGCGGTTTGCGGTACGACTTCAGGAAAAACACGCTGAACATATGCGCGAACGCCGTCAGGATCATCAGGTTCGCGCTCCAGGAATGAATCGACCGGATCAGCCAGCCAAAGCGTACCTGCGTCATGATGTATTGCACGCTTTCGAAAGCGTCGGCCGGCGTCGGCCTGTAGTACAGAAGCAGCAGGATGCCGGTGATCACCTGGATGATGAACAGAAACAGCGTCATCCCGCCCAGAAAGTAGAAATACGAGAAGCGATGGACGGGAACCGTCTTCTTGCGCAGAAACGCGACAATCTCGTTCACTCCGAAATGATCGTCGAGCCACGCGTACGTTCTTGCGAGCGCGCTCATCTACGAGTTCCTGCGCCGCTGCACGTAAATCTCATCGCCTTTGACCATCACGTCGTAGTCCTCGAGCGGACGCGGCGGCGGACCACTCAAATTGCGCCCGTTGAGGTCATACATGCCGTTGTGGCAGGCGCACCAGACGTTGTGGAGATCGCCGCGGTATTGCACCGTGCAGCCGAGGTGCGTGCAAAC
>JGI12269J14319_10003278_pt1 | contig 15296 bp, 8 predicted proteins | sample PeaSoiSIISIP2007_FD_14319 | JGI IMG/M metagenome (IMG submission 14319) | reverse complement strand
GGGCCAATCCCGAACGGCTGGTCTGGCTCTGGTTGTTGCCTCCTCTGGTGTTCGCGTTCGGTTTTTCCGTATGGAGCAACCGCCGCCGCCGCCGCAGTCTGGCCGACCGGGACGTCCTGGGACGGGTGGTGGTGGGAAATGCGAAGGGCGTGGACCTCCTGCGCGCCATCGCGGCCTCCCTGGCGGCCATCGCGTTGATCCTCGCCCTGGCGCGACCGCAATGGGGGGAACACCTCGTTCCGGCTCCGTTGCGCGGGGCGGACGTGGTCCTTGTGGTGGACGCGTCGCTTTCCATGATGGCGCAGGATGTGCCACCGGATCGGCTGGGCCTCGCACGGCGCGACCTGGAACGGCTGGTGGACAGCATGGGGCCCTGCCGGATCGGGCTGGTGGCCTTCGCGGGCAGCGCCATACGGCAGATTCCGCTGACCGAGGATCGTGGCGTCTTGGCCACGCTGCTGGATGCGATTTCACCGGACATGCTTCCCGAGGCGGGCACCGACATCGGATCCGCCCTGGGCGTGGCGGCGGGCATGGCCGCGAGGTCCAACGCCTCCCGCAAGGAGGTGGTCCTGGTGACCGACGGCGGCGACCACGGCAAGACGGCCGAAAAGGCCGCGCGCGAAATCGCCTCCACGGGAGCCCATCTCTGGGTGGTCGGCGTGGGCGGAGACAAGGGCGTTCCGATCCCCCTCTCCGGGGGTGGGGTGAAGTACGACCAGGAGGGGAACATCGTGACCGTGCGCCTGGAGAGAGGTCCCTTGGAAGAGTTGGCGAACGCGGCGGGTGGAACCTACCTGGAACTCTCTCCCATCTCCTGGAACCTCGCCCCGGTCCTCGCTTCGGTCAATTCCGTGGTCGCCGAGGGAGGCCATCCGGGGATGCGCATGGAGAGGATCGACCGGTTCCCGTGGTTCCTGGGGGCCGCCGTTCTCCTCCTGCTCCTGGAAATCCTGCTCCCACGCGGAGGGAGGCGCAGATGGTGACGATTTTTGCGGCGTTCGCGGCGATCCTCTGCGGATCGGGAGCCAGGGAGAACCGAAAGGGGCTCGAGGCCTGGACCGGAAAGGACACGGCGGCGGCGATCCGGCACCTGGAAAAGGCGGCGCAGGACACCTCGGACCCGCGCTACGGGTACAACCTGGGGACGGTGCAATCGCTGTCCGGAAGGCCCGGCGCCCAGGCCTCGTTCGACCGGGCCCTCCACTTGGCCAAGGATTCCATGCAGCGCGCCCGGATCCTCTACAACCGCGGGACCGCGCGCTTGGACTCGGCGCTCTCCACGCACGGGGATCCCTCCACGGCGGCCCAGGACTTCCGCGACGCGCTGAAGCTGCACCCCGGCTGGCAGCAGGCGGCCCGCAACCTGGAGTTGGCGCTGCGGAAACCTCCGCCGCAGAAGAACCAGGACAAGGATCGGAACAAGAACCAGGACAACGACAAGAAGAACCAGGACAAGAAGGACCAGAAGAACCAGCCGCAGAGCCCCAAGGATTCCTCCAACCAGGATCAGCCGCCGCAGGCGCAGCCCGGTGGGATGGACAAGCAGGACGCCCAGCGATTGCTGGACGCGGCCAAGGCGGACGAAGGCAAGCAGCTCAAGCGTCCGGTCCGGAAGGAGGCGACGGATGGTCCCGACTGGTAGGCTGGCGGCCCGGATCGCGACGGTCCTGCTGGCGACGGCGGCCGTCGCGCATTCCAAGATCCTGGACGCCCAGGCCCAGCTCGAGAACAGGCAGGTCCGCGTGGGGGAGCGCACGGCGCTCTACGTCACGGTGAGCACCGACAGCGAAGGCCAGGCCCTGCCTTGGCCCGAGGTCCAGACCGGCCCGGGACTGGCCGTCGTGGACAAGAACCGCAACGAGAGCAGTTCCGAGCAGATCTCCATCGTGAACTTCAAGATGGAGCGCAAGCGGACCGTCAACGTCCAGTTCGTGTTCCAGCTCGCCGCCGCCAAGCCGGGCAACTACGCGGTGGGCCCCATCCTCTTCCAGGGACGGAATCTGGGCAGCGCCCAGATCAGCGTCGTGGACGCTCCCCAGGACGTGCGCATCGCGACCATGGTGGACCGGAAGACCATCTACGTGGGCCAGCAGATCCCCTTCACCTGGAGGCTTTCCGCCGACCGCCCCTTCGAGGTGCTCAAGTTCCCCGACGTGCGCACGGCCTTGGGTTCCGGGTTCTACAGCGAATCTCCCGACAGCCAGCAACTCCGGATGAAGGTGGTGGACGAAAATGGACGGAAAGTGGGACGGCTCGACCTGACGGGAAGCCTCTTCCCCTTGCGCACCGGAGGCCAGACCCTCCCCTCCACTTCGTTGGACTACCGGATCGTGGACCGGTCCCCGGGCGTGGATCCCATGGAGGCCATGCTTTCCGGACAGGATCCCTTCGAGGCGATGATGGGCACGAACCGCGTGATCCAGGGCACCGCCAACACCCAACCGGTGGCGCTCCAGGTGCTGCCGGTGCCCGCGAAGGGGCGCCCCGCGTCGTTCCAGGGCGGAGTCGGGACGTTCCACATGGATGCCAAGCTGGAGAAGACCAAGCTTCGCGCCGGCGACGGCACCACGCTCACCATGGTCCTGGAGGGGACGGGACAGCCCCAGGCCAGCGGCGTCCCGGTCTGGCAGGCACCGTCGGGAGTGGAGACCTACCCGCCGCAGGACGACTGGACCAAGGTGTGGAAGGACGGCGTGCTCACCACGCGCCTGACCCGTCGCATCGTGCTGGTTCCCCGGCACGCGGGACATCTGGGCCTGGATTCGGTCCGGTTCGCCTGGTTCGACCCCGCGGCGGCCAAATTCCGGACATCCGCCCTGGGATTGGGCGGACTTTCGGTGGACCCCGCGCCTGTGGTGCCCGGAACGGTGGATACCGCGGCGTTGCGGGCGCTGGGACCGGCCCTCTCCGGAGCGGACAGATTCTGGATCCTCTTCGGGAAGGTCTCCGCCGTCCTTTGGACGGCGCTGCTCCTGGCCGGAGCCGGATTCGGCCTTTGGCGTTGGATCCGCCATCGGCTCTCCCGCGAATACGCGCAACGCCGCGCCCTGCAGGTCCTGGAGAAGCGGTTGTCCCTCCTTCCCGAAACGCTCCCGGCCCAGCGCCAGGCCGGGGAACTGCGCAAGATCCTGGTGACGGGCCTGGCCGTCCGAGCGGGCGAGGAATCGCGCGCCTGGACCTCGGAGGAGATCCCCGCGGGTCTGGTTCGCCTCCTCTCCTGGTCGGAGGACGAAGCCGACGCCGTCGGGGGATTCGCCCTCGAGCTCATGACCGCCGAATTCGCGAACGAACCCTTGCCGCAGGACGGACGAGGCCGGTTGGCGCTCCTCCTCCGGCGCCTGCGGCCCGGGCGGGCGGAAGCGAAGTCCTAGGGCTGGAAGCCCGCGTCTACCAGCTCAGTCCGTAGCCGTAGGGATAGAGCGGCGCGTAGTTCGCGTCTCCCTCGTCGATCGGAATCTGGCTCGCGGAGGCCGGCCAGGAACGGGGAAGCACCCCCGTGGGCGCGACGTCCCCGAAGAGCACGTCCGCGACGCCTTCGCCTTCCGATCCGGGCAACCATGCCGCCACGATGGCATCTGCCTGGTCGGCGGCGGCGCCCAGCACGCGGGGGCGACCCGTCACCAGCACCAGCACGACTTGGGAGCCGCCGCTCTTGAAGGCGGCCACCGCGGAGAGCACGCCCTGGCTCAGGCCGAGGTTCGCGCTGGCGCTGTCGCCGTAGCCTTCCGCATAGGGGGCTTCCTGCGCGAACACGATGGCGACATCCGGCTTGCCGGTGGTGTTGGAGACCACCGAGACCTTGCCCGGGGCCGCGTTCTGCAACCCGGCCAGGATGGTGGTCGCTCCGGGAACATCGCCTGCGATCCCCTGCCAGGAAAGGGTCCACCCTCCGCACTGGGGCCCCGCCGTGGTGGATGCGCCCCAGACGGCGATGGTCTTCCCCGTCTTGGGAAGGGGGAGGACGGATCCCGAGTTCTTGAGGACCACCAGGGACTTCTGCACGGCTTCGCGAGCCAAGGCGCGATGGGCCGCGGATCCCAGGTCGTTGTCCCAGGCGGTCTTGCGCGCCCAGTCGTCCATCACTCCCGACCGGAATTTGACGCGCAGGATGCGGCGCACGGCGTCGTCGATCCGGGCCTGCGGAACCGTTCCAGGCACGAGCCCCTCGAGCGTCGACTCGAACAGGGCCTCGGAACGCGGCTCCATCGCCATGTCCACTCCGGCGTCGATGGCGGCGGCGACCTGGTCGGAATAGGAACCCTCGGGAAGCTCCTCGATCCCCAGCCAATCGGAGACGACGAATCCGTCGAATCCCAGGTCGGTCTTGAGGGAATCGGTCAGGAACTGCTTGTTCTCGTGCATGCGCACCCCGTTCACCGAGCTGTAGCTCGCCATCACCGTCTGCACGCCGGCCTCCACGGCCGCGACATAGCCCGGCAGATGGAGGGAATCGAGCGCCGCCTCGGTGATCACGTCGTTCCCCTGGTCCAGCAGGTACGCTCCCACGGTCTTGGTGGCCGGGACGGTGCTGGAGCCGTAGGCCGTGCCGCCATCCCCCAGGAAATGCTTGGAGCAGGCCACCACCGCGAAGGCCGAGTCGAAGTTCCCGCCTTGGAGCCCGCGGATGTAGGCCGAGCCCAGGGAAGTGGCGAGTTCGGGACTTTCCCCGTAGGACTCGTAGGTGCGGCCCCAGCGCTCGTCGCGCGCCACCGCGATGCACGGGGCGAAGGCCCAGTCGCAACGACCGGCCCACATCTCCTTGGCGGTATTCTCGCCCAACCTCCGCAGCAGGTTGGTGTCGCGGGTGGCCCCGAGGCCGATGTCGTGCGGAAGCACCACGGCGCCGGTCCACTTGGCATGCCCGTGGACGGCGTCGACCCCGTAGAGGACGGGGATCTTCGACTTGGTCGTGCGTGCGTTGGCCTGCAGCGCGTCGAAGTCCACGATGGTGTCGCCGCCTCCGCTGAGGACGGAGCCGAGCTGGTCCGTGGAGACCAGGGTCCCGGGATTCTTGCTGACCAATCCCTGGGTCATCTGCCCGATCTCCTGGACGAGCGTCAGGTTCTTCATCGCCGAATCGATCCGGTATTCGATGGGGTCGCGCCGGAGCACCACCACCAGGCCGGTTTGCCCGGATTGGACCTGTTGGGAAGATGGAAGCATTCCGGGCAGCCGGGCGCGCAGGCGCCAGCCCAGGGCATCCAATGCGCGTGCCCCGGGCGATGCCGAGACCGCGGCGGAAACAAGCCGGGGCGTGCCCGCGAATCTGCCGTCGGCGACGGACAAGCTTCGAAGGGAGCCCGACCTTCCCCTGATCTCCACCGCCCAGATGCCGGGGCGGAGACCCGAAAGGGCGGATTGGGGATCTTCCAGGCGCCAGATGCCGGCGGTCGCGGGAAGGGCGAAGGATCGCGCAGTCGTTCCATCCAACCCGACGACCCGAACCCGCAACGTCTCCCGGCCCGAGACGGCGATCCCGGCCAGCGCGCCCCGTCGCGAGGGAAGCACCGCCCCGGGATCGGGGACCTGAAGGGAAAAGCGTCCTTGGGCGTCCGACAAGGTCCGCGCCACCGGCAGGGGTGCTTCCGAAAGCACGGCGACGACCGCCGACGGGATCGTGTTGGAAAGGCTGTCCACGACCGTACCCGAAATCCATCCCGCCCGGGACGAGGCGGAAACGAACAGGACCAGCAGGGATGGCAGGACTCGGATGGACGGCATGAAGGACTCCGGTTGGGGCTCTGGTGCAATCCCCAAACTAGCCTGGATCTGCGATTGGCTCCGGGGCTCCGAAGTCGACAGGCAAGACGGAGTCTCTTTCTAGATTCGGACCGGCGTTCCAGTCCGCTTTCCGAGGAGACGTGCAATGTCCGTCCTGTCCGAATTCAAGACCTTCATCGCCCGCGGCAACGTGATCGACCTCTCCGTGGGCGTGGTGGTCGGAGCCGCCTTCGGGAAGATCGTCGAATCCCTCGTGAAGGACGTGGTGACCCCGCCGCTGGGCCTGTTGATCGGGGGCGTCGACTTCACCGATCTCAAGATCTCCATCGGGGGCATGGGGAAGGCTCCGGTGACACTGAACTACGGCGTCTTCCTGCAATCCTGCTTCAATTTCCTGATCATCGCCATCGTGATCTTCCTGGTGGTGAAGGCGGTGAACGTGCTCCTGCGCAAGCCCGTCCCGGCGGAACCCGCCGCGCCGCCCCCGCCCAGCCCCGAGGCCGTGCTTCTCGCGGAGATCCGGGACGAGTTGCGCCGCAGGACCTGACCGGGGGATTCCTCGCACCCGGAGCTAGAGGCCTTGCACCAGCTCCAGCAATTCCCCGAAAAAGCCGTTCGGATCCCCCGCGGGCGCGGCGTTGCGCCGGATGCGGAGGGGTTCGTCCCCCAGGCCCAGATCCTCCACGAACCTCCGCAGGATCCCGTCGGGGCGGTAGTGGGCGGCGCGTTCCAGGGCGCCCGAACGCAGCGCCGCCATCCGCGAGGGCGAGGCGAGATGCTCGCCGATCTCCTGCGCGAGTTCGGGAAGGGAGTCGCCCAGGATGCCGGAAACGCCGTGCTGCACGATGTCCCTGGGGCCCTGGACCGAATAGGCCGCGACGGGTAGTCCGCAAGCCATGCCCTCCACCACCACGCAGCCGAAGGTGTCGAAGCGGGACGGGAGGACCAGGAGGTCGGCGCTGGAATACGCCGACGCCAGACGGGAACTGTCGCACCAGCCCAGGAAGATCCCGTCGGGCACCAGTTCCTTCAACCGGTCCTCCTGGGGACCCGATCCCGCGAACGCCAGTCGCGCCTTCAGACCGCGTTCCCGCAGCCGCAGGAGGAGCGACGGGAGCTCCAGCACGCCCTTCTCCTCGGAAATCCGGCCCGCGTAGAGCAGCACCCGTTCGTCGGGACCGACGCCGGGAAAGATCTCCGCGCGGCGCGGGGGCATGGGGGAAAAGCAGGGATCGGGCCAATGGGCAGTGGAATGGAGTCGATCCGTCGGAATCCCCATCTGGTCGCCCTCCAACCAGGCGCGCATCTGGGTGTTGAGCACGAAGAGGCCGTCGAATCCGCGGTAGAAGGCGCGCAGGATCCTGCGCAGCCGCGAGAGGCTCGATTTGTCCCAGTCCAGGGTGCGCCGCGCGAAATCCATCCAGTCCGTGTGCACGAAGAACCAGGCTGGCACCTCGAACGCGTTCTTCAGGTAGAGGGAGACCAGGCCCATGGGGCCTTCGGTGGAACAGACGATGCGGTCGTATCCGCCGCGGTGGAAGAGCTTCTGCACCGCCAGGAGATCCGGGATCCGGATCGGCTGGGGATAGATGGAGTTCTGGAAGACCGCGACGGGCGGCAGGACCCGCAGATTGGGTTCCTCGCGCAGGGTGTCCGAGATCGCCAGGACGTCGATGGGCAGGTCCCGCAGACGGATTTCGTCCAACATCTGGCGCAGCACCGAACTGACCCCGTTGCGGTCGCCGAAGGTGTCGGTGAGCCACAGCGCCCGGTGCGGATGGCGATGCCGGCCGATCCGTTCCGCGAAGGCGTCCAAAAACGGCCGCTTCTCGTGCAGCACCCGGGCCGCGGCGAACTGGGAACCCGCGATCACCGAGGCCGCCAGGAGGGGATAGGGAAGGCCGTCCGCGAGGGCGGCGAGGCTGGGGCCCTTGGACTCCTGCTTCCGGTCCTTCCGGGGCGCGGGTCCCACCAGCGCCCGCATGTGGGAAGGCAGCTCCAGGCGCGAGATCCACGAACCGGCGTCGGTCCTGGGCTCCGACAGGATCCGTTCGAACTGCCTGGACTTCCCCGCCACGCGCCCGGCCAGCACCGAACCCAGATGGGAGAAGAGGGCGGGAAGGGCCGTGTCCACTTCGCGCGACAGCTCGTTGGATCCCTTGCGGCGCGCCTTGGCGATCCGACCCAGGATGTCCAGCAGGGGCCTGAAGTCGCGGTTGGTGGCGAACTTCGCGGCGATGCCCGGGGACTGCCCCCCGAACGCCCCGTGGACCATGCGCAGGAAGTGCATGGTCACCGAATGGCGGCGCAGCTCCATGGCTCCGTTGGTGATCAGCATGGCCAGCGCCTTCTCCGAAGGATCTCCCTTGTGGAGCAGGATGCGCAGGAGGCCGGGATCCTCCATGTGCATCACGATCTGGCAGAAGTAGTCCAGGAGGGCCGCGGCGAGCTTCTCCTCCTCGTTCGCCCCTCCGTAGGGAGCGGTGCCGCCGTCGCGCAGGGCCTGGAGCGCCAGCTCGGACAGTTTCCGGCCGGACTTCCGCTTCTCGGCCAGGTTGGGCATGTGCAGCATGGTCCCGGTGGATCCCGCGTACATGGCCATGTGGTCGTCGGATCCTCCCGTCATGCGCTTGACGTAGGGACGTCGCGCGAAGAGGTCCACCGGTTGGCGCGCCCTACGGGCCATGGCGTGGATCTCCTCCTCGTCCATCCCCTCCACCCAGGCCGCCGTGAGGACGTTCTGCCAGGCGTCGCGCTGGCCGTTCACGGCCTCGAACCGCTCGAACAGGAGGCCCAGCCGGTCCATCACCTCCATGGGAGGAAGTCCGTTGGGGCAGTGGAACTGGAGGGGATGGGCCAGCACGGTGGCCAGGTCGTTGTCGTTGCAGTAGTCCACGAACCTGTAGACGTCCTTGCGCAGGACGGCGAGCCTCTCCTCCTGGGCGGGCGTGAACCCGAAGGTGAGCACGTGGATGCCGACCTGGAAATCGGGGAGGGTGCAGCTGAATTCCGCGCCCGGAAGCACGTCCATTCCGCGCTCCAGGAGTTCCCAGCAGGTGCGGGCGTTGTTGTGGTTGGTGACGGTGACAAGATCCGTCCCGTTCTGGCGGAGCGTGCCCAGGAGATCGTCGGTGGAAACCCAGGTCTCGGGCACGCCGAGCATGCGTCCCAGCCGTTCGTCCGGCTTGTCGGAGTTGTGGTCGTGGCAGTGCAGGTCGATGCGCAGCCGTTCGTCCGCGGGCAACAGGCTCTGCCCGCGCACCAGGGTGTTCTCCAGCTCGTTCGCGAGGCGGGTGCGGAACCCGCGGGCGTCGTTCGTCTTGTTCATGGCGTCTCCGTGTCTGGTTTTCCGTCGGGTCCCAGGACCACGCGTCCAGTGGACGACGGAAGAAGGTGGCGGCGACGGATTCCGTCGCCAAGTGGCATCGCAAGGACGATCGTTCCGGAATCCTGGCCGTCGGACCGGACCAGGGCCCATTCGACCAGTGTCCGGCCCCCGTTTCGCGGCCTGACTTCCAGGTCCAGCGTCCCGAAGGACGTGGTGGCACCCGTCAGGCGCACCCCACCCCGCGCGATCCAGTCGGCGGGCGTTCCGGAGAGGAGCTCCAGCCCGTCGGGGGTTTCCCGCACCAGGATCTGTCGCAGGAGGGAAAGGAATTCGGCGGCGGCCCAACCGTGGTCGCCGTCGCCCATGCATCCGCCGCCCGTGCGGGGATGGATGGCTTCGGGCCAGCACCAGGTGGAGCTGGCCGACCCCGCCAGGGCCTGCAGGATCTCCATGCAGCCCTCCGCGTCGCGCAGCGCCAGCTTGGCCCGGGCGAGCTGGACCGACAGGTAGGGATTGAGCCCGGTGTGCACGATGGGCTGGAAGAACAGTCCGTCGCGCAGGCAGTGGCGGGAGAGGTGGTCCACCGTGGGCCGCACCCACGAGGCAGAAGGGGAGACCACCCCCAGGGGACAGACCGCCACCAGGTTCCCCACCGAGGCGGCGTCCACCCGCCGGTAGGGGGAGCTCGGAAGCGCTCCTTCGCCGCGTTCCACGGCCCAGGCGATGGCCGCCTCGAGGTCCGTCCTGTAGTCGGCGGTCTCNGCGGCGATCCGGTCCGATTCGGACGCCTTCCCCAGGAGCGCCGCCATCCGCACGGCCTCCTCCAGNCCNGCGATGGACCAGAAATTGTCCCAGAAGTAGTGGTCGTTGGGTCCGAAGTGCTCCGCGGAGAATCCCGCGGGCAGAAGACCCCGGTGTGGGGACCTGTCGTCCATGGTGCGCCGCCGTTCGCGCAGGATCCATTCGACGCCCTTGCGCACTTCGGGCCAGTACCTTTCGGCCAGGCCGGCGGCTCCTCCGCGGCGCAGGTGCAGGCCCAGGGTCCAGATCGCCTGGCCGTTGCTGTCCCACTCCCCGGTCTGGCTCCGGAAAAGCCCGTCCCGTCGCTGTCGCGTGCGCAGAAGCTCCGTCTTGGGGGCCACGTCCCCGCCGCGGCCCGCGTTCTCGAACCCCAGCGACAGGAACGCCGCGTCGCGGAACCAGTGTTCGTGGTAGAGGAAGGTTCCCGGAGTGAAGCGGTCGCCGTCGTCGAACACGTGCAGGCGGGCGAGCACGGCGTCCCATCCGGCCTGCAGACGCCCGTCGGGGATGGAAAGCCGGGTCCCGCTGGCCATCTGGCGCTTGTGGATGGATTCGGCGCGCTCGCGCGCGTGGCGCACGGACCGGGGACCGGGAAGTCGGATCCCTTCCGAATCGTCCAGGGGCACCAGGCAGGAGGTCTCCCAGGCAGCTCCCGCCGGAAGGGTCACCTCCCAGGCGGCGAGAGCGGTGGCCATCCCCGACCGCGAGCGCAGGACGCGCAGCGGCAGACCCGATCGCTGCCGCACCAGGGGATCCCCGTGGTGGCGGTCCGACAACACGATCCGGTCCGGTTCCCGGGTGAAGTGGAGGGCGGTGCGCCCGTCGATCCGGATGCGGGTCGGCTCGGACCGGATCAGGCGGATGGGTCCCAGCGAAAGGGGATTGCAGGGGCGCAGGCAGATTCCCGGCGAGCAGGCGATTTCCGTCGCGCCGGTGTTGCGCAGCCGCATCTCCATCACCACGGCCTCGTGCCCTTCCACCTCGGCGGCGAAGGCGTCCCACTCCCACGACAGACCCTCCAGCCCCGCCACTTCGGTGCGGACGCCCGGGATGCCTTTCAACAATTCCTGTCGCACCCTTCCCGGCAGGAGCGGGGGAACCAGGATCGTGCCGGTCATGCCCAGGCAGGGCAGGGCCGACCAGCTCCAGGCCCGCGGAGTGACCATGCCCACGGGATCCACCATGGCCTCGTGCGAGGACCCGGGAACGCCGATGGAGGTCCAGTTGCGCAAGGTCAGGTTGGTGGTGATCAGGTTCAGGCCGGTGGGGATGAAGGCCTGGTCGTCGGGATCCGTCTGGCGGCTGACCCAGACCGGCCAGACCCAATCGGGGTTGCTCTGCACCGCCATGGTGTTGGCCAGGCCGGAGAGCGCGATGGCGATGCCCTGCTCCACCAGTTCCGGGGGAAAGGCGATGGACGAAGGCCGCCCCAGGTGCAGCATGCCCTGGAGGAAGGAGGCGAGATGGGAACGGCCGGTGACGTGGAGAAGGTGGCGGACGAGCCCCTTCAGCACAATCAGCTCCTTTCCGCGCAAGATCGCATCGGAAAATCAATGTGCCAGGCGAACCTCCGGATTGCCAGTGCGCGCAACGGCCGCGCAACAGGTGAAACCGAAGAGAAACCTCCCGGCGCGTCAGGTCACCGGAGTCACCAGAACAGGTTCAGCCCCAGGGACCACACCACGGGCATTCCGTCCTTGCCGCTGCTGAGGACGATTCGGGGACCCGCCTCCAGGGAAAGCTGGGTCGTGGCGGTCCGGAACATCTGCATCCCCCCCGTCGCCGAAAGCGAAAATCCGTTGTTCCAGCCCTTCCCGTCGGCGAAGCCCCATCCGAAGCCCGCGCTCACCAGCGGCGAGAAGTCGTTGCGCGAGAAGAAGTAGGCCATGCCCAGGGTGGCATCGCCCTCCCAGGCGTGTCCCGGGGAGAAGTCCGTGTTGGCCTGGGCGCGGATGGCGGCGTCGGGCGTCGCTTCCCTTTGGACTCCGGCCACCAGGTGGTACGCGAGACCATCGTGTCCCATGTCCTGGAGCAGGGAAGGGCCGAAGCCCACCTCTTCCAGGTTCAGCGTGATGACCCGTTGGACGACCGCGGTCTGTTCCGAGGGACTGATGTTCCCGACTTCCGCCGCCTGGAGGGCGAACGCGGGAAGTCCGAGCAGGACGAACCAAAGACGTGTGGGCTTCATGAAGGGCTCCTGGGATACATGGGGGCGACCTGAAATTTACACCTGTGCGGTCCCGCACGCACGCGAACGGGGGTGGAGAGGCCACGGGAAGGTTCCTACCGCTCGCCTTTCTGTCACATCGCGGAAATTTTCGGTTCCCCTATTGCTTTCGGTGAAATCCTGCCGTAACGTATATGGAGCGGCCCGCGACAGGGTCGCATGCAGAAAGAGACAGCAGACATCGAGAATCGCCACAACAGAGAATGGTCCGGCGGACCCTCGTTCGTGCGGACGGAAACTGTCTAGAGATCCCTTCGCGTGGGATCCGACCTCCAGCGACGCGGCCTGAATGCACTGGCGTCGCGGAAGTCCAAAAGAGAGAACTCGGGAACGGGGCGGGACGCTGCCCCGTTCCCTTCTTCGTTTCCTTTCCCGGCGGCGAAATCACCTCTCCGCCACGAACGCCCTCCAGGTCTTTCCCGTGCCGTCCCGCAGGACCGAAAGGCCCGCGGGCAGTTCGCGCGTGGCGGCTTGGGCGTCCGGAAACGATCCCAGGGCGCGACCCTGGATGTCGTAGGCCTCCACCCGCGCGTCTTCGATCTGGCGCCTCGCGACGATCGAATTGGCGATCCCGGAGGAGAAGAAGAGGATCGGATTTTCCCCCACGTCGGCCGTGACCACTCCATTCGAGACCGCGACCAAGCTGGCGACACCCAGCGAATCCTTGCGCGCGAAGTCCACCCGCAACGCCGAGGCCACCCCCAGCGAGAGCTTGGCGCCGGCAACGACGGCGCCCTTGGCGGTGGGGCTCCACACGGCCCAGGCGACGGAATCCGTCCCCGGCTTGCGGAACCTTTCTCCCACCAGACCGGAGGGAACGCCCGATTCGTCCCCGTCCCGCATCCAGGAGCCCAGGCGGTAGGAAAGCGTGGCCACGTAGTACCACGAAGGCTTGATGGCGCGGACCGAAGCCCCGGTGGAATCCTTGGCGGGGGAGAATTCCAGCCCGCTGCTCGCGAAATTGGTGGGGTCGGCGCTGTTGTAGTCGCGGGTGTAGAAGACGTGGGCGCGGTCGATGCCCGAGGCGTAGGCCTCCAGGAAGGCCCGCACGATCCATCGCGCCTGGGTCTCCAGGCTGTCGTCGGGGGCGATGGTGGGCGCGCGCAGGGTGGAATGCTGCTGGGTGTCCCACCCGAACTCGGAGAGCCAGATCTCGCGGCCCGGAGCCCACCTGTCGCGCCAGGCGACCATGCGTTCCAGTTTCTGTCGCAGCGAATCCGCTTCCGGCGAGATGCCCGTGGTGTTGGATCCCCCCACGTTCTCGCCGTCGTCGCAGTAGTGGTGGAAGTTGAGCACGTCCAGGGGAAGGTCGCCCCGCCTCGCGACCAGGGAGAAGACCAGGGGCCGGAGGTAGGTGGTGTCGAGCTTGGTGATCCCGGGCATCACCACCCGCATGGAGGGGTCGGCCTGGAGCATCCCGAACCCCGGTCCCAGGGCGCCGTGGTTCCCGTCCACGTCCGCCGAGATCATGGCCGCGAGCTGGGCGGGCCGGAAGAAGCCCTGCGCGGACTCCCAGGTCTTGTCCGGCTCGTTCCAGTCCTCCATGTGGTGCACCCGTCCCGACCCGCTGCGCGCGGGGTTGTCGGAGCGCAGGAGCAGGGAGTCCGTCGGTACAGCACGGTTTCCGTAGCGCGCCGCGTACTGGTACATCCACCGCGCATGGGCCAGATAGCTGCGGGGGTCGGCGGGATCCTCGCCCGACGGCACCGGGCGGTAGTTCAGGTTCGAGTCCGGGGCGATCACCCAGGGGGCGTCCAACTGCAGGGCGGGGTCGGCCTCGATCCCACGTGTCGCCAGGGTGTCGTAGTAGCCGTCGAAGTTCCAGCCGACCACCCACGACGGGTTCCATCCGAATTGGTTGTTCGGATACCCGGGATACGAAGCGCTGCCGTTGCCCTCGTCCCATTCCCAATCGTGGTATTCGCGCACGGAACCGAAGGGGGCCAGTCGCGAGGGCTGGTCGTCCACGAATCCATCCACCCCCATGAACTGGCGCAAGGTGCGCCGGGGTGCGGCGGCGACGGCGGGCAAGCCCACGGGATCGGGGATGGTGGCGGCAGTGTCCGAGTAAAGGACGATCTCCCCCACCTGCGCCTGACCGCTCAAGGCCACCACCTGGAAGTAGCGCGTGCGCCGGTTCACGGGAAAGCTGCGCCAAGTGTCGTACTGGGAGGTGGAGACCGACGGCAGGCTGTCCCAGGCCCCCGGTGCGCCAGTGGCGAACGTCAAGGTTCCGACCCCGCTCGCGTCGAAATACCAGACCTCGGTGATGTCGTGCGCCGCCTGGAGGTCGATCACGGCCTCGTAGGGGTATTCCATGGCATTGTAGGTGGTGGGAAACACGCTGGTGGGCGCACCGCCGTGGCCCGCCCTGGGGTCCAATCCTCCGGACTGTTCGTCCACCAGGTGGCTCGCACCGGTGTCTCCGACCATGTCGTAGATGTGCTGCGGCCCGATCACCAAGGGGCCGGCGGCGGCCAGGGCCAGGGACGGGAAGAGGATGAGGATCTTCATGCTCGGACGGTACCGTTTTTGGGGGCGTTCTGCACAGGGGCGCTGGCGCTTGGGCTTCTTTTTTGCGCCTGGCGGCGCGGCGTATTTTTTTGCACCTGCGGTGCGGGCTTTCTCTGGGGCCTGCCCGGCCCCTTGGGAATCCCCGGGCCTCGCGGGAGACTTCCGTCTCTCGGCACCCTAGCAGCGGAGCGGCTCACGCGGGGAGGTTGGCGGTCCATCAAGGTCGCCAAGGAACCGGAACCCGTCACCGAAGAGACTTGCGCCCAGGACGCCGCTTCGGTACCTCAATCAAATAACAACAAGGCTCTCATTTCCCCTGGCACATACCGGTTCGGCACCGGGGGACCCGCTGGGGTCCTCCCCTCAATCCTTCCGCACCGCGTTTGCCTCGAAGAAGCCGTCGCGATAGTCGCGGAGCGTCTGTTCGATCTCGTCCTGGGTGTTCATCACGAAGGGTCCGTACTGCGCGATGGGTTCGTCGAGCGGTTTGCCCGCGACCAGGATGAACCGGGAGGGTTCGGTGGCCGACACCTCCACGGAATCCGAATCGTTCGACAGGATGGCCATGCTCCGTTCGGGCACTGTGGATCCCGACACGCTGGCGCTTCCGCGGTAGACGTACAGGAACGCGTTGTGCGTGGCGGGAAGCGTCTGCACGAAGCTTCCTCCCGCCGCCAGATGCACGTCCAGGTAGAGCGGCTC
>JGI12269J14319_10003276_pt1 | contig 15297 bp, 9 predicted proteins | sample PeaSoiSIISIP2007_FD_14319 | JGI IMG/M metagenome (IMG submission 14319) | reverse complement strand
CTGTCAGGATGAGAGAAACCGGTGCCCACGTCGTCCAAGTACTTGGAGAACTCTGGGGTATTCTCAAAGCGAGACGAGATTAATGATTGCTTCCGAACGAAAACGCGGGCTTCGGAGGGCCCTGGCTCAAATAATTCTTTGGCCCAATGATACGGACAAACTTGGTACGCATTTTCGGATAGATTGATCAGAATTACGTTAAATCCCGTCACCACATCGGCCTGAAGTGGAGCACCTTCCACATAGCTGGTTTCATCTCCAGTGTGGGTTATGCGGGTGTATGAGTCCCCATCGTGTTCGTGCCCGGTCAATACAACGTCCGACTGCGATTCAATTCGGCGCCTAAATTCGCGGGAATTATCAGGAGCAAGCCATCCGTATGGGTGGTGAAACATCGAAATCACGATATCTGAATCTCCTTCTTCCACTGGTATTGCCTTCAAAGGGAAATATAATTGCCCACCAGTTTCCTTTAGTTTGGAGAAAAGAGAAGTATTTAGGCACCTGACAGAGATGCGTGTCCCAGAGAAATCAAATGTAAAGGTCCAGGCAACTTGCTCGCTCGGGTTTTTGATCTCGCGATTGCAAAATGCACTCTCAAATTCGAAAAACTTTTTCTGGACCTTCAACAGTTGCTGAATAGAGTCCCCGAGCAAATCGACGCCCTCAAGATTTGCAGCCACGGAGGAAAGCAGGACGGGCCTAGCGTCTCCCTCCTTGGAGAAGTTGCAGTCGTGATTGCCCGGGACTATAACCGTTCCAAGAAAATGGGCGTTTTGAATTTGAGCTAGATTTGTTGCAAGATCAGCCATAAATATCTTGGCCACATCATATTCCTGCTTTGTCCCGGAGTACGCAACATCCCCGCTGCAAGCTAGAAGTAACGCACTTTCCGAAGAGATGAGTGGCTGCACGGCCGCCTTAATTGCCCGCGCCTTGTTCAATATTGAGTTGTCTTTATTCGAAATATGAATGTCACTAATCTGGATAATAGCGAGGTTCATGAAGCCTCCTGATTGTTCTGGGATGCCTGGGTCCATATATCATCGCGCGTGAATTGGGACAGACTTGGATTTCCAGTTCCTCCTGCCAGCAATTAGGGAAAGTTAATTGCCTCCCGCGGTCACCACCATGCCTTTTTTTTCGTTGTCGTGCGCTATTAACCAATTTTATTTGCCCCGCTTAACATATCTTAAGTTAATTGCAGAATTATACATATTCGCCTTGTGTTCGCCAACAAGATTATGAAGCGCCCAGTAACATTCCGGTCTAGAGGGAGGGCGAGCGGCCCGTGGTTTGTACGGGTGACCCGGGGCAAGAAATGAACAAATTTCGGGTGTCCCAAGGTCGGGTTGTACGTGTGGAGATTCTTAAATTTCCTGCATCCTGAGCAACGCACCGCAAAAAGAGACGGAGAGTGCCGGCTTCAAGAACTGAAAAAATGAATCGAGCCTAGGAAGAGATTTCCGATGGCGGGTGGCCCAGCCTTTGAAGTAGAACTTCGGGTGCCACGTCCTTCGCATTTTGAAGGGCGGGGTTTCTTCCTATGTCTCTGCCGGCGTGCCAAGTTTAAGCAAAAGCCCCACCCTTGAAGAGCGCCAAGGACGGGGGACTCAAGTTCAAAAGCTTAACCCACAGCAAACTTACTGGACCTCTACCGAGAAGTGAAAATGACACAATCACATGGAACGACAAAGGCCGGGCCACCCGCCCAAATGAAACTTCTTACAGTTCTTCGTATTCACTAGAACCCCTCGATCCTCGCTTCGGCCAAAGCCAAGACTAAGGCTCGATATTACAAACTGTCGTATTTTGCTCTGTTGAAACCTTTCGTTGGTCCAAGCCGTCCACAGGTCTGGAAGAAGGAGTCGAAAACACATGGCCGAGAACAATAAGGCTGAAAGCGATTGGATCAATTCGGTACTCAAACAGCGGAATCTTCTCCAGCCCAAGGAGGGAAATATCGTCGATTTGAAACCTTGCTGGGCTCAGATAGAAGAATCTCGGATAGTGGACCGCATGGGGCAGATTGTGGAGGATATTAATGGAGCTGCGGGATATTACATGCTGGAGCTGCAAGAGTTTCTGCCGCCGCAAACAACCATCCTCCGCATCGGGTTTTCCAAACGGTTCGCTGAATACGTTTTGGAAATTGTGGCTCGCGAACGCGGCGCCGCAGCAGTGGTGTTCTATTCTCTGAGTAAAACATTCGATCTTTGTGAGCGTTACTTTCGGAATCTGTCGCGGTTGAGAAGCCCCTCGATTACCCTTGAACTTGATATTTATCCGGCTGAGATTCTGGACGACGACCTGCAGAGATGGTTTTCCTATCTTCTTTCGGGGTTTAGAAATAAGTTCAAGCCCAATGCAGCGCAGCAGCTGGCTGAAAAAGAATAGAAGGAGTTCAGGGCGGGTGGCCCGGCCTTTGAAGTAGAACTTCGGGTGCCCCATCCTTCGCATCGAAGCTGTGAAGAAACCCAGATAAAGAAGGGCGGGGTTTCTTCCAATGTCTCTGCCGGCGTGCCAAGTTTAAGCAAAAGCCCGCCCTTGAAGAGCGCCAAGGCCGGGCCACCCGCCCAAGTGTGTGTCCAATCAGCATTGAAAGCTGGCTGTCCATTGGAAATGAGTTCCGGATTTGCCGGAGGCCGTGTGCACCCCGGGTCTGAATTGCAGGAAGGACCGAAGAATGAGAATATTCAGGCCAGATCGGATGCCATCCGGGCAATTCCGGGTGATGCGATCATTCGTCCAAAAAATTGGGCAGGGGGAAAAGATGAGGATCGGTCTCGCATACGCCGCCGCATTGCAACTGCTGGTTTTGCCGGGCTTGGCTGCGGCTCAAAATCAGAAACCGACCGAAAAACCACCGGTATTGACTTTCGCCGGGAGTATCCCTCTCGCGAAGGTCGACGGGCGGTTGGATCATATGAGCGCCGATCTGAAAGGCCAGCGCCTGTTCTCGGCCGCGTACGACAATCACACTCTGGAGGTCATCGATCTCAAGGCCGGCAAGGTGGTGAAGGAACTTGATCTCAACGAGCCGCAGAATTCGTCCTATTTCCCTTCCATCAACCGTCTGTTTGTTTCCTCCAGCGGCGATGGGACGGTGAAGATTTTTGACGCCACGACCTTCGCGCTTGTGAATACGGTGCAACTATCCTCGGACGCCGATAATATGCGTTTCGATGCGCGCCGCAATCACGTGCTTGTCGACTATGGCGGAGAGAAATTCCTCTACGGCAAAGTCCAGGGCCGGGAAGGGGAGAAGGACGGGGCGGTGGCAGTTCTGGACCTGGACGGCAAGAACCTCGCCCATATCCCGACTGGCGGGCACCCTGAGGCGCTCCAACTCGAAGAGACCGGACATCGGATCTTCATCAATTCTCCGGACAACCACTATATCGTCGTCGCCGATCTTGACACCAACAAGGTGCTGGCTCACTGGACTAACCCCAAGTGCGAGAATTATCCGATGGCGCTCGACGAAGCTCACCATCGGGTATTCGTGTTCTGCCGCGGCGCCAGCGTCGTGTCTGTCGTGAATACCGAGACCGGCATGCAGGTAACGTCCGTCCCAGTCACGCCGCTATCCACCTCGGACGACATGTTCTTCGATCCCGCCAAGAACCGGCTCTATATCCTTTCCAGGATCCTGATCGACAAGGATGTTCGTGTTGGGGGTCCCGGCATCGTTGACGTGATCCACGAGCAGGATCCGAACCACTACGAGAAGATCGCAACCTACACGACGGGCTTCGGCGCGCAGACCGGACTTTTCGTGCCCGAGTGGCAAAAGCTGTTCGTGGCCGCGCGCCGCCAGCCGACCGGGCAGAGCGCCGAAATCCTCATCTACGACGCGAAGTAGGGCGGGCCCGGCCTTTGAAGTAGAACTTGGGTGCCGCGTCCTTCGCATTTTGAAGGGCGGCGTTTCTTCCTATGTCTCTGCCGGCGTGCCAAGTTTAAGCAAAGGCCCCGCCCTTGAAGAACGCCAAGTACGGGGCACTCCAATTTCAAAAGCTTAACCCATAGCAAACTTACTGGAGCCCAACCGAGAAGTGAAAATGACACAATCACATGGAATGACAAAGGCCGGGCCACCCGCCTGAGCGATTCAAATAACCGTGCACGCTGTGCAGGTCGTGTAAGTTGTGAACGTTGGTATGAGCGAAGTTCCTACAGCGTTTTCTCGCCCGTCAGAAGAAGGAAAGTCCCCCAGAATAGAGCGACCAGGAGTGTGACATGCCGGAGCCGTCCTCGCAAAAAGATGTTCAAATATCGCCACGTCAAGGACGCGAGAACCGGCGCTCAGAATCTTCCGAATAGTTCCTCGATGGGGTTCTGGTGCCCGGAGTTCTTAGTCACCTTCGGGCAAACCCCGGTTGCACCGGGTCCGCCCGAAACTTCACAGGCGTTGGATTCGAACGTGTTGGAGCCCGCGGCATTGTAATCATAGATGTCGAAATACGACGTATTCCCGAAAATGATGTTGTTACGAATAACGTTGCCTGTCGTATTGAAGCAGTAGGTGGGCGCGAGTGTTGCGGACACGAGAAGTATCCCTTCGCCATTGTTCCCGGAGATGTTGTTTCCCTCGATCAGATTATTTTTCGTGGGGACGCCGCTGCAGAAATTGGCCGATCCAACGATGATTCCGTGGCCGCCGCCAAAGCCGGGAGGCACGGCGCCGTGGGCGTCAGGTCCCGCGGCCACGACTTCGTTGTGCCGAACCACGTGCATGCCGCTGCCGCTCACAAATATGCCGGCCCAGAAGTTGCCATCCANNGAGGCTCGCACCACNGTGTTGTCTATCGCGGTGTTGTGGCTGCCTTCGAGGTGAATCCCCTCGGTGCAGCCGCTCACGATCGTCACGCCCTCCACTTCCGTGTCATCCCCGGTTACAAAGATGCTGATGTCTCTGAAATTCGTGATCAGCCCCGGCCCCTCAATCGATACTCTGTTTTGGCCGTTCGTGGAAATGGCGTATTCGCCGAAAACAGGGGCCGGGCAAACGTCCCGGGCGCCCTTGCCGGTCATGCTGTGACCGTTCATCTTCAATTCAATCCGCGGCGCCGTGAAAAAAATGCAAGGGGTGCCGATTGCCACATTGCAAATCACGTCCCCGGTCAGACGGCTGTCTTGTGTGATGATCACTGTGCTGACAATCGTGCCGGATATATCCGTGGCCTTCGCTGGACTCACGCCGAGAATCATTGCCGTTAAAACCATAATCACCGCAAAAGTAATCGTGCTGTTCTTCAAGGGACCCTCCCATAGCGCGTTTTCCTTCTTTTGACCTCACGCAGGACGGCGGGCGTATCGATCGGAGGTTCTTCTCATTGGAACAAATTGTGTTTCATCGCACCATCTTAAACACCGAAATATTCTTGCTTGAGACTATTGCGAGGTATTAAGGTTTAGATAACAAGAGCCGGCTCGCTCGGCGCACCTGTGCCGCCTCTTTTGCATTCGAGCCTGAATGGAAAGCGCTAGTTAAGGGTATGGTCCGCCACAGTACCTCTCGAAGTGTTTAAACCTTCGTGCCACTAACTCCTTTAGTTTCTGAGGCTCTGCTCTCGGGCTAGCAACAGGGCGGGTGGCCTGGGCTTTGCGTCACTTTGAATTCTCGCGTACCCGGTGGCACGGCCTTTGTAATTGAAGTTCGGGTGCCCCGTCCTTCGATTTTGAAGGGCGGGCCTTTTGACTTGATCCCCGTGGCTTGCACCACCGCATGGGATTGATGTCGTGTGCCGCACCCGCATGTCAATTGACATTGAATTCCTCGCAATGGATACTTCCCCGTACCGGATCAAACCATTTGCAGAAACGCTCGACTCCTCGCAACGAGCGCTACGAGGGAAGCCATGAGGATCGCCTATCTTGCTGTAATGCTTGCCGCTATAACGGGAGCCGCGGTTTTTCAAACCGCCGCGGGCCAGCCAGCTTCTCCGCAAGCGGCCACGCAACAATCCACGACTTCCAACACGTCACAACAATCGAGCGCGCCAAAGGCCGCGGCGCCGAAGGCGGCCACGCAGACAGGAGCAAAGCCCGCGGCGCCGGGGATGACCAATCGCGACGTCATTCAACTGGTCCAGGCCAAAATATCCGATGATGTGATCATCGCAAAAATCAGGCAGTCCAAGACGCGGTTTGACACTTCGACCCAAGGACTCGTCGCACTGAAGCAAGCCGGCGTCAGCGATCAGCTCATCTCCGTAATGGTGAATGCAGGCGAGGCGGCGAAAACCACCGGAGCCGCTCCAGATTCGGCGACGAGCGCGGCAGCCGCTCCAAATGCAAAGGCTCGCCCGGTCTTGCGCCCCGGTGAAACTCCGGCAAACGCAAAGGGCGAATACGCGGCCACTGGCGCCGGCAGCGCACCGCGCACTGCGAGGGAGCCGGCGCCGGCAGCGATCACCCAGGCGCCGCCGAACTACGGCCTCTATATTGAATCGACCGGCCAACTCAAGCCGTTGGGCCGCATCGAGACAAAGGTTCAGGTCAGCAAGTTCCGCTCCTTCCTGAGGACCAAGATTCCCTTCGTTCGGCAGAAAATCGACATCAATCTCCCTGGCGCACATTCGAGCAGCCGCTACGAAGTCCGCCGTCCAACTTTCTACGCCTACTTCCCGCCCAGCCGCGATGTCAGCAAATTCAAATTGTTGCAGTGCAAGATCACCGGTCAGAATTTCGATCAGCGGACACTCGCCAATGCCTCCATCATGTTCAGCACCGAACAGAACCAGGATGAAGTCCCCATGGACATTGGGCCCACCAGCGTGCGCGACCTCTACCGCATCTCTCCGCGCGAGGATTTGCCGTCCGGCGAGTTCGGCTTCGTCGAGGGCAACACCGGAAATCAGTCCGCCTCGGACATCGAAATCCTCGATGTCTACGACTTCGGCATCGATCGCAAGGAAGAGAAGGTGCCGCTGGCCGAATATTTGGACACTCTGCCGCCGGTGAGCTTGCCTGACCAAGCGTTTCTATCCTGGTCCAAGGAGGAAGCGCAGCAAATCGTCGACGATCGTGAAGGCAAGATCGGCATCGCCGGCAGCATGTTCGGGTGGTTCAAACGCCAGTATGCCTCGCTCGACGTCTACTGGGCCGACCCGCAGTTCGCGCGGGCCTTCGCCCGTTTGGAGATGCTGGACCGCAATCTCAGCCCCGCGCAGACCAACAAACTTTGCAGCCTGCTGCTCAGCCAGGCGGGCGACCAATACTTCATCCTGGTGTCCATCGGCGGCAAGGTTGGTTCCGGCCGCTTGATCGGTGCAAATGAGGGCGAACGGCTCATGCGGCCTTTCGATGCCAGCCTAGCCAACAACAGGTCCAAGGACATTGTCCCCGCCCACAAACTGGAGTTCGTCGGCGGATACGCGGACGTGTGGAAAGTGTCGTTCGACCGGCAAAGCATAAGGGGCCCGCTCCTGGACGGCGACGCACAGGACCTGATCTTCGAGGCGCGGCTCAATCAAAATCTCGATTTCAAGGCCACGTTTCCGATGACAAAGATTACTCCGACTCTCACCGGCGGAGTTTCCGATCCCGCAAAGGTCCCCGGCGCAAAGTGAGGTGGAGATTTTCAGCTTTCCCGCACCCTGACCAACACAACGCCGCTTCTCATTTCCGCGCGTGCAACGTCATTCGGATCCCATGCCTGGGACGAAGCGTGACGAGCGGCTCGAATTCCACCGGATGCCCGGGCACCAATCGAAAGCGAAAACGCTGCGCGAGCGTGCCGATCACAATCGCGGCTTCCAGCAGCGCGAATCCCTGCCCAATGCAGCGCCGCGGCCCGGCCCCGAACGGATAATAGGCGCCCGCAGGCAGACGGCTCGCAAGACCCTCAAGCCATCGTTCGGGACGAAACGCATCCGGATCGTCGAAGTAGCGCGGATCGCGATGCGCCACCCACTGCGAAAAAAGGATCGTCGTTCCCGGAAGAAATTCGTATTCGCCGATCTGGCACGGCTCGATCACCTCGCGCGCCGTGATGTACGCCGGCGGGTAGAGCCGCAGAATTTCGCTCATCACGGCTTGCAGATAGGGCAATCGCCCAAAGTCCGCGGCTTCCGGCGGACGCCCGCCCAGCACTCCGTCCAGCTCTTCCTGCAGCCGCGCTTCCGCCTGCGGATTCTCGCTCAGCGCGTACCACGTCCACGCCAGCATTTGCGCGGTTGTTTCGTGGCCCGCGATGAACAGCGTCATGGCCTCGTCGTGAAGCTGCTTCTGCGTCATCTGGCTGCCGTCTTCGTCCATCGCGCCCATCAGCAAGGAGAGCAAATCCTCGCGGCGATTGGAACTCTTCTCCGACCTCCGCTCGTCAATCATTCGATAAACGAGCGAATCCATGAACGCCAGGTCGCGACTCGCGCGCCGGTTTTTAGGCGTGGGCCAACTCTCCGGAATCCGGAACGGCGACCGCTGCCGGGAGAGCGAATAGCGCATCAGGAACGTCATCGCCCGGCCCACCTGTTGCGCCTCGCCGGGAAGCGCCGTGCTGAACAGCGTGCGGACAGCGTTGTCGAGCGTAAGCGCCGTCATTTCCTGCGCAAGGTCGCGCACTTCGCCGTCGCGCCAGCCGCTGATGTGCGCCTGCGCGATTTCGCGCATCGTCGCGCCGTATTCATTGATGCGGCTGCGATGAAATGCCGGCTGCGCGAGCCGCCGCTGCCTCCGCCAGAAATCACCCTCGCTGGTCAGCAATCCCTGTCCGAGCATGCGCTCGGTGATTCTCCGCGTGAGTTCGCTCTTGTGAAATTTGTCTTGCTGGATCACCAGCACTTGCTCGACGAAGTCGGGATGGTTCAGCAGGATGCGCTCCTGCATCAGGACGTGGAAGAGAACAATATCGCCGTACTCCCGCGCGAAGGTCCGCAGCACGTTCAGCGGATCGCGCCGGATCTTCAGCGCCATGCCGACGATGGGCCATCCCTTCGGCCCCGGAGGTTTTCGGCTACCCCTGATTGGCATGCTCTCGCGCTCCCGTTCTTGCGGTAACCAACTAAAATCCCTGTTCAGGGAAAAAGTTTCATGCCAGGTCTGCGGGCGAAAAATATGGCAATGGGCCTCTCCCACGCTCTCGAAACCTGATATCGGAAAAGGTTTTTCCCGGACCGCCCACATTATACGGAGGAGGGCGAGCGGATATCCATTATGGCCCGGAGACAGTCACGGACTCCACTCAAGGCCGAATACATTGGCGCAGACCAATTGTCATTGGTCGTTTTTTGCTTGCAACTCTGTGGCGGACCATAGACTCCGAGAATCCCGTTTCCAGGGACATGGCCGTCTGAACCTCGCGATCCCCGTTGGGTTCTGCTCTGTGCCAAGTTCGTTGTGTCCAGCGCGGGAGGAGCGTACGATGTGCGAGCCAGAGATCTAAATCGGAAATTCCGATTTTACTGATCTCCTTGCATAAAGGAGCGCACAAACATGGGTTCGACATCGAAGGTGAGTAGGAGAACTTTGATGAAGTGTGGACTGGCCTCGGCGACGCTCCCTGTGGTTTCGGAGCTATTCGTTTCGCCTGAGGCCGCCCAGGCGCAGACGAACGCTGAAACTTCATTTGCAGCCATCCCAGGACAGAAGGGTGTACAGGATGTCTTCGGGGCTTATGACGTGGACCCGAATTGGCCGCAACCCTTGTCATCGTTACCCGGGAACGAACAGTGGAGCTGGGGATCGGGTGAAGGTGTTTTCGCCGAGAACCCGGACCGCGTCTTCATCCTCCAACGCGGCGAACTGCCAAACATCAAGCGGCCGAAGGAAATCGACTTGCCCCAACTGGGGCCGAGCCTCGGGTTTCCCATTGGCCGCCTGCCCTGGCGCGACGCCACGTCGGCCAGTCCGCCAGGACCGCTAGATGGCCCAAACCATGGAACGGAAAATGTGGACTGGCGCTGGCAGCACTGTATCGTCGGAGTGAACGCCAAAGGGGAGATCAAAGAGACCTGGCCGGAGTGGGACAGCATGCTGCGCCGGCCTCATGCGATCTACATAAACCCTTACGACAAGGATAAGTATGTATGGCTGGTGGACGACTACCGGCACGCCATCTTCAAGTTCACGCACGATTTGAAAAAGTTGGTACAGACGATCGGGACACCCAACCAGATGGGTGCCGACGCCACGCACTTCTCTCGACCCACTTACCTCGCTTGGCTGCCGGACAGCACGATGTTCGTAGCGGACGGATACGTCGGCACGCGCGTCGCCAAATTCGACAAGGACGGCAAGTTCCTCAGTGACTGGGGTATGAAGGGAACGCCCCCCAACGAGACGCGTCCAGGCTTTTTGAATGGCGTTCACGGGGTGGCCGTCGACGTTCCAAGCGGGCGAGTTTTCGTCAACGACCGCTACAACCACCGCGTCCAGGTATTCGACACCAACGGCAAATTCCTTAACATGTGGAAAGTGGGCGATCCACCGTCTGACGTGCATTGCCTGCACCTGTCCGCGGCTGACAGGCACCTCTGGCTCTTCGATCGCGGCACGAACAAAATGATCAAATACGATCTGGAGGGCAACTTCCTTTACTCCTGGGGCACCTTCGGCGACTTCCCTGGCGGATTCTGGGGCGTGCATGGAATGCATGTGGACCAGGAGGGCAATCTGTACGTTGCCGAGGTGGACAACGGGCGAGCGCAAAAATACGTTCCCAGGAAAGGCGCAAACCCAGCCATGCTGATCGGCCCAGGGGTCAAGCCCGTGTAGTCATAAGGCGCAATTGCGATCCAGAGTGGATTTTGTGCCGCCACAGAGGGTCCCGAGATCACTTCGGGCCCCCCCGGCTGGAACGGTTCCGGTGCCGACTGATGCCAATCGATTCCATCCAGGCCGCGTAGGTACACGGCTCATTCCGACAAGGTCTGCCGGCTCAACCGGTCAATGCTTCACCGTCTGCCATAAACCTTTTCTCCAAGGGTAGTATTTGTGACGCAAGTGAGAAGGTTCAAGTTTTCTGCAAGCGAGAGCGCCGACCTCGGGCGGCGTTGGAAAGCGGGTACGAAGAAACAATCCAATTCCACAAGTCCAAAATTCTTGACCCCATGCAGCACACGGTGTAAAGGTCTCCCCTGCTGGAATGCAATTCTGTCGCATTGAGGCAATTATGAAAAAGTTTCTGTTCATTGCGGCGTGCTTTCTTTCTGCAGGGCTGGGCCTCGGCTCGTGGCATGCCCAGACACCGGCCCAGACGCCCACCGGAATCCTCAAGATGGATCCGGCGATGGATGAGTTGATCGACGCGAATGCTCAGGTGGAACCGGTCATTAAAGATTTTTTTTATTTTACGGAGGGGATTGTCTGGGTGCCGCAGGGGAAGGACGGTGGATACTGGCTATTCGCCGAGATGGCCGCGAACAAAATCTTGAAGCTGACAATGGACGGCAACCTTTCCTTGTACCTGGATAACTGCGGCTATACCGGATGGGACACCTGGAGGCACGGATTTATCCAGACCAATGGGAAACCGCCGACAGATCCCGATTTCAAAAGATTTAACTTGCCCGGGTGCAACGGCCTGGCACGCGACAACGAGGGACGATTGGTAGTAGCCACCTGGGGCGGAAGGAGCCTTGACCGGATCGAAAAGAACGGCAAACGCGTCCAACTGACCGATCGCGTGGATGGCAAGAAATTCAACAGCACGAACGACGTCATTGTGAAGAAAGATGGCGCGATTTACTTCACCGATGGGCCGAATTGCGGCGGCCTGCGCCTGCAATGCAAGGACCCTGAAGTGGGCATTGATTACCCCGGCGTTTTCATGTGGAAGAACGGTAAGACCACAGCGATCGTCAAGAACGTCGAAGGCGCTAACGGACTCGCACTTTCTCCCGACGAAAAGTATCTCTACGCGAATGGCGCCCGTCTCGTAAGAAAATATAAGGTACTACCCGACGATACTGTCGATGTCCCAAACATGGAAGTGATTATGGACAAAACGAAGGACCCGCTTCCGGGAATCACCGACGGGATGAAAGTCGACGCCCGGGGAAATATCTGGGAATCCTGCTGCGGCGGAATTGTGGTACTTACGCCCGAGGGTAAACAGCTTGGAATAGTCTACACGCCTGAATCTGTTGCCAATCTCAATTTCGGCGATCCCGATTACAAGTCCCTCTACATTGTGGCGCGTACCAGTATTTATAAGATTCGGACGAAGGTTCCCGGTATCCCTGGAAGGTAGCATTTCTTTCGTCGCCCGATGAGTTCCTTGGAGAGTGCCACAATTGATCTCGACTCTCTCGGCGCGCGTGGCCGACCCTGCCGGCGAGGTCAGGCGGCCCTTCAGAAGAGGTCCCAGTACGACGAGCACATGTGAAACGAGTCGAAGTCAGAGCTCGCCTCGACGGCAGGCGTTGGCGGCACGAACGACTGGCGCTCGTCAATTACGGAATTGTACCGCTCCCAATGCGGTTGCCCCTCCGAATTGGGATTACCCTTCTTGGCGAAGTGCGTCCAGTAGCTGATCATGGCCTGCGAGAGCAGTTGCTGGTCCGGCGTGAACGTCGCCGGCACGCCATTGCGGTTGAAGAGATACTGCACGTCCGCGCTGTGGTAGGCGCCCATCGGGAAGTTGAGCATTCCGTAAGCGGGCGCGGGCACGGGCGCGTTCTCGTCGTTGAACTCGTAGGCGTAGACGTTCACGAATTGCGAGAGGCTCCGCTCAGCGCGCCGCGCGGTGCAGACGAAGATGCCATCCGTGCCGGCGGCGGACAGTTGCAATGGAGGCACGTCGGCGAGTGCGTCAGCCGGGACCGGATACTCGGATTGCACGTTCAAGGAGATGGTCGTCCCAAAAACTGTCGTGACGTCGGCCGGATAATTCGCGACAGTCACCGGACCGACAGCCGAATTGAAGTTGAAATCAGTGGCCACGAAATAGCGGTATTCGTCGTGGTTGTTCCCGGTGATCACCGGCACGCGGTTGAAATCCCCGCTGGAGAAGGCATCCCCCGGCGTCTCGGTCAGTACGGCTCCGTCAAGGAAAGGGAAAATCGTCCCCTGCGCGTTGATCAGCATCGTCGCATCGACAGCGCGCAAGCAATCGGCGGTCTCATCTGCGCAATCCACATCGGCTGCCAGGGTGTTCCCCGGCACGACCGCGGGGCCGCCGCCCGTCGTCTCCGCGGTCAGCAGCGGAAGAATATTTGCGCGATAATCCGGCGCGAAACCAGCATACGCGCCGCTCTGCGCGATGGCGCGTCGAAATAAGCCCGCGGCCAGCGGCGAAGCGAGCTGGCTATAGATGCTGAGCCCGCCAGCGGACTCGCCGAAGATCGTCACGCGACTGGGATCGCCGCCAAAAGCCTCGATGTTCCTTTGCACCCACCCGAGCGCGAATTGCTGATCCAGGAAGCCGTAATTGCCGGCCAGATGGCCTTCGCTGTCGAGCGCGGATTGAGCGAGGAACCCGAGCGAGCCGAGGCGATAATTGATCGTGACCACGATCACGTCTCCCCCGTCGACCAGTGGCGTGGGGTCGAATTGGCTGCCGGCGCCTTTGTTCAGACCGCCGCCGTGGATCCAAACCATCACCGCGCGCCCGCGAGGCTTCACACGATTCTTCCCGTGGGGCGTGTAGACATTGAGGAACAGGCAATCTTCGTCTCCCACCACGGTCGTGCCAGCCGTGTCCAACTGCGGACATATGCTGCCGACCTGGGTGGCCTGGAAAATTCCCTCCCATCGTCCAAAGGACTGCGGCGGCATCCAGCGCAGCGCTCCCACCGGAGGCGACGCGTAAGGAATCCCCAGGTACTCGACGATCTGCGCGCCGACGACTCCCTGAAGACGCCCGCTTTCCGTCCTGATCACAGGATCATCGGCAGATGCCCGGATCGAGCTGGCGCAGGCGAGGCAGGCGAACAGCGCCGCCAACCCGAATACGAATCCGTCAGAAAATTTCGATGCCCTTCCGCGGCATTGTCCATTCACGCTCATAGTTGTTCTTCTCCGTGTCCCGAGGAATTGAAATAAAAACCGGATCGGCGAAATGGCCGCCATAAATCGGCGGTATGCTACAACAGAAAGGCGGCCCTTGGAGTGACAATTGTCGCCAACCCGGGGCGGCCATTTAAAGTGGTGACGAACTTCAGTTCCGTCCTCATATCGGAATCTGGCCCGCACCCTCACGATCCGACAGACCGTTGGCACGTCCGCGCACATTGGGGTAGACTTCCCAGAGGAGTATTTTGGTATGTCTATTCGCCCGGTGAAGCGCCTCATCCGATCCAAACCAACGCGCGACGGCGCGGGCGTGCACTTGCGGCGCGCATTCGGTTTCGGCAACACTTCCGATTTCGATCCGTTTCTCCTTTTGGACGATTTTCGCAATGACGTTCCGGAAGATTATGCCGCGGGATTTCCGTGGCATCCGCATCGCGGCATCGAGACCATCACCTACGTCCTCGCCGGAACCGTCGAGCACGGCGACAGCATGGGCAACCGCGGCGCCATTGCTTCAGGCGACGTTCAGTGGATGACGGCGGGCAGCGGCATCATTCATCAGGAAATGCCGAAAGGCGATCACGCCGGGCGCATGCACGGTTTCCAGTTGTGGGCCAATCTTCCAGGGTCGCTGAAGATGACGGCACCGCGCTATCAGGGCGTGGAAGCCAAGGACATTCCCAACCTTACGGACGACGACGGCACGCACGTTCGCCTCGTCTGCGGAAAATTCTGGGGAAAGACCGGCCCTGTCGACGGCGTCGCCGCAGACCCCATTTATCTTGACGTGTCGGTGCCTCCCGGCCAAAGAAAGACTCTGCCCATCGAGACGACGCGTCACGCGTTCGCGTACGTGTTCGCGGGCTCGGCAAAATTCTGCAACGCCTCCGATCCGCTTTCGGTGCCGACCGAGCCGGTCGGCTGGGCGGACACCGCGCCGCCTTCCGCTGCGGAAAACCGCTCGCTGGTGCTCTTCGATCAAGGCGACGAGGTCATGGTGCAGGCCGGCGAAGAAGGCGTCCGTTTCCTCCTCGTCTCCGGAAAGCCGCTGGAAGAGCCCGTGGCCTGGTACGGCCCCATCGTAATGAACACGCAGGCGCAACTCCAGAAAGCGTACCTGGAGCTGCAAGAAGGCACGTTCCTCAAGAAGTAGGACAGGCTTCAGCCTGTCGGTTTGGCGCCGACCTCTAAAAAACAAACCCGATCGGCCGAAGAGCCTGTACTGCGACCCGGTTTTGATTTATGTAGCGCCCGCCTTCAGTGTACGGTGCCATGACATACTTTACAGTTTTTTGCGGACGTTGCCAGGACATCCTTTACACCTCGGTTAGAGTTTTG
>JGI12269J14319_10003273_pt1 | contig 15304 bp, 13 predicted proteins | sample PeaSoiSIISIP2007_FD_14319 | JGI IMG/M metagenome (IMG submission 14319) | reverse complement strand
GCCGTTATTCGATGAACAAGGAACTCACCGAATCGCCGCGCGATATGCGCGAAATCGTCTCTCCGAGCAGCGCAGCGCACGACAGCTGCCGGATCTTGGGACAGGCCGCCGCCGCGGCGCTGAGCGGAATCGTGTCGGTGACGACGACCTCGTCGAGTACCGATTCCATGATGCGCTCGACCGCACGCCCCGACAAAACCGGATGGGTGCAGTACGCGATCACCCGCATCGCGCCGGCGTCGCGCAGCGCGGCGCCGGCCTGACACAGCGTATTGGCGGTGTCGATCATGTCGTCCATGATTACGCAGGTCCGGCCCTGCACCTCGCCGATGATGTTCATCACCTCGGCGACGTTGGCGCGCGGGCGACGCTTGTCGATGATCGCCAGATCGGCGTCCATGCGCTTGGCGAGCGCGCGCGCGCGCACCACGCCACCGATATCCGGCGATACCACCACCAGGTTGTGGTAGTTGTGCTTCCACAGGTCGCCCAGAAGGATCGGGCTGGCGTAGATGTTATCCACCGGGATATCGAAGAAACCCTGAATCTGGTCGGCGTGCAGGTCCATCACCAGGATGCGGTTGACGCCGGCCACCTGCAGCATGTTGGCGACCACCTTGGCACTGATTGCGACCCGCGCCGAGCGCGGGCGTCGATCCTGCCGCGCGTAGCCGAAGTACGGAATCGCCGCGGTGATGCGCCCAGCCGAGGAACGCTTGAGGGCATCGACCATGATCACCAGTTCCATCAGGTTGTCATTGGTCGGGGCGCAGGTCGACTGCAGGACGAAGGCGTCCTTGCCGCGCACGTTTTCGTTGATCTCCGCCATGATCTCGCCGTCGGAAAATCGCGAAACCATGGCCCGTCCCAGCGGAATGCTCAAATGTTGCACGACCGCGTATGCCAGCCGCGGATTGGCGTTTCCCGAAAACACCATCAGGTTGTCTGGCACCAACGCCGACATGAAAATGCCCTAGCGAAAATGGTTCGCGCAAACGCGCGCAAGGACCGCCCGTGGAACGGCCAACGAAGCTGCTCCAACCGACCTAACCCAATGGGCGTTGCGCAGCTTGCCTGTTCTTGTACCGTAGCTTTGGCTGGGGAGGAAGGATTCGAACCCTCGAATGGCGGAATCAAAATCCGCTGCCTTAACCAGCTTGGCGACTCCCCAGCACGAGACCTGTAAAACTGTTGCTCCGGGCTCCCGCCATCCGGCCAGCCCACTTTGTAACCCGCCGCTGTGCGGCCGGCAATTGCTTTCCCACCGCCGGCCTAACCGGCGTCCCTCAACCAGTCTGCCAGCGGCAGCTCGTCCAGAGCCGCCACGGCCCAGGCCGACCAGCCCGGCGGCATTTGCGCCCGCAGCGATTCGACCAGCCACTGCGCCTCGCCGGCGCTGCCCAGCAAGCTGTACACCGCCGAGCCAGAACCGCTCATGCGCGCCGGCCCATGGCGCTCGAGCAAGCGCAGTGCCTCCTCCACTGGCGGGAATCTGCATCTGACCACCGGTTCTAGATCGTTGGCCCCAAACAGGTGCCGCTTCGACCCGGACAGCGCCGTAGAAAAGCCTGCGATTGTCGTTCCTTTGGTGTCCCGTGTCAATTTCGGGTCCGAGAAGATTTCCGCCGTCGAAACATGCACTTGCGGGTAGACGACGACGTACCACGTGGGCAGCAGATGAAGCCCGGTGCAGCGCTCGCCGACGCCCTCGACGAACGCCGGGCCGTCGCTGAGGAAAAAGGGCACGTCGGCACCAATTTTCCACGCCCGCTCGGCGAGCGCCTCGCGCGAGAGCCGCAGTCCCCACAGGCGATTGAGCGCGATGAGCGTCGTGGCGGCATCCGAGGAGCCACCGCCAAGGCCGGCTCCCACGGGGATGCGCTTTTCTACCCCGATCGTCACGCCAAGGAGGTTCGCGACCGATCGCGCGCCGCCGTCACCGCTCGCGCGTGGCTGGAGCGCGCGGGCGGCGCGCACCGCAAGGTCCTGCTCCGGCGGCCCCGTAAGGTCCCCCTCGCGGACGATCCGCCCGTCGTCACGCAACACAAAATCCAGGGTGTCGCACAAATCGATCGGTACGAAGGCCGACTGGATCTCGTGATACCCGTCATCGCGCCGCCCCAGAACGTGCAGGAACAAATTGATCTTCGCCGGTGCCGGCAGCCCCAGCAGCTGACGCGGTCCCATCACGAAGCCGGCCCGTCCAGAACCACCCGCAGAGCAACTGCCGGGGAACCATCGCGCGCGGCGCGGTCCATCTGCAATCGGCGCCCGGGCTTGCCGTCCACGAGCCGCTCGACGGTGACCGACCATCCGTCTTGCTCGAATCGCTCATTGCCATCGTCGGCGGGCAGCGCATGAAAGGGCCGGCCGCTCGAGGGTCGCCCTTCGACCCAGTCGGGCATGCCTTCGATGGGCAGGGGCCAGCCCAGGACCTGCTCGGAAAGGGCCTGCGCGTCGGCGCCGCGCTCGACGCGCAGGCCGCCGTCGGCCGGCACCAGCAACCGCGCCTCGCGCCGATCGGTCTCGAAGCGCGCAATCGTTGCACCCAAGGGCGAGACCAAATCGAGGGTCATCGACTGCGTTCCGACCGCCAGGGAAAACCGGCCGGTCCAGGCGCCGCGTTGCGCCCTGCTGTCGTCAGCGCCAGGGGTGACCGCTAGCGAAAAGCGCCCCGCGTAGCTGCGCTCTGCGCCCGACGGCAGCGGCAAACTCGCGCAGGCGCCCAGCAGCAAGACCGCCAACAGCAGCGCCACCGGACGGGCGATCGCGCGCGCCGCGGGCCACCACGCACCGATCGCGGCCGCCGGGGTCGAGCCGCACGTCTTCAAGGCTGGATTTTCAAGCGTTGCAGCGTATCGCGCAGCGTGTCGCTGTCGCCGTCGCGCTTTTGCGCGTCCAGCAGCAGTTCGCGCGCACCGGAGTGATCGCCCGTGGCCCAGAGCACCTCGCCCAAATGCGCGGCGACGTCGGGATCGGCCTTGAGCTGGAAGGCGCGCGTGAGCGTCTCCCGCGCCGCCGACAAATTCCCCATGCGATATTGCACCCAGCCCATCGAGTCGACGATGAAGCCGTCGTCCGGTGCCAGGGTCAAGGCATGGTCGATGAGCTGGTAGGCCTCCTGCAGGCGGATGTTGCGGTCGGCCAGCGAATAGCCCAAGGCGTTGTAGGCATGGGCGTAATCGGGCCGCAGTTGCAGCAGGTGGCGCAGGCGCTTTTCCATCACGTCGATGCGATCGAGGCGCTCCGCGCTCATCGCCGATTCGTACAGCAAGCCGGTATCGTCCGGGTTGGCCTGCAAGGCTTTGTCGAGCAGCGCAAAGGACTCCTCGTAGCGGTGGGCATCGCGCAGCAATTGGCCCTGTGCCAGAATTCGCTGCGTATTTTCTTCGGCGGTGCTCGCCGGCAGCTGCTGCAGCAGTTGCAGACCTTCGTCCACCCGGTTCATCCGTCCCAGGACAAACGCCTGGCGTTCGCGCGCCGCCTCGAGCTGGTCGGCGCCGTGCACCTTGCGCAGCCACTCGAGCGACTCGTCAAAGCGCCGCTGACCCTCGGCAACCCGCGCCATGTTCATGTACACAAGGTCGAGGTCCCGGTCCGCGGAGGACTCGACCGCCTCGAGATAGCGCTCGAAGTAGCCGCGCGCCTCGGCAAAACGCTCCGCCTCCAGCGCGAGCACACCGAGCGCGAACAGGGGGTCGGGGTTCTGCGGCGCCTGTCGCAGCAATTCTTCAAACTGCTGGCGCGCTTCGTCCAAGTGCCCGTCGCCCACCAGCAAACGGGCGTAGACCTGGCGCACTTCCATCGCGCCCGGATGGGCATCGAGGAATCTTGCCACGATCGCAATCGCCTCCGCGCGCGCCACGGCACCCGGATCCTTGCCGTTGGCGGGCGCGGCCGAGGCCTCGTTGGGCGTCGCCCTGGCGCCGCCTTCGACCAGCAGCTGCACGACGGTGATGACCGCCAGTTCCGAGTCCGGCCGCAACGCCAGGGCGGCGCGGGCATGGGCCACCGCAGCGGCGCTGTTTCCTGCCGCGTGCGCCCCACGGGCGACGATCAGCTGCGCTTCGAATCCCGTAGTTGGCGCGTCCAGGTACTTCTTGGCCACGGCCTCGAGCAGCGCAAAGCCCTGGGCCGGCTCGGGCGCGTGCGCCAGCACCCGCTGCAATCGGTCCAGGATCTCGATGGGGTTGGATGCCGTCGAGATTTGCCGCTCCAGCAGGGGTCGCGCCTGGTCGTAACGACCGTTGGCAACGAGCAACGAGGAATACGACTGGTCGGCTTCGCCATCCGAAGGAGCAAGGCTGCGCCAGAGTCCGGCCGCCTCGAGCGCCTGGGGCAGGGCGCGCGCGCCGATCGCCACCTCGGTGGCGCGCCGCGCCAAGCGCGGATCATGCGTCTGACGCGCGACTGTCATGAGCTCGGTAAATGCCGCGCCGGGCTCGCCCCGCTGCACGGCGATCTCCGCAAAAATGAGGCGAAAGAGCAGATCGCTGCTCAGGTCCACGTCCGGCAGCTGGTCGGCAGCGGGCATCGGTGGCACCGCCTGCGCGGCGGCGACCGGCGCCGCGGACTGCGCGGCGAGCGGCGCCGTCGGCGCGGCAGCCGGGGCCGGGGCCGCACTCACCGGGGTGGCGGCTGGCGCAGCCGGGGTGGTGCAGCAGGCCGCGACGGTGCCGCTCAGCAAGAGAGCGACCAGGGTAGCGGTCAGGCGACGATGGATTGCACGAGCGCCGGGAAGAGGTGCCATTGGGGCGGCGCCGGGACGGCGCAGGGTCAGAAGGAACAGCATATTATCCTCCCGGCGCCGCGGCACGGTGCGGGGGAATTGCACCGGAAAGACCGCCGTTGCATCGAGGATTCTCATGCCGGAATTGCCGGAGGTGGAAGTCACTGCCCGCGCCTTGGCGCAGCGCTTCGACGGCCGTCGGGTGGACGCCGTGCGCGTTCATAACCGTGCCTTGCGCTGGCGCATTCCCGCGGGCCTGCCGGCAACCGTCACCGGGCAGCGCATCGAACATATCTCGCGGCGCGGCAAGTACCTGTTGTGGCGCCTGCCGTCGGGCGTGCTCATTTCGCACCTGGGCATGTCGGGCTCGTGGCGCATCCACGAGGCGACGCACGCGCCGCCGCGCGAGCGCCACGATCACGTCGAGTTGGAGTGCGACGGGGCCGTTGCCCGGTTGAACGACCCGCGCCGCTTCGGTGCGCTGCTGTGGCACGAACACTCCCGTGGCGACGTTCTTGCCCATCCCCTGCTGGCCGGCCTGGGGATCGAGCCCTTCGACCCGAAGTTCGGCGGCGACTGGCTGCTCGCGGCGACCCGGGGACACCGCGGCGCCATCAAGCAGGTCCTGCTGGCCGGCAAGGCGGTCGCGGGCGTCGGCAACATCTACGCCACGGAGTGCTTGTTCGAGGCGCGCATCCACCCGCAGACTGAGGCCGGCCGCATCGCGCGCGTTCGCTATGTTCGCCTGGCGGCGGCGATCCGTCGCGTCCTGGCGCAGGCCATCGAGGTCGGCGGCTCGACGTTGCGCGACTTCACCAGCACCGAGGGGATCAACGGCCGCTACACCGAGTTCGCCCGCGCCTACGGGCGCGAAGGACTGCCCTGCCTGCGCTGCCGCACGCCGATCCGTCGCAGCGTGCAGGGGCAGCGCGCGACCTACTTTTGCCCCCGCTGTCAACGGTTTTGATGCCCGCAATTAGCCCCCAATCGAGGCATCACGCGAGGCCTTAGGAACCGCGGAGGCTGTGCTAGTGTGCCGTTGCCCGTTCGCGGCCCATTCGGGCCGGGGCTCGGGGCATGCTTGCACAACTTCCATGTCAGAGCTCGTTTCCAGTTTTCAGCACCTTGGCGCTTGGCGCGATGCGCTGGCCACCTCGATCGACAAGCTGCGCCGCTGGCTCAGCGCGGGGCAGTTGCTCGACAAGGACGCCGCACGTCGACTTGACCTGGCGCAGGATCGTCTCACCGGGGACAAGCTGGTCATCGCCTTCGTCGCCGAATTTTCGCGCGGCAAGTCCGAGCTGATCAACGCGATCTTCTTCGCCGACTACGGGCGACGCATCCTGCCATCGGCGGCGGGGCGCACGACCATGTGCCCGACGGAGCTGATGTACGACGAGACCCTGCCGCCGTGCATTCGCGCGCTGCCCATCGAAACCCGGGCGCGCATCGGCAACACCAGCGACTTCAAGCGTTCGGCGGTCGAATGGCGCGTCTTCCCGCTCAACACGGACTCGACCGAAGGCATGCTCGAGGCCTTCAAGCTGGTGGCCGAGACGGTCCGCGTTTCCGCCGACGAGGCACGAATGTACGGGCTGCACGATCCGTCCGACCCCGATGCGGCGGCGGCGGTCGACGCCAACGGCATGCTCGAGATCTCGAAGTGGCGCCACGCGATCATCAATTTTCCGCACCCCCTGCTGCAGAATGGACTCGTGATCCTGGATACCCCGGGACTCAATGCCATCGGCACGGAGCCCGAGCTCACCCTGTCGCTCGTGCCCAGTGCGCACGCGATCTTGTTCGTCCTGGCGGCCGACGCCGGCGTCACGCGCAGCGACCTTGGGGTCTGGCGGCACATCGTCGGCGGCGATTCGATCAACGGCAACCACATCGCCGTGCTCAACAAGATCGACGGCCTCTGGGACCAGCTCAAGAGCGAGCAGGAGATCGATGCCGAGGTGCAGCGCCAGGTGGTCAGCGTTGCCGATACCCTGCACATCGACGTCGCCCGCGTGTTCCCGGTTTCGGCCCAAAAGGGCCTGGTCGCGAAGGTTACCCACGACGAGCAGCTGCTGCAGCAAAGCCGGCTGCCCAAGCTCGAAGCGGCCCTGGTGGAGTTGCTCGTGCCGGCCAAGCGGGATCTGGTGCGCAAGCAGACCATCGTTGCCGTGGACCGGGTGGTGACCGAGGTGCGCCAGACGCTGGCGGCGCGCGAACGCAGCCTGGTGGAGCAGCTCTACGAACTGCGCGCCCTGCAGGGCAAGAACCAGAGCTCGATCGAGCGCATGCTGCTGCGGGCGCAGGGCGAGCAGCGCGAGTTCGAGGAGAACGTGCGCAAGATCTTCGCCACGCGGTCGGTGCTGATGCGCCTGGCCAACGAGGCCTACGGCCACGTGCGCCTGGACGCGCTGCGCAACTGCGTCCTGGCCACGCGCGAGAGCCTGCGCAAGACGCGGCTCACGCCGCAGTTCACCGGCGTCACGCGCGATTACTTCGAACAATTGCGCAAGCTGCTGCGCCAGTCCAATGCGGCATTGTCCGAGATCGAGCGCATGATCGTCGGGGTGCAGCGCCTGTTCGCCGAGCAGGTCGGCTGGAGCCTGCCGCCGCCGATGAGCTTTTCGCTCGATACCTATATCGCCGATGTCGACCGGCTCGAGGCGGCGTACCGCAATCATTTCAGCACCATCGCCCTGCTGACCCGCGACAAGTGGTCGCTCATCGAGCGTTTCTTCGACACCGTCGTGGTCAAGTCCCGGTCGATCTTCGCGGCCGCGGAGCGTGATGCGGAGGCATGGGTGCGTTCGCTCTTGCCGCCGCTGGAGATGCAGGTGCGGGAGCAGCGCCACCAACTGAAAAAGCGCACCGATTCGGTGGCCCGCATTCGAGACGCGCAGGGCTCGCTCGACGAGCGCATCGGCCAGCTCGAGGATGCCCTGCAGGATGCGCAGGGGCTGCTGGCCGAGCTCAAGCGCCACGCAGATCGGATCTGCTTGCCGCACGACGAGGCGGCCGGCCGGGCGCTGCGCCGGGAACCTTCCCGGGCGGAGCCGGCTTCGGAGCCTGCGTTGGAGCCTGCGGCGCAGGCCGATGCGTTCGCGCCGCTGGATGGCGTTGCGCTGGCCGGCGCCGAGCACGACAGCGCGCAAGCGGTCGCCGCGGAACACGACGCTGCGGAAATGGCTGGCGCCGAAGACGGCGCGGGGCAAACCGAACCCGACACGCAATTGCGGGCGGAAAGCTGAATCGTCGCTCGGACGCGCACTTTGCGCGCGCATTGATCCGGTGGCAAGGCAAACACGGGCGCCACGACCTTCCCTGGCAACAATCGCGCGATCCCTACCGGGTTTGGCTGAGCGAAATCATGCTGCAGCAGACCCGGGTGGCAACGGTACTCGATTACTACCCGCGCTTCCTGCAGCGATTCCCGGACCTGCGCGCGCTTGCGGCCGCGCCCTTGGAGGACGTGCTGCAGGTCTGGGCGGGGCTGGGATACTACGCGCGCGCGCGGCTGGCGCACGCCTGCGCCCGGACCCTGGTGCAGAGCCATCGCGCGCGTTTTCCCGATACTGCGCAGGCACTGCAACGGTTGCCCGGAATTGGTCCCTCGACGGCAGCGGCGATTGCCGCGTTCTGCTTCGGCGAACGGGCCGCGATCCTCGACGCCAACGTCCGGCGCGTGCTGGCGCGCCGCTACGCGATCGAGGGCGACCCCGGGCGCCCGCAAGTGCTACAGCAACTCTGGGAGCGCGCGCGCGCCCTGCTTCCCCAGGCGCACCAGATCGGCAGCTACACGCAGGCGATCATGGATCTGGGGGCGACGATCTGCACCCGCTCCCGGCCGCGCTGCGAAGCTTGCCCGGTCAGCGGCGATTGCCAGGCGTACCGGCAGGGCCGCACCGCCGAGCTGCCCGTACGCCGTCCCTCGAGACCGCGTCCGGTGCGCACGGCACATCTTCTGGTGGCCCTGAACAAGCGGGCCGTTCTGCTCGAGCAGCGCGAGGCCCGCGGCCTCTGGGGCGGCCTGTTGAGCCTGCCCCAGTTTTCCCGGTACGAGGATCTGGCCCGCGCGGCCCGCGAGCTGGGCGCCGCGAAGCCCCGGCCGCTTGCGCCGCGCCAGCACAGCTTCACCCATTTCACGCTGGCCTTCACGCCGCACGTGCTGCACCTGCCCGGCGCGCGCGCGCGCGCGGCGCCGCGGCGCTGGCTTGCGCTCGCCAAGATCGACCATGCCGCGCTGCCGGCGCCCATACTGGCGCTGCTGCGCGAGCTGCGTGACGGGCCGGGGGAAAGCGAGTGCCGAGCGCAGGCCCGACCCATCGATTGCGCCCCAAACCGCGGCACGAGGGCAAAGGCGCGGCACCGGTTGCGCTGAGCTCGCTCGCCCCCCGCATGCCAGCGCGAACAGGGTCTGCCGCCCACGGCGTCGAGCACGCGCCAGGCCACCGCGCCCGCGCAAGCTAGCGGTGCAGGACGCGGTGACGGACGAGCACCTGCGCATGACCCCCAAAGCGGGCCGCAAGCTTCTCGACAACGTAGGGCGAGCGGTGCTGCCCGCCGGTGCAGCCGATCGCAACCGTCAAATATTGCCGGCCGTCCTCCACGTAGCTGGGGAGCCACTTCTCGATCAGCCGGGCAATGTCATCGATCATCTCGCCGACCAGCGGGGAGCGCTCGAGGAACGCCTCCACCGGCGCATCGAGGCCGCTCAGTGCACGCAGTTCCGTCTCGTAGTACGGATTGGGCAGGTTGCGAACGTCGAAAACGAGATCGGCCGCGACCGGGACGCCATGCTTGAAGGCAAAGGACTCAAAGGCCAGCGTCAGGGTGCTGCGCCCGCCGTCAACAAACGCCCGCACCCATTGCCGCAGGGTGTTGGCTGCCAGAGAGCTGGTATCGATGAGGTGCCCCAGCGCGTATAGCGGCGCCAGCAGCTCGCGCTCGAGCTCGATCGATTCCTCCAGGGTCGGCTCGCGCGCCTCCCCCGATCCCGGTGCCGGCAGGCGCTGCGACAGGGGATGGCGGCGCCGCGTTTCGGAGAAGCGCTGCACCAGGGCGTCGGTTGTGGCCGTCAGGAACAGGACGCGCACGTCGATGCCGGAGCTGCGCAGGCCCTGCAAGACGACCGGCACGCCGGCCATCGAGGCCTCCGAGCGGGCATCGATGGAAACGGCGAGGTCCGTGTGGCCGGCCTTGGCGAGCAGCGCGCAGACGTCGGTCAGCAGCGGGGACGGCAGGTTATCGACGCAGTAAAAGCCAATGTCCTCGAGCAATCGGATCGCCACCGACTTGCCCGAGCCCGACATCCCTGAAACCAGGATTAAGCGCATATCGTGTCGCCAGGCAGGTGCGCCTGGCACCGCGGCCCGGCACGCACCGCGCCCGATCCGGGCACGGGTTGGACCGTATTAGACCATGTGGCCGAGCCGCAAGGCGGCGCTCAGGAATCCATCGCGCGGCGTTGCCGCACGAGGAAATCCTCCATCGTATCGATGCCGCGCAGCTTCAAGATGGTGTTGCGCACGGCCGCCTCCAGCAGCACCGCCAGGTTGCGACCCGCTGCCACCGGGATGACGACCTTGTGTACGGCCAGACCCAGCACCGACTGCGTCGAGCCAGCCAACGGCAAGCGCTCCATCGTGTCGGCAGCGCTGCGGCGCATGAGCTCGACGATCAGCCGAAGCTTCATCTTGCGACGCACCGCGGTTTCGCCGAAGATGGACTTGATGTCGAGCAGCCCGAGTCCGCGCACCTCCAGCAGATTCGACAGCAGCGGCGGGCAGCGGCCCTCGATCGAGTCCGGCGAGACGCGCGCGAAGTCGACGACATCGTCGGCGACCAGGCCGTGGCCGCGGCTGATCAGTTCCAGGCCCAGTTCGCTCTTGCCCAGTCCGGATTCTCCGGCGATCAGCACTCCCATGCCCAGCACGTCCATGAAGACGCCGTGCATCGAGCAGTGCGGCGCCAGCACCTTGGCGAGGTAGATCCGCAGCACGTCGATGACCTCGGCAGACGGCCGCGGCGTGGCAAACAGCGCCAGCCGGGCCGCGTCGATCGCCGCCAGCAATTCGGCCGGCAGTTGCCGATCGTCGGCCAGGATCAGGCCGATAGGTCCGCCTTCGATGAGCTCGTTGGTGAAGTGACCGCGACGCGTCACGCTCATGCCGTCGATGTACTCGACCTCCCGCGCACCGAGCACGTGGATACGGTGCGGGTGGATCAGGTTCAGATGGCCGACGAGTTCCGACGCCTGGACACTTTGGACCGCCGTGTCGGGCAAGGGCCACAGGGTCTGCGTGTCGCCGACGATCCAGCGCAGCTCCAGGGCAGCTTGATTTTCCTCGAACAGGGAATTCAGAGTCTGCAAGGCTGATCTTCTTATCGGAGCACGGGCCCGGTACGGCAAGGCCGCTTTAGGCGGCCGGGCGGATCGGCTCCCAGGCGCAAACGCGGCTGCGGACCCCAGCGGCCGTCGACTCGGTCATCAGCCCGACGCGTAGCTCCCGGTCCGACAGCATCTGCGCGAGCTCAGAGAGCACTTCCAGATGCTCCTGCGTCGCGTTCTCGGGCACGAGCAGGGCAACCAGCAAGCCAACCGGCCGGCCGTCCGGAGCCTCGAAGTCCACCGGCACGGCGAGCCGGATGATCGCGGCCATCGCCTGCTTGAGGCCGCGCACCCGGCCGTGGGGAATGGCAACCCCCAGTCCAAGGCCCGTGGATCCGAGCTTCTCGCGGGCCGCCAGGCTGGCCCGGATCTTCTCCCGGTCGATCGCGCTGGCAGCCGAAAACAGCGCCGCGGCGATGTCCAGGGCGGCGGACTTGTCGCTGGCCTGGCTATCGACAACGATATTGGCCAGCGGGAGCAGCTTCGACAGTTGGTTCATCGGTACGAACCGCGACCCCGCCAAGGCAATAACCGCCCAGCGCGGATGGTCGATCGCGCGGCAGTATACGCGCCGCGACCAGCGCAAATCTGCCTTCGGCCGCTGGCGCGCCTGTCGTTGCGAGTGCGCAACAAGAACGGGGGCTCCCCCACAGCGGGAACGCCGCGCCTTCAGTCGGCTTCGGTGGATTGCTGATGCTTTAGGGAGGCGTGCGGGTAGTTCTTCTTGACTCGGTCCTTGTGCTTGATGACCTGACGGTCGAGCTTGTCCATCAGGCAATCGATGGCGGCGTAGAGGTCCCCGTCGGTCGACTCGGCATGCAAGGCCGATCCGCTGACGCGGACCGTAATTTCTGCTTTTTGCCTCAATTTCTCGACAGATAACTGCACATCGGCGTCGATCACCTGGTCGAAATGCCTGCGAACCCTTTCGAGCTTTTCCTCCACGTACTTGCGCAGCGCGGCGGTGACTTCGAGATGATGGCCGTGTATGGCGAGCTTCATGCGGTTCCCTTTCTGGTTCTAACTGGTCAGCAATTCAAATCGTTTTGCGCAGCGCAGCGGGCGGGATCTGCATCAGCTCGCGATATTTGGCAACCGTGCGACGGGCAACCATCATGCCCTGCGCGGCCAGCAGGTCCGCAAGCTTGCTGTCTGACAATGGGTTGGTCGGCTCCTCGGCTTCTATCAGCTGCTTGATGAGCGCGCGGATCGCGGTGCTCGAGGCCTCCCCGCCGGCTTCGGTCGCCACGTGGCTGCCGAAGAAATACCGCAGTTCGAACACCCCGAAGGGCGTGGCCATGTACTTGTTCGACGTCACGCGCGAAATCGTCGACTCGTGCAGGCCCAGGGTGGTCGCGATCTCGCGCAGCACCAGTGGCCGCATAGCGATGGCGCCGTAGGTAAAGAACCGACTTTGCCGCTCGACGATGGCTTGCGCCACCCGCTCGATCGTCTGGAACCGCTGCCGCAAATTGCGGATCAGCCAACGCGCATCCTGCAGCCGCGCCGCCCAGTCGCCGCCAGCGGCAACCGCCGGCGCGCCCGCCTCTGCCCGGTTGCCCGGCTTGGCGTTGATCGCGGCATGTTTGCCGCTTTCGGTTTTCAAGATGGCAGCGTACGCCTGGTTCACGCGTAGACGAGGGACCACGTCCGGATTGAGCCGCGCCGCCCAGCGGCCAGCAACACGCCGCACCAGAATATCCGGGATCACGTAATCGGGCGCGGACGAGCCAAAGCCTACCCCCGGATGCGGATTGAGTCCACGGATTCGTTGGTGCGCCGCACGCAAGAGCGCGTCATCCGCGTCCAGGGTCTTGCGCAGCTTCGCAAAATCCCTGGCCGCCAGCAGAGGCAAGTGCTCGCACACAATTTTGCGAGCCAACACCAGGATGCTGCGCTCCTGCTCCTGACCGACGCGCGGCAGGCCCCGTATGCGCGCATCGAGCTGCAGGCGCAGGCACTCCGACACGTTCCTGGCGCCCACCCCTGGCGGGTCAAAGCTCTGCAGCAGACTCAGCGCTGTCAGCAATTCCTCCAGATCGACCTGCGCGTGGGCGCCGCATAGCTCGAGCAGCTCTTCCAGGGAGATGCCCAGGTAACCACTCTCGTCGACCGCGTCGATCAGCATCGACACCAGCGCGCGGTCGTGGTCGGTCACCGCGGTCGACCCGAGCTGCTGGCGCAGGTGCTCGCGCAGGTTGGGCGGGGTCGTCGCCCAGTCCTGCGGGCCTTCGTTGCTCTCTTCTCCACTGCTGCCGGAGCCGCGCGCATCCTGGTTCCAGGAGCCGCCGTCGTCGCCGCCCTCCTCGGCGCCGGCGCCGTAGTCGGCATCCTCGCCCGAGGCGCCGGCGGCCTCGGCCACATTCTCGCCGGGACCCAACGAGGGCGCCTCGGCGCCGGGCGGCGTGACGACCGAGCCCTCGGCGCTCAGGCGCATGTGACCGGTCGACGGGTCGTCATCGCGCTCGAGCAGCGGGTTTTCCTGCAGGGCCTGCTCGATTTCCTGGTTGAGTTCGAGGGTCGAAAGCTGCAGCAGGCGAATCGACTGCTGCAGCTGCGGCGTCAGGGCCAGCTGTTGCGACAAGCGCAGGTGCACGCCGGTCTTCATGCGCGGTGGCGCCACCGTCGTGCCGCGCTGCGCGGCCGGGAAAAGCGGGACGCGGCGGACATATGACAGCTACATCCGGAAGTGGTCGCCCAGATATACCCGCCGCACGGACGGATCTTCGACAATCTCGTCGGGACGGCCCGCTGCCAATACCTGCCCCTCGTTGATGATGTACGCGTGGTCGCAGATCCCGAGCGTCTCGCGCACGTTGTGGTCCGTCACCAGGACGCCTATCCCCCGTTGCTTGAGAAAGCGCACGATGCGCTGGATCTCTATCACCGCGATCGGGTCGACGCCGGCGAAGGGCTCATCGAGCAAGATGAACCGGGGGCGCGCCGCCAGGGCGCGGGCAATCTCCACCCGGCGGCGCTCGCCGCCGGAGAGGCTGAGCGCCGGATTGGTGCGAATTTCCTCGATTTGCAGGTCGGCAAGCAGCTCCTGCAGGCGCGCATCGACGACCGCCCGCGGCAGTTCGTCCCCGCGCTCGTCGAGCTGCAATTCCAGGACGGCGCGGATGTTCTCTTCCACGGTCAGCCGGCGAAAGACGGAGGCCTCCTGGGGAAGATAGGAGAGCCCCATGCGTGCCCGCCGGTGAATGGGCATATGGGCGATCGAGCGGCCATCGAGCGAGATCGTGCCCGAGTCAAGCGGCACCAGGCCGACCACCATGTAAAAGCACGTCGTCTTGCCGGCACCGTTGGGGCCGAGCAGCCCGACCACCGAACCCGACTCCACCGTCAGCGAAACATCCTTGACCACCTGCCGCTTACCGTAGCGCTTGGCCAGGTTTTCGACCACCAACTCGGCCGCAGCATGGCCGGCCGGGTCGACGCGGGCCGGCCGGCTCGATTCCTCGACCGCGCCGGCGGGCGCAAGCGTACTCGACGGGCTCAACGCGCGCCCTCCGGCAAGCTGCGATCGCTCTGCAGCGAGGGCGCGGGCGCCGCCGACGGGGACGCGCCCTCGCTCGAAGCAGGGTTGCTGCGGGGCGCGATCCGTATGTGGACCCGGCCCCCCGGGCTATCGACGTTTTGTCCGTCGACTTCGTAGGTTGCCTTGCGGGCGTCGTAGACGATGCGCGCGCCGCTGAGTTCGTCGTGCAGCTCGCTATTCTCAAAGCGCCTTACCAGCGCACGCCGGTACAGGATCACCCGGTCGGTCTTGTCGTCGTATTCGATGCGCTCGGCATAGCCATCGAGCGTCGACTCCACGCCTTCGCGCACCGGGTCGCGACGCTCGTGAAAAGTCGCCAACTCCTTGGGCTCGGCGATCACGACGTAGTACTGGTAGCCCAGCTCATCCTGGCGATGCTCCATCCGCTCCCCGGTCAGACGCATCGTGCCCTTGATCAGCACGACGTGGCCCGTCAGCACCTCGACCTGATGCAGGTCATCGAGCATCGAATGATCCGCCGTCACGTTGGCATCCTTGTCGCGGTCCGCCCGCTCGGCCCGCGCGGGCAGGGCCAGCGGCACCATCGCCGCGAGCAGCAACGCCGCCGCCCGCGACGGCCCGCGCCGCACGACACCCGTGGCGGGCCTGCGGACCTTCAAGGGCGGACCCGCCGCGGAAAGGAGCC
>JGI12269J14319_10003272_pt1 | contig 15307 bp, 11 predicted proteins | sample PeaSoiSIISIP2007_FD_14319 | JGI IMG/M metagenome (IMG submission 14319) | reverse complement strand
CGTCATCCTGGGCGAGTACCGGCATATCTCCGAGGGCGACACGGTCAAGACCACCGGCCGCATCCTGGACGTCCCCGTCGGCCCCGAGCTGATCGGCCGCACGGTCGACGCGCTGGGCAACCCGATCGACGGCAAGGGCCCGATCGCGGCCAAGCAGCGCGACGTGATCGAGAAGGTCGCACCGGGCGTGATCGCCCGCCAGTCGGTGACCCAGCCCCTGCAGACGGGCCTCAAATCGATCGACGCCATGGTGCCGATCGGCCGCGGCCAGCGCGAGCTGATCATCGGCGACCGCCAGACCGGCAAGACCGCGGTGGCGGTCGACACGATCATCAATTCCAAGGGCAAGGACCTGATCTGCGTCTACGTCGCGATCGGCCAAAAGGCCTCGACGGTCTCCAACGTCTTGCGCAAGCTCGAGGAAACCGGCGCCATGGCCTACACGATCATCGTCTGCGCGTCGGCCTCGGATTCGGCGGCGATGCAATACATCGCCCCGTACTCGGGCTGCACCATGGGCGAGTATTTCCGCGACCGCGGTCAGGACGCGCTGATCATCTACGACGACCTGACCAAGCAGGCCTGGGCCTACCGCCAGATCTCGCTGCTGCTGCGCCGCCCGCCGGGCCGTGAGGCCTACCCCGGCGACGTCTTTTACCTGCACTCGCGCCTGCTCGAGCGCGCCGCGCGTGTCAACGCCGAGTACGTCGAGAAGTTCACCAAGGGCGCGGTCAAGGGCAAGACCGGGTCGCTCACCGCGCTGCCAATCATCGAGACCCAGGCCGGCGACGTCACCGCCTTCGTGCCGACCAACGTGATCTCCATCACCGACGGCCAGATCTTCCTGGAGACCGACCTGTTCAACGCCGGGATCCGCCCCGCCATCAATGCCGGCGTCTCGGTCTCTCGGGTCGGCGGCGCCGCGCAAACCAAGGTCATCAAGAAGCTCGGCGGCGGAGTGCGGCTGGCCTTGGCGCAGTACCGCGAGCTCGCGGCCTTTGCCCAGTTCGCCTCCGATCTGGACGAGACCACCCGCCGGCAGCTCGATCGCGGCCGGCTGGTCACCGAACTCATGAAGCAGCCCCAGTACCAGCCCCTGCTGGTCTGGGAGCAGGCGGTGACCCTGTTCGCGGTCAACGGCGGCTTTTTCGACCAGATCCCCGTGCCCAAGGCGCTCGAGGCCGAGCGGGCGCTGCGCGACTACCTCAAGCTCCACAACGGCCCCCTGGTCGAGCGCCTCGAGTCGACCAAGGATCTGCCCAAGGACGACGAGGCCGTGCTCACCGAAGCCATCAAGGCGTTCTTGGCCGGCGCGGCCTACTGAACTGCCGGAGCCCGACTGCCCCACCCCCGCGCACTGCGCGCACCCATGCCCAGGTACCAGCGATGCCCAGCACCAAGGAAATTCGAGGCAAGATCAAGAGCGTGCAGAACACGCGCAAGATCACCAAGGCCATGGAGATGGTCGCGGCCTCCAAGATGCGCCGCGTGCAGGAGCGCATGCGCCTGTCGCGGCCCTACACCGACAAGATCCGCAACATCACTGCGCACATGGCGCTCGCCAACCCCGAGTACAAGCACCCGTTCCTCGTGCGGCGCGAGGACACGCTACCGATAGGACTCATTCTGGTGTCGACCGACAAGGGGCTGTGCGGCGGCCTCAATACCAATAGCCAGCGCTTGCTGCTGGCACACTTTCGCGAGTGGGAGGCTGCCGGGCGACGCTTCCAGGCCAGCGTCATCGGCGCCAGGGGCCTGGCGTTCCTGCAGCGCCTGGGGGCGGACGTGATCGCAGAGGCGACGCAGGTGGGCGACCGCCCCCACCTGGAGATGCTGATCGGTCCGATCAAGCCCATGCTCGATGCGTATTCCGCCGGGCGCCTGGGCGTCGTGTATCTGGCGTACTCGCGCTTCATCAACACGATGAAGCAGGAGCCCGTGATCGAGCAGCTGCTGCCGCTGTCGGCCGAGCGGCTGCAGCAGACGCAGGAGGAGCGCCGGCAGTATGGCTGGGACTACCTCTACGAGCCCGATGCGCGCAGCGTGGTCGACGACCTGATGTTGCGCTACATCGAGGCGCTGATCTTCCAGGCGGTGGCCGAGAACATGGCCTCGGAGCAGAGCGCCCGCATGGTGGCGATGAAGTCGGCCTCGGACAACGCCAAGAAGATCATCGGCGAGCTGCAGCTCGTCTACAACAAGACGCGCCAGGCGGGCATCACGAAGGAGATTTCCGAGATCGTCGGCGGCAGCGCCGCCATCTCGTAGGCCGGCGCGGGGAGTGGGACGGGTAGAGCGTGATGGGTACGGTGCGACGGATGCAGGGCGGCGGACAAGAATTCTGAACCAAAGGGCTATCATGGCAAACGGACAAATCGTTCAATGCATCGGCGCGGTGGTGGACATCGAGTTTCCGCCGCAGGAGATGCCGCACGTGTACGACGCGCTGGTGCTGGAGCCCGACCCCAGCAACAAGCTGGTCGAGCAGGGGCTGACGTTCGAGGTGCAGCAGCACCTGGGCGACGGCGTCGTGCGCTCGATCGCGATGGGATCGAGCGACGGCCTCAAACGCGGCATGGCGGTGCGCGCCACCGGCGAGGGCATCATGGTGCCGGTGGGCCCCGGGACCCTGGGCCGCATCATGGACGTACTGGGCCGGCCGATCGACGAAGTCGGCCCGATCAAGTCCGAGGAGCGGCGGGCGATCCACCAGCCGGCGCCGATATTCGCGGAGCTGGCGCACTCGGTCGAACTACTCGAGACCGGCATCAAGGTCATCGACCTCTGCTGCCCGTTCGCCAAGGGCGGCAAGATCGGGCTGTTCGGCGGCGCCGGCGTCGGCAAGACCGTCAACATGCTCGAACTGATCAACAACATCGCGACCCAGCACTCCGGGCTGTCGGTGTTCGCCGGCGTGGGCGAGCGCACGCGCGAGGGCAACGACTTCTATCATGAGATGATCGAGGCCGGGGTCGTCAAGCTCGACAAGCCCGAGGAATCCAAGGTCGCCATGGTGTTCGGCCAGATGAACGAGCCGCCGGGCAACCGGCTGCGCGTGGGCCTGACGGGGCTGACCATGGCAGAGAGCTTTCGCGATGAGGGCCGCGACGTGCTGTTCTTCGTCGACAACATCTACCGCTACACGCTCGCCGGCACCGAGGTCTCGGCGCTGCTGGGCCGCATGCCTTCGGCGGTCGGCTACCAGCCGACGCTGGCCGAGGAAATGGGCAAGCTGCAGGAGCGCATCGTCTCGACCAAGACGGGCTCGATCACCTCGGTGCAGGCGGTGTACGTGCCGGCCGACGACTTGACCGACCCGAGCCCGGCGACCACCTTCCTGCACCTGGACGCCACGGTCGTGCTCTCGCGCGACATCGCCTCGCTGGGCATCTACCCGGCGGTCGATCCGCTCGACTCGACCTCGCGCCAGATCGACCCCAACACGATCGGCGAGGAGCACTACACCACCACGCGCCGCGTGCAGGCGACCTTGCAGCGCTACAAGGAGCTGCGCGACATCATCGCGATTCTGGGCATGGACGAGCTCTCGCCGGAGGACAAGCTCGCGGTATCGCGCGCGCGCAAGATCCAGCGCTTCTTGTCGCAGCCGTTCCACGTCGCCGAGGTCTTCACCGGCTCGCCGGGCAAGTACGTCTCCCTGAAGGAGACGATCCGCGGCTTCAAGATGCTGGTCGACGGCGAATGCGATGCCCTGCCCGAGCAGGCCTTCTACATGGTCGGCACGATCGACGAGGCCTTTGAAAAGGCCAAGACGCTCAAGTAGCCGCGCCAGCCGCCGCCCCCCAGGACGCAAGCCCCGTCCCGCAACCAGCGCCAAAGGACCCCGGAGTCTCCATGTCGGTCATCCACGTAGACGTCGTCAGCGCCGAGGAGTCGATCTTCTCCGGCGAGGCCGAGTTCGTCGTGCTTCCCGGCGAAGCCGGCGAGCTGGGCATCTATCCACGGCACATGCCGCTGATCACCCGCATCAAGCCCGGCGTCGTGCGCATCAAGATGGCGGGGGGCGAGGAGGAGCACGTGTTCGTCGCCGGCGGCATCCTCGAGGTCCAGCCCAGCATCGTGACCGTGCTCGCGGACACCGCCGTGCGCGGGCGCGACCTGGACGAGGCCAAGGCCTCCGAGGCGCTCAGGCGTGCCGAGGAAGCGCACCGCAACGCGCGCGACAAGCTCGAGATCGCCAAGGTCGAGGCGGAGATCGCCATGCTGACCGCGCAAAGGCTGGCGGCGATCCTTACGAAGAAGCAGATCTGAGCCGGCACGGACGGCGCGGGCCGCGGGCAAGGCCCCGGCGGCGCGTCAGCCGACCGGCTTGGCGCCGGCAATCACCTTGTTGATGCGCCACTGCTGCAGGATCGATAAGCCGTTGTTGAGCACGTAGTAGAGCACCAGGCCCGAGGGAAAGAAGAAGAACATCACGCCGAAGACGAACGGCATGATCATCATCATCTTGGCCTGCACCGGGTCGGGCGGGGTCGGCTGCAGCGTGTACTGGATCCAGCTCGTGAGCATCATCAGGGCCGGCAGCACGAACCAGGGGTCGGGCGTCGCCAGGTCGTGGATCCACAGGATCCACGGGGCGTTGCGCATCTCCACCGAGCCCAGCAGCACCCAGTACAGGGCGATGAACACGGGGATCTGCACCAGGATCGGCAGGCAGCCGCCCAGCGGATTGATCTTCTCCTGCTTGTAGAGCTCCATCATCGCCACTTGCAGCTTCTGCTTGTCCTCGCCGTACTGCTCCTTGAGCTTGGCTAGTCGCGGGGCCACTTCCTTCATGCGCGCCATCGATTTGAAGCCCGCCGCGGCCAGCGGGTAGAAGGCGATCTTGATCAGTATGGTCAGCAGCACGATCGCCCAGCCCCAATTGCCGACGATGCCGTACAAGAAGCCCAGCAGCCAGAACAGCGGCTTGGCGATGGGATCGAGCCAGCCGTAGTCGGCGACCCGGTCCAGGCCGGGCGCCAGCGCCTCGAGCTTGGACTGGTTCTGCGGCCCGGCATAGAGCACCGCCTGCTGCGTGGCCTTGGCGCCTGGCGCGATGCTGCCCAGCGGCAAGATGGCCCCGACGGAGAACAGCCGGTCGCTCAGGGCGCGGGTGTAGAACTCGCGCTGCACGCCGGTCGCGGGAATCCAGGCGCTGAGGAAATAATGCTGGACCATCGCCAGCCAGCCGTTGTCGGCCGGCTTGGGCTGCGCCGCGTCGTGCTTGGCGATGTCGTCGAAGGAGATCTTGCGAAAGTGCTCGGCGTCGGTATAGACGGCCGGCCCGGTGTAGGTCTTGTAGAACGAGGAGTCCTCTTCCGTCTTGCCGTTGTCGCGGGTGAGTTGCAGGTACAGCGACGGCGCGAGCGCCTCGTTGCCGACGTTCTCCACCTCGTGGCGAACCTCGATGTCGTAGCGGCCCCGGCGGAAGGTGAAGGTCTTGCGCAGGCGCACCCCGCCCGACTCGGCCTCGAAGCGCACGCTCAGCTCTTGCTGCCCTTCGCCCAGCGCACGTGGGCCCGGCAAGATGTCAAAGCGCGTGCTGCGATGGTTGGGCAGGCTGGTCGAGTCCGCGCCGCCGATCAGGCCCGACTGCGCCAGGTACTCGCGCGTGGCGCTGCGGTCAAAGAGCACCACGTGCTCCTCGGGCCCGGGCTTTTTGCCCGTCACGAAGCCCGCCAGCCCCTGCGCGGTCCACTGCGAGGCGACGTCTTGCTGCAGCAGCTCGGCGCGCACCAGCACGGCTCCCTGCGCATCGAAGTCCACGTGCAACAGGTCGGTCTGAATGTGTACGAGCTCCACCGGGCCGGAGGCCGCGCTTGCCTTGGGCTCCGCGCCCGGGATCGAAGCATCCTGCACGGCGGACGCTGCAGCGGTCGGCGGCGCACTGGCGGTGGAAGACTCGGTGCTTGCCGGCGCACCGGCGACCGGCGCACTGGGCGGCGCCTTGCTGGCGTTGCTAGTGATGCCCGGAAAGAAGAAGGCGTTATGCCCCTGCGAAACCTGCCAGCGATCCCACAGCAGGACCAAGGACATGCCGAACACTACCCAGATAATCGTGCGCTGAAATTCCATGATCCGCCACGTCTCCAACAAGGGGCGCCACCGCTCGCGCGGCGCGCGCCGACCGGGCCTGCCTCAAAAACCGCCATCGTGCTTGCATGCCGGCCGCGCCGGCCCACCGCCCTCGCCCGCCCCGTCCCCGCGCATGCCCGCGGCCGCCGCGCACCCGCAGCAGCCAGCAGCCAGCGGTTTGGCCGGCACCGGGTCCCACCCGCCGGCGTGCCACGGGTTACAGCGCAGCAATCGCCCCAGCGCCAGCACCGAACCGCGCACCGGCCCGAATCGCTCGATGGCCTCGATGGCAAACTGCGAGCACGTCGGCGCGAAGCGACACTGGTTGCCGAGCAGCGGAGACAGGGCAAAGCGATAGGCGCGCAAGCACAGCAAGAGGATGCGGGTCACTTCGCGGCCCCCTCGGTACCGGCCGCAAGCGCCTGCGCGCCGCCGGCCGATTGTGCCAGCAGTTGCCGGCGCAGCTGCCCGATCAGGCTGTCGGCTTCCTGGCGCAGCTGCGCCTTGACCGCCGACCAGGTCGCCGCGACCGGATCGGGCAGGGGCGCCTTGAGTCGCAGCAAGACGGCTACGCGCTGCGGCTGCGCCGCTGCCAGCAACTGCCCGGCGCCGTGTCGCGCGGCCTCGCGCAGCACGCGCTTGACGCTATTGCGCGCCACGGCCCGCCGCGCCTGGTGGCGCGATACGGTGATGCCAAAGCGCACGCTTGCCGGTACGGGCGCATCGCGTTCATCGGGCGGTGCCAGGGGGGGCTGTATCTGCGCGCTCATTGCGATCCAGCGGCGAGACGCGCGCCAGTGCGCTTGCGAAGGGGAAAGGCAGGCAAACTCGGGCGCCCGGAGCAAGCGCTGAGGCTTGCCCCAAGCACGGCGCCCCCGCGGCACTTGCTCAGACGGCGAGGCGCTTGCGGCCTTTGGCGCGCCGGGCATTGAGGACCGCGCGCCCGCTGCGGGTGCTCATCCGTTCGCGAAACCCGTGCGTGCGCTTGCGCTTTACGACAGATGGTTGGTAGGTGCGTTTGGTAGCCATTGGAATTCCCCGGTCCTGCACGCCGCCCGGAAACCGGCGCGAAACGCGCTGCCTTGCTCGGAAAGCGAAAAGCCTGCTATTAGACGCGACAATGGGGGATCTCGTCAAACCGGAGCTGGCCCGCGCGCCCCCTGGGACGCCGCTGCGCGCTGGCCCAGGCGCCGCCGGCCAGCGCTGGCGGCAGCGGTCGCCGCGCCCACGGGCCGGGACGTAGAAGCGTTCGCTTACTGTCGCTGTTTGGTCCGTCGCCACAAGGGTTTTCTTGGGAAACCGGACCAAAATATTCTGCCGCCGCTTGTGGATAACCTTTGCGCGCACGGCTACAATTACCCTTTCCCGTCGGCAAAAAAGGCGGCGGGACAACGTCCGGCAGTGAGAGTCGCTACCGGCCGGAACCAACAAGACAAGTGACGTCGGCGCGGGCCTCGGTCCCGACGTCGGGCGCGCCGGGGATACAAGATCGCATGCTCAGCTTTTGGCAAGATTGCTCGCGGGTTCTGGAACGCGAACTCACTCCGCAGCAGTTCAGCGCCTGGATCAAGCCACTCAAGGCGATTGAATTCGACGCGAGCACCGGCAACATCCACCTGCGGGCTCCCAACCGGCTCAAGCTCGATGCGGTGCGCGCGCAATTCGCGGCGCGCATCCAGGCCGTGGTGTCCTCGATACTCAAGCGCCCGGTCAACGTGCTCTTCGAGCTCGAAGCCTCCGACGCGCCGGCGTCGGCCGACGCGCAGGAGCAACTCGATGAGGTGCCGCCGCCGCAGGACGAGGCCATCGGCGAGCTCGCGGCGGCGCCCAGCGCACCCGTCATCGCCACTTCGCCGGACAGCCTCGAGCGGGCGCGGCTTAACCCAGCGCTTACCTTCGACACCTTCGTCACCGGCAAGGCCAACCAGCTGGCGCGCGCCGCCGCGATGCAGGTTGCCGAGAATCCCGGAGGCTCCTACAACCCGCTGTTCCTGTACGGCGGAGTGGGCCTGGGCAAGACGCACCTGATCCACGCGGTGGGCAACGCCATCCTGGCGCGTCGCCCCAACGCCAAGGTGCGCTACATCCACGCCGAGCAGTACGTGAGCGACGTGGTGCGCGCCTACCAGCGCAAGGCCTTCGACGAGTTCAAGCGCTACTACCACTCGCTGGACCTGCTGCTGATCGACGACATCCAGTTCTTCGCCGGCAAGAGCCGCACGCAAGAGGAATTCTTCTACGCCTTTGAAGCGCTGGTGGCCGGACGCAAGCAGATCATCATCACCAGCGACATCTACCTCAAGGAACTGCGCGACATCGAGGATCGCCTGGTGTCGCGCTTTGCCTCGGGTCTGACGGTCGCGATCGAGCCCCCCGAGCTCGAGATGCGCGTCGCCATCTTGCTCAAGAAGGCCGAGGTCGAGCACGCCGCGCTTGCCGAGGACGTGGCCTTCTTCATCGCCAAGAACCTGCGCAGCAACGTGCGCGAGCTGGAGGGCGCACTGCGCAAGGTGCTGGCCTTTGCCCAGTTTCACGGGCGCACCGTCACCGTGGAGCTGGCGCGCGAAGCACTCAAGGACCTGCTGTCCGCGAGCACCGGACAGGTCACGGTGGAACTGATTCAAAAGACCGTTGCCGACTACTACAAGATCAAGGTGTCGGACATGTACAGCAAGCGTCGCCCCAGCAACATCGCGGCGCCGCGACAGGTGGCCATGTACCTCGCCAAGGAAATGACGCAAAAGAGCCTGCCGGAGATCGGCGAACTGTTCGGCGGACGCGACCACACGACCGTCCTGCATGCGGTGCGCAAAATCGCCGACGTCCGCTCCAAGGACGCGGTGCTAAACCATGCGCTCCATGTTCTGGAACAGACCCTCAAGGGGTAGGACATGGCAAGAGCACCCAAATCCGCCGCGCCTAACCCTACGGGAAAGCCTGTGCGCAACTGCCAAACCCCTGGGGACAACTCCGAACAACTTTGCCGCTGCCGCCGCCTCCCGCAAAGTTATCCCGGCTTGTCCACGGCGCTGCACCGCCATCGCACAGGCTTGTCCACGGGCTTTGGCATGGGCCAACTGCTTGTTGCAAGAGCGCTTATCGGGCTTATCCCCAGCCTGGCCACTGCTCTATTACTACCTACTATGAAAGGGATATAAAAGATGCAACTCGTCAAAGCGCCCCGCGATGCGGTGCTCCGGCCGTTGCAAGTGGTCAGCGGAATCGTCGAGCGTCGGCAGACCTTGCCCATCCTGGCCAACGTCTTGCTCCGGCGTGACGGGGAGCGGCTTTCGTTCACGGCGACCGACCTCGAGATACAGATCCAGACCAGCGCGGAGTTCGGCGCTAGCAAAGACTCCGGTGCGACGACGGTGTCGGCGCGCAAGCTCGTGGAGATCTTGCGCGCGCTGCCCGACAGTGAGGTGCAGCTCTCCTACGCCAATCGCAAGCTCTCCATCCAGGCGGGGCGCAGCAAGTTCAATCTGCAGACCCTGCCCGCCGAGGAATACCCGACCGTAGCCCAGGCGCCGGCCGCGGTGGATTTCACGATCCCCGCATCGTCCCTGAAGTACCTGCTGTCGATGGTGCACTACGCGATGGCGGCGCAGGACATCCGCTACTACCTCAACGGCATGTTGCTGGTGATCGAGGGAACGCGCGTGCGCGGCGTCGCCACCGACGGCCACCGGCTCGCGCTGTGCGAGTTCGAGCGCGAGGACACGGCAGGCGCCATCGAGGTGATCGTGCCGCGCAAAACGGTGCAGGAGCTGGGCCGGCTGCTGCCCGAGGGCGATGAGCCCGTCCGCATCCAGGTGGCCGCCAACCAGGTGCGCTTTTCCTTTGGTTCGGTCGAACTCGTATCCAAGCTGGTCGAGGGGAAGTTCCCGGACTACACCAAGGTCGTTCCGGCCAACAATCCCAAGACCTTTCTCATCGACCGCAACGAATTGATGCAGGCGCTGTCGCGCGCCGCGATCCTGACCACCGACAAGTTCAAGGGCGTGCGCTGGGTTCTGTCGCCGGGGTCGCTGAAGGTGAGCTCGACCAACACTGACCAGGAGGAAGCGCTCGAGGAAATCGAGATTGACTACGACGGCGAGAGCCTCGATATCGGCTTTAACGTGACCTACCTGCTGGATGTGTTGAGCAACCTCAAGGCCGAGCGGGTGCGCGTGTCCCTCGGCGATGCGCTGGGGAGCGCGCTGATCACGCTGCCCGACTCGGACCGATTCAAGTACGTCGTCATGCCCATGCGCATCTAGCGGGCGCACCACAGCAGCGAATTTTGCAGAGGCTATTTTCGAATGTCAGCAGTACCGAGTGATTTGCCAAACAGACCCGATGAGACGGCGCCCGGCGCGGCGCCGGTGACGGCCGCCAACAGCGCGATGGAGAGCTCGGAGCGCAGGGGTCCGGACGGCAACGGCACCGTGACCGACGCCGAATACGGCGCCGCGAGCATCCAGATCCTCGAGGGGCTGGAGGCGGTGCGCAAGCGCCCAGGCATGTACATCGGGGATACCCAGGACGGCACCGGACTGCACCACATGGTCTTCGAGGTCGTCGACAACTCGATCGACGAGGCCCTTGCCGGTTTCTGCGACGACATCATCGTCACCATCCATACCGACAACTCGATCTCGGTGATCGACAACGGCCGCGGCATCCCTACCGGGATCAAGTTCGACGACAAGCACGAGCCCAAGCGCTCGGCCGCGGAGATCGCGCTGACCGAACTGCACGCCGGTGGAAAATTCAATCAGAACAGCTACAAGGTGTCCGGCGGGCTGCACGGCGTCGGGGTCTCCTGCGTCAACGCACTCTCCAAGTGGCTGCGGCTGACGATCCGCCGCGATGGCCAGACGCACCAGATGGAGTTCCGGCAGGGCGAAGTCCAGAATCGCATCGTCGAGGACAGAAACGGGGTCGCGGTTTCGCCGCTGCGCGTGCTCGGCGAGACGGAAAAGCGCGGCACCGAAGTCCACTTCCTGCCCGACGAGGCGATCTTCGGTCCGATCGAGTTCCACTACGAAATTCTGAGCAAGCGCCTGCGCGAACTCTCCTTCCTCAACAACGGGGTGCGCATCCGCCTGGTCGATCAGCGCCACGGCAAGGAGGAGAACTTCGCCTTCTCTGGCGGCGTGCGCGGGTTCGTCGAGTACATCAACAAGAACAAGACCGCGCTGCACAGCCACGTCTTCGATGCTGTGGGCGAGTCTTCGCCGGTCGGCAATACCGGCACGCGCGTCGGGGTCGAAGTGGCAATGCAGTGGAACGACGGCTACAGCGAGAACCTGCTCGCCTTCACCAACAACATTCCGCAGCGTGACGGCGGCACGCACATCACCGGGCTGCGCGCCGCGATGACGCGCGTGATCAACAAGTACATCGAAGAGCACGAGTTTGCCAAGCGGGCCAAGGTCGAAACCACGGGCGACGACATGCGCGAGGGCCTGACCTGCGTGCTCAGCGTCAAGGTGCCCGAGCCCAAGTTCTCGGCGCAGACCAAGGACAAGCTGGTTTCCTCCGAGGTGCGCCCGGCGGTCGAGGAGGTCGTTTCCAAAGCGTTGGAGTCGTTCCTGCAGGAGCGCCCCGCCGACGCCAAGATCATCTGCAGCAAGATCGTTGACGCGGCCCGCGCACGTGAGGCCGCGCGCCGGGCGCGCGAGATGACGCGGCGCAAGGGCGTGCTCGACGGAGCAGGGCTGCCGGGCAAGCTCGCCGACTGCCAGGAGCGTGACCCCGCCAAGTGCGAGCTCTACATCGTCGAGGGCGACTCGGCCGGCGGATCGGCCAAGCAAGGACGGGACCGCAAATTCCAGGCGGTGCTGCCCCTGCGCGGCAAGGTGCTCAACGTGGAGCGCGCCCGCTTCGACAAGCTCATCTCGTCCGAGCAGATCGCCACGCTGATCACTGCGCTTGGCACCAGCATCGGTCCGGACTTCAATCCCGACAAGCTGCGCTACCACCGCATCATCGTCATGACCGACGCTGACGTCGACGGCGCACACATCCGGACACTGCTGCTGACCCTGTTCTACCGGCAGATGCCCCAGCTCGTCGAGCGCGGGCACATCTACATCGCGCAGCCGCCGCTGTACAAGGTCAAGCATCACAAGACCGAGAGCTACCTCAAGGACGACAACGATCTGTCGCACTACATGCTCAAGCTCGCGCTCGACGGCGCCCGCCTGTACGCCGACGGTGCCGCCTACGCGGCTGGGCGGCCGATCGCCGGGGAGGCGCTGGGCGAGCTGGCGCGGCAGTACCTCACGGCCGCGGCGGTGGTGCAGCGCCTTTCGCGGGTCATCGACCGCGGCGCGCTGGACGCGATTCTCAACGGGGTCAGCATCGACCTGCATGACGAGGACTCGGCGCGCGCCAGCGCCCAGACGCTGGCCGCTGCCATCGACGGCAGCGACGTGCCCGGCGCCTCGGTGGTGGCGCAGTGGGACGAACGCGTCGACAAGCATCGCCTGCGGATCGAGCGGCGCCAGCACGGCAACTGGAAAGCCTCCAGCATCGACGCCGACTTCCTGGTGGGCTCCGACTACGCGGTACTGCACTCGGCAGCCAAGCTGTTTCGCGGACTCCTGGGGGACGGGGCGCGCGTGGCCCGCGGCGAGGGCGAGCGCAGCAAGGAAGCCCCGGCGAAGGATTTTCGCGGCGCCATGCAGTGGCTGCTGGAGCAGGCCGAGAGCGGCGTGAGCAAGCAGCGCTACAAGGGTCTGGGGGAGATGAACCCGGAGCAGTTGTGGGAAACGACGATGGATCCGGCCGTGCGCCGGCTGCTGCGGGTGCAGATCGAGGATGCGATCGGCGCCGACGCCATCTTTTCGACCTTGATGGGCGACGAGGTCGAGCCGCGCCGGGTATTCATCGAGGCCAATGCGCTGTCAGCGGGAAATATCGACGTTTGAGCGGTAGTTAGGCTCCCAAGGTAGTTGCGATCCGCCTCGGTATTTGCAACTGCTTGGAGCCCGAAATGCTGTGTGCGCCCGCGACCCAAAACCGGGGCGCGCTGGCCGCTCTCGGCGCGGGCGCCCAACCCAGAGGTACGCGGAACCGTCGCGCTTGAGGTACCTGTCGAGGCAACCGAGGACGCGCTCCCAGCGTTCCGCGTTTGCGTAGGCCGCCTCGCTTCGACCAAGGAATCCCTTTTCGCGCACGGTGATGCGCGTGCCCATCGCGATGGGTTCGAAGCGGTAGATACTCGTCGTCTCGCGCGTGCCCAGTAGCGGATGCTTCTCGAACCGGCGCGTCATGACGAGCTTGTGAGGCGCGTCGCACTCGGCGATTTCGCCGCTGCCGTCGGAAAAACGAACGGTGACACTGCATTGGCCGCAGACGCGCAGGTCCGCCTCCCAGTGCGTCATGCGGTAATAGTCTGCATGTCCCCACCAGCGCTCGACCTCGTCCGTGGAGAAAGCGCGAAGGATTCGCTTGGGCGGCACATCAACCTGCGCGGTGGCGATGATGATGCCGCCACCACCGTCGGCCACGGTGCGCGTCACTTCGAGACCGTTGACAGCCGAAAATCTGCTTACGTTGTCGCCTCGCTATCCATCGAATCCTCCAGCAGTGTCCGCCCCGTTTCGTTTTCCGGGGGCGCAGAAGCTGATCGGGTCTGCGGTCTCCAGCAGGCTCTTGAGGCTGCTCAGAACCGCCGGCCCGCCGTTGTTGATGCCCCGGAAGGGGTTCGGATCTGTCTCCATATCCTCCGGCAGAAGGTTCTCGTGTATCAGGCGCAATTTGACCAGGCGGCCCATCGGCCGGCCGCTCCATATCCCTGCGAGCGAAGGCATCAATTGGGAACAAGCTCGTCCGCGCGATGGCATCCAATGGCAACGAGCCTGCCGCTTCTCAGAGCGTGCTGGGCGCACGCGAAAACCCGCGCCTTCCCCCGCCACCGAATCGTGAGTTGATGGAGACCGGACCAAAGGCCACCGCACGCTTGAGCGTGGCGCGATGGGCCCCAATCCGGCAGATCGCTACGGCCTGCTGGCCGACTCGTGCTCTCGCTCGGCAGTCAAGCGACTGCTATGCGGCGGTCTGGCAACGAGGTGACGAACCTCCATCTTGCGGGTTGGCGGGCGGCCGGTTCGCCAACGCAGCCAGATCTTTGCCGGAATCAAAGCGCTTCACTTCATTTCGGTCCACTGCCCCGAGTAGTCGGGCGGATAGCCGCTGGCCGAACCGGGAACGACGTTGCCGCTGTAATCCCGCCATGCGCGTGACCACGAGTTGTCGATCGTTTTGCAGGTACCCAAATCGTCGCATACCTGGCGAGTTCCCCGGTTGGCAATGGCGCGCTGCTCTTCCACGCGCGGATCATGGGTGACCTTCGGAACGTCGCCCGTATTGGGATGGTTCCAGCCGCCGGCGGAGCCCTGCGCGGCCTGCTGCCTCGCATGCTGGATCGTGGCCTGAGTGACGGCATTGCTCATCTGCATCATCGAGTTCGCGTACTGCCCCGCCGCCTGGGCGGCACGCGCCTCCCACTCGTGATCCATCTTCAGGCTGGCCAACATCGCCGACAGGACGTACTTGGCAAAATAGGCTTGCTGCGGATCGCGACTCAGGAAGCCGCTCAACTGGTATATCGTCCACACTGCGGCGCCGCTGCCATGGGCCGGCCGCGCCAGCACGGTCGTGGCCATCACGAAGCCCTCGCCCTCGGGGCAATGGAAAATCGCCTCTCCCACCGAGGCCCTCGCCGCCGTCGCCATGCTTTGGCCGAACCGCGCAACCTCGGCGTTGAGCGTCTGAGTCTCCCGCTGCAAGATCCCCGACTGCGTGATCCGGGGTTGCCGGCAAAGCTTCCATGCGGGATAGCGCTGCGCGACTTGCACTCCGCTTTGATAGCGGGCGATCAGCGTTCCACCGAACACCTGCCCTTCGCGCAAGCCTGCCATCCGCGTGGCCGGATCGGGCTCGCGACGCGGCAGCAGATCGTAGTCGCCGATGAAAATACGGATCGCTCCGTCCGCGGAAGCGACGCTGAGCGCCGAGCGAACATCCACCGGCGTCTGGCGCCGAACACCGCCGCTGACCTGCCAGCCACGGGGCACCTCGATCGTGTACGCGCCCTCGTTGGGCTCCCGCCACGTTTGGAAACTCACCGTGTCGGCGCCAGGCTTCCCGGCCGGCGAGGCCGCGAAGACGATCGAAACGCCGAGCGCGAAGACGACAACCCGACCCCAACGCCATTGGATCACGACCGCTCTCC
>JGI12269J14319_10003270_pt1 | contig 15324 bp, 18 predicted proteins | sample PeaSoiSIISIP2007_FD_14319 | JGI IMG/M metagenome (IMG submission 14319) | reverse complement strand
ACCGGGCGATGCGCTCATCCCGCTGGCGCGCATGGGGCGGCGGTTCGACTTCATCTATCCGCTCGGCGACCCGCCGAACTACGAGCCAAAGGCCGAGGAATCGCTCTCTGCGCGGTCGCGGGCCTCCGGCGTCGCAGCCACGGAGCTCGCCTACGACCTACTGCTCGAGAACGGCGGGCGGGGGCTCTTGCTCGCCGCGCTGGCCAACTACGGCAGCCAGTCGCTTGACCCCATCCATGCTCTGCTGACCGACCCGAACAGCGTGATCGGACTAGGGGACGGCGGCGCCCACTACGGGATGATCTGCGATTCCAGCTACCCGACGTTCGTGCTGCAGCACTGGACGCGCGAGCGGCGGGGCGAGCGGTTGAGCCTGGAAGCGGCGGTGAAGGCGCTGTCGGCCGATACCGCCGAAGCGGTGGGCCTAGGCGACCGCGGCGTGCTGACGGTCGGGCGCAAGGCGGACCTGAACGTGATCGACTACGACGCGGTGCGGCTGGAGCAGCCGCGCGTGCTCTACGACCTTCCCGCCGGCGGGCGGCGCATCACCCAAGGTGCGGCCGGCTACGAAGCCCTGATCGTGAGCGGCGAGGTGGTGAGCCGCGCAGGCGCCCCGACCGGCGCCCTGCCCGGCCGCCTGGTGCGCGGACCTAGGGCGGCGGCCTAGTCGAAGGCTCTTCCCGACGACCGCCGCCAACAAACGACATCACGCCGGCGTGAAATTGAGCACTGCTCAAAAGAGATATCGAGCACCGTTCAATTGTATGGTCCAAAGGTCGGCGCCGCCCAGCCGCCTGGCCAATTGACCGCGAGCGGCGCGAGCCAGGCAAGAGGGCGCAGGCGCGCCCAGAGGCCCGTGGCATCCTTGCCGCCTTCGACGATCGAGAGGGGTGGCGCCACGGTCGGGCGCGCGGCGCGCGCAGCAATGAGCGGGAGGAGGCTGGCGGGGGTCATTGGGCTTCGGCTTTCTCCAGCGCGGCGCGGGCGGCGCGGGTCAGCTTGGCGCGCACCAGCTCGTAGGCGTGATCGATCAGGCGCTCGATCTCGGCGTCGGGCAGCGCCGCATCCTGGCGGATGGTGATCCAGTGGCGCTTGTCGGTGTGGTAACCCGGCGTGATCGCCGCATATTCGCCGCGCATGACCTCGGCGAGAACCGGGTCGCACTTCAGCGTGAACCGCACGTCCTCGGGGTCGTCCGAGACGATGGCGAACATCTTGCCGGCGACCTTGTAGACGATGACGCCGGGCCCGAACGGGCTCGACGCTTCGGCGCTCGGCTTGGCCGCGAGCCGCCGTTGCAGATCGGCCAATCCGAGCATCCTTGCGTCCTCCTGCGCCATGCGACTTGGGGACTCTAACGCGCGGCGGGCCTAAAGATGGCAGCAGGCGGCGCGTGACGAGCGGCCGCTAGTTGCTGAGCGCGCTGGCGAGGAAGTGGAGGCTTACGTCCATGCGGTAGTCGACGCCGGTGTGGTTGTCGTCGAACTCCCCGTAGCGGTGGCCGATGCCGAGCTCGTCCAGGCGGCGATGCAGGCGCCGCGCGCCGTAGACGAGGTTGAACTGGTCGGCCGACCCGCAGTCGATGTAGAGCGCCTTCAGCCGCTTCAGGTTGGCCGCCTGCCGCTCGACCTTGACCAGCGGATCGTGGTTCAACCAGTTCGCCCAGCGCTCGGGGATGACCTCGCAGGTGTCGAGGGTGACCGGCAGGCGCAGGCCCATGAACGCGTCCGGGTCGGGGTCATAGTGGGCGGCCATGGCCAGGATGTTCAGCGCCTTGAACGAGTGCTCCGGCGTCTTGGGCGCGGCCTCGAACTTCTTCCACCAGGTTTCGGGCGAACCCTCGGCGCGGGCGAGCGCGCGCAGGGTATCAGGCATGTCGGGCAGGTAGCAGAGCTCGAAGGCCATGTCGCCGGAATGGCATGCGGCGGCCGCCCAGACGTCCGCATGGTCGAGGGCGTGCACGATCGCGCCATAGCCGCCCGAGCTCTTGCCGAAGACGCCGCGACGGCCCTGGCCCCCGCAACCGAAGCGGCCCTCGACGGCGGCGAGCAGCTCGGTGGTCAGGAAGTCGGCCCAGCGGCCGGTGGCCGCCGAGTTGATGTACTGGTTGCCGCCGACCCGGGTGAAGCAGTCGGGGAAGGCCGCGACGACGGGCGGCATCTGGCCCTCGCCGATCAGCCGGTCGAGCCGCTCGGGCACGTTCTCGCGAAAGCCGACCCAGTTGGTGTGCGCGGGCCCGCCGGCGGTAAAGCCGACAAGGTCGACCAGCAGGGGCAGGCCGGCGCCGTCGCTGCCGGCCGGGACGTAGACGTCGACGACCCGCGTCGTCGGGTCGCCGAACATGTTCCCCGCGAGCGCCTGGCTGGCAACCATCAGCCGATGCACCGTTCCGGCGGGATGAGCGGTCTTTCTCATGGGCGTGCGGTCTCCAATCTGGCCGGAGATCAGCGCCGGAGCGGGTGCGAGCGTCAAGCCTCGCGATCCCGATCCCAGACGCCGGGTCCGCAGCGTGCTATGCTGTGCGATCGCCTATGGCGCTGGAAGGCGGGTCGGTCTTTCGCGAACCCAACGACCGGGCGTCTTCGGCCGCCGCCCTGGACCAGGGATCCATGTGTTTCTCGGCGGTCGCCAGCTTTTCCACCGGCGGCCTGACCGGGGTCATCGGCGTGGTCGCGCTGAGCCGCGTCACGCAACGCCGCGAGCTCCCCCTGGCGGCCATGCCGCTGATGTTCGGGCTGCAGCAGGCGATCGAAGGCAGCCTCTGGCTCGTGCTTCCGACAGCGCCGCGCGGGCCGCTGGAGGGCATGCTCGCACTGATGTTCATGCTGCTCGCCCAGGTGGTCTGGCCGGTCTACGCGCCGCTGGCGGCGCTCTCGCTGGAGCCCGAGAGGGGGCGACGGCGGCTGATGCTCGCGTGCCTGGCCGTCGGCGCCGCCATCTCCGGCTTTCTGCTCTGGCGACTGCTCAGCGGCCCCCACGAGGCGGCGATCGTAAACCGCTGCATCGTCTATCGCACGCGCGGCGGACAGCCGCTGCTGATCGGGGCGCTCTATCTCTGCGCGACCAGCCTGCCGCTCATCCTCTCGTCACGGCGAACGATCGTTGCGCTCGGCGCCATCACGCTGGCCGGCTGCGTCATCGCCTACATCTTCTACTGGGAGGCCTTCCAGTCGGTCTGGTGCTTCTTCGCCGGCGTCGCCAGCGCCGTCATCCTCGGCCACTTCGTCTGGATCCGACCGGCGCGCCTCCGCGCCGCCCTGGCGGCCGCATGTGCGCTGCGGCCCGGCGTCTGACCCGCCGGGTCACCCGTCTGGCGCGGTGATCGGGCGGGCGTCTTCCCAGGCGTAGGGCAGGAGGTCGGGAGCGACCTGCACCTCAGTGGTGAACTTGAAGGGGTATCTGCCGGCGCCTGAAAAGACGAGCTCGACGAAGTAGGCGGTGAAGCCCTCGGCCGGCGTCGCGACCTGGCCGACCCAGGTCCCGTCGCGCTGGCGCGCGAGTGGGGTCGCGGTGAAGGCCTGCTCGCCGATCGTGTCGACCCGGAAGTCGCGCGCCGTCGGGTTGGTCCCCTGCCAGAGGGTGACCTCGAGCGGCGCCTCTTTCGCGCTGACGACGATCGCTCCGTCCGCGCGCACGCGCCAGGAATAGGCCGGCAGCGGCGCCTCGTTCAGCACCGCATCGTAGAAGGAGGAGATGCTCTTGATGATGTCGGTCCCCGCCGTCGAGTGGCGGCTGTTCGGCAACATGCGCAGCCGCTTGACCGCCGGCAGCTTGGCGTAGGAATAGCGGGTGGCGTCGGGTGGAAAGAACTCGTCGCCGACCGCGTTGATGACCAGCTTGGGCATCTTCATCGAGGGCAGGGCGCGGTAGGCGAGCGGATCCTCGATGCGACGGATGGCCCTGATGCCGGGATGGCCGATCATCCCCGGCGTTATGCCGTGCTCGACATAGTCTTTGATCGCCGGCGAGAAGTAGCCCATCGCCCGCCAGTGGTGGCGGGTGACGGCGTCCGGGTCGAGCACGTTGATGACGATCGGGATGATGGCGGCGACGCGCGGATCGAGCGCGCCGATCAGCCAGGTGGTCCAGCCGCGCTTGGAGCCGCCGGCGACGACGAAACGGCGGATGGCGCGGGCGCCCCCGCCCTCGCTCGCCATGAACTCCTGGACCGCGGTCATGGCGGCGGCGGCGCTTTTGACCATCGGCAGCCGCACGAGCTGCTCCGGATCGCGCGACTTGGCGAACTTGACCTGCTGGCGGGCGATGAGGGCGTCCTCGACCAGCGGCTCGTTCGGCCGCTCGGGGAAGGTCAGCGGCTGGTTCGGGACGTCGTTCAGCTGGGCGACGATGGAGCGGGTCTCGACCGCAAGCCGGCCGAAGCCGGCGGGCGCCTCGGTCGGCGCCGCATCGCCGTGCTCGCCGCCGGTGATGTAGAGGAAGGCGGTGTCGTGCACGACCTCGTCGGGGACGATGACCGTTAGCCAGTGCTCCCAAACCGGCCGGTCGACCGCCGCGGGCGTGAGCCAGGTCTGCGAGGTCATCCTGAGCACCGCACCCGAATATCCCGGCCCGTCGATCGCGCCGACCACCCGCCAGCCGAACGCGGGTTCGGGCCTGGCCAGATAGTCGGCGAGCGGCGTCTTCGAGCCCTTCAAGCCGGCCGCGCGCTTAGAGACCCTGGCGTCCAAGGCGCTACTCCTCCGATTGTCCTTCTTGTCTGCCTCGCATCTAACCGCCGTTCACAGGCCCGCGCCAGGGTGATAGGCGCCACCAAAGCCCGTCAGACGGAGGCCTGAAGCGTGACCGACTTCGATCCCTACACCATCGCCGCGCGTTTCGGCGCCGGCGAGACGGACGCCCAGCCGATCGCGCCGCCGATCTACCAGAGCTCGACCTTCTGGTCGGCGGATGCCGACGCGTTCCTGGAGTCGGCGACGAAAGCCCGCCACACCGGCTTCTACACGCGCTACGGCAACCCGACGGTTCGGCTGTTCGAGGACGCGGTCGCGCAACTCGAAGGGGGCGAAGCGGCGATGGCGTTCGGGTCCGGCATGGCGGCCACGACAGGCGCGGTCCTGAGCCTCGCCGCGCCCGGCGGGCACGTGGTCGCGCAATCGTCGCTCTACGCCGGCGTGACCAGTCTGCTGCGCGACATCGCTCCCCGATTCGGCGTCAGCGTCGATTTCTTCGAGCAGACGGACGTCGAGGCCTTCGCCGCTGCGCTGAAACCCGAGACGAAGCTGGTCGTGCTCGAGAGCCCGGCCAATCCGCTGCTCGGCGTCACCGACATCGCCAGCATCGCGGCGCATGCCAAGGCGAACGGCGAGGCGGTGGTCATGGTGGACAACACCATCGCCACACCGATCAACCAGCGGCCGCTGATGCTCGGCGCGGATCTCGTGATGCACAGCGCGACCAAGGCGCTGGGCGGGCACGCAGACCTCCTCGGCGGCGTGCTCGTGGGATCGACCGCGCTGATCGAGCGGATCTGGCACACCGCCTATCTTTTCGGCGCGGTGTTCGATCCGTTCGCGGCCTGGCTGGCGCTGCGGGGCTTGCGCACCCTGCCAATGCGGGTCGAGCGGCACAATCGGACGGCGCTCGCCGTCGCCGAGCGCCTTGAGCGCCATCCGCGCGTCGCCGCGGTGCACTATCCCGGCCTCCGCTCGCACCCGCAGCACAATCTGGCCGCCCATCAGCTCAAGCCGGGGGCGGGCAGCCTGCTGAGCTTCGAGGTGGCCGACGGGCTCGCGGCCGCCGAGACGGTGCTCTCCAGCCTGGAGATCGCGCACCGCTCAGCAAGCTTCGGTTCCTTCTCTTCGCTGGCCGTGCACCCGGCGGCCATGTGGGCCGCGTCGATGAACGAGGCCGAGTTGGTCGCCGCCGGCGTCGCCCCGGGCCTCATCCGCCTCGGCGTCGGCTTCGAGGACCCGGACGTGATCGCCGGCGACATCGAACGGGGGCTGGCGAAGCTATGAGTGTGGCGATTCAGGTTCGCGAGGCCCGGCCCGACGACTTCGAACAGTGGCTGCCGCCGTGGGAGGGCTACAACGCCTTCTACGAGCGCGTCGGGCCGACAGCCGTACCGGAGGCGATGACGCGGACGACCTGGGGACGGTTCTTCGACGCCTACGAGCCGATGCACGCGCTGGTCGCCGAAACCGACGAGCGCCGGCTGGTCGGGCTCGTCCACTACCTGTTCCACCGACACACGGTGATGGTCGGGCCGATCTGTTATCTGCAGGACCTGTTCACCGCCGCCGACGCGCGCGGTGAGGGCGTCGGCCGGGCGCTGATCGAGGCGGTTTACGCCCGCGCCAAGGCCGCCGGCTCGTCCCGCGTCTACTGGCAGACCCACGAGACCAACGCCACCGCGCGGCGGCTCTACGACGACGTGGCGACCAACTCGGGCTTCATCGTCTACCGAAGGGAGCTGTAGCACCGGACCTCAGCGCCGGGCGCGACCGCATGTCCGCTATGCGCCAATAGCGGTGATAGGTCGTGCGCCCGAAGCCGGACTTGCGCCCGCGCGCGGAAGGCAGGACTACGCCACCCGCGTGAACCCGTCCGCGCTCCATGCCTCGCTGCCGACGCCGTGGTGGACAGTGAACAGTCCGTCGGGGTCGTAGCGGCGCTTTATGCGGGCAAGGCGCGGGTAGTGAGGGCCCCAGAAGGCCGTCTGCCACCCCTCCTGAAAGTAGTCGCACTCGTTGACGTAGGCGCCGGTATTGGGAGCGGCGACGCGCAGCGCCGTCATGGCGGCTTGCACGCGAGCCGCTTGGGCGTGAGCGGCGACGAGTTCGGGCGAGCCGCCGAAATAGAGCGAGGGACCGTTGGCGGCGATGATGGCTAGGGCGAAGGCGGAGAGGACATCCGGATTTGTGGCGGTGTCGCGCGTGGCGTCGATGGCGGCTGCGGGCGCGCCGGCGAGTCCTTTGTTGAAGTGGAAGCTGACCGGCCAATGGCGGCTGGCGGCGAACCAGGCGTCCACGAGCCGGCTCTGGTTTTGCGCGTCAAGCAGAGAGGCGGGCATCCAAGCGGACGTGTAGGCGTGCCAGAACGCGCCCACCTCTTCCGTGGCGCCGGCCCACCAGAAGTCCGTTGGCGCGGCCCCAGGGCGAGAGTCGGAGACGATAACGCCCGGCACAAGGCGCATGAGGTCGGCGTTCCAGATTAGCTTGGCCGGCACAGCGGCGACGCTGAGGGAATTCTGGCCGATGTAGTCGGTGGAATTGGCGTTCGCGAAGTCGATCAGCGGCTTCCACGCCGCGCGGGCCTGGTCCTGCGTCAGGCCCTGAAACACCATTGAGACGTCGAGAACATTGTCCGGCTCCGCGCGCACCTGTTCGCCCCAGTGAGGATTGAAGAGGCTGGTCGCATAGAAATCGACGAAGCGTGCGAGGAGGAGGCGATAAGCCGCGTCGGAGCGGGCATGGAGGGTGAGGTTCACGGTTCCGAAGGTCTCGGGGAGTTCGTGGGTGGCGAGCGTCAGCCGCGTAACGACGCCGAACGCGCCTCCCCCGCCGCCCTTCAGCGCCCAGAAGAGATCGGGCTCGCGCGCCTGGTTGACGACGCGGATTTTGCCGTCGGCGGTGACGATCTCGGCCTCCAAGAGGCTGGCGGCGCCCGTGCCGAATCCCTTGGAGAAGCTGCCAAAGCCGCCGCCCTGCACCAAGCCCGCGACGCCCACCGTGGTGCAGCCGCCGCCTTGGACATAGCGGCCGGCGCCGACAGTCACAGCCTGATAAGCGTGCAGCCACATGCAGCCCGCGCCCACGGAGACGGCCGAGACGGGCGCGGCGCTGGACCCTGCCGGAGTGAAGGCGTCGTGGATGGTGACGGTGTCCATCCGCCGCGTCCAGATCAGCAGAGAGTCTGGTGCGTTGGAGGTCCCCAGGTAGCTATGACCGCGGCCTTTGATGACCAGGCGCAGGTTGTGGGCGCGCGCGAACCCGACCGCGGCGGCGACATCCTGCGCGTTCTCAGCGGTGACGACGTAGGCGCTGGGCGATGAGCGCCATGCGTCCAACCAACCGGAGCTCTCGGTAAGGGCCGGCTGATCGGCGATGTAGAATGGATTGGAGAGAAGCTTTACCGCGTCATACGCGTCGAGTTTGGGCGGGGTGGTGACGGGCGAGAGATGGCCGTTGGTCGCTTGGTTGAGCACGGCCCAGTCGGCGTCGGCGGGCCAGCCGGGCTGGCCGGGGCGCACGCGCGCCGCGGCGGCTTCGGCCGCGGCTCGCTGGGGCGGGAGACCAAGGGCGGCGGCTCCGGTCATCGCGAGGCCGGCGCCCAGGAGTTGGCGGCGTTTCATCGTGTTCTCCGTGGCAAGCTCTCCAAAGGACGATTGTCACAGATGGAATCCGACAGGGCCGCGTGGGCGGTCCTCCGTCAGGTTCGCCCGAGCCTACTATCACGAACGGGGATGACCGCTTTGGGTCGATAGCGGTCACCGGTGCCATGCCGGAGAGCGGACGCTCGTTATGACCGCTTTGAGTCACTAGCGGTCATTCCCGGAAGGCTCGCGGGGGAGCGATTAATACAGCAAGAACGCCTGCCGCTCCTCCTCCCAGGCCGCCTCGTCCGGCTTGGTCAGGGCGTCCAGGTCTGCGGGGGTGGCGGCGGGATCGTCGACCCATTCGCGGAGCAGCGGGCCACCGTTGATCACGTCGATGGCGAGGCGGTCGGTGACGTATTCGTACGCGAAGGCGCGCCAGAGCGGGTAGTCGGGCTGAAGCGCGCGGATCGCCTTGAACGCCAGCGCCTGCAGCCGCCAGGGCTGGAACGCCGCGTGGTCGTAGACCGGGCCTTCGGTCACGATCTGCACGCCGTTGCACAGCTGACCCGCATGCTTGTGGAAGGTGGGCTCGAACCAGCAATCGCGGAGCGCGCAACCGCCAAGCCACCGCGGCGAGAGCGCCCGCATGTGCTCGATCACCGCGCGCGCGTCGATATCGGGCGCACCGAACAGCTCGAGCGGCCGGGTCGTGCCGCGGCCTTCCGACAGGGTCGCGCCCTCGAGCATCACCGTGCCGGCGTAGGCGCGGGCCATGAACAGGTTGGGGGCGTTGGGGCTGGGGTTGATCCAGGCCCGCTCGCCCAGCGGCCAGCCGAAGCCGGGAGACGCATCTGGCCGCCAGCCCTCGAGTTCGATCACCCGGTAGTCGATGTCAAGGTTGAGCGTCTTCGCGAACCAGCGACCCAGCTCGCCGAGCGTCAACCCGTGGCGCATCGTAAGCGGCCCGGCGCCGACGAAGCTCTCCTGGCCCGGGCGGAGCCTGAGGCCTTCGATCGGCCGCCCGACCGGGTTGGGCCGGTCGAGCACCCAGACGGACCTGCCGTGCCGGGCCGCCGCTTGGAGCACGTACTTGAGCGTGGTGACGAAGGTATAGATGCGGCAACCGATGTCCTGCAGGTCGACCAGGATCACGTCGAAGCTCTGCATCATCGCATCGGTGGGCGCGCGCACCTCGCCGTAGAGACTGAACACGGGAATGCCGTGCACGGCGTCGCGATCGTCCGCCGTCTCGACCATGTTGTCCTGCTTGTCGCCGCGCAGCCCATGCTGCGGCCCGAACGCCGCGGTCAGCTCGATCTGCGGGCAGGCGGCGAGCGCATCGAGCGTGTGGGTCAGGTCGGCGGTGAGGGAGGCGGGATGCGCCAGCAGCGCCACGCGCCGGCCCGCGAGCGGCGCCCGAAGCGCCGGATCTTCCACCAGCCGATCGATCCCGAACTTCATGGACCCGTTTGTACGCGGATTCGGCTGGCGGTCAGGCCGCAAGCTCAAGGACGAACCCTGCCGGATCGTGGAACTCCGGCTGCGGCCGGGGGTGGGCAAGCGCCCAGTAGGAGACGTGACCATCCGCCTCCTCGATGACCGCGGTCAGGCCAAGGCGCCAGACGGGAGCGGCGGCGAGATCGGGCAGGGCGGCGGAGACGGCGAGCTCGAGACGGGCGGCGTCCTTGGTCACCGCGATCGGTGCTGGAACGACGTCCACGGCATCGCGCATGCCTTCGCGGTAGCGGTCGAAGCGGTAGGTCGCCCAGCGTCCCGAGGACGCGAAGTTGAACTCGACGTAGGCGTCGCCAGGCCCAGGCAGGACAAAGGCCTCGAAGCAGGTGCGCTTCCACAGGTCGTCGGTGCGCAGCGGCTCGGACGCTGCCGGGACGTAGAGACGTCCGACGTCGCCGGCGACGGCGTAGGCGAGGCTGAGCACACCGGGCGCCGGACGCCGTGCATCGACAGAGACGGCGATTCCAGCGCCACAGCGGGACGTCGGATGGAGCTGCAGGGCCCGGGTCATGCCGGACCGATAGCACTAGAACGGCCAGATTGCGTGGAGCGGGGCGAGCGCCGTGACGACGCTGTGGATCCGGTCGAGCAGTCCGCCGGCGGCGACGAGCACGGCCGATGGCTCGCGCGCCATGATCTCGCGCACGGTCGTTGCGGCGCCGATCAGGCCGCCGGCGACGCCGATGACCGGGTAGAGGACGCCGGCCAGGAGCGCGTTCAAGCGGGATGCGAGATCGCTCATCTCAGCCTCTCAGGTCAGAACGGCGAACGGTAGCGGCGCTGCCAGACAACGGCGACGAACAGGCCGGCGGCGACGAGCAGGCCGATCCAGAGGCCGGGCGAGGCGAAGAACCGCGCGGGGTCGAGGTGGTCGGTGTCGATCGTCACGCTGCCGCGGGCGTCCAGCTTCGTGCCGAACAGCTGGGTGAGGCCGCCATTCAGGCGGTAGGCGATCAGCTCACCCACGTAGTGAGTGTGAAAGGCCAGCCGCTCGAAGATGTCGAGCGCAAGCGGCGGCCCGATCGCCCAGAGGATGGTGACTCGCCGCGCCCAGCCCGAAATGAGGAACAGCCAGCCCCAGACCGGAGCGTACCAGAGGGAGGCGCAGGCAAGCAGGAGCGCCAGGACCGACCAGGTCCTGAGCAAGGGGAACTGCCGCCAGAGCAGCGTCGCCGGCAATCCGGTCGATGGCAGGATCAGCGTGCTGGCCAGGAGCAGCACGAGGTGGGTCGCAAGGATCACGACGTAGGTGACCAGCGGCAGAACCACGAGCGGCACCGTCGCCTTGGCCAGCACCGTCGTCAGGTCCGACACCGGCAGCGACTTCCAGAACAGGATCGTGCGGTCGCGCCGCTCGCCGTAGAGGGCGCCGAGGCAATAGAAGAAGCCGACCACGAAGGAGGCGACCATGATGATGGCAGCCGCCCCGTCGAACGGGATCTGCGCCGCCATCGCCTGGTCTTTGGCGTCGAGCGACGTCACCACGATGACGCCAGGGTGCGGCACGTTCATCGCGCCAAGCAGCATGCCGAACAGGACGATGCCGGCGGTCACCGCGGGCGCGATGAAGATCGAGCGGTTCTCCCACAGCTCGCGTCGCACGGACCAGACGAAGGGCCGCGTCTTGCGGACTGCCGCGCTGGGCGCGGCGTCTGCGGCGAGGGCGGTGTCTTGGGCGACGGTGCTCATGCTGCGGCTCGTTGGGGCTCGGCGGCGGCCTGGTCGGCGCCGATGACGGCGACGAAGAGGTCGGCGATGCTGGGGGTTCTGACCTCGCCGAGCGCGGCGAGGCGGCCGCGGTCGACGGAGTCAAAGAGGAAGAGCGAACGGCCGAACACCTGCCGTTCGTAGATGGGGTTCAGCGCTCGCGCGGCGTCGGCTTGGTCAGGCATGACCATGACCTCGACGTAGCGGTCCTCGAACGCCTCCATGCTCGTGTTGAGCACGATCCGGCCACGGTCGATGAACATCAGGTCCGTAAGGATGTGCTGGACCTCTTCGACCTGGTGCGTGGTCACCACGATCGTGCGGGTGTGGTCGAAATAGTCGTTGAGCAGCGAGTCGTAGAACGACTTGCGAAAGAGGATGTCGAGACCGAGCGTCGGCTCGTTCAGGACCAGGAGCTTGGCGTCGATGGCCATGACCAGCGCCAGATGCAGCTGGGTGACCATGCCCTTGGAAAGCTCGGGCACGCGGCTGGTGCGCTTGATCTGCGTTTTGGCCAGAAAGGCTTCCGCCTTGGCGCGATCGAACCTGGGGTGCACGCCGGCGACATAGTCGACCGCCTGGCTCACCTTGATCCAGCGCGGCAGCACGGCGACATCGGCGTGAAGCAGACGTCGCGCATCAACGCGTCGCGCTCGCGCCACGGGTCGCGGCCAAGCACGGTAAGCTTGCCCTCGTAAGGGATCAGCCCAAGGATCGCGTTCAGCGCGGTGGTCTTGCCGGCGCCGTTGGGGCCGATGAGTCCAAGGATGCGGCCGGTCTCGACGGTGAGGTCGATCCCGGCGAGCGCGACGGTCGAGCCATACGCCTTGCGCAGGCCGTGGGCTTCGATGCAGGGCATGGGGTCAGCGCTCCTTGGGACGGTTGGCGGTCGGGCCGAGCAGCTCTTCCGGCTTCAGGCCGAGCCGCCGGATGCTGGCGAGAACCTGCGGCCACTGTTCCTCGAGGAACTTCTGCCGCTCGCCGGCGAGCAGGCGCTCGGCCGCGCCGGTGGTGGTGAACATGCCGAGTCCCCGCCGTTTCTCGACCAGGCCGTCGTCGACCAGCTGCTGGTAGGCCTTGAGCACCGTGAGCGGATTGACCCGGTATTCGGCGGCGACATTGCGCACCGACGGCAGCGGGTCGCCGTCCTTGAGCAGCCCATCCAGCATCATCGCCACGACCAGGTCGCGGAGCTGGCGGTAGATCGGCTGGGTATCGTTCCACTCTGAGTCCATCGGCCTCGCCCGAACCAGAGCTGGTGTTATACTTGACTATAACACTGTGTCAATAGGGCTGTTTGCAGACACCGCCCGCGGCCGCATCATGCAGCGCCGCAGGCCGGTGGAGAGGCTCGACGCATGGACGACGCGCGCATCGACTTTGAGCCTTTCGTCGACGAGCCCGTGCGACAGTTCATCGTCAACGGCGTCGACAACTTCAACATGGCCGCGTTCGGGCTGCCGATCTATTTCCCGGCCAACTTCGTGCTGCGCTCAGCCAGAGGTGAGATCCTCGGCGGCCTGCTCGGCTACATCTGGGCCGGCTGGCTGTGGGTCAACTATCTCTGGGTGACGGAGGGCGAGCGCGGCGGCGGCCACGGCGGACGGCTGCTCGACGCAGCGGAGGCCTACGCAAGAGAGAGGGCCTGCATCGGCGCGGCGCTGGACACGCATAATGCGGCCGCCCGCGCGTTCTACGAGAGGCGCGGCTTTCAGGTCGTGGGCGAGATCGCCGACTACCCGCCCGGCCACGCCCGGACGTTCCTGCAGAAACGATTCGGCTGAGAAGCGCTCAGAGCTCCAGGCCCGCCAGCCGCTCGCTGAAGCGCGCCGCGTCGGTGTGGTCGGGGCCTGCGCCGGAGGCCAGCGCCGCCGCCCAGAGCTCGCGCACTTGCGCCGCCAGCGGCGTGGCGACGCCGCCGTCGCGGGCGATGCCCAGCGCGATCGTGAGGTCCTTGACCATCAGGTCGAGGCCGAAGCCGGAGTCGAAGCTGCGCGACAGCACGAATGGCTTGAGCTTCTTCTGGGTGGAGTTGTTTGCGCCGGTCGAGACGTTGAGCACATCGACCATCACCGCCGGATCGAGCCCGAAGCGCTTGCCGATCAGGAGCGCCTCAACGCTGATCATGAACCCGGCGGCGGAGACGAGGTTGTTCAGCGCCTTCATGGCATGGGCGGAACCGACCGTGCCGGTCGGCAGGACGCTGGTCCCCATGGCGGCCAGGATCGGACGGGCGCAGGCGACCACAGCAGCGGCGCCGCCGACCATAATCGCGAGCTCGCCCGTCCGGGCGCGAGCCACGCCGCCGGAGACCGGCGCATCGATCAGGTCGGAGGAGACGCGGGCGACTTCGGCGGCGAAGGCCTGGGTCCGGGCGGGGACGCCCGAACTCATCTCGATCACGAGCGCCTCCGACCGGAGGCCGGCGAGGAGGCCGCTCGACTCGTAAAGGACATCAGCCACGTCCGCGCTGGTGGGCAGCATGGTGATGACGACCTCGCTCTCCTGAGCGAGAGCGCGCGGCCGGCTTGCCGGCTTGGCTCCGTGAGTTGCGACAAAGCGCGCCTGTGTCTCTTCGTTGGCGTCCAGAACGACGAGGGCGTGGCCGGCGGCGATCAGGCGCGCGGCCATCGGCGCCCCCATCCGGCCCAGCCCAACGAAGCCGATGGTGGTCATGACGGTATCGCGCCTGCCTCCTTCAGCGCATCGTTGGCGGCGCGGAAAGCCTCGAGCCCGGCGGGGATGCCGCAATAGACGGTGGCGTGCAGCAGCGCCTCCTGGATCTCCTCGACGCTGAGCCCGTTGGTCAGCGCGCCCTTCACGTGCAGCTTGAGCTCGGTCGGCTTGCCGAGCGCTGTCAGCATGGCGAGGTTCATCAAACTGCGCGCGCGGCGATCCAGCCCCGGCCGCGTCCAGGCCGCCCCCCAGCACCATTCGGTGGCCATGCGCTGGAATGGGGCCATGAACGCGCCCGCCTGCGCCAGCGAGCGGTCGACATAGTCGGCCCCCAGCACTTCCCGGCGGACCTTCAGGCCCGCTTCGAACAGCTCGTCATCGCCCATGGTCTTAAGTCCTTCCGCTCTCGCCCGCTCTTGAGCACCTTAGCCGGACAGCCGACAACGCCGCCATCGCCCGCGCGTGGAGATAATGAGCGATGCCCGCCCCCTACGAGGTCTACGCGATCCGCTACGCCCGCCATGCGGACCGCACCGCGCGGCAGAACTTCATCGGCGACGACGCGCACGACGGCCCCTCGCCGCTCGACTTCTTCGTCTGGCTCGCCCGCGGCGAGGCCGGGACATTCCTGGTCGACACCGGTTTCGACGACGCCATGGCCGCGCGGCGCGGACGCGACCTGCTGACGCCCGTAGCCGAGGGCCTGGCCGCGCTCGGCGTCGATGCCGGCGCGGTCAAGGACGTGATCATCACCCACATGCACTACGACCACGCCGGCAACCACGCCCTGTTCCCGGCCGCGCGCTACCACCTGCAGGACGACGAGATGGCGTATGCGACGGGCCGCTGGATGACGCATGCGGCGCTTCGCCAGGCTTACACCGCCGACGACGTGGCCGAGATGGTGCGCAAGGTGTTCGCCGACCGGGTCGTCTTCCACGCCGGTGACGCGGAGCTCGCGCCGGGGCTCAGTCTGCACCTGATCGGCGGGCACACGCAGGGGATGCAGGTCGTCCGCATCTGGACCCGTCGCGGCTGGCTCGTGCTCGCCTCGGACGCCGCCCACCTTTACGCCAACATGGACGAGGGTCGGCCCTTCCCGATCGTCCACGACGTGGCGGCGATGCTGGAGGGCCACCGTACGCTCA
>JGI12269J14319_10003255_pt1 | contig 15368 bp, 15 predicted proteins | sample PeaSoiSIISIP2007_FD_14319 | JGI IMG/M metagenome (IMG submission 14319) | reverse complement strand
CAACATTCGCTGGCGGACATTACGCAGGCGCAAAAGCATTTGGGATACAAGGTTCTGGTGAACTTTGCGGACGGCCTGCGCCCTACGGTGGAGTGGTACAAGAACCAGGCCCGGACGGTCGAAGCCTGAGCGCTGGCGCAACGGATCGGAAATCCGCCACCCTGCATGGGACGCCTCCGTACCGATCCGGCAACCCCTCACTCGGGCAGAATACCGACTGGCAGATTATATTTCTATAGTGCGTCGTCTCTACTTCAGCACTTCAGCCCTTCGACCACATAGAGGTAAGAGAGGGTACCGGCGACGGTGTACAGGTAAAATAGCTGGCGGATGACTCGCAACACCAGATAGGAAAGAGCCTCTCATGCCCCACATCGAAATGCTGCTTAGTGGTTTTCCCGGGAAAAGCAGCCGTGGCTTCCTTGGCTGGAGCGGTTGCTACCTTGTAACCACGGCAAGTGGGCGGCTGCTGCTTTTCGACACCGCCGGTTACAACGAGCGTGCTACCGTCATCAACTCGCTGGCCAAGCTCAGTGTCGCACCCGAAGATGTGGATTTCGTAGTGCTGAGTCATCTGCACTTCGATCACGCGGCCAACTGGGACCTCTTCCCCAATGCCGAAATCATCGTGCATGAGCGCGAGATTGCGTATGCGGACTCCCGCGGGGCCGACGGGGCCGTGCTCCGGTATCACACTCCGGTGTTGCGGGCGCATGGCCGCTTGCGCTTGATTTCTGCCGAGACTGCTCTAGAAGATGGCGTCCAGGTCATACATGTGCCCGGACATACACCCGGCTGCATTGCTCTGTCGATGGGTAAGGAAATCCTCTGCGGTGACGCCCTGAAGAGCCGCTGGGACCTGAATGGCCCCATGGCTCCGCCAGTCTGGGATGCCGACTTGGCGAGCCAATCCATTGCCAAACTGAAGCGACTCGCAACGCGTCTCTATCCCGGTCACGATATGCCGCTCGAACTGCTCGCGGGGAAGTGGTGCGCCTGTGGTCCACCTAGCGTGAAGATCTTGTTCCCGGATGGCAGCGAGCAGGTTATTTCGCCTCCCAACCTGTAGGCGGATGAGAAGATCCCAACGCGGCCCATCACGACAAGCCTTGCCACGACAAACAATGCACGCGCGCACCTGCTGCTTTGAGCCGCTGATTGACCTCGCGTGCAATGGCCACGCTGCCCGGCGTGTCGGAGTGAATGCAGATGGTGTTCGCTTCAACCGTTAGTTCGGAGCCGTCGCTGGCGATCACCCTGTGCCGAACCGCGATGTCAATGGCTTGCCGCGCGGCGCGCGCAGGATCGTCAAGTAGCGCCCCGGAAAGAGTACGTTTACGCAGAGCGCCGTCCGGCTCGTAAGCGCGGTCAGCGAAGGCTTCGGCAGCGAATCGCAATCCCATGGAATGCCAGACTTCCAGAACAGACGAGCCGGCCTGGCCGACCATGACGAGCTGGGGATTGATCGCTTTCACGGCGCGGCCTATTGCGAGCGCAACCTCGCGGTTCGTGTTGGCTGCGTGATATAACGCGCCGTGCGGCTTCACGTGCACTAGCCGCATGTCCAGGGACCCCGCAATCTTCGCCAGCGCCGCGAGCTGCTGGCCCACAAAACCCTCGATTTCCAACGGAGAATGTGGCGATTCGACGCGTCCAAAATTCGCCGGATCAGGATAGCCCGGGTGCGCCCCGACTGCGACCTTCAACTGGCGAGCGCCGGACAGCGTCTGCCGCATGGATTGTTCATTCCCGGCGTGTCCGCCACACGCGACGTTGGCGGAGGTAATGTAGCGCATCAGCTCGAAGTCAGTTCCATTGGCCAGCGACTCTTCGAACTCGCCCAAGTCGGCGTTGATATCGATAGAAATATCCGTCATCTTGAATTGCCTCTTTTTATGCCAGGGCACTCAACCTTAACAACCCTGATCGTCCGATCACGAAACCGATTACGAAATAAAGAATTCCCTCAGCCAGCGCTCCTGCTCGCCTATCGCTTGGACCGCTTCTGCAATGGAAACTTCGACAAGGCGCACCTCGTCGCGAGGCCGCAACTGGCCTACGCGATGGATATCAGCCGCGATCACATTCGCGATTTTGGGATATCCACCGGTGGTCTGCTGATCGACAAAGAGAATGATCGGCTGGCCATCCTGCGGCACCTGAATAGCCCCGAGCGGGATGCCGTCCGTAAGCAGTTCGGATTGTTCGCGCGGGCGCACGGCCTCTCCCTTCAGCCGCAGGCCCCTGCGGTCCGACTGCTCGCTGACGATGTACGCGCTGGAGAACAATTTCTCGAATGCCTCCGGCCCAAACCAGTCCTGCTGCGAGCCTTTGGTCACACGCAACGGTCGCGGAGCGCGCAATGAGTCAAGGGCACCCGGACGCAGCGAGCGGGCGCGGAACGAGCCGTGCTGCCGAACCTGCAACACGTCACCGCTCTGCAATCTGCGCCCCTTGAATCCTCCAAAGTGGGCAGCGACAAACGTTGACGCGCTGCCCATGACCAGCGGAGTGTCGAATCCACCTTGGACAGAGAGGTAGCATCGCGCGCCGGTCGTCATGCTCGCGCATTTCAGGGCTGTTCCCGCGGGGAGATCGAACGCTGTGTTGGCTGGCACTTGAGCGACACCGGCTTTGCATTCGCAACTGGAGCCCGTGAGCGCGACGATGGCGCTCTCCTCGAACTCCAGGGTGGCGCCGAGCAGCGTCATCTCCAGCGCGGGGACGTTCTCATCGTTGCCCACCAGAAGATTGGCAATGCGGAACGACAACGGATCGGCGGCCCCGGCGGGAGAGATGCCGAGGTGCGCATAGCCGTAACGTCCAAGGTCCTGGACGGTCGTGAAGAACCCCGGCTTTGCAACCCGAATCGTCATGTAAGCCGGGCCTCCGCACGTCGCGATATGTCTTCGAAGGTCGCGCGGTCAACCGGAGAGAATTTCATCCTGTCGCCCGGTTGCAGGCGAGTTGGCGATGCTGCTTCGGGATCGAACATACGCAAAGGCGTTCGTCCGATCAGCTTCCATCCTCCGGGAGAGTCAGCTGGATAGATTCCTGTCTGACTGCCGGCAATTCCGACACTTCCGCCGACAATGGATGGCCTAGGAGTCGCGAGCCTGGGCATGTGCAAAACCTCCGGCAACCCACCGAGGTAAACGAACCCCGGAGCGAATCCGAGGAAATATACGAGATACGTCGGGGAGGAATGTAGCCGGACAACCTCTTCCGGTGAAAGCCCAGCATGCTGCGCGACATCCAGTAGATCGGGACCGAACTCGATGTCGTAACAGACCGGAATGGTGACCATGTTAGCGCGCCTGTCGACCGCGGAGTCACTAGCAAGGGCGAGTTGTTGAACAACCGAGATCAGTTCGTCGTGCGTCAACAGCAGCGGATCGAAATCAATGAGCAGTGACGCGTATCCCGGGTGCAGGTTGCGAATTCGCGGATCATGCCAGGTCTGGAAGGAATGAAACAGCCCCATCACCCGCTCGTGGAGTGCGGGCGAGATCGCATTCCCGAAGACAACCAACAACGACGAGTCGCTCGCCGGAATGATCTTCATAGGTTCCTGCACGTTCCTCGCAAGAATAGACGATCTCCGCCGGCGTCACATCTGTTTTGGAGATGCGCCGCGCTATCGATTATGCGCTTATCATACGCGCGAAGACCTTCGCCTCAATTCTTTTAGCCATTATCACGGCCACAACCCACTCCCAACAGCCGGCCTTTGATTTGCGGATGTTCGATTGCGACGACCTCGCCGCTAATCGGCGCTCTCACCGGAACTTCAAAAGAAGGCGGAGCTTGCACGAGTGCGTCGGGATCCGTAATCCCCATCACCTTTAATGCAGCCTGCGTTGAAGGCAGGTCGCCGCCCGAACGCGGCTGGATATCCCACATAAGCTCACTCGCAAACTCAGTCTTGTTTTGCTTTCCTCTCTTGCGGAGGGTTCGCCGTCTCCGAGCATGGACCGCCGCCACGGGCCACGCACGAGCATCCGGAATCACTGTTATACCGGCACTGATCCCCTGGATGGTCAGGTTGGTCGCAAACTGGGTTGCCACATCCGGGGTACTTGGGGATCTTGCTGCATGCAGATGATTGGGAAAATTTGTGTGATTGTTCCCACAGACCGATTTCTGGAGCTTCGAATCGCAAGTCTTCATGACTCAGCACATGAAGCTCGACCCCCTGGGGGCCGTTCACCTCCTTCACGCCTCCGTTCACATCTAAGGAATACGGGCCTGAAATCGTAATTCGCGTGTTGCCCGATTTCGCTTTGCCTGAAACGAAGTTGATGGACACTGCGGTCTTGCCGGCCGCCGCTTTGATGACCGAGATATCGCCTGCGGTGACGATCGTCACAGTTGCGCTACTCTCCTGTTTCAATGTCTCCTGAGGCAGTGCGATGTTTACCATGAGCAGTGTGCATATAGTGATTGTGAAACTCCATCTCAGCCGTGTTTTCATTGGACCCCTTGGAAGTGTCCCAATTCGAAATCCTTGTGGATGTGCGAGTTTTCGCTCTTACTCGCCTACGCCGACGATCACCGGCGTTCCACGCGGAGACTCGTGTGAGCCGCTCTCGGGTTCTAGCGTAACGGCGAAGTTCTTGGCCTCGACATCCGCCGGCAGCGGAGGATTCACGACCGTCGCGCTGCCACGAGCATCGGGCTTGAACAGGCCCGCCGCGATGGGCGCTCGGCCGCTGGCGGGAAACAGCCATAGTTCGTAGATTTTCTGCGCGGGCAGAGGCGGCAAATTGCTGGCGAAGAAAATCAGGTTGCGATTGCGACGCTGGTAGATCGCCTTACCTCGCGGCTGCGGCTTGTTACCGACGGCGACCAGTTCGATCTTCATTGCCTCGGGGTCCAGCAGGGTCGCCACGGTCTGGTTGGCTTGTTCGAGCTTGCTCTCCTGATCGGCAAACTGCGCTCGCAACGAAGCTAGGTTCTGGTGCAGCGTCGAATTCTGCAGCAGCAAACCGATGCCGACGATAACGAGCCCAACCGCCGCCGCCCATCCAAGAGCAGGCCACGTAGAAACCATCCACCAGGACCGCTGCTGGCGTTCAGACGCGGGGGCGGCCGCCGGCAGGCGCGGCTCAGCGGCGATGGCCGAGATCAGCCGCTGCCGCGCACGCGCCGGCGGCCGGGGTCCGGCGGTGGTCAGCGCGAGCAGGCTGAGGTCGCCGCGCAGCAGTTCTAATTCGCGGCGGCAAGAGGCGCATTCCTCGAGATGTTTTTCGAGCTTCTGGCGTTCCGCGTCATCCAGCGCTCCGAGCGCGTAGAGCGCCAGGTCTTCGGCGAATTGTTCGTGCACGCTCATGCGGCCAACACTTTTCTCAACGAGAGTAATCCGGCGCGAATCCTGGTTTTAATTGTGCCCAGCGGTTCGCCGGTTTTCCCGGCGATCTCGGAGTGAGTCAATCCTTCGAAATACGCCATTTCGAGCGCAGACCGTTGCGGCGCGGGCATCGCTTGCAGCGCCCCGCGAACCTTATCCATGATGCGCGATCGGTCGGCTTTGCTGACGAGGTCGTGTTCGACAGAAACTGACACGTCTTCAATATCGTCTTCCGGACGACGGCGGCGCAAGGCGTCGATCGCCCGGTTGCGCGCTATCACTGCCAGCCATGCGGCCATATTGCCCCGGCTCGCGTCAAAAGCTCCGGGGTTGCGCCAAACCTGCATGAAGATATCCTGCAATACGTCCTCGGCCGCGCCGGTATCCTGCAGCACGCGCAGCGCCACCGAATACACGATGGAAGAATAGCGATCATAAAGCGCCTTCATGGCGCCCTGATCGCCAGATCGGATCGCCGTCACCAGCGCCATGTCGGACGTCATCGCGTTGGGGTCCGCGCTCGGCACGCCGATCTTCATCCTCCTGAAGTACGTCTCAAAAATGAGCTTTGGATTGTCTGTAAGCCCACGTCTGGTATAGCCCGCAGTTTGTGGTTCACTGAAAATAGCAGCCTGGGCCGGTAGCAAGCAAGGGCCGTCACTCGTTCAGCTATGGGGCAACGGATTCATGAAATGCATGCAAATTATTGCGGCCCTGCACAAAGGCAAAGATCAGGCAAGAAAGTCGGATGCCGGCAATCCGATTCGCGCTCTTGCCCGTATTCATAGTGTCGGCGGGTCGGAGGTAAGCGTTCCCGGAAAGTGCGGGGCAGTAGCGGCAATCTCGCGAAGCACGGCATTAACCAAGACCAATCCTCGATCTGCAACCCAGTGAGGCTGGAATGGCGAAGTGGCTACGACTTCTTCTGATCCTTTGTGCCGCATCAGCAAGGTCTCAGACCGCGCCTTTTGAATCCGTCGAGTTGAAACGCCTCGGTCCTACATCGGAGACGGACAAGCAGATTCAGACGCTGCAAGACCATGTCAAGGAAGCGCCGGGCGACTACGCAGGATATGACGGGTTGGGATCCGCCTTCTTTCAGAAGGCCAGAGAGACCGGCGACATTGCTTATTACGAACTGGCCGAGAAAACGCTCAATAAGGCGCTCGTTCTGGCGCCGCAAGACTTCCGAGCCGCGGATCCTCTAGTGCACATGGCGTTGGTGTATATGGGCGAACATCGCTTTTCGGACGCCCTCGCTTATGCACAAGAGGCGATCGGCACAGGCTCCGGAAATCTGGCGGCATTCGCCATCGAAGGGGACGCTTACACCGATATGGGCGATTACGACGAGGCAGCAACGGCCTATAAGACCGTGCAATCTCTTGGGCGGGTGATCTTATCACCCTTGGCGCTCGCATACATGAGCGACAGTCGCATGGCATATCTGGGCCACCTACGTGGAGACTCCGCGGAAGCTATCCGGCGGATGAAGAGTGCCATCGCGGCCGCGCTTCAAACCAATGTTCCCCGAGAAAATCTCGCATGGCTCTATTTCGAATTAGGCGAGCGCTATTTTCAAGTCGGCGATTTGGGGGATGCCGCTTTGTCGTATCAGTCAGGCATAACCGCCGATCCCAATCACTATCGCTCCTTGGCCGGTCTGGCGAAGGTTCGGGCCGCGCAAGGGAAACTTGAAGAATCCATTCAGCTTTATCAACGCTCGATTGCCATCATTCCGTTTCCCGTGTACGTCGCTGAGTTGGGCGACGTCTACAAGAAAGCGGGACGGGTGAACGAAGCTCAGCAGCAGTATGACCTGATCGAGTACATCGGACACCTCGGCAAATTAAATCAAGTGCTGGCCAATCGTGAACTGGCCCTGTTCTATGCGGATCAAGAGATCAAGTTGCCGGAGGCCCTGGAGCTTGCGCGAAGAGAACTTGAAGTCCGGCACGACATTTACACATGGGACACGCTGGCTTGGGTCCTCTACCGGAATAGCCGATTCCAGGAAGCGGCGGAAGCGATCAACAAAGCTCTTGCGTTGCACACCAATGACTCGCTGCTTCTGTTTCATGCCGGCATGATCTACCACAGCTTGGCCAAGGATTCTGCCGCAGAAGACTTTTTGAGTCGCGCGTTGAAAACAAATCCGTATTTCCACGTCTTTCACGCCGAAGTAGCGACTCGAACTTTAGAAGAGATCGCCCAATCGCATAACCGGGATTTGAGGTCAAGCAATGCGCAACGATAACGATAATCGCGATTGGCCGAGAATCGTGTTGTTTCTGTCTGTGCTGATTTTGAGCTCCGCGACCGCCGTTGCCCATCCCATGGGAAATTTCAGCGTCAATCATTACTCGAAGATCACCGTTAAGCGGGAGTCGATTGAGATCCGGTATCTGATCGATATTGCTGAAATTCCTACTTTTCAGGAGATTCGGCAGTTCGACATTACTCCCAAGGTTGATGACCCCAGCGCATCCCGCTATCTCGACAGGCAGGAGCAACTCTTGAAGGCAGGAATCTCTTTGGAGAGCGATGACCAATCTGTCCGGTTAGATACGATATCTCGCCATGTGGCATTTGCCGACGGCGCTGGCGGTCTGCCTACTATGAAAATCGGGTTTGTGTTCCGGGGCAAGCTTGATGTCACTGCGGGCGCTCACAAACTTTCCTACTTTGATAACAACTTTCCAGGGAGAGCAGGTTGGAAGGAGGTTGTGGTGCTCGGCGACGGAATTACTCTTCTGAGCAGTTCCGCTCCCGGCACCGATCGCAGCCAGGAACTGACTAACTACTCCAGCGATGTGTTGAACAGCCCGCCACAGCAGCTATCTGCTCTGGTCGTCCTCAGAACTTCGCTCTCTGAACCGGAGAGGACTGTTGCAGCGGCGGTAATTGCGACCTCTTCCAACCGCACGACCCCTCGCGGAACAAACGCGGCGCATCAGGCATCCGCACCTCCTCCGCCCCGTCAAAGACAGCGCCAGTCGTCGGGTGTAATTACCTCGGGTGCAATTACCAGAGGTGCAACTACTTCGCCCGACCTGAGCGACGCGCAGTCCTCCACCAGCGGCATCGCAGCATCTGTTGCTTTGCTGCCACTAGCGGCCCGCGCGCAGAATACGCCGCACAGTCGCTTTACCGAGTTGATCTCCCATGGTCTATGCCAAGAGCGTGATATCTTCCCGTGTTCGGCCTGGCAATACTGTCCTCCGCTATCTTCCATTTTTGTCATCTGCATTCATGGTGGTGCTGGGTGTGGGAATAACAGCATCGGCTGTCGCATCCGCTCAGATCTGGCAAGGTCTCCTCTCCCACGGTCTTCTCTCCCATGGTTTTCTCCCCAAAGACAAACTGGTTCCGTTCGCGACCGTAATTTTGCTGGGATTGTTTCTGGGAATGCGTCATTCCACAGATCCCGACCACGTCGTGGCTGTCTCCACCATTGTAAGCCGCCAAAAATCCATCAGAAGCTCGGCGGCTATTGGGTTGCTCTGGGGATTGGGACACACCCTGACCATTTTTCTGGTCGGATCCGCAATTATCATCTTCGGTGTCGTGATCCCGCCCCGCCTTGGACTGTCCATGGAGTTTTGCGTTGCCTTGATGCTTATTCTGCTGGGCATATTGAATCTAACCGGCGTTATAGGTTGGCTTACAGAGCGCCTTACTCCGATGAAAAGGGTCGTCGCAATGTCACAAACAGCCGTTTCCGCAGATCGTATCTCCGAGGACCCTGGTAACACAAACCAAAGGGTGTGGGGCCGCATTGAGTGCTTCCTTGAGAGAACCATCGGGAAACTCGGTCTCTATCAGGCCATCCGACCGTTAGTGGTCGGCTTGGTACATGGGCTTGCTGGTTCGGCTGCGGTCGCCCTATTAGTCCTCTCCACCATCAAGAGTCCTCTCTGGTCTACTGCGTACTTGCTGGTTTTTGGCTTCGGCACAATGGTGGGAATGATGCTCATGACCGCCGCAATCTCCATACCTTTGGTTTATACAGGGAAGAAATTCTTCAAGATCAACCGGCACTTGACCGCGATTTCCGGTTTTGCCAGCATGGCTTTCGGCATCTTTCTTGTTTACCACATCGGTTTTGTCGACGGGCTATTCACGTCACAGGTGCACTGGACCCCGCAATAAATTGGCATGAATGTAGGGATCGAAATGATGATCTCCAGTCATTCGCCATCGTTGCCCGATGCTGCGCATGTGATGAAACGTTTCCCATTTCTCCACAGAAACCAAGCAAGCGTTATATCCACGACAGCGGGTAAACATTTTTTCAATTCGCGAAATCCGTTTCCACCAGTACAACGTAATTTAAGTACGTGGGCGAGCCGGAGGAACTGCGACACACTTTACTCACGAGCAGGTAAATCCACGGCGATGTCGACGAATTCTGTAGAGAGGCATTTCCATGAAAAAGCTGAAATTAATCGCGGCCCTCGCCATGGCGCTGTTCATGCTGGCGCCTTCCAGCCTGTTCGCGTCGAGCCATCGCGAAGCGCCCATCACGGCATTGGACCGTTCCGCGGATGTCACCGACTGGTACGCTTTTGTCAGCTATGACAACCCCAACAACGTCACCATGATCTTGAACGTCGACCCGCTTCTGGAGCCGGCCAACGGGCCCAACTATTTTCCTTTCGATCCCAGCGTGCTCTACGAGATGCTCGTCGACAACGATCAGGACGGAATTCCAGACGTCGTCTTTCAATTCCGCTTCAATACCGAAATCCGCGATCCCAAGTTGTTCACCGGATTCGTTGGCGGCATCGCCGGGATCCCGCCAATCACTTCACTGAGCGGTGCCGGTTCCGAGGGCTTGAGCCTGATCCAGACCTACACCGTAACCATGGTCAAGAATGGCAAATCCACCGTCCTAAACGGCGGACAAACGCTTTACGCAGTTCCGTCGAACGTGGGTCCGCTGACCATGCCAAACTACCAAGCGCTGTTCAACCAGGGGATTAACAGCCTAGGCAATGGAATCACCGTGTGGGCGGGAACCGCGGATGACCCATTCTTTATCGATCTCGGAGCCTTCTTCGACTCGGTGAATTTCCGCAAGGGAACCGGTCCGATCCTGTCGCCGTCAATCGATGCCGACAATACCCACAATTACGCTCCCGACGCCGTGGGCGGGTACAACGTCAATTCCATTGTGCTGGAAGTCCCCATCGCGATGCTGACGGTGGACGGCAAAATCCATCCTGCCACCGACAAGCAAGCGGTCATTGGAACCTACGGCAGCACGTCGCGCCATCAAATGACGGTGCGGCGCTCCCCGGATCCGGACAAAAACTCAGGTCCGTTTCAACAGGTGAACCGTGAAGGCAATTCGCTGATTAACGAAGCGATCATCGGCACTGGCTTCAAGGACCGCTTCAGTATGGATTTCCCGATTCACGACTCGCAGTTCGCGAAGTTCGTTCTGGATCCGGTGGCGGCAGGCGTCCTCAGCTCCTTGGGTGTTCCGGTCCCACCCAATCCGCGCACGGACTTGCTGCTTCTGGTGCAGTACGAGCCGCCCATCTGTCCTGGGTGCGGGCCAAAAGATGCGGGACCGGTAGCCGATCTCCTGCGGCTCAACACGGGCATTCCCGCGACCCCGGTGGGCAGCCAACTGCGGCTCGGCTTCATCGCCGGCGACTCGGCTGGCTATCCCAACGGACGCAGGCCGGTGGACGATGTGTTTGACATCTCTCTCCGAGCCATCGAAGGCATCCTGGTGGATTCCACGAAGTACGGGTTGGCGCTCGGCGATGGCGTAAACACCAAAACCGAAGGCTTCAACAATTCGTTCCCCTACGTGATGCCCGCCAACAGTGGGCGCAACAGCGCGCACACTGGACCCGGACAGGCAGGCTGCACCGGACAACCCGGCGGTATCTGCCCTTTGAATTAGCCAACCCCTGTGGCCGTCGTGCTGAAAGCGGCGGCCACGATTGTTTCTTCGAATTCGGAAATGAGGCGTGCCATGAAAATAATTATTTCGGTGCTGGGCGTGATGATGATGGTCGCTAAGTTCGCTGCTCCTCAAAGCATTACCGATGCGGCAAGTACCAATCTTTCACCGGCGGAGCAAAGCATTGTTGGAGCTCGCAAAGCAATCAGTGACAAGCCGACGGAATATGCGGGGTACAACCTTCTCGCAATGGCGCTAGTTCGTCGCGCACAGGAGACTTCCGACGTTAGCTTCTATGCCCTAGCCGAGGACGCGGTAAAGAAATCATTGGCAATAGCTCCGAACAATTTCGAGACTGAGAAGATACAAGTTTCGATCCTTCTGGGCGAACATGAGTATCCCGCCGCGCTGGAGGCTGCCAAAACACTGAACAAGAGAGTTCCTGATGACGTCATGGTCTACGGCTTGTTGACCGACGCGAACGTCGAACTCGGCAACTACAAGGATGCGGAGGACTCGGCGCAGTGGATGCTCAATCTTCGTCCCGGCAATCGCCCGGCGCTGACTCGGGCAGCCCATCTACGCGAGCTATTCGGGGACACCGAGGGCGCCTATGAACTGATGGAGTTGGCTTATCAGTCGACACCCCCGACCGAAACCGGAGAACGTGCAGGGATCCTCACGCAGATGGGCCATCTCCGGTTGGCTTGCGGCAACACTGATGCGGCGGAAAAACTCTTTCTACAGGCATTGACATCTTTTCCACACTACCCCTCTGCCCTGGGAAATCTAGCCCAGGTTCGCATCAGGCAGAAGCGTTACGCGGAAGCGGTAGTCCTCTTGCAGCAACGCTATCAGGATGTACCGCACTCCGAGAATCTCTATGATCTGGCCGAGGCCCTGCAGTTAGCGGGCCGCGACACAGAAGCCAGGAAGGCATTTGCTGACTTCGAAAACAAATCACTGGCGGAGTCCGCTCGTAAGGATAATTCCGACCGCGAACTCGTCTTCTACTATGCCGATCACACGCACCAACCCGTCAAAGCTCTGCAAGTAGCGCAACAGGAGTACGCGTGGCGTCACGACGCGTACACGCTCGATGCCTACGCCTGGGCGCTGCACGTCAACGGTCAGGACGCGGAAGCCCGCAAGCAGATCGAGACCGCCTTGGCGGTAGGAATCCGCGATTCCAAAATCTTCGCGCATGCTGGCGAGATAGCGCTGAAGTTGGGCGACCGGGCCGCGGCACGGAATTACTTGCAGGAAGCGGCGTCGCTGCACGCGATCGGATCGGAACATGCGCAATTTGTCCTGGCTCAGGTCTCGGGCCCGAGTGAGCAACGTTAAACGCATACACCGCCTGCGGCTGGCCGGTGGGTCCCCCGTATACTGAGGGTATGGCACCGCGTGGCCGTATTCCATCTGAGGTGGACGTCGTCGTGATTGGCGCCGGCTTCGCCGGCGCCTCAGTTGCCGCAGCGCTGACGCGAGCCGGCGTGACGAGCGGCTTGGTTCTCGAACGGGAGCTGCTGCCCGGAAGCCACGCATCCGGCCGCAACGCCGCAATGGCGCGCCAACTGGAGACCAATCCCACGCTTCTCAGGCTCACCATTGCAGGCGTTCGTAAGCTCCGTGCGAAGGAGGTTGCTGGACGCCCAGTCCTCTGCCAGACCGGGGGTCTATACCTAATTCATGGTGCGCCAGACCGAGCCACCGAATTGCGTAAGCAACTGCACGAATGGTGCGTACCCTCCGAATTGTTGCCAGCTGTCCAAGCCCGGCAACGTTTCCCGTTTCTAAGCCGGTTTGAGTTTGACTACACGCTCTTCTGCCCCACCGATGGCGTCGTTGATATCCATGCGCTGCTGACCGATTTGCTGGAAGAGGCCAGAAGCGCCGGCTTTCAGGTCATCACTGACTGCGGCTGTGAATCCCTGATCCTTGACGGATCGGTCGTGCGTGGTGTCCGAACGCCGCATGGCGAAGTCGGTGCTCGCATCGTCGTCGATGCCGCAGGCGCTTGGGCCGGGTATCTTGGCCGCCTGTCCGCTCCACTCCCGCTGAAACGCCTTCGTCGACACCTGTTCGTCGGCGGCGACGACGCCGGAATCCTTCCCCGTGACGCTCCGCTGGTGTGGGATCTGGACGTCGGATATTACGTGAGGCCGGAAGGAGATGGCCTGCTTCTCTGTCCCTGCGATGAAACCGAGCATCCGCCCGGAATGCCTGCGCTTGATCCCGAGGCCGAGGATCTTCTCGTCGATAAGCTTTTGATGCATGCTCCCGGACTGGCCGACATCAGCTTGCGCCGTAGCTGGGCGTGCCTTCGGACCTTCGCCCCCGATCGGCTCCCGGTCATCGGATGGGATCCAGAAATCGACGGACTGTTCCACGTTTCGGGTCTCGGTGGTTTTGGAGTTACCACCAGTCTGGCGATCGGCGACGTCGCATCTACACTGATCTGTGGCGGCGTGGTGGACTGGATCGAAGTCGGTTCCTTCAGCCCCAGGCGAGCAGCCCTCAGGTCAATTCCGCAGTGCAACAATTGAAGGGTGAAGCCAGGCGGGAGAAAAGCCGGGCCGTCGGGTGTAACAAATGCCCTCTTGACGCAGCCGGGCAGTCGCACAGTGGCAGGTCGATTCTCGACTGTCTTCTTAGTCTAACAACGCGAAGGGTGGGTGCCGCCGGAGACGGCACCCACCGTGATGCAGCATTCCACGAACGGTTTGGTTACGCAACTGCTTCGTGCTGGGGTGCTGAGACTGATCGCTGGGCAGCACCTTTCCCGAGGAAGTTCACTAGTTCAGAGTTCACTTCCTCCGCGTGGGTCCAGGTTATACAGTGCGGTCCATCCTTTATCACCGTTAGGCGGGCTCCCTTGATCAGTTTGGCAGTCCGCAGTCCCGAGGCAGTGATGGGCAGAATCCGGTCCGCATCGCCGTGAATGACCAGCGTAGGCACGTCGATCCGGCCCAGGTCGTTGCGGAAGTCCTCATGCCACGTCGGCACGCAAGCGAGGCTGGCCGTGGCCGAGGCTCCGGCTGCGACATTCCAGCTGGCCTGCACCGCCTGTTCGCTGACCCGCTTGCCCAGCAGAAGATCCGTGTTGTAGAAATTCTTGAAAAACTCGGTGAAGAACGCGTAACGGTCTGCGACGACGGCTTTCTGGATGCCCTCGAAGACGCTCCCGTCCACGCCCTCCGGGTTGTCCGGTGTTTTCAGCAGGAACGGCGGAACCCCCGAGACGATTACCGCCTTGCTCACCGCCTTCGATCCGTATTTCCCCAGATAGCGTGCCACTTCGCCGCCACCCATCGAGAAACCCACCAGCGCGAAATCACGTAGTTTGAGGTGCGTCACGAGCTTGTGCAGATCCTCGGCGAAGGTGTCGTAGTTGTAGCCCGTCGTTGGCTGGCTCGACTTGCCGAACCCCCGGCGGTCATAAGTAATGACGCGATGGCCTGCGTCCAAAAGAACTGGCAGCTGCTTCTCCCAGGAAGCACCGCTCAGCGGATATCCGTGAATTAGGACGACGGGTTTACCAGAGCCGTGGTCCTCGTAATAGAGGTCGATGTCACTGGAGTTTTCTTTACCGACGTTCACGTATGGCATTGAGATTCTCCTTTTTGTCCTATTTCTCAGGTGCATGAGTTGAGGGTTGATGGTGGTCGCGGCGTCCTCTAATTCTAAACCCGCTGGCATCGGATGTGGCGATGCTCAACAGAATTTCCGGTAGTGACAAGGTTTGAGGTGGTACTCTATCCGCCACGCGAACGTAGTACGCTTCCTCAGGTTGATGCGGCCCTTTCGGTTTCTTGGCAGGTTGAAGGTTGAGATTTTACTCGAGCCGACATAGTGCGCTTGGGTCTCGCCGTCCCCACCTGGACATTCGGCGTCAGCCCGTAGGAAGATCGCGGCGGCACAACGGACTCGATGGGCAAAGGTCCGCGCGAAGAAAGCGCCCTAAGAAATTAGGACTCGGGTAGAAAAAATGATTCCTCCCACCTACAAACCGAAGAAAAAGTTTATGCAGCTTGCGATCGCGGAGGCAAAGCGCGCCCGCGACCGGGGCGACTATCCTATCGGTGCGGTCATCAC
>JGI12269J14319_10003254_pt1 | contig 15370 bp, 9 predicted proteins | sample PeaSoiSIISIP2007_FD_14319 | JGI IMG/M metagenome (IMG submission 14319) | reverse complement strand
TCAGCGCCCTGATCCGGTCCAGCGAGGGATCGATCGAGTGCTCGGGCCGCCGGGCGAGAATCTGCTGCTCGATCTCGCGAAACTCGGCGGCCTTGCCGGTCATGCCGGACCGGCCGGTCACGCGGATCGGCCAGTGACGCCGGATCGACCGGTCACGACAGCCCCGCCGGTCACCCCAGCTCCGCCGACCACGGCAGCTCGGCCGGGCACCCCGGATCGGCCGGTCATTCCAGGTCCGCCGGTCACGGCAGCTCAGCCAGGCGCTGCTGCAAGCGGATGATCTCGGCGCGGGCGGCAGCCAGCCGATCCCGGCTCTTGGCCACCACGTCGGCGGGCGCGCGGTCGATGAATGACTGGCTGGCGAGCTTTCGTTCAACAAACTCGGCATCGGCCGTGGCAGCAGCCAGATCCTTGTCCAGCCGCCGCCGCTCGGCGGCAATGTCGATCCCGGCGGACGTGTCCAGCTCGATCGTGACACCTTCCGCCTGAACTGAGGCGTTCGGGCTGAACCCGGCGGCCGGCTCGGTGAGCCTGAGCAGCGCGCGGATCGAGGGTTCATGCCGCGCCAGGGCGGTGGCACCGATTCCGCCGAGCGTCGCTGGCACCGGCTGCGACGGCCGCAGTCCCTGATCGGCCCGGAACCTGCGGACTTCGGTGACCAGGCGCATCAGCGCCTCGATCTCGGTTTCGGCGACCGGATCGACGAATGCCACCGGACCTTGTACCTCGACTTCCGCGCTGCCCGGGCGGGCGATCACATCGACGGCGGCGGCCGCCGGACCCTGGACCGAGATCTCGACCGTGCCTGGATGGGCGACCGCGTTCGTTGTCGGCGCGGGGGCGCCTGGCCAGCGGGCGGTCATCACCGACTCCCCGCCGGTCAGCACCGTCCATAGTTCGTCGGTGACGAACGGCATCACCGGGTGAATCAGCCGCAGCAGGTGGTCGAGCACGTGACCAAGCACGCCGCGGGTCCGGTCAGCGGCCGCCGCATCCTGGCCGTTCAGCGCCGCCTTGGCCAGCTCCAGATACCAGTCGCAGAACTCATCCCAGGCGAAGTGGTAGAGCGCGTCGCAGACCTTCGCGAACTCGAAGTCCTCGAAGAGCGCGTCCACCTCGGCGGTCACGGCAGCGAGCCGGGACAGGATCCACCGGTCAGGGACGCTGAGCTCGCCGCGGCCGGGCAGCTCGCGGCCGGCCACGGCGCCGTTGAGCAGCGCGAACCTGGTGGCATTCCACAGCTTGTTGCAGAAGTTGCGCGCCCCGGCAACCCAGTCCTCGCTGATCGCGACGTCGCTGCCCGGGCTGGCGCCCCTGGCCAGGGTGAATCGCGTCGCATCGGCACCGAACCGGTCGATCCAGTCCAGCGGATCGACCGTGTTGCCGCGGGACTTCGACATCTTCTTGCCGTGGCCGTCCCTGACCAGGCCATGCAGCGCCACCTGCCGGAACGGCACGGATCGCTCAGGACCGGCGTCGGCCATCGCGTACAGGCCGAACAGCATCATCCTGGCGACCCAGAAGAACAGGATGTCGTAGCCGGTGACCAGCACGGACGTCGGGTAGAACGCGCGGAGGTCCGGGGTGTCCTGCGGCCAGCCCAGGGTCGAGAACGGCCACAGCGCCGAGGAGAACCAGGTGTCGAGTACGTCAGGGTCCTGCACCCAGCCTGCTGCCGCCGGCGGCGGCTCGTCCGGGCCGACGCAGCGGACCGCGCCGTCGGGGCCGTACCAGACCGGGATCCGGTGCCCCCACCACAGCTGACGGCTGATGCACCAGTCGTGCATGTCATCGACCCAGTCGAAGTAGCGTGCCGCCAGCTGCGGCGGGGAGATCCGGACCCGGCCGTCCCTGACCGCGTCGCCGGCCGCCTTGGCCAGCGGGCCGACCTTGACGAACCACTGCAGCGACAGCCTCGGCTCGACCGTGGTGCCGCACCGGCCGCAGTGCCCGACCGCGTGCAGGTAGGGCCGCCGCTCGGCCACCACCCGGCCCTCCTGGCGGAGCGCGGCGAGCACCGCGGGCCTGGCCTCGAACCTGTCCAGGCCCTCGAACGGGCCACTCGCCGTGATCACGCCCCGTTCGTCCATGATGGTCAGGCTGGGCAGGTCGTGACGGCGTCCGATCTCGAAATCATCGGGATCGTGCGCCGGGGTGACCTTGACCGCGCCGGTGCCGAATTCGGGATCGACGTGCGGGTCAGCCACGATCGGGATCCGGCGGCCGGTCAGCGGCAGTTCGACCGTGGTGCCGACCAGCTGGCTGTACCGCTGATCGTCCGGGTGCACCGCCACCGCGGTGTCACCAAGCATCGTCTCGACCCGGGTGGTGGCCACCACCACCGAGCCTTCGCCGTCGCCGTATCTGATGCTGACCAGCTCGCCGTCATCCTCGGTGTGATCCACCTCGATGTCGGAGAGCGCGGTCATGCAGCGCGGGCACCAGTTGATGATCCGCTGTGCCCGGTAGATCAGGCCGTCGTCGAAGAGCCGCTTGAAGATCGTCTGCACCGCGCGGGACAGGCCTTCGTCCATCGTGAACCGCTCGCGGGTCCAGTCCACGCTGTCGCCAAGCCGGCGCATCTGGCCCAGGATCCGGCCGCCGTAGGCGGCCTTCCACTGCCAGACCCGCTCGACGAAAGCCTCCCGGCCGAGGTCGTGCCGGCTCAGCCCCTCCTTCGCCAGCTCGCGCTCGACCACGTTCTGGGTCGCGATGCCGGCGTGGTCCATGCCAGGCAGCCACAGCGTGTTGTAACCCTGCATCCGGCGGCGCCGGACCAGGGCATCGATCAGCGTGTGGTCGAGTGCGTGACCGATGTGCAGCGAGCCGGTAACGTTCGGCGGCGGGATCATGATCGTGAAGGAGGGCGCGGCGGACGTCGCGTCCGCCGTGAAATAGCCAGCCTGCACCCAGCCCTGGTAGCGGCGGCTCTCGACCTCGCCTGGCGCATACTGCGGCGGCAGGTCATTACGGTCTGCGTCGGTCACGTCAGCAGAGTCTACGAAAAGCGGCCCGACCAGGTGCGGCCCGTGCCGATGCCGCCTTGGTTCGTGACTCATTCGGTACGTCGGCAGGCCGGCCGCGAACTGAGGTCCGCAAATCCCAGCACGCCAGCGGCCGGCCAGAGATCGCCCTCGGCAGACGGCGAATCACTTTGGCATCACGATTGGATATCTTTCAAGTGATCCCTTTCGCAGCGTTACATTTTCGTCATCCGGACCTGCCGAGCATGGACCATGCACGTGCGGCACGCGGAGCGGCGGCCTCGGGCGGGTGGCAGCGGAGTGCGGCGGCCGCCGCCTGCGCTGAGGCACGTGGTCACGCATCGAGTCGCGTTCTCGGCGGTAGTCCTCACCGCGATGACCACAGCGGTGTTCACGGCCGCTGCGGTGTCCTTCCTCAGCGCGGTCATGGCCGTGGCCGCCCGCAGCGAGCTGACCGGCCGACCAGGATCGGCGATCGTGGTCACGGCCTCGGTCACCCGGAACAGCTTCCCGCAGGCGAACGTCCTGGTCGGGAGCCTCATCCACGGGCCGCGGCCAGGCCTGATGGCCAGCATCGACGTCAGCTTGCAGTCCAGCATCCTGGACCTGCCACGGCGCAAGGGCGCGGTTATCCGGCTGCAGACGCAGCTGATCTCGCTGCCAGCCGCGGCCCGGCAGATCGCCGTGCTCAGCGGGAACTGCAATGCCAGCGGCACCGATCCGATCCCCGCCTGCGTACCGCAGAGCGCGGTGCCCGTGCTCGGGCTGAAGCCAGGGGACCTGGTCACGTTCCGCGACACCGTGACCGGCGCGGTGACGCGAGTGCTGATCACCGGGATCTACCGTCCGATTCACCCGGACAGCCGGTACTGGCTGCTCAACCAGCTGGGCTCAGCGATCCAGCGCGGCAGCAGCTTCACCGAGGCCGGGCCGCTGATTACCGGCCCGCGGGCCGCGGCCGGCGGGCACTTCGCGTTCGGGTCAGCGGTCTGGCTCGGACTGCCGGACTTCAGCCGGCTCGGTGGTACCGGCCTGGCCACCGTCGGCAGCCAGCTAGCCACCAGGATCAACGCTCTGACGAACTCGGCCGCGCTGCCAGACGCCGTCGTGACCACGGACCTGCCTGCCCAGCTGACCGCCCTGGCAACGGCCCTGGTGGTAACTCGCACCGAGATTCTTTCGGCGATACTCACGCTGCTTGTCGTCGCCGGAGCGACACTCTCGCTCGCGGTCCGGCTGCTGGCTCAGCGGCGCGAGGCCGAAGCTGCGCTGCTCGCCGCCCGCGGCGCATCCAGGATTCAGCTGGCCAGGCGCGGCCTGATCGACGCCGCGCTGGTGGCCGGTCCGCCGGCCGTCGCCGGACCGCTGCTCGGCGCCGCACTGGCTGGGCTGCTGGTCCGCTCCAGTGCGGTGGCCGGCTCAGGGCCCGCACTGGCGCCGCGGGCGACCACGACGGTCTGGCTGGCCACGGTGGCGGTGGCGGCCGGCAGCGCCGCCATCGTCGCGATGCCCTGGCTGCGCCGCCCGCCCTCTCCGCTGCAGCAGCGAGCCAACCGCAGCCGTTCGCGCACGATCGCCGCCGCGGTCTACGCCAGGGCCGACCTCGCGGTTGTGGTCGTGGCGGCCGGCGCGGCCTGGCAGCTGATCCACTCGGCCGGCCCGGTCTCGACCGGCCTGGACGGCACCCTCAGCACCGACCCGATCCTGGTCCTGGCCCCGGTGCTCGCGCTGGTGGCAGGTGCGCTGCTGACGCTCCGCGCGCTGCCGATCGCCGCCAGGGTCGGCGATCGGGTCGCCTCCCGCGGTCGCGGCCTGATCGTGGCCGGCGCGGCCTGGCAGATCAGCCGCCGGACGCTGCGCCAGACCGGGCCAACCCTGGTCGCCGTGCTCGCCGTCGCCGCGGCCATGATGGCAGTCGCGCAACGGGACAGCTGGCAGCAGTCGGTGCAGGCCCAGGCGAGCTTCGACGTCGGCGCCGACCTGCGGATCACCATGCCGGCCGCCGCGCCACTGCCGTTGGACCTGGTCACCGAGGTCACCAGGGCACCGGGAGTGACCGCGAGCACGCCTGCGGTCCGCACCCCGTTCAGCCTGCCCGGCGGCAACCTCGGCACCCTGCTCGCGCTGGACACCCGGGCCGCGGCGGCAGTCATCCCGGCACAGGCCGCCGGACCGGCGCCTGCGGTGTTGCGTGCCCTGGCCGGGCCACCGATGGGCGTTCAGGTACCTGGCCGACCGGCCGCGCTGCGGCTGATCGCCAGGCTGAGTCGCACCGCCGTCGGGCAGCCCACCCTGTTCATCCAGGTCGAGGACGCGGCCGGAATCGGTTACCTGCTGCCGGCCGGCACCCTTCCCGCTGACGGCAGAAAGCACACGCTGACGGTCGCCATCGCGGCCGGCCAGCACACCGATTACCCGCTTCGGCTGACCGGATTCTCGCTGCAGTACGCCATGCCATTCCGGCGTTCGGCCGAGACGCTGACGATCTCGCCTGGCCTGGCGCTGGCAACCGCGCGGAGCACCAGCGGCCGGCCGTTCCCAGTCGCGGCAGCTGGCCGGCCGCTGCTCTTCAACGCCACCTCGAATCCAGGCAGCACTGCCCCGTCGCCGGCTGGCATGCACATTACCTCCGGCGGCGGCATTGTCGCGGTATTCAATCCTGGCTCGGCAGGCTCGCCCGGGGATTCGGCAGGCATCTCGCTGTCCGGATAGCTATCCCGGCGCAGGCCAGCCGGTCCCGGCAGTCGTCACGAGCAGTTTCCTGGCGGCGACCGGGCTGCGACTCGGCCAGCGCATGCAGGCAGGCATTGACGGCACCACCGTCTCGATCACCTTGCGGGCGGCGGTCAGCTACCTGCCGACCATCGGCGACGGCAGCCCGAGCGTGCTGGTCGATCAGCGCGCCCTCGCCAATGTCCTGGAGGCGGAAGGCGCGCCGCCGGAAAGCGTCTCGGAGTGGTGGCTGCGCACTACCGGCCACCCGGTGCTGACCGGCCTGCCGGTCGGCACCTCGATCGCCAGCCGGAACCCGCTTGCCCGGGTACTGCTCGCCGACCCGCTCTCCCTGGCCTCGCAGCAGGCCCTGCTTGCCATCGCGATCGCCGTCCTGCTGCTGGCCGTCATCGGCTTGCTGGTCAGCGTCGCCACGGCGGCCGAGCGGGCCCGCGACGTGGCGCTGCTCGACGCGCTCGGCATGCCGCCCGGCCAGGTGGCCCGGCTGCTCAGCCTCGAACAGGCCGTGACCGCTGGCTTCACCTGCGCCATCGGACTGCTGTTCGGCGCCGCGCTGAGCGAGCTCATCATTCCGGCGGTGGCCCTGACCTCGCAGGCGGTCCGGCCGATCCCGCAGCTGGTGGTGCAGGTGCCGTGGCTGCTTGTCGCCGTGGTCGCGGTGGCGATGGCGAGCGCACCCACGCTCGCGATCATGCTGGCCGTGCCGCGCCGGACCAGCGCAACTGCCAGGATCCGGCTGGAGGATGAGACATGAACGTCCAGCCCGCAGGCGCGCCGGACCGGACCGCCCGGACCGNCCGGACCGGCGGCCGCCGGGGCGCCGGTGCCGGTGCGCTGCGCAGGCTCATGTTCGGCGAGGCCGGACCCGCGCCGGCCCTGGTGCTCGCCGGGGTGGCCCTGGTGATTGCCTTCATCACGATCGCGGGCCCGCGGGCCCTGGTTTCTGCCGACAATCGCGCGGCCAGCCAGGCGGTCGCGCAGGCACCCGCGGTGGACCGGGGCGCGCTGATCAGCGCCGACTGGCAGGCCGGACCGGGAGCCGCCGTGCTCGGCGCCGGCACGATCCAGGCGCTCGGCAGCGCCTTCGCCGCGGATCTCCCTTCGCGGCGGCAATTCCCGGCGGCGCAGCGCTGGGCCGGATTCACCGTGCCAAGGCTGGTTGTGCAGAACGCGGCACCGTCCGCCGTCGACCAGGGCCCGCCGGTGGCCGAGGTCGGATACCGCACCGAGCTGGCCAGGTACTGCGTGGTCGTGGCCGGCTCGCTGCCGACCGGTCCGGCGGAGATCCGGCCCGCCGCCGGCCGGGCACCGGCCTCGGTCACCCTCGGCGTAGCGGCGACCACGGCCACCGCCGCGAGATTCAGCCTTCGGGTTGGCTCCGTGATGGAACTCGGCACGGCCCGGTCTGGCGACCCGCAGATCCGGCTGCTGGTGACCGGCATCGTGCGGCCGACCGCGGCAGCCTCCTCGTTCTGGCAGTTCGACCCCGTGTTCGGCACGCCTGAGCTCGACGGCGGACCGAGCGCGCCGTACTGGTATGGCGGCTTGCTGACCGGCTCAGCCGACCTGCCCGGCCTCGGCGTGGCGTACGCGCGCGACGCCGAGATCGCCGACTGGTTCTTCCCGCTGAGCCCGGCGCTGTCGGCCGCGGCGATTCCCCGGCTGGAATCCGAACTGGCCGCGCTGGCAGCCGCGCCAACGGCGCGCAACACCGAGGTCGGACTGAACGCGGCCGCCCTGCAATATACCGCGGTCACCTCCGGCCTGGCTGACGGCCTGGCCGCCTTCACCGCCCAGTGGCATGGCACCGAAGGAGCGGACTCGCTGCTCATAGTCGGCCTGACCGTGGCCGGCCTGATCCTGCTGCTGGTCTGCGCCGGCCTGGCTGCCGAGGCGTACCGGTCCGAACTGGTCCTGCTCCGGGTCCGGGGCGGCAGCCTGGCCCAGCTGACCCGCCGGACGCTCCTCCGCTCCTGCTCCGTCACGCTGCCTGGCCTGGCCATCGGAGCCGTCCTCGCGATCGTCGTGCTGCCCGGCGGCGGTAGCCCGGCCAGCTGGATCCTCGGCGGCGTCTCCGCCGTGACAGCGGTCGCCGGCGCGCCGGTGATCTGCGTGCTGGCGCACCGGCGGCTGCGATTCGCAGCCGCCGCCAGGCGCACCGACCTGATCATCGGCCGACCATCGGTGCGCCGGATGGTCGCCGAGCTGATCGTGCTCCTGGTGGCCGGCGCGGCGGTCGCCGATGTGCGGCTCCGCGGCGCCGGCTCGGGCACCACCGTTCCTTACCTCAGTGCCAGCGCTGTCCTGGTAGCCGCGGTGGTCGCCGTGGCGGTGAACCGGGCCTACCGCGGTCCGCTCCGGGCACTGGCCACCGTCGCCCTGACCCGGCGCGGACCGGTCAGCGCGGTCGGCATGGCCCGCGCGGCGACGGCACGGGCTGGCTCCCTGCTGCCGGCCCTGGCTCTGATCCTGACCTTGACGCTGGCCGCGTTCGGCACCATGGTGCTTGCCTCGATCTCGGCCGGCCAGGTAGCCGCGTCCTGGGCGCAGGTCGGTGCCGACGCGGTCATCTCGGTCAACGGCTCTGCCGGGGTCACCAGCGCCGAGCTGCACGTTATGGAGCGGGTGACCGGAGTCAGGCATGCGACCGCCGTCTACACCGCACCGAGCCAGGGAGTGCTGGCCGTCGTCCTGGCCAACGGCAACGCGGCTGGTCCGCCGATCGGGCTGGCCGTCGTCGACCCGATTCCTTATGCCGCCCTCTCCGCCGACACGCCCTGGTCCGGATTCCCGGCCGGTGCGCTGGCCCCGCCACGCTCAGGGTCGGCCGCGGTGGTTCCCATCCTCGCCACCCCAGGGGTCGCCGCCGGGACGGTCGCTGGTCAAACGCGACTTGAGTTCGGCGGCCTCGCCCTGCCGGTCAGGATCGTCGGCACGATCACCGACACCGCAGCGATGCCCGCCGGCGGCAGCTACGTGGTCCTGCCCAGCTGGGCAGCGGGCCGGCTGCCCTCGATTCCGCCGGCCACGACCGTGCTGCTGACCGGGTCAGCGATCAGCGCGCCTGAGCTGAGCGCCGCGGCCGCCCGGGTCTTGCCAGGCAGCCAGCTGACCTTCCGGCGCCAGGTGCTCAGCGCGCTAGCCTCCTCCCCCGCGCTGCACATGTCGGACGGGCTCTATCTCGTCGGGGCACTGGCCGCGGCCGCGCTCAGCGCGCTCGCCGCCGCGTTCGCCCTGGCCGCGTCCGCCCGCAGCCGGTCATTGATGATGACGCGGCTGGCCGCGCTCGGCATGGCCAGGCGTCAGGCGCTCGTCCTCGGCCTCACCGACGCGATCCCGCTGCTGTCGGTGGCTGCCATCGGCACCGCGGTCTCCAGCTGGCTGCTGGCCGAGGTGGTCGGGCCCGCTCTCGGCCTGGCCGTGTTCACCGGATCATCGGTGCCGGTGCCGCTCCGGCCGGCCTGGCTGGAATTGATCCTTCCGCTCGCCGGGATAGCGGTGCTCACGCTGTCCTTCCTCACCATCGACGGCATGCGGTCCGGACGGCGCGAGATCGGAACCGCCCTGCGTCAAGAGGAGACTGTCTGATATGTCCAGCATCGACGATCTCATCAGGGCGCAGCGACATGCGGCCGCGGCGGCGCGGGACCGGATGAGCGATCCGACCAGGACGGCCACCATCGTGTGCGACCGGCTGGTCCGGATCTTCTCGGTCGCCGGAGTGGAGACCCAGGCATTGCAGGGCCTTGATCTCGTGCTGCAGCGCGGTGAGCTGACCGCGCTGGTCGGTGCGTCCGGCAGCGGCAAGTCAACCCTGCTGAACATCCTGGCCGCACTCGACCTGCCGACCGGCGGCAAGGCCACGGTGGCCGGCCATGACCTGCTCACGATGGGGGCCAAGGAACGGCTTGCCTACCGGCGCTCGACCGTGGGGTTCCTGTGGCAGCAGACAAGCAGGAACCTGATGACCCAGCTCACCGCGGTGGAGAACGTCGAACTGCCGATGGAGCTGGCCCGGGTCAAGCGCAGCGAGCGCAGGCGCCACGCCGACGAGCTCCTTCGCCTGCTTGGCGTGGCCGAATGCCGGGACCGGCTGATCGGTCAGCTCTCCGGCGGGCAGCAGCAGCGGGTCGCGATCGGGGTAGCGCTCGCCAACTCCCCGAGCGTCCTGCTGGCCGATGAGCCCACTGGCGAGCTCGACACCGAGACCGCGGATGAGGTCTTCGCCGCGCTGCGCCGGGCCAACACCGAGACCGGCGTGACGGTCCTCGTCGTCACCCACGACGCGGCGGTATCGGAGCAGGTGAACCGGACCATCGCGATCAGGGACGGCCGGATCAGCACGGAGGTGCTGCGGATTCCGACCGGCGAGCGCGGCCGCCATGCCGTCCAGGCGCGGGAATACTCGGTGCTCGACCGGGCGGGTCGGCTGCAGCTGCCCACCGACTTCATCGAGGCGCTGGCGCTGAAAGACCGGGTTCGCCTGGCGCTCGAGCCCGACCACGTCGGCGTGTGGCCAGATCGCGACCGGTTCAGCCAGCAGGAGGAGTGGTGAGGAGGCGGCAGCAGCCGGCGCTGGTCCCAGCCGGAGCGGACGCGGCGGGACCCGCGGGATCGATAGACCCGGCGGTGGTAGTCAGGACCGAAGCGCTGACCCGCACCTTCGGCCGCGGGCCCGCCGCGGTGCAGGCATTGCGCGGGATCTCCTTCAGCGTGCGCCAGGGCGAGCTGGTGGCCGTCTGCGGCCGGTCAGGCTCGGGCAAGACCACCTTGCTCAACATTCTGGCCGGCTTGGAGCGGCCGACGTCGGGTCGAGCGTGGGTGGCTGGACTTGAGGTGACTGCGATGAGCCGGGACGAGCAGCTGCGGATGCGCCGCGAGCAGGTCGCCCTGGTATTCCAGTCCTTCGCCCTGCTGCCGATGCTGTCCGCCGCCGAGAACATCGGCGTCCCGATGCGGCTTTCCCGCCTCGACCCGGACGCCAGGGAGCGACGGGTCGGCGACCTGCTGGAACTGGTCGGCCTGGAGGGCCGCGGGCATCAGCGGCCGCACGAGCTGTCCGGCGGTGAGCAGCAGCGGGTTGGCATCGCCAGAGCGCTGGCTAACAATGCCGAGCTGCTACTCGCCGACGAGCCCACCGGCCAGCTGGACTCGCACACCGCGCGCCAGATCATGGGCCTGATCCGGAGCGTGGTGCACGCGGAAGGGATCACCGCGATCGCGGCGACTCACGACCGCGCGCTGATCGACATCGCCGACCGGGTACTCATCATCAGGAACGGGCAGCTCTCGCCTGACGAAGGCGCGAGCCCGCCTGATCAGACCGGGCCGCGGTAGGGCACCGCGCCAATGCTGCATAGTTGGCTCTCCGCCGCGGATCTGAGATTCGCTGCAGGGAGATGATGAAGTTCGGGGCTGACCTGAACCGGGTGCGGCGCAAGGCGCTGACATCCCGCGCCGCCGCCAGGCTGAGCCGGACGAAGGCCGTCCTCGCGCCGATCGGCATGGCGATCCTGGCGCTCGCGCTGGCCGGCACGACGGCCTTCCTGATCGTCAGCGGACTCGCGGCGGGATCTGCCGGGAACGCGGGTACCCAGGCTGGCCAGCTTCGCCAGCAGCCACCCGCTGTCGCTGGCAACCTGCCGCGGCAGGACAGCGCCGAGCTCCGGCCCGGTGTCCAGGCCGCGATGACGCAATTCCGGCAGCGCTTCGCCGCCGTGCTTGATGACTCAACCGCAAGTTATCCAGCCGGGGTCTATGCCGAGCCAGGTCGCGCTGACCCAACCACAGGAGGCTCTGCCTGGGTGCTGTACCTCGGCTTCAACAGCCCCTCGCGGCTGGGCAAGCTGTCCGCCACAGTCAACCGCCTGATGGCCAGCCTGTCCGGCTCCGGCTCCGGCACCGATGCCGGGCCCTGGCGGGTCGCTGCCGGTCCGGCCGGCGGCGTGGCGCAATGCGTCATCACGGTGATCGCCGGAAGCCAGATGTCGGTCTGCGGCTGGGCCACGCCCGGCGCGATCGGCGCGATCATGTCCCCGGCTCGCGATATCGCAGTCAGCGAGCTAGCGGCTCTGCTGAGCCTGATGCGGCCGAGTCTGCAGGCCAGCTGACGCGGACCAGATTCAGGCGGACTTCTCCCGCGGCGTCCGCCTGGCCACCTCGCGCGGCACGATGGTCGGATTGACGTTCTCAAGCACAGCGGCCGCGGTGATGACGACCCGCTCGACGTCCTTGCGGCTTGGCACTTCGTACATCACCGACAGCAGCACTTCCTCCAGGATGGCGCGCAGTCCGCGGGCTCCGGTACCGCGCAGGATCGCCTGGTCGGCGACGGCCTCCAGGGCGTCGTCGGTGAACTCCAGGTCCACGCCATCCAGCTCGAACAGCCGCCGGTACTGCCGCACCAGCGCGTTCCTTGGCTCGGTCAGGATCCGGATCAGCGCCTCGCGGTCCAGGTTGTGCACGCTGGTGATGACCGGAAGCCGGCCGACGAACTCCGGGATCATGCCGAATTTGAGCAGGTCCTCGGGCATGACCGCGGCGAACTGATCCGACTGCACCCGGTCGCTCTTCACCCGGAGTACCGCACCGAAGCCCATGCCGCTGCGGCCGACCCGCTGCTCGATGATCCGCTCGAGTCCGGCGAATGCCCCGCCGCAGATAAACAGCACGTTGGTCGTGTCGATCTGGATGAACTCCTGGTGCGGGTGCTTCCGGCCGCCCTGCGGGGGTACCGAGGCCGTGGTGCCTTCCAGGATCTTCAGCAGTGCCTGCTGGACGCCTTCACCGGAGACATCGCGGGTGATCGACGGGTTCTCGCTCTTGCGGGCGATCTTGTCGATCTCGTCGATGTAGATGATGCCGGTCTCGGCCTTCTTGACGTCATAGTCGGCCGCCTGGATCAGCTTGAGCAGGATGTTCTCGACATCCTCCCCCACGTAGCCCGCCTCGGTCAGGGCGGTGGCGTCGGCGATGGCGAACGGCACGTTCAGCAGCCGGGCCAGGGTCTGCGCCAGCAGCGTCTTGCCCGACCCGGTCGGCCCGAGCAGCAAGATATTGGATTTGGCGAGCTCGACGCCGTCCTCGGCGGTTCGCTCGCCGCCCGACTGGATCCGCTTGTAGTGGTTGTAGACGGCGACCGAAAGGCCTTTCTTGGCCTTCTCCTGTCCGATCACGTAGGAGTCGAGGAACTCGTAGATCTCGCGTGGCTTCGGCAGGCTGTCCCACTTGATCTCGGAAGGCTCGGCGAGCTCCTCCTCGATGATCTCGTTGCACAGGTCGATGCACTCGTCGCAGATGTATACCCCGGGGCCGGCGATCAGCTTTTTGACCTGCTTCTGGCTCTTACCGCAGAACGAGCACTTCAGCAGGTCACCGCCATCGCCGATGCGTGCCACCCAGTTACTCCTTATCCTGCGCCGCCCTTGCCGGGCGACTCGAACCACCTGCGGTCATCCCCGCGGCGCGGCTGCCGCCGCGGGGCCGGAATTAGACGGTACCGCGTCTTGCACCGTGGCCGCTGCCTAAGCTCCGGTCACCTTTGGCGCGTCGCGCCGACGGCAACCTGCGCCTAGGACGACACTACCTCCGGCTTGCGCTTAACCATCGTCAGAACATCATCCACCAGCCCGTATTCTTTCGCCTCATGGGCGGTGAGGAACTTGTCCCGCTCGATGTCGTGGCGGATGACCTCCTCATCCCGGCCGGTGTGCTTGGCCAGCACCTGCTCCATGGCCTGGCGCATCCGCTGGATCTCCTTCGCCTGGATCTCCAGGTCGCTGGACTGGCCGTAGCCGCTCTCGATGGCCGGCTGATGGATCAGGATCCGCGAGTTAGGCAGCGCCATCCGCTTGCCCTTGGTGCCGGCCGCCAGCAGCACCGCGGCCGCTGAGGCCGCCTGGCCAAGGCAGAACGTCTGAATCTCCGGCTGGACGTACTGCATGGTGTCGTAGATCGCCATCATGGACGTCATCGACCCGCCAGGGGAGTTGATGTAGATCAGGATGTCGCGGTCGGGATCCAGTGACTCGAGCGTGATCAGCTGAGCCATCACGTCGTTGGCCGACGCGTCATCGATCTGCACCCCGAGGAAGATGATCCGCTCCTCGAAGAGCTTGTTGTACGGGTTCATCTCCTTGATCCCGTACGGTGTCCGCTCCACGAAGGACGGCAGGACGTACCTGGCCTCGGCCAGTCCCGGCCGAGCGGATCCGGTCAAGCCTGTCGCCACGTTGGGCTCCTTCGATCTCGGCTCGATGCTCATGACACCGCGCCGTTGGTCTGGACCTCTACAGCATTGCGCACGACGTGGTCGACGAATCCGTAGTCCTTGGCCTGATCGGCCGTGAACCAGCGGTCCCGGTCAGAGTCGGCCTCTACCTGCTCCACGGTCTGACCGGTGTGCATCGCGGTGCGCTCGGCCAGGATCCGCTTCAGGTACAGGATCTGCTCCGCCTGAATCGTCTGACCGGTGTGCATCGCCGTGCGCTCGGCCAGGATCCGCTTCAGGTACAGAATCTGCTCGGCCTGAATCCTGATGTCCGATGCCGTGCCCCCGATCCCGCCGTGCGGCTGGTGCAGCATGATCTGCGCGTGCGGCATGGCGTAGCGCTTGCCTGTCGTACCCGCGCAGAGCAGGAACTGGCCCATCGACGCCGCCATCCCCATCGCGTAGGTGGCGATGTCGTTCGGCACGAACTGCATCACGTCATAGATGGCCAGGCCGGCGCTGACCGAGCCGCCCGGTGAGTTGATGTACAGGCTGATATCGCGCTTGGGATCCTCGGCGGCCAGCAGGATCAGCTCGGCGCAGATCCGGTTGGCCATATCGTCGTCGACCTGCTGGCCGAGGAAGATGATCCGGTGCCGCAGCAAGCGCTGGAAGAGCTGGTCGCTCATCGGCAGCATCGGAGCCTCCGTCGCCCGGGCGAGTATCCGGGCTGGCGGCTGAACTTCGGGCGACGTGGTCACGATGCCCTCCTGTATGTCTCGTCCGGCACCGCGCGCCTGCGCGCCGTGCCCTCCCGCACCGTTGAGTCTTATGACTGCGACCCTAACCCGGCGCCGGGGCGGCAACGTCCGCCGCTCCGGCCTGTTCGCTATGGGCGCAGGCAGCCCCCGGTCGACGGTCCACTGAGGCACCGCGGCTGCCGCACGATCGCGTGATCCGGCCCGGTCAGTGCCCGTCGGCCGGTTCAGGGACGGCTACCGGTCAGCCCCGCTGGCCGACCCAGGGACGGCTCCGCTCGGCCTGGCCGATCAGCGCGCCCGGTGCCAGCTCGGGGACGGCTCCGCTCAGTCCGCGTCCGCGGGGGGCTTCGCCTCCTTGGCGGCACCCCGGCGCCCCCTGCCCTTGGCAGCACCCTTCTCTTCGCCCTGGCCGGCCGCTGCCTTCGCAGCGCCGCGCCTGGCGGCGCGGCCTTTCGCCGGAGCGTCAGCGGAGGCGTCCGCGGCGGCCTCGGGTGCGTCGACGGATTCGGTGCTGTCGGCCACATCGAGGTCGGCTGACGGCGCGCCGGACTCGTCTTGCTCCTGAGCCCCGATGACGACCTTGCGGCCCGACTGATCTGTCACTTTCGCCCGTTCGGCGATCAGCGCGGCTGCCTTGGATCGCAGTACCTCACCGACGACCGCGCCGAGCTGGCCCTGGCTGG
>JGI12269J14319_10003253_pt1 | contig 15370 bp, 26 predicted proteins | sample PeaSoiSIISIP2007_FD_14319 | JGI IMG/M metagenome (IMG submission 14319) | reverse complement strand
GCCATATTCACCTCACATTCTATGCAAGAAATATATCGGATGGTCTAGTATCCATACTTCAATACTACTAGATGACAACCATTTCACATCATAATAATGTCTCTCCATATTTTTATTCTTCTTAAGAAAATAATCAATAATGTCACTTTTTAGCTTATCTATATTTTCAAATAAAGGAAATTCTACTATATCTATAAAGTATTTACCATCATACTTACTTAACATGAGAAATTTCTCCATATTCACTCCTCCTTTATCAACTCATTTATTCTCTCATTTATCTTCTCATTTATTTTATACATAACCCAATTATTTATTAATGTTAAAATTGAAGACATGAATACCCCAGCATATGAACTATTTGTCCATCTATAAAATGATATTGATGCTAAAATAATAAATATTATATTCATATTATCCTCATATGAAATTAGCATGTTCTGGCGGGTTTTTTATCCCGTTCAGAAACTCGTTGCACTTGTGCTGGAGACAGAGCGAGCCGCAGGCAGTCTTGGCATCAAACCTGTCCGACGCCAGCTCGTCCATGACCTCCTTGTACCGGCTTCCGTAGAACAGCTCCTTGAAGCTGGTGTTTGATATGTTGCCGATGTGATACTTGGAATACTTGTCGTTAAATAGCATGCCACAGGGCGCCACAAGCCCGGAACCGGACAACTGCATTATGAACTGGGCGCCATAGCACCGAGAATAAGAACGCTTACCGCATGACAACAACTTGGACCACTTCACCGCGACCTGATATTTGTCGGTCGACAGCAATTCAGCCTGCTTCAACGTCTCCCAAATAATGTCATGATACTTGGTGTAATCCACCCCCAGCGAATGGTTCTCGTCATCGCTGCAATGCTTGATGACCAGATAATCAACACCCATCAGCTTGCCGAGCCTGGCGAGCGGTATAACGTCATTTACCATCTCAGGAAGAAATACCATCTGCAGCCCGATCGTCACCGGCAGGTTATAATTACGTTTCAACCTGACCGCCGAGATGATGTTGTCGACCGCGCGCTCATAATTCTCTCGTGTGGCCCCGTGATACTTGATATAGTTGTCCCTACTGGCACTCGAGATATTGAACCTGATGTAAGAAAGGCACGGGAGTATCTTACCCAACGAATCCTCGTCAAGCAAGCTTCCGTTCGTTCCCAGAGCCATGTCAAGCCCGATGCCGTGACCGTATTGAATTGTCCTTACATAATCCTTATGGCACGTCGACTCGCCATCACTGACCAGAGATACGGCCTTCACTCCTATATCCTTCGCGTCATCAAGGAACCGCTTGATTACTTCCCAGGTCAGCGACTTGCCCTGATTCTCCTGTAACTGGCTGTAACAGTACACGCACTTGTAGTTGCAAGCCCGCGTCAGAGCGATATCCATCGTTATGGGTGGAATACGATTCCCTTGCTTCCATTCATTGAGCCTGTCAAGATGATGGATTAATTTGCAGCTATCGAAATTCATTACGACCTCCTAAGATTCTGAATAAAGATACGCTACAACATACTGCCCTTCTTTAAATCTAATAGAATGTGGCAACCTAAAACCTTTATCTGATATCATAAAACAAGGTACTTGCAAGATAGACATATCATTCATTTTCACTTCAATCCAGTGCTTAGCCTTTTCTTCATGTGACATTTTTGCTACCCGAGGAAATCTAAATGTCGCGCCATAGTCGTCTATTTCTAAGTCAATAACTTCCCGTATTGGACCCGGTTGGGTATGGACTTCCTCATGTGATTCCGGCAAAATATCTACATGCTTCTCCAATACAAATAACGCAGCCGCCATTGAAATAATTTTGAAAAATGTTCGCCGATTTATTTCCATAACATACTCTCCCTATTTCTATATGAAATTCACGTGCCTATTCGGATTCATCAACTCGAACAGATATTCATTGCATTTATTCATGCGGCAGTTCGTGCGACACTTCTTAACATCATAATCCAATAGCGGACGCACATTATTCTTGTCCCATACATCCTTCAAGTTATTCCTGTAGATATTTCCCATGACGAACTTTTGGTCCGGCATATGGGCACTGCAGGCCCACACGTCACCGTTACTCGCAATGTACGACCAAAACGGCAAGGCATAGCACTTATCATAACCGTGACCGTATACCGACCGGCGCACAATGACCTTGAAATTATCTGTTTCCATATGATGTTTTAACATAACCGATTCAGAATCAGAAATATGCGGCGACTTATGCTCATTCAAACTCGCCGGATGCTTAGAATATTGTTTGAGCACGATATAATCTACTCCAAGTTCTTTCGCCATCTTTACTGTAAATTCAATGTCATCTTCGTTTTCCTCAGTCACAATCATCTGAATGCCGATATCACACTTGTGCTTGAATGCTTTCCTAATCTCCACGGCCTCGTAAATATTGAGAATGGTCTGGCCCAGCATCTTTGCGCCGGACTTGCGATCAAGCCCGCTCATCCTCGCGAAAGTAGAAAGCACCGCACTACTCAATGACACCTTAATCCACGACATAATATTGAGCAGCTCGTATGATATTTTTTGCTCCATCAGCGAGCCGTTCGTCGTCAGGGCGATGTCGATATTATTCCGTTTCGCGTGATAGGCCAGGCTGACAAACTCCCGGTACATGAGCGGCTCGCCCTCGCCAGCGAACATGATGGACTTCACGCCGAGCTGGCTCATCTCCGAAATTGCCGCCTTCGCATCACCGATCAACAACTGAGAACCGCGATTGATGAAGTCAAGAGCACAAAAATTACAGTGATAATTGCACAATGAAGTCGGGCTCATTTCGACATATGTAACTACAGGATATTCACCTTTCATCCATCTGCAAACTAATTCTGGATGCAACATGAGCTTATGACCGTCTATTCTTCGATTCATCAAAAGCCTCCTTGTTCATCTTGGCTATATAGGAATTATACTCCTGCCTCAGCTTAATCAGCTCAGTGTGCATGGTTTGAATTATAGCCGTATCGGACTGCTGCTGCCGTCTATAGGCGTCTATTATCGCCTCATAATGCTTTTCATTTATTCATCCTTTATAGTAAATAATTTCAAATAATTATATTGTTCTGGGTGACAATACGGGCACCTGTCATGAATATGTTCATTGACTTCATTAATCCGTAATGTGGTTTCCCATCCGCACTTGAAAGTGTAATGAATATACTCTATTTCTTCCATCATGATGCCTTCAAGAAATACCGCATCTTGCAATTCGAACACCACTTGATACCAGCGCCTACCATGTCCATATCCCAATTCCTGCGCTCCTGAGTGCAGCCACAATACGGGCATTTGCTCTTGAACTGCAGTTTAGTCCTTCCGTAGAAATCAAGCTCCTGCTCATAACCTATATCAAAAATTGATGTAATCTCTTGCATGACATATTTCGGTATCAGCTCATTATATTCCGCCTGGCCAACCTTCGACAGATGAATAGCCGGACAACCGGCCTCGAGGAATTTCACCGGGTCTATCTTGCCGTCCGCCAGGGCTTTCTCATACATCTTCGTGCCAGGATATGGAATGACCGGGCCCACAGATAAATGCCATTCACGATGTTCTTTCCACCACTTGAGCGACTCGATGACGGTCTCCCTCGTCTCCTCTTCCGCGCCCAGGATAATGTTACCCTGGACCACGATATCACATCGCTTGGCCCAATCGAGCGCGTCGTTGATTTGTGATACGGTTATGTGCTTTTCATAATTCGCCAGAATCCTGTCAGACGCCGACTCAATACCAAACGATATTATGTAACAGCCGCTGTCACGCAGCATCTTCATCGTGTCGAGGTCCACAGAATCCACACGAAGCTGGCACGACCACTTCAGATTATACTTCTTTATTCGTTCACAGAACTGGGCAAGCCTTTCCTTGTTCGTGGCGAAGCACTCGTCATATATGGCGAGAATGTTGATGTTGTAATTCTCAACGAGCATCTCAATCTCGCCGAACACGGAATCAAGCGAGCGCTGACGGTATCTGTCCCCCGTCGGGTGGAAGCAGAATGTGCAGTTGTAAGGACAGCCACGGGAGGCTATGATGGGCAGCTCGCGCGGGTTATCAATTACCGCCCGGTAATGCGAGTCAGACGGCCGCTGCATGCCCAGATATAATTCCATGTTGAACAAGTCATATGCCGGCCTTGTTACATTAAGAATATCCACAGATACAGAATCCATCTTTATTATTTTCGAGTAATTATGATAAAATATATCAAATTTATCTGCCTCACCGTCCACGAATGTATCGGCATTGATAAGAGTAGATACTAAATCCGGCTGCGACGTGACAAGTCCACCGCCGACTATCACGTGAATATCGATATTTGTCATCTTTACTACATCAACAATATCCCTAATAATGTTATAATGAACGGACAGCCCGCCAGTTAGCACATAATCCGCGGCCTTCACGTGATACCTGATGATGCGCTTATAGTCTGCCTGCGGCACCTCATTCAGATTGAGAACTCTCACGTTAGCCTGACGGCGAACAGCACTAGCCACGTACAACAATCCCATGGGAAGATTGTAGTAAGAACATATTTTGTCCGTATAAGGAGGAATAATTATGAGAGCATTCATTTTCTACTCCTAATATTCCTAATCTCAAAAAATGATTGGATGATAATTACAACAAGGTAAATAGCAAGAACAGTAAGACAGGCATATATAAAATCAATTATCACCGGCTCCTATGCTGTATTTTAAACTCCCGAAAGCCCATCTGAGAAATCCTGTTAATCTCATTCTTGTTGAACACACGCCTCGAGTTGAAGTCGCGCACCTCTATCATCATCCGCTTCACGGCCTCGGCGTCCATGTCATCGCCGCGTCGGAAGGCGTTCTCACGATTCCACACCTCAAAGTTGTTATAGGCCACGCGAATGATAGCAGCTAACAGAGCACCAGACATCTTTACTCCCAGTTTGTCAATAGCCTGTATCAAATGCTCAAACTCTTTGTATGCCGCGTCCTCCCCGAACTGTATCTTGCGAATGAGGATGGTCACGCGGTCAATGGCATCACCCAGACTCATGTCAATCTTTGTCTTCTTTTTTATCATAATCCACCTACCCTCTTTCCCAAATGGGCCACGATCTTGGCCATGAAGTTGAGCGCGCCGCCCAGGTCATCATTGAGCTTGTACAGGTCCACTATCATGAAAAACATGGCCACGGATGCACAGACGTTGACCGCCACTACTATTCCCAACCACCTGATCTTGCGAATTGCCGTTTTAATAACATACATCCTTAGAGCAATCTTAAACCAATACCGCCTAAGAATATCTGTATTTTTTCCATGAAGCTGGCACCAGTCATTGTCACCCGCCGCAGCGCGGCATTTGCATATCCGAGAAATCATCACTTACCTCCCATTATTATGTCCACAGCACAATGGCCCATTTGCTGGAACCTGTCAAACTTAAATATGTTTCCATAATTTTCTATGGATAATATACGATATAGTTGTATGGGTCACTCCAAACATTTCTCCTAATTCAATTTGTGTATAGCCTTGTGAATACAATTTCCTTATTCTAATAACCTGTGCTTCTGTCAATTTAGCACAACCGTTATCCTCTCCTTTCAATTTTGGAACTACTAAATTATCCCGACCTCTATCATACATGCCTTGAATATTCTCACTCTGGGTCCCCTCAAATAAATGTTTTGGGTTCTCACACTCACTGATATCACACTTATGAAGTAATTGCAAACCAGACGTACGCCCACCCTTATAAATTTCCCAAGCTAGTTTCGTCCTCCCTCTTGTCGGATATTTAGTTTTCTTTGAATGTGGCCCTCTTTTAACGATATTAATAGAAAAATTTCCTAAATATATCCAACAACCACAAGACAATTTCACATGCCTCTGAGAAAATTTTCGCTTTCTATCAACTAAGTTCTTCCATCTGGAATATACACCACTTGGCATTATAGCTCATTTCCATTCATATCCGTTATATGAATTGAACAATGAATTTTTTCCTGAAATCGATTATACTTTGGACTTTTGTTGTCACAGGGATTGCAATACCCGTATATGTTGCATGGGCGATAGATATCCTTCACGAAGAAGTTTTCATCCATCATGTGACCAATGGGCGTATGATTGAGATACAAGTCTGCATGACACCGGTACACGTTCCCGTTCGGGCCGATTATCAGCTCGGTCGTCTTGCACATGACTTCACCAGCCTCATCACCGCGACAAGCACCAGGGTATCTATAGTTTCCGTACAGTTTTCCCTCATACATGCCGAGGAACTCCTTGAGCCGAAAGTCAATGCCCTCCTTGGAGCATCTGGTAGCAAACTCCTCAATCTTGCCCTTATACCTGGGATGGTCAACCGACCAGATGCCGACATGATAATCCCTGTCAAGCATCTTCTTCACGCGGTAGATAACCGACTCGGCGATCATGGTCTCCGGGTGATACGAGACACGAATGGAGGCATACGGCGCGTCGCGCTTGAATACCTCCGGTCCCACCTGGCGCATGAACACATCGACATGGAACATGCTGTTCGTTAATAAATCCATGTAATGACCTCGATCGTGAAGCTCGTTCACGATGAAGTAGAAGTCAGGATGAAGCGTCGGCTCACCACCGCCCAGAGTCAGAGGCAGGTCCGGCCGGCTGGTAATACAATCAAGAGCATTGGCCCATTCCTGACCACTAAGTAGCCGGCGCCTGCGGTCAATCGTATCGTAGGCGTTGATACAGTAAGAGCACTTGAGATTACACATGAACGTTAAGAACACCGCTATATAATTATATGACTTTGGAATTTTTATTTCTCGCATAGTCAACTCCCACTTTCTGGAACAAACAGAATACCAATAACCTTATTCAAGCCCTGAAACAAGGGTTGTCCTCAAACGGATTTTCAAATTCCACTCTAATTTTCCTAATCTCCGCGAGAACAAAATTCATAGTAATTGGAGCAATAGGAGATGTCATATCCAATCCTGCATCTTTAACTATCTCCTGCGCCGTAATCAAATCTTGCTTCAAGTTCCCGGCCTTCATTACTATCTGTGCTTCAATCTGTTCCTTCGTATATTTCATTATTGCTTCCTGCTCCAGCTCCTGCTCCCGCTCCCGCTCCCGCTCCAGCTCCTGCTCCAGCTCCTCCCACTCCAGCTCCAGCTCCCGCTCCCGCTCCCGCTCCAGCTCCTGCTCCCGCTCCAGCTCCAGCTCCTGCTCCCGCTCCTATATTTCTGTTTCAATGATCTTATCATTTCATTACTCCAAATGATTCAATAGCAGATGTCATCACATACCAATCATGCGGAAGCGGCTGAGCATCTTTCCATGATTTTGCAATCAATTCACCTGTTTCGTATACGATACTGGCATCTGTCAACAACACACAAGTATCATTTACGCCAATCAGTTTCCCCGTATAGATATAATTCATGCAAAATAATGTCACCCGTTCTCCAAGAAACTTGTCTAATCCTTCATCACTAACTTCCTCGACAATCTTTTTCATTTTATTCTCCTTTAAGTTAGATGAACAGTTCCGTTCCTTAACACAGCAACGCAACCGAAAAGCAAGCCCTTCACATGGAGACAACAGCACCTGCGCAATCAGCGAACGGTCATTCCCGTGACGCCCGCAACAGCGCTAAAGGCCGGATGCCGCGGCCCGCCCAAAATTTCTGCTTCCTTACTCGACGAAATTATAAAGTGGCACTATCTTCAGGTTAATGAAATGGCCTTCCTTCACGCTGTAGCTCCCATTCGCCTCGACATGAACCGGAGCCGTCTGCGTGGATACTGCCTGCTCGACAACGATGGCCACGGCATTCTTCACATTTGCTTCTTCGGCGCCCAGGTACGTAATCTTCGCAAAGTCGTCCTTCAGCTTGAGCAGCACCGGACCCGGCTTCCCGTTTGCCTGTACACTCCATGACATAATATCACCTCCCCTCCCAAGAGATCGTTTCCAGAACTTTCTGTTTTGCAATAAGCACTGGTATTTCATTTTTCCAGTGACATGTTGATTATAACATTTTTTACAGCGAACGGCTGATTGCTAATGTGAATTATCTGCCCGCCGTTCTTCCAATCCAATGACAAGCACGGCCAGTGATAGAAATAAACACCAATGCTATTATCCCTAATACCGCCCATCCAAAATATTTCATTTTTCACCTCCTTTCTTATGTGCCCAATGTCTTGTCCTGGTCGTGTTCGATGCAAATCTCGCCGGTGTGATAGCACGGATTGTCACAGCCGTTGTTTCGCTTATGCGGTTCCCGGTGACCGCACTTCTGCTGGCACTCATAGGCATACTTGCACTCACGCTGGCCGGAATCTTCACGCTCCGGCTCCTTGTGCCTCAATTTGTCCATCATCGATTTCAACATTCCCATCACCGTCGTCTCCTTTCCTGATTATTAATTCATGCTTATGCCTGGAACCTGTCCCGCTTGTGATGCCCGCCACTGGGAGGATTCGGCACGTCGCCCGGAGCCGCGATTCTCACGCCCGTCGTGACCTTCACGTACTCCCGGTACATCGGCGAATCATTCGCCAGCTCCGCGATAAGGGCGTCATCCGGTATGGATATAAGAGTCCCGACCTTGTACGAGCCGAACGTGCTCAACACGCCCAATGCGCCCGTCTTCTGGTCTGGCATGAGCGTCGTGATAGGCGAGAACTCGTAGACATTCTCCACCTCGACCAGAACTTCCGCATTCGGGTCTTGTGGATTTGTCGTTGAATTTTCATATTCCTCATACCTCGGATTGCCGACATACACCCTGCCCATGAACTGCACCATCACTGTTTTCTCATCGGTCATTTACTTTCCTCCTCAGGAATAGATTTTGCCTTCTTTTTCTGCTTCCTTAAATCGCCCAATTTCCTAGTCGTAATCATCCTCAGATAATCCGGGTCCTGGCTGAGACCCAGGGCATGTATGATGCCCCTGTTTATCTCTACCTGCTGGTGAACGGTGTCGGTAACTGTCGCCATCTGCTTTTCGAGCGTAGTTATTCGTTTTTCATCATGAATATTGAATGCAAATAACATACACGTGACAAAACCAAGAAATGCTATGGTAAATTCTTTCATATTCCTCCACAACTGTACTGTAACTGTAACTGTAATTGTAACTGTAACTGTAACTGTAACTGTAACTGTAACTGTAACTGTAACTGTAATTATCCTTAGACCATGATGAAATTCTTGTTCACGAAGTTTGATATCTGCTCGAGCATGTTCGTGCACTGCTCGATGGTCATGCAATTCTTGTCACCCAATTCAGAAGACACCTTAATCCAAATCTCCTTGTTCTCCTTGGTGTCCATGACATGCTGCTCGATGAAGATGACGACATCGTCCGCAGACACATTTCCCAGACTGGCAATTACCCGGTACGGCCTGTCCTCATATACGAAAGACAAGAGGACCTGCCGCTTCGACACCTCACAGTTATCCATATATCATCCCTCCATTTCCATGCGCCGGCCCTTGTACACCGGGAACCGCGGCTTCTCCTTCACGCCGTGCGCCTGGTACCGGTATGTGATGATGGCGTCAAGCAATGTCTTCTCGCTATTCCGCTGCCGCCATATCTGCCTGCGCTGCTTCAGAGTGAATCCCGACACCTCGAATTGAACGCCCGTCTTGACATCCTTCACGACAAGGGAACCCAACATGTTCATGGGAACCTTGCCCGCTTTCTTAGATGAACGCTTGCTCAATCCGGTGTACTGGTCCGTAATCTTCTCGTTCTTGTTGCTCAACAGTTGCGTAAATCCGACGACGCGAGCCTCACCGTCTTGGAACCGCTTGTATTTCACCATCCAGAACTGCTTCAGAGTAGAACGCCCGTATTTATATGGCGAATCACCCGTCCTTAAGATTATGCCCTCGAATCCCTTCTTCAAGCAGTCACGCTCGAACTGAAGAAGTTCCCGTATGTTATTAATACGGGCTAATCTCAAATATTCAATAAACTTATTTTCTGTTTGATATGTTTTTATCATTCGTTTAAGATAACCATCTAATTCTTCACGAGCATTAATCGGCATCCTGTCAAAAATGTAGAATTTGAAATCAGGCTTGCCGTCGCGGGACATTATGCCCGACTGCGTGTTGTTGAAGTAGTCCTGCACGGTATGAGTGACGATAAGCTCACCATCCATTCCCTCAATGTTCTTTGTACTTTCTAACAAACCTCGCACATGCCTGTTCGGTATCGGCTTCAGATTGTATGTCAATGCCTTCCCGTTCTGGATGCAGCACCGGATGCCGTCGAACTTGGGAGTGCCGTATACGGGAAACGGTATCACCGACTCATCCATTTCCTCCAAAGGCAGCTCGCTCAGCGTAGCCGGCTTCATGAGTCGTTTAATCATATTGGCACCCATTCTTCCTTTTCCATTTTCTGCTTCTCGTATAATATCAAACGAGACGAGTAGTTTTTATTACTTTTATTATACCTATCACAAATTGTCTTTAGCACATTCAATTCATCATCGGTCACGGACAAGTACATGTCGATATCTGCATCTTCATTATCATAAAATTTTATTTCTATTGTTCTCATAATCTCCTCCAGTCAGCCTAGACATAGGCCGCAGATACCACCAGCACCGTGATGTAGATGACGAGCATAATGTTGAATAACATCACAGACCCCATTGTGCGATAAAAAATACCGGTATCTGATTATTTCCATATTCAAAATGGCGATAAGCAGTATAATCTTTTGCCCCAATAATAATGGGGTCGATAGACCCTAATTCTGGGTAGGCTACCATAAATACACTCAATCCCAATGCTTTGGCCTCATTCACTTTTTCAAGACAATTATCAGGTATTTCCTGAATTGCATAATTGTCAATATTTTGAATAGTTACACTGCACCGCTTAAGACTTACTACTTCTATTAAAGATAACAGCTCACGAATAGCCGGACGCCCACAATAATTCCCCAAATACCATTTGAAAAATTTCCGGCCAATATTGTGTTCTTCAATTCTTTGCCGGGCGTCACTCATAATAGCATTGTCCGATAATTTCTCAATTTCTGCACAACCTAATCGTTCGTAAATTTCTTTATACCTTATTGGCGTAAATCCCGCTCTCATAATACTTTGTGAAAACGGAACATATGTTTCTTGTTTTACATTATTCATTGTCATGTCCTTTCTTCCTGATAGCGATAATACAATTATCAAGTACGATGTTGCTTTTACTGACCGAGCATTCGTCGAAGTGCTCGAACATGATGGAGCCGTGGTGCCGCATGGTGTGCGGCGAATAATACATGATCTCGTTTTTCGTCCTCAGCGTGACCTCGAACCCGCGATTGTTCACGCTGTCATGTACGGTATTTCCATTCTTCTTCACGAAGACGATGACGGTACCTGTAGGCAACGCCTCCTTGAAAATCCGTATAGATTTAGAAGTCAATCTCATCATGCTTCCTCCTTAGCTAACCTATCCATAAATTTATGATATTCATTGTTAGCATAATCAATATTTTCTTGCAATTCTTGAAGATGTTGTAGTGGATAACGAAGCCGCCAATTGACAATACCCCAAATGAACTCACCATTCTTATGTCGTTCTCTTAGCTCACGTAGCGAGAACCAGAGCGGACCGGTGCCCATGTTGTTTGTGAAAAACCAGAGACCTTTTTCTTCAGCCTCCTTAAACATGGGTTCGAGCGACTTGAGAATATAACTGTCTTTCATTTCTTCCTCCGCGATTTGGCGTATGCTTTAGCCAATATTCTTAGCCTATCAGCGATGACACGCAGATATTTTGAATGCTTCTTGTCATCGTTAATCATCATCTTCAAGTCATCCAAAATCTGCCGAGAACCCAAAGCATCAGGTTTCTTACTTCGACTACCTGTCGCCATTCCCGCGCAGTAAGCGTCGCTAATGCAGTTGAAGAAGACAGCGCGTAAATGGTCTTCCTGCTGGGCACTGAAATGAGGTTTCGGGCTGATGGCTTTGGCAGCCATAACACGCTCCTCGGCAAAGGCATTGAACGAATTGGATTCTGATTTGGTGAGCTTGTACCTGACCGGCTTCATAAGTCACCGCCTGATTTGGACGGCGTCCTTAGACTGATGAGAATGGGAGGATTATATAGAGACTGTGAACCTACATGCAGGATTTTTTTCCAATATCTGTATATATCGTGCTTTGCGCCTTTGATTCGTCGATCTTGAGTTTCAAATATGACATTACCCGACATACCAATAATTTGATATGTCCACAGACGTTTTCCCAAGCCCTGATTCTTGATACGGAACGTGTTCTTAAATTTCTTTTTCCACGAATATTTTGTACTCATCGTAGCCTCCATGTGAATGCGGTGTCCCGCTATTGATATAAGAATACCTGTACGATGCCGTCAATATGCAAGCATATAACATCACCTCCGCTTCCTTAAAGTATGCCCTATTATACGGCAAAAATTCTGCCCTCGTAAATCAAATAATGCTCAAAAAATATCCAATAAATTACGGTCTCCGGCGCGCGTTTCGGCCAATGTTTACAGCTGTTTCGTCATCCACGCCTGGAAGACTGCTTGCGTCGCTGTAGTGATTCGTAAAGCTGCTCCTTGATGACCGACTGCAGTGCCCGCGACAAGTACGCGGACTTGCATACTCCCGGCGTGTGCCCTATCTCCGCAGCCGTGGCGTCCACCGCCAGCTTGACGGCCTGGTTGATGTCCTTCTTCTGCTCCCACCGCTTTTTCATGATGCCGGACCTCTCAACCTTCCGCAGGAAGAGCAGATTCACCGCCGCCGTCCGGATGTCTTTGGGCTTGAACTTTTTGCCGATGGATTTCTTGATGAACTTGTATATGTCGCTGTAGTCAATACCAAGCCATGTTGAATATCCCAGGCTGCGTGACTGGGAAGATATGGCACCGTAATATTTGACCAATACGGTATTGGAAGTACGCAAATGCTGGTGAACTGCCTTCTTCCCTAGGAACTGCAGGATGAGCGAGCCGCCGACGCTGACGATGGTGTGCTCCTTCTTCAGGGTGGTCAAGCCGAAGGTCTGGACTTTTTTCCCGTAATCTGCATGGTACTTCTGGTCGCATATGTACCCCTCCGCCGAAGTCTCATTACCAATGCGTATGCCAGTTTCCATCATTAATAATACTCCATACGCTGTACGAGCACGAAGCGTAACTCCATGACCTGCTATTACATATCTTTCCATCATGCTCTTGACCGTGTCCCAATAACTGAGCAACTTCGCCGTACGATTGTCCTTATTCCGGAAACTCCCCTTCGTTTTCCCTACATGGCTCTGTAACTGCATTTTATACCTCCAAGAATAACTGCGTTAAGGGCGTTGTTTTGATTTATTTAGCTTCGTCTGGGTCCATAGTTTTTTTCGGGTCGACTGTAGCTGCGTCTCGTACTATTAAATTGTCCTTTATTTTTAATTTCTCCTTTCGCGACGGCTTTTGTTTCTTCTGGTGGCTCTGCTTCCTTAGCCTGGCTTCGTCATGTTTTTTCCGTTTTACTGATTCCTTCATAGCTTCTTCGAGCGTTCTGGTTTCACTGTTTACGGCTGTCCATAAATCGACATGATGCTGCTGCAGCCATAACATTGTTTTCTCATCATTCGAAGATGCTGAAACCGAATCCGGCACCTGTATTATATCTGTAGAAGACGGTACTTCATAATCAGTCCGCTTACCTAACATTGTCCTTAGATTAATCCATACAGTTTGCGGTATTCGCCAATAAGTATAATACTTTATCAGAATACCCTTTTTTACAGCTGTTTTGATGAAATCGCCGGCGTCTTGTTTTGTCGTCTTAAGAATATCGGCTATATTTGCCCGCGAAACGCTCCGCATATTTGCATTTATCAAATGCTTAAACACGTTACGGTGCTTCATCACAAATGCCGGCATGTTCGCTTCTGCTGCGGACGATTCCCGCTGCAGTTCCGTTGAAGGCTTGTAAATAAGTGAGAATTTCTTATTGAACATTATCTCGCCTATTTTAAGCATTTCTTCCTTAGATGAAGATTCTGACGATATATACTGATGGATACCCGTTTTCTGATGCACATAATATCCATCATCAAATACATATATTATGTCATCATCCCTTATTTTTTTCACTTCGTTTTTGATAACTGCCCGATGTATGTCGTCAGTTACATTCTTAAACTTTCCTCTGATAAAATACATTTTTGACCTCCAAAATATCTATGTCGATTTAGCTTCTTAATAGCACATTATATAATAAAATAATAATTGTTTTTTGTAAATCAAATAATATCCAAAAAATAATAATAATAAAATAACAACCTGTCTTTCGTCTATCAGGCTAGAAATTTCTTGGATTGGAGTACTTTCTTCCAATATTGAAGTCTAGATTTGTTAGTAGCTTTTTTTGAATATGGAAATATATATATATATATATATATTAATATGGATATAATATAATAATATCCAATCCAATAATAATAATATCCATACAATAATTCAATATATTTTATAGCTATAAGGCAGATAGCAGTTGTTATTTTATTGTTATTTTCTTTTAAATAAAAATAACAATATAATAATAATATTATTGGCTATAAGACGATACTCTCAGGATACAGATATTCGGATACTACAGCGGATACTACAGCGGATACTACAGCCAGATATCTGGCATAAGTGCGTATCGTGCATGCCGGCATGGCCGAAATGGCAGCCGGCATTGAAATACATTGATAAAAATAGTGTTGTACTTGACATGTCCTTCCGTATATAATTCGTACAGTAAGGAAGCAGAGCATTTTACAGGCATCCTTAGGCAAACAAACCGTCTCCTGCCGGCAAACCGGAAATCACCAGTCAAACGAAATTCCAATCATACAGATAACCAAAGAAAGCAGTTACAGCTAATCATAGCTTAACTGACTATTCAACGACAGGAATGACTACAGTCATCCTTACAGGAGGAATGTTATGGTCATGAAAACCAGGAAAAAGAAGCCCTCGATACTTGACGAGGTAAGGAAAGAGCTGAAAGAAGAGGAAGACGGCGAACTGGATGAGGAGTACAATCCCGACGAGGACCGGAACAATCTTGGCAGCCTGCTGTCATTAGGCGAAGGCCGCAAACCCAGAGGTCCTGATGAAATAGCGATCGATGAAATGCTCATCGGCGTCGAAGGCTCCGACTGGTACCTGAAGCTGTCCAAGGAGACATCGCCGAATGTGTGGCAGTTCAAGCGGCGCATCGACCAGTTCCGGCACTGGGCGGACATGGAACTGCAGATAAACCTGCTCGTGCAGAAGGAGACGGCAAACGAGGTGAGGCG
>JGI12269J14319_10003250_pt1 | contig 15378 bp, 16 predicted proteins | sample PeaSoiSIISIP2007_FD_14319 | JGI IMG/M metagenome (IMG submission 14319) | reverse complement strand
GAGCCGCTCCAGATGCGTCAGCGCAAGTCGGGTCGGCGTGGCGGGCTTCGGCTCGGCGGCGGTCATGCGTTCAGGGTGCCTAGCATAGGATCGGCGGGGCCTCAGGAGCCCCGGTTCGTTGACTCATTATTAATATAGAGTCATGAATAGCCCCCGCGGTCTGACAATGTCAAATCGCCAGCCGCCGAGTGTTTGGCGGCAAACTTTCCAGGTACGTCGTTTTCACGGATCACATGGGGCGCTCCCGCGCCGACGCGCGGCGCGGAGATTGTGCCGGTGGGTACGATCAATGACGTCGCCGTCTGAAGCGACGGCGCCCACCGGCTCTACCTGTCAATGCCGGCCGACCGTGCGCGTGGCCACCGGCCGCACTAATCCAAGCAATTGCCTGATGCAGTTTTGTGACTAACGGGCCGCCGTGACTCCGGCCGCCAAGATGCGCTGCATATGACGTTATAACGATACGCATCGGCAAGCGACCGGCGATTCATCCCCGCCCCGACCGCGCGTGGGTACACTGTCCGGACCATGGCCGACCCCCTTCTCTACGTCGTTGCAGGCCTCGTCGTCGGAGTGCTGATCGGGTTCACCGGTGTCAGCAGCGGCTCGTTGATGACGCCGATTCTGGTCATGGGATTTGGCCAGTCGCCGCTGATCGCGGTGGGAACCGACCTCGTGTTCGCGGCGACGACCAAGCTCGTTGCCACGACATCGTTCGGCTATCAGCGGCGGGTCGACTGGCCGATCGTCGGACGGCTGGCGGTCGGGAGCCTGCCGAGCGCTGCGGCCGTCATCGTGTGGTTCTGGCTGACACCACCCGCCGGGCCCGTCGTCGACCACGTGATCCTGCGCGCCCTGGCCGCGATGCTCGTGGTGACGGCGTTCGGGCTGCTGCTGCAAAACCGGCTGCTGCGACTCGGCTGGCAGCTCAGCCCAGCCGCGCTCAAACGCGCCGAGCGATACAAACCCGCGCTGACGATCGCGACCGGCGTGCTGGTGGGGGCGGCCGTGGCACTGACCTCGGTCGGTGCCGGGGCGCTCGGAGTGGTCGCGCTCGTTTACCTCTACCCCCTGCGCCTGACACCCGATCGACTGGTCGCAACCGATATCGCGCACGCACTGCCGGTCGCGATCATCGCCGGACTCGGGCATGCGGCGCTGGGCCATATCAATCTGGTGGCGCTCGGTTTCCTGTTGCTCGGATCGATTCCTGGCGTCCTGTTCGCCGCTCGCACCGCGATTCGCCTTCCCCAGGTGGTGACCCGCACGCTGATCGCCGCGATGCTGATCGCCGTCGCGACGCGGATTGTTCTGTCGTAGTGAGGCGCAAGGCCCCTCGTGGCCGACGCGCAGGCGATCGCTCCCGGCCAGGGCCGCGAGCTCGCACTGGCTGAACCGGAGCTTGATCGCGTCGGCCTCACAGCCAGCGGCGCACGCGGCGCCGGTAGCGCACATAAGCCTCGCCGAAAATCTCCTCGAGGAAGCGCTCTTCGCCGTGGATGAACCGCGTCGTGAGGATCCAGACGAACGCCGGAATTGGCAGCCACGCGCCCAGCGTCCCGGAAAGGACGGCCGCACCAACCAGCGCCGCCACCAGCCCGAGATACATCGGATTGCGCGTGAACCGATAAAGCCCCGTCGTGACGAGCGCTGTCGACCGTTGGAACGGAATGACCGGCGTGCCCAGACGCTTGAAGGCGGCGACGGCGCTCGCCGACATCGCAATTCCGAGCACGAGCAGCACAATACCCGCATAGGCCGCCGGCGGCCCGAGCACGCGCCTGAGCGGGCACCAGCGATGGAATGCCGCCATCGCGGCCAGGGATGCGAGGAAATAGACAGGCGGGACGATGCGGCGCTGCTGTTCCATCGATCCCCTGAAAGCCAACCTGTTCGGTCGACGCCCCACCCTGGTCCCAGGACCGACCGTCCCACTGCATTTTGTCGCACGATGAGTCGCGCGGGCGAACGGTTGATTGCCGAGGGTTGCCACGAGACGCCAGATTTGCGACGGAGTTGGCGAAACGACCGCGTCCGTGGGATCAACGCGTCGGGATGGCTAGGTATACTTTTCGCCAATGACAGAGGCCGCGGACCGTACGCAAGCCATTGGTCAATAAGACATAACGGGATGCGGCTGCGCGCGCAGGGCGGCATTCGAAGACACTGCCAACAGGGGATGGAGGAGAGGTCGATGGAGTTACTCAGGCGATTCGGCGCCAAGCCCGAGCAGCGAANACCCAAGGTCCCCGCCGGCACGCGCCGCGAGCACGTGCGCATCACGAACCCGTGGCACGCAGTCTCGATCGTGCCGCCCCCCGAGGGCTGCGCGAGCGCCGAGACCATTGCCGGCAAGCGCTTTCTGTCGAAAGAATCGCCTCCGCGAGTGCCGCTCGCTGGCTGCACGGCCGCCGTCTGCACCTGCCGCTACGACCATCACGAGGATCGCAGGAGCCGGCGCCAGGCGAACGTGCCAAGCGCTGACAGGCCCCCGGGGTCGCGGGGCGCCGTCCCGCAGCGCCGCGTCGACGACGGCGACACGGACTAAGATCCGCCGCCTGTCGATTCTGTCAGTCGAGCCGGAAGCGCCGGTTCAGCACCGCTACCCACGCCGCCATCAAGGCGGCGAAGACCGCGAGCAGCGCGATCATCGCGTCGGTGTCGAGGCGCGGCGGATTCAGCCGATTGGCTCGGATCACCAGCAGATGAACCACCACGGCACATGCCGCGAGACCGACCGCCAGCCACGAGGTGTGCGCGGCCAGATAGGCGGCCGTAGCCTCACGTCGCGCCGGAGCCAGCCAGTAGTCGCGGTTCGGAATGTTGATGAACCGCGAAAAATGGCGCACCGATACCCCGACCGTGAGCCCAATGAGCGCGGGCAACCCCACGCCGATTCCCAGCATGAATGTCAGGTAGATGTGACGTGCCATGAACCCATTGGCGAGGCCATCCGCGCCAAAATGGCTCGCGACGCGCTCGGGGAGTTGGTCTGACGTCAAGACGATGGCAGTGATCGCCGCGACGACGGCTACGCTCGCCCAGGTGCGATTGGCTCCGTCAGGCATGGCTGCCTCCTCGGGCGAATCGGCTGGAATGCCGCCCTGTTCCCGCGCGCATCCGCGACCCTCCAGTCCGCAACGTATCGAGTCGAACGGGTTCCGGTCCGGTGCAATAATCGCGCAGTGCAAATCATCGATGCCGCGACGGTCGTCACGCGCCTGACACCTAAGGCCCTCGTTTCGGCCCTGGAACGGATGTTCAGGGACGGCTGCACGGCACCGGCCCGTCATCACCACACGATACCCGTCCCCGGGTTGCCCGATGCGACCTTGCTGCTGATGCCTGCCTGGGCAGTCGGCAGATACCTCGGGATCAAGCTCGTGACGATCTTTCCCGGCAACTCGGCGTCCAAGCTGCCGGCCGTCTCGGCCGCCTATATCCTGATGGATGCCACCACCGGTGAAGTACTGGCGATGATCGACGGTGGGGAACTCACCGCGCGGCGAACGGCCGCGACCTCCGCGCTCGCCGCACGGCACCTGGCACGCGCCGATGCGAGGTCGCTGCTCGTCGTCGGGACCGGCCGCATTGCCCGGCAGCTCGCCCACTTCTACGTGGCGCTGCGGCCGGCGCTGACGACGGTCCAGATCTGGGGCCGCTCGCCGCTCCATGCGGCGGCGCTGGTGCGGGACCTCGGTGCGGTCGGGATCCGCGCGAGTGTTGCGCCCGAGCTGGCCGCAGCCGCGTCGGAGGCCGACATCATCTCCGTGGCGACGCTCGCGACCGAACCTCTGATCAGCGGCCGCTGGGTGCGGCCAGGCACGCATGTCGACCTCGTGGGCGGCTACACGCCGGCAATGCGCGAGGGGGACGATGTACTCATCGAAAAGGCGCGGGTGTTCGTCGACACACGCGATGGCGCGCTGCAGGAGGCCGGGGACATCGTCTCCCCAATGAGGCGTGGTCTGCTACGTCCGGAGGCGGTGTTCGATCTGCACGATCTGTGCCGCGGGACGCACCCGGGTCGGGAGCAGGATGAGGACATCACGGTCTTCAAGTCCGTCGGCGCGGCGCTCGAGGATCTGGCGGCAGCGATCCTGGTCGTGGAATCGGCCAGCGGACCGGCGTGAGCGGCGTCAGCGGCGTCAGCGGCGTCAGCGGCGTGAGCGGCCCGGTCGGCGATCGACGATTTGTTGGACAACGCGCGGACGGGCCCGGCCGGACGGTCAGCTCACATCCCGGCGCCCTCGTTTCACGGGCCTTGTGCGAGCGCGGCGACTGACTTCAATGCCGCCGCCCCGATTCCGATCCCGGGTCGGCACACCAACAAACAACCCGGCGAGCTGATCCATCATCGCGCCGCCCAACTGTTCGGCGTCTTCGACCGCCACCGCGCGCCGGTAGAAATCAGTCACATCGTGGCCGATGCCGATCGCCACCAGTTCCACCGGCGAGCTCGTCTCGACCCAGTCAACGACCTGGCGCAGGTGCTGTTCGAGGTAACCGCCCGCATTTGCCGACAACGTGGCCTCGTCGAGCGGAACGCCGTCGGAAATTACCATCAGTATGCGGCGCTGCTCGCCGCGGGCCAGCAGCCGGTCGTGCGCCCACATCAAGGCCTCGCCGTCGATGTTGTCCTTCAGCAGGTCTTCGCGGAGCATCAGGCCGAGATTGAGTCTCGATCGCCGCCACGGGGTGTCGGCCGATTTATAGATCAGATAGCGGACATCGCTGAGCCGCCCCGGCTGCGGCGGACAGCCGGCCTTGAGCCAATCCTCCCGTGACCGTCCGCCATTCCAGCTGTCGGTCGTGAATCCGAGGATCTCCACCTTGACACCGCAGCGCTCAAGGGTGCGCGCGAGCACGTCGGCGCAGAGGGCGGCCACGAGGATGGGCCGGCCGCGCATGGAACCGGAGTTATCCAGCAGCAGCGTAACGACCGTATCCCTGAATTCGGTCTCGTCCTCTTCCTTGAACGGCAGCGGCGCTAGCGGATCGACGATCACGCGCGTGAGTCGCGCCGCGTCGAGTACGCCTTCCTCGAGATCGAAGCTCCACCGCCTCTTTTGACGCGCGAGCAATAGCCGCTCGAGGCGGTTGGCGAGCCGGACCACTGTCGCCTGCAGCCGCCGTGCCTGGCGGTCGAGACTCGCCCGCAGCCGCGCGAGTTCCTCCGCCGGACATACGCGTTCGGCCCCGATGATTACATCGTGTGCCCGGGTGAACACCCTGTAGTGCCGATTCGGATTGCCCTGACCCTCGAGCAGCGGAGGCCGCGCCAGCCGAGCGCCCTTGGCATCAACCTCCGCCTGCCTGTGAGCCTCGTTCGTCGCAGCCGGGATCGAGGTCAGCACATCACCGTCGGCGATCAGCGGTCCGTCCGGCTCCATCTCGCCTTTTCCGGACTTGACCCTGAGCCCCGTAGTACCGGCGAGCGGATCACCGCGAGAAGGCGCAGCGGGCGGCTCGCGATCCGCTCTCGCGCCGCGCCGGTCGCCGGCAGCGCCAAGCTCGTAGCCAAGATCGAGGTCGCGGGCCAGGTCGTGGCTGAGGAGCGCGAACTGCTGCTGATCGGCCGCAGCCACCGCGAGTCGCGCGAGGGTGTCCCCTGTGCGTTTCTCGAGGTCCTCGCGCCACCGCTCCATCAGGGCGCCCGCAACCGCAGGCGCCGGCTCGCCCGTCAGGCGCTCGCGCACCAACAGCGCGAGCGCGTCGATCATCGTAGCGAGCCGGTTCCCCGGTGCGGGTCGCGCGCCCTTCTTTTCCAGGGAATCCACCAGCGCCGCGGTCAGGTTGCGCGCGACGCCCGCAAGCACCCGTGCCCCCAATGCTTGACAGCGGACGTCCTCGACGACGTCGAACAGTTCCCTGGCTCGATTCCCGGCGGGACGGTAGCGGGCGTGCGCCACCGGGTCGTGGTAGGCGAGCCTGAGTGCCAGACGGTCGGCCTGCCCCCGCAGGCGTTCCGCGTCGCGGCCGGTCAGCGGAACCGCAGGCTCCGGCAGCAGCGCCTTCCCGCCTACCAGCTTCGGTCCCACCATGCCGAACTCGACCGCGAGCTCCGGCGCGCCCGCGAGCGCACGCGTCGACTGCGCGAGCGCTCGCTTGAATCGGTCGGCCGGCGTGGACTTGTCCACCATGGATCCCAGTGCGCCGTGCGCAGCCGGTCAGACGACTTTGATGCGGGTGGCGGCTTCGGGGAGATCGTCGCCGAAGGCGCGCTGGAAGAATTCCGCGACGGTGGCGCGCTCCAGCTCGTCGCACTTGTTGAGAAACGTCACGCGGAATGCAAGGCCGACGTCACCGAATATCTGCGCGTTCTCCGCCCAGGTGATGACCGTGCGCGGGCTCATGACGGTCGAGATGTCACCGTTCATGAAAGCATTGCGCGTCATGTCGGCCACGCGGACCATCGACATGATCGTTCGACGGCCCTCGACCGTGTCGTAGGACCTGGCCTTGGCCAGCACGATCGCTGCTTCCGCGTCATGCTCGAGGTAATTCAGGGTCGTCACGATCGACCAGCGGTCCATCTGGCCCTGGTTGATTTGCTGGGTACCGTGATACAGCCCCGTCGCATCGCCGAGACCGATCGTGTTGGTGGTGGCGAACAGACGAAAGAAAGGATTGGCGCTGATGACCCGGTTCTGATCGAGCAGCGTCAGCTTGCCGCTCGCCTCGAGCACGCGCTGGATCACGAACATCACGTCCGGGCGACCCGCGTCATACTCGTCGAACAGCAGCGCGATGGACCGTTGCACCGCCCAGGGCAGCAGCCCCTCGCGGAACTCAGTCACCTGCTGGCCGTCCCTGAGCACGATCGCGTCCCTGCCGACCAGGTCGATCCGGCTCACGTGGCCGTCGAGGTTGATCCGGATCAGCGGCCAGTTGAGATGCGCGGCCACCTGCTCGACGTGCGTGGACTTGCCGGTGCCATGGTAGCCCTGGACCATGACTCGGCGGTTGAACGCAAACCCTGCGAGGATCGCGAGCGTCGTCTCCGGATCGAAGCAATAGGCCTCGTCAACCTCCGGGACGTATTCAGTGCGTCTCGAGAACGCGGGCACCTGCATGTCGCTCGGTACGCCAAACGACCGGGCGGAAAGCTTCGTGTCAGGAGCCAGATGGAGTAGATCGTCTGCAGTGCTCATGGACGTGCGCCCGCCAATCGTTCATGGATGACATGCAATCATGCCCGGACCAGAGCCGTCGATCGCGTCCGGTCGTCCGGCGGACGCATCGGATTCCGGTCAGAGCGCCGGCAGCGTCGGTCGCGAGGCGACGGCCGCTTCGACGATCCGGATAACGTGCGAACGTGCCGCACCTTCAAGCGCGAGCCGCGGGGCACGGGTGTGCTCCGAGCCGCGGCCGACGAGGGCCGAGCACAGCTTGATGCATTGCACGAGCGTCGGCACCGTATCGAGGTGCAGCAGTGGCATGAACCAGCGGTAGATCGCGAGCGCCTCCGCGTAGCGCCCGGCGCGGGCGAGCTTGAACAGCGCTACCGCCTCGCGCGGAAAAGCACTCGTCAGTCCCGATACCCAGCCCTCGGCACCCAGCATCAGGGCCTCGAGCACCAGGTCGTCGACGCCCGCGAAGATCACGTAGCGCTTGCCGACACGGTTGATCAGATCGGTGATCCGCCGCGCATCTTCCGATGATTCCTTGACCGCGACGATGTTCGCGATCGGCGCGAGCTCGGCGAGCATGTCGACCGTGATGTCGACAGGGTACGCGATCGGGTTGTTGTAGATCATGATCGGCTTCGCGGTCGCACGTGCGATCGCGCGCAGGTGATGCAGCGTCTCGTGCGGCTGGGCCTGGTAGCTCAAGGCCGGCAGGACCAGCAGCCCATCGACGCGGGCCCGCTCGGCACCGGCTACGTAGCGGCAGGCACCCGCCGTGCTCGTTTCAGCTACGCCCGCAAGTAGCGGAGCACGCGAGCCGATGGCTTCGCGCAGCGCGTGCAGCACCGCCTGCTTCTCGTCCGGCGTCAGCGTCGCATTCTCGCCGCAGGTGCCTAGCGCAATGATGCCGTCGACGCCGTCGTCGAGCTGCTGCACGACGAGGCGCTGGGTCCCCTCGAGGTCCACGGATTCATCGGGACGGAACTGGGTCGTGACCGCCGGAAACACACCTGACCAGGTCATCGTCATCCCCCTCGTTCCAGCGCATGCGGTGCAGTGATGGCGTTGGTCACAGTGCCGAGGCCGTCGATACCAGCCACCACGACGTCGCCGGGCCTGACCGGCCCGACCCCAGCAGGCGTCCCGGTGTAGATGAGATCCCCGGGCTGCAGGTCGAACAGTGTCGACAACTCCGCAATCACACCCGGGACGTCCCAGATCATATCGGCAATGTCGGCCCGCTGCTTTTCGACGCCGTTCACGGTGAGCCAGATCGCCGCACTCCGCGGATGCCCGATGCGCACCGTCGGGTGGATTGCGCCGATCGCCGCGGAATGGTCGAAGGCCTTGGCGATCTCCCAGGGATGCCGTTTGTCGCGGGCTGCGGCCTGCAGGTCGCGGCGGGTGTAGTCGTTGCCGACCGCATAGCCATACACATGGGCCAGCGCCGCCGACAGCGGCACGTTCCGGCCGGCTGTGCCGATCGCGACGACGAGCTCGGCCTCGTGGTGGAGATTCTGCGTCCGCGGCGGATACGGCAGATCCTCGTGATCCGCGAGCAGTGCGCTCGCCGGCTTCATGAAGAAGAACGGCGGCTGCCGGTCGGAATCTCCTCCCATCTCGCGCGCGTGCGCGGCGTAGTTCTGGCCGACGCAAAAGATACGGTGCACCGGATAGCGGCCACCCTCCCCGGCCACCGCGACCGACGGGCTCGGCGCGGGCGCGAACACGAATTGCGTCACCGGTCGACTCCGGCGGTCATCGGCGAGCTTGGCTCAAGCGAGCAGCAACAGCCGCGGCACAGCATCGGCACCCGACCAGACGATCCCGTGCTGGAGAAACGTCCGGCCCGTGTCGCAGGCGGCGTCGCGATCGATCCCCAGCACGAGAAAGCTCTCCTCCCCTTCCCACTGTCCGGTCGGGTCGACGCCGAGGCCGTCGACGAGCCGGTAGCCGCGCTCGCTCAGCATTGCCTCGAGCCGACACTGGGCCGCGTGATTTTCCTCCTCAGACGTTGGCCGGCTGCCGGGGTTCCAGGCGGTGATGAACGCCGAGCACCGCACGCCGTATGCCAGATGGCAGTTTGCGAGATCCGGGTTCGCTTCGTCGACACGCAGCAGGAATGGCGGCGAGACGCCGTTCACGCAATAGTGGGTCGCGCGGTAAGCCGCGATCAGCGTCGGTGCGACGATCGAGCCGGCGTCGTAGCTTCTTGCCATCACATTCCCCCCGAATCCCCTGATCCGGTGCGCGCTCGTCGCACGCCGGGCGTGCGCTGGAGCGCCCGCCGGGTCATAACGAGTGTGGCATTTTCCATCCGTCCGTCACTGTCGTTGCGCCTGCAGCTCAGACTGATTGGTGCACGCAACATCAGAGGTTGACGAGTTTCATCCCTTCGGCCGTATAGCGCTCGCCGTGCGCGGCGCCGACCGGGAAGATCGCCCCGAGCGCCGTTCGGATCGCCGGCGTGAGTACGATCGCCGCCGCCGCCGCGTTTTCCTCGACCCGACTGCTGCGCCGCGTTCCCGGAATCGGGATGACGTCCGGTCCCTGGGCCAGCAGCCACGCAAGCGCCAGCTGGCCCGCCGTGCAGCCCTGTGCGCGGGCGATCTGCTTGAGCTGCGCGACGAGTTGTGCGTTGTGTGTCGCGGCGGCGCCTTGGAACCGCGGCTGCTCCCGGCGGAAGTCGTCGGGCGCGAGATCCGCCGTGCTCATGATCGCACCCGTCAGAAAGCCCCGTCCGAGCGGCGAGTAGGCGACGAGGCTCACACCGAGTTCCCGGCACGCAGGCAGCACCTCGAGTTCCGGCCCGCGCCACCACAGCGAATACTCGCTCTGGATCGCTGCGATCGGGTGCACGGCGGCGGCGCGGCGCAGCGTCTTCGCCGACACCTCGGACAGTCCGATCGCCCGCACCTTTCCTTCGCGCACGAGCGCGGCCATTGCGCCGACCGTCTCCTCGACCGGTGTCGCGGGGCTGATCCGGTGCGCGTAATACAGATCGATCGTCTCTATGCCGAGCCGGCGGAGCGAGGCCTCGCAGGCCCGGCGGACGTAGGCCGGGCTCGTGTCGATACTCGGTGCCAGGGGACCCGCGCCGCGAACGAAGCCGAACTTGGTCGCGATGACGAACTGCTCGCGCCGGCCAGCGAGGAATCGGCCGATCAGCTCCTCGTTGCGAAACGGCCCGTACGCGTCGGCCGTGTCAAGAAAGTTGATGCCAAGCGCGTGTGCGCGCATCAGCGCCCCGAGGTTCTCGCTGTCATCGCTCGGGCCGTAGAACTCGCTCATGCCCATGCAGCCGAGACCGATCGCAGAGACTGCGATGCCGCTCCGGCCGAGCGCGACGCGTGTCACTGGAGCCGGGTGCTTGCTGGTCGACGGCGGCATCGGTGATCCCGCTCGAGGCGGGCGCCAGGCGGCGGCACCCAATTCGCTCAGGATAGCCCCGGCCGCGCCCGTGCTCAACGCGACCCCGCGGTCGGGGCACAGTCGTGGCCGCTCTGCCACGCTCAATCGCAGCGTTTTATGTTCAAGGAACGCTCATGGTTCATGGCCCGGTGCCTTCGATGCCCCAGGGTTGCAGGCACGATCAGAGCGCGAGCGAGCGACATTGCGCCAGCAATCCGAGGCCCCGGCCGCCGGTCGCCGCTGCAGCTCGACCGACGGAAGCGCAGCCTCGATCGGCGGCGATAGCAATGTCGCCCCAGATCCCGACGCGGACGCGGACACGGGTGGTGCGACTCTCACTGCCGGATGTCGGACCGATGCGAGCAAGCCGACGCCGACGAGTGCAATCGCCACGATCGCGAGTGCCATGCCCCACCCGAGCAGCCGATCGCCCCGCTCCGCCCCCGGCCATTTCCGTTCATTGATCAGTTGCGCGGCTCCCGGATAAAGACGATGCGCCGGTGCGAGTGCGTTCGCTCCCGCCGGTGCACAGCGGGACAATACGCTGACTGTCCCACGGCCGTGCGGCACCCGGCCCGCGCGCGCCTGCCCGCGGCACGTCAACTGGAGCCGACGGTTCTACCGATCCGTGTACTTGCGGCTGCTGCCGCGCACCTCGCCGGCCGGATATTTGCGGGCGTTGAGCTCGATCTTGTCGTTCGCTGCGGCGATCAGGTCGACTCCGAGCCGGTCTGCGAGTCGCACCAGATAGAGCAGCACGTCGGCAAGCTCCTCGCACACCTGGGCGAGCTCTGCGGCCGGCAGGCGCTGCGAGGCCTCCTCGGTCACCCACTGAAAATGCTCGAGCAGTTCCGCCGCCTCGACGCTGAGCGCGATCGCGAGATTTTTAGGCGAATGAAATTGCGCCCAGTCACGCGCGGATGCGAACTCGCGCAAACGCTCGCGCAGCTCGGTCAGGGCATCAGCCTGGGTCATCGGTGCGGGTTTCGCGGGGCACGGATGCCATCATAGTGGCTATTCGATGCGGACCGCAGTCAAACTCCGCTCCGGCGCGCGAGCCATGTATCGAGATGGCTTGCGAATGCGTTGCGATCGGCCTGCGTAAGCGGCGGCGGTCCGCCGCCGACGTTGCCGCTGGAGCGCATCGTGTCCATGAAATCCCGCAGCGTCAGCAGTCCCCGGATTGTGTCCGGCGAGTAGCGCTCGCCGCGCGGATTCAGCGCCACCCCGCCTTTGGCGATCACCTCGGCGGCAAGCGGAATGTCGGCGGTAATGACGAGATCGCCTGCCGTCACGCGCTTGACGATCTCGCTGTCGGCGACATCGAACCCCGAGGCGACCTGCAGCACCCGCAGGCTCGGAATGCGCGGAACAGGGAGCGACTGGTTCGCGACCAGGGTCACCCGGACCCCGGTGCGTTCGGCGGCCCGAAACAGGATGTCCTTGATGACCTTCGGGCAGGCATCCGCATCGACCCAGATACTCGCGCCCTCCACGTCCGCCCTCCCCCGTACAGTGCCGCGGGACTCAGCGATCCCCGGGCTCGGTTCGCTCCAGCTGGGCGATCCGGGCCTGGGCACTCGCCAGCGCCCGCGCGAGCTCGGCGATCCGGAGTTTTGCCGCGTCTGCCTCGCGCGCCGCCTGCTCCGCCGCCGCCAGCCGGGTCCTGAGCGTATCGGTCTCCCGGGCCCAGCGTTCCTGATGCGTGCGTTCGCGGTGCTCGGCGAGATCGGCGCGGGCGATGGCGGCTTCGCGGGATTCGGTCGAGGCAACCGCGCCCGACGCATCCGGCCTGGCCGGCGCCACGGTCCCTTGCGCAGCCGCGCGCGACTCGTTGAGCAACCGGTAGATCCGCGCGACGCCGCCGCGGGCGCCGTGACGCGCGGCGAGCAGCTCGCGGACCCCGACACCTGTGACCTTCCCGGTGTCCGCGCCGAGTTCCCGAATCGCGGCCCGGATTGATGCGTCGGTTAGCAGCGGCGGTCGCACGGCTTCAAGACTACTCCTGTAACGGAAAGTTTTCCGTAACCAATCGTGGGCCATTCCACACCATCGCCAACAGCCACCCGATTCAGACTGAAAGTTAAGTTAAGTCAAATACTTATCCTATATCAATGTTCCACGAAATGTTCCACGAAATCCTTGTCACTCATGGTTGAAACGGGTCTGCTCGCCCCGATATCGCAATGCAGCAAGGAGATCCCCATGGGTATTATCGAAATCATCGCAGGCGCATTCCTCCTGAGCGTCCCGGTACTGATCGCCGCCGACGGGCTCGAAACGCGGGGCACCGATACGAGCCAGTAACGAGGTTCCAGGGCGCGGCATGTCGGGCGACGTGTCGCTCTCCCCGCCCTTGGTTTTCTCGTATCGTCGGTGACATCCGAACGGCCCTGGGCCTGTCTTTTCCCACGTCTCAATCTCCCTAGAACGTCTGTTCCTAAATCTGTCCTGCAGCGCCGCAGGGCACGGGCAGCGCGCGCCGCCCGCTCCAGTCCGGCGGCATCCGGTGCGGGCTCGACCAGACTCCCTCCCGGATCTTCTTGAGCGCGATGTTGACAGCGAGCGGGATCGGGAACCTGACGAGCGCCCCCTCCTCGAGTGCATAGACCACTTCGCCGAGGAGCGCAGCGGGAGCAGGCTCGGCACGGGCGGCGCCGAGCGTGCGCAGGCCTTTCTGTACCCGCAGAACGTCGAGAGCCGTCAGCCGCCGGCGCATCGGCGCCGCGCCCGGTGCCGCGACGGGGAGCCTCGTGGTGACCGGCCGGGCACGGGCGAGCGACTCAAGGGTTGCAAGCACGTGAGCGCGGTCGGTGGGCGACAGACGCGTGTCGGAGTCGAACTCGAGCGTCGTGCGCCGGTCGGTGCTCGCCTTCGCAAACAAGCTGCGTTCCCGGGCCGAGAGCGTTGCAAAGATCGCGCGCGATTCCTGGCGGGACGGAATGGTCACTGCCGTCACCCCCGAGGTCGGTCGTGCTCCATCGCAGGCTTCGCGGACCCTGGAAATCCCTGTGTCGGAGCGCTGCGCAGCGGGCACGGACGGCGGGGCGTCGGCGGCGGGTACGGGGCCGTCCGGAGCTCGTCCGGCGCGCCGATTCGGCTCGCGGGACAGGCTCGCGATGAGTTCGCGGGGCACCCGCACTTCGGTCACGGCAGTGGCTTGCTGGAACGGATTGGCCGGGTCGCGACCCGGGTCCTCGCGGCGCAGCAGCGCCAGGCGTTTCAGCAGCTGGTAGGCGCGCGTGACCGTGGCCGGATCCAGGCAACAATCGCGCGCGACGACCCGCAGCGGCACCTGGCTGCACCAGGTCCCGTTGTGGGCGCCGAGATCCCAGTGGTACCAGTAGATGCGCTCGGCGGAGGCCGGCAGACCCTGCTGCCAGACCCACCGTTCGAGCGGCTTGGGTCGCATCGTGAAGTACTTTTCCCGCATCAGCGTGACCCGCGGGTCGCGTGTGCTTTCGATCGACATGACTTTCCCCTCGCCAATGCAGACGATTTGCAAAAAACAGGGGAATCGAGGTGCTTTGGCCTTGACCGACCGAAACGGTGGTCCTAACCTACGAACTGCCAGGTTTGTGAGGTTAGTGGCGGTTTGCGCTGCTCAATCCCCAAACACGAGAAAGGCCCCGCAAGGGGCCTTTTTCATTTCGGTGGTGCCATCGGACCTCCGCTGCTGAGTGATCGCGACACTGTTGCGGGACCCGTGTTTTTCGGGACCCCAGAAACGGCGAAGGCCGGTGTGACCGGCCTTCGTGCGTGCGTGTCGGATGGCCGACCGGGGGGTGGTTCGGGCCGCGCCGCGCTGCGGTTATGCACGCGTACATAAAGGCGGCCGCCCGAGACGGGACCGAGTTTATGCACGCGTACATACACGCTGCGGCCGCTCACGACTTCACCCGCTTGGTGAGCCACCGGGTCAGGTGTTCCTTGAGCTCCTCGCGCGCCTCGGCCGCGAGCGTCTTATCGACGAGGCTCCCGAACTTGAGCACCAGCCCGTCGCCGCGCTGGCCCATCGTATAGAGCGTCTTGCCGCGGACCTTGACCGTCTCGGTCTTGGCCGCACGCGCCTCGCGGCGCGGCGTCGCCGCGGCGACGAGTTCGCGCAGCACGGCCTGCGGGTCCCGTGGCGCAGGGCGGTTGGCAATCTGCGCCGCCGAATCGAGCACCCTTGATTCGGCGGCTTTCAGGGCCGCCCCGAGATCGCGCGCCCATCGCAGCGCGATGATCCGCGGGTCGCCGAAGGCCGCGAGCACGGGATCGGGGAGGGTGGCGATCCGCAGGTAGGTCGAGATCACGCTCTGGTCGAGGCCGACCGCGGTTGCGATCTCGTCCTGGGTGGCGAAGCACCCGGCACCGAGCCAGGACGCATACATCTGGCCGTACTCATAGGGAGAGAGATTGCTGCGCGCGAAATTCTCGCTGTGCATCTTGAGCACGTGCTCGCGGGCATCGGCGGCACTCGCATCGAGCAGCGACAGGATCCGGAACCCTCCGTCGAGTTCGGCATCGAGCGCAAGCGCCACCGCATGACGGCGGTGGCCGTAGACGATTTCGTAGTCAAGGCCAGGGGTGCCGGTGAGGGGTCGGACGCGGATGGGATCGAGCTGACCGCGACGGCGAATGTCGTCCTTGAGCGCCCCGAAGGCCGGATCCGACGGGTCGAGGCTCCGCTCGTGGCGGTTCGCGAATTCACTGGCCCGAATCCGTTTCGGATCGAGCCGCAGCACCACAAAGCCCGCCGTCCGCTCGGCCTCGAGCCGCTCGATCGCGTCCTTCTGGCGGGCGATCGTCTGGCCGGCNCCCTCAATCATCTCGCGGCCGAGCTTGGTGGGGG
>JGI12269J14319_10003249_pt1 | contig 15379 bp, 15 predicted proteins | sample PeaSoiSIISIP2007_FD_14319 | JGI IMG/M metagenome (IMG submission 14319) | reverse complement strand
CGAGGCCCGCTTGCGGCAGGTAGGCGCGCCCTGGATCGCCGAGGAGTACGAGCGCACCCTCCCTCGCCGCGGCCGCGAGCCAGGCCGCGACCCGCTCCGCCATCGGCCGCTCGTAGCAGACATCGCCCGCGAGGATGACGTCCCAGCCGCGCGCCGGGCTTTCAGTCAGATCCTCGCTCAAGGAGGAGAGCGTGACACCGTTCTCGGCCGCGTTGAGCGCCAAGGCGGCCAGTGCCAACGGATCGAGCTCGGACGCCGTGACCTGCCGCGCGCCCGCCAGCACGGCCGCGATGCCGGCAATGCCCGAGCCCGCCGCGAAGTCGAGGACCCGCCTGCCGCGCACGGACTGCGGTCGGTCGAGCACGTAGCGCGCGAGCGCTTGGCCGCCCACCCAGGCAAAGGCCCAATAGGGCGGCGCCACCCCCCGCACCTCGAGCGAAACCTCGGTCGCCTGCCACAAGGGCGTGATCTCGCTCGCGAGATGGAGCCTGATCTCGGGCAGAAGTGGGGTGGAGGCAACGACGGTGTGCGCGCGCACGAAGGCGAGTGCCGCCTCGCGCGAGAAGGGCCTCACCACCCCGCCGAGGCGCGGCCGGCGGCGACCGCGCCCAGCACCAGCCAGCCGAAGAGGCGGTTCGACTTGAATTTAGCCAGGCAATCATCGGGATCGTCCAGATCGATGGCCGCGACCTGCCAGAGGAGCTGGAGCCCGCCCGCCAGGAGGCCGAGATAGAAAAGCGGGCCGATCCCGAGGGCCGCTCCGCTCGCCGCGAGGAGCGCCAGTGCAACGCCATAGAAGCCGTAGAGCCAGGGGCCCGAGCGGGCGCCGAGCTTGAGCGCCGTCGACTTGAGGCCGAGGAGCGCGTCGTCCTCCTTGTCCTGGTGGGCGTAAATGGTGTCGTAGCCGAGCGTCCAGGCAATGCCCGCGAGATAGAGAAGGAGGGGAGCTGCCGAGAGCGAGCCCTTGATCGCCGCCCAGCCGAGCATGGCCCCCCAATTGAAGGCAAGCCCGAGCACGAATTGCGGCCAGTAGGTGATGCGCTTCATGAGCGGATAGGCGAAGACGACGACGAGGGAGGTGCAGCCAAGCTCGATCGCAAAGCGGTTGAAGCTCGCCAGTATGAGAAAGCCGGCGAGAAGCTGGAGGGCGAGGAAGACGAAGGCCTGCCAGAGCTTCACCTGGCCGCTCGGAAGCGGCCGCGTGCGCGTGCGCGCGACGCGGCCGTCGTACTCGCGGTCGGTGATGTCGTTCCAGGTGCAGCCGGCCCCGCGCATGATCAAGGCGCCCAGCCCGAAGAGGACGAAATAAACGAGGTCGTGCCAGCCTTCCCAGGCAAGCGCCAGGCTCCACCAGCACGGAAAGAGGAGGAGCCATGTCCCGATCGGCCGGTCGAGCCGCATGAGTCGCGCATAGGGGCGCGCCGGGGCGGAGAGCCAGCGGTCGATCCAGTTGCCGCTGTAGATGTCGGTGCCGTCGCTCGCCAGTGTTTTGAAGGATGGCGCCATGCGCTAATCTTGCCCGTACTCGCGCGTCACCTCAAGCGCCGAGCCATGGCATCGCCGCGAGGGCACGGTAGCGCCTGTCTCGGCGGCCAGGGCGGCAGGGAGCGGCATGTCGGTGAGAGAGGCCCGGATCAGACTCTTCGTCGCAAACGAGCTCGCCGCGGGGGCCGTGGTCGGTCTTTCGCCCGAGCAGGCCCATTATCTCAAGAGCGTCATGCGGACGGCCGTGGGTACGCCGCTTCTCCTCTTCAACGGCTCGCAAGGGGAATGGCGCGCGCGGCTCGAGGCGCTCGGCAAGGGCTGGGCCTCTTGCGCGGTCGAGGCCGAGACGCGCCCACAGGTAGTGGAGCCCGATCTCTGGCTCATCTTCGCGCCGGTCAAGCGCGCGCGCATCGATTTCGTGGCGCAGAAGGCGACCGAGCTCGGCGCCTCGGCCCTCTGGCCCGTCTTCACCCGCCATACCGCGGTCACCCGCGTCAATGCCGAGCGCCTGCGCGCCAACGCGGTCGAGGCGGCCGAGCAATGCGAGCGGCTCACGGTGCCGCGCATCTTCGAGCCGGCAGCACTCGAGGCCGTGATCGCCGGCTGGCCCGCAGAGCGGCGCATCCTCCTCTGCGACGAGCGCGGCGGCGGGCTTGCGATCGGGGAGGCGCTCGCCGGGGCGGCGGCCGAGCCCAAGCCTTGGGCGGTCATGGTCGGCCCCGAAGGTGGATTCTCGAGCGACGAGCTTGACCGCTTGCGAAATTTACCCATTGTTAAACGCGTCAGTCTGGGGCCGCGCCTGCTCCGGGCCGACACCGCCGCACTGGCAGCGCTCGCCTGCTGGCAAGCGATTGTCGGCGACTGGCGCGGCGTTCCCTGACGAACGTCCGCTTAAGACCGATCCCACAACGGCATAAGGCAAAGGTCGCGCATGTCCGGACCGCCCAAAGCGAGCGGCGAGCCCATCGAGAGCAAGGCGCAGCTCGTAGAGTACATCGCCGAGGGGTGCAAGCCCGAGGCACTTTGGCGGATCGGCACCGAGCACGAGAAGTTCACCTTCCATTTCGGCACCCTCAAGCCCCTTGCCTACGCCGAGCCGGGTGGGGTAAGGGATCTGCTCTCGGCACTCAAGGATCGCTTCGGCTGGGATCCCGTCTACGAGGGCGAGAACTTGATCGCGCTCGCCAAGGGCCAATGCACGATCACGCTCGAGCCGGGCGGCCAGCTCGAGCTCTCGGGTGCTCCGGTCAGGACGCTCCACGAGACCTGCGCCGAGGTGGAACAGCATCTCTACGAAGCGAAGGCGGTCGGCGAGACGCTGGGCTTCGGCCTGATCGGGCTCGGTTTCCATCCCACCGCCAAGCGCGAGGAGATTCCCTGGATGCCGAAGGGGCGCTACAAGATCATGCGCGCCTACATGCCGAAGAAGGGTGCGCTCGGCCTCGACATGATGCTGAGGACCTGCACCGTGCAGGTGAACCTCGACTTCGCTTCCGAAGCCGACATGGTCGAGAAGTTCCGGGTGGCCATGGCGCTCCAGCCGGTGGCCGTGGCACTCTTCGCCAACTCGCCCTTCAGCGAGGGCCGCCCTAACGGCTTTCTCTCCTACCGCAGCCACGTGTGGACCGACACCGATCCCGACCGCTGCGGCATCCTGCCCTTCGTCTTCGAGCCCGGCATGGGCTTCGAGCGCTATGCCGACTATGTGCTCGACATGCCCATGTACTTCGTCTACCGCGACGGTGCCTACATCGATGCAAGCGGCCAATCCTTCCGCGATTTCATGGCGGGAAAACTGCCGGCACTTCCCGGCGAGCGGCCGCGCATGGGCGATTGGACCGACCATCTCACCACCGCTTTCCCCGAGGTGCGGCTCAAGCGCTATCTCGAGATGCGCGCGGCGGACGGCGGCCCGTGGCGGAGTCTTTGCGCGCTCCCCGCACTTTGGGTCGGGCTCCTTTACGACAGCGTGGCACAGGACGCGGCCTGGCAGCTGGTCAAGGACTGGACGCTCGCCGATCATGAATACTTGCGCCGAGAGGTGCCGCGGGCAGCGCTCAAGACGCCGTTCAAGGGGCGCACGATGCGCGAGCTGGCGCTCGACGTGCTCGCGCTCGCGACCGCCGGCTTGGAGCGCCGCGCGCGCGCCGAAAGCGATTTTTCGGACGAGAGCCCGTTTCTCGACGTCTTATGGGAGAGCGCGCGCGCCGGCCGCACGCCCGCCGAGGAGCTGCTCGAGGCCTATCGCACGCGCTGGGGCGAGAGCGTCGAGCCGGTCTTCCGCGAGTTCGCCTATTGAGGGTCCGGCACTGAGCGGAGCAGAATCGGGGTCGGGTTCGGGATGAGGAGGGGGTAGGCCATGACGGAAAGAAAGCCGGTCAAAGTTCTCGGCATCTGCGGCAGCCTGCGCAATGGTTCTTACAACAGGATGGCCTTGAAGGTGGCGGCCGAATCGCTGCCGCCGGGCATGACGCTCGAGACATTCGACATCGGCACGCTGCCGCTCTACAACGACGACGTGCGGGCCGCCGGCTATCCCAAGCCCGCGGCGGAGCTGCGCGCCAAGATCAAGGCGGCGGACGCGCTCCTCTTCGTGACCCCCGAGTACAACTACTCGGTCTCCGGCGTGCTCAAGAACGCCATCGACTGGGGCTCGCGCCCGCCCGACCAGCCCTTCGATGGCAAGCCGGTCGCGATCATGGGGGCGAGCGGCGGTCCCGTGGGCACCGCGCGCGCGCAATACCACCTGCGCCAAATGTGCGTCTTCCTCAACATGTTCCCGGTCAACAAGCCCGAGGTCATGATCGGCCTGGCCCAGAACAAGTTCGACGCGGAAGGCAAGCTGATGGACGAGACGACGCGCGGCTTCATCAAGGACCTGCTCATCTCCCTCGATGCCTGGACGCGAAAGCTGAGGGGCGAGTGAGGGCCGGATGTCAGATGGCAGGCGTGCGAGGCCGGATTTGAGACGGCGGGGACGGCTGCCTCCGGCGTCCGGCATTTGAGAGCTGATTGGGAGGATACGTGTCGATCCGGCGCGCGCTTTCGGTCATGGCGGGGCTCGCCTGCCTCTTAGGCTGCGGCTTTGTCAGCTCCGATCTATCGCCTGATGAGCTCCGTCAGCTCATGGAGCGGGACAAAATCCAGATCCATTTCCGCGGGCAGACGGCGCCGGCGCCGAAATTCTCCGAGAAGATCGGCCCGGTCGACGGACGCATTTGCAAGAGTGCGCTGTTCGCTTCCATCACCGAATTCCAAGCCTTGCAGGCCTTGTGGGGGAGCGCCAAAGCCAAGGGGGCAACCGCCGTCGTGAACACCACATGCGGCTCGTCCTCGTTCTTGCTGCTTACCGGGACCTCCTATTGTTGGCCGGGCTATTATTGTGAAGGAGAGGCGGTCAAGTAGCCGACTACAGAAGACCCCCGACGAACGCAGCCGCCGCGGCGCTTTCCGTCGTCGTCCTCCGCCTAGGGCTTTATCGCCTCGTCGGTGAGCTGGTCGAGGAGCTGCACCATATGCTGCACGGCGACCGGCTGGCTGGTGACGTTGTAGTTCTGCGCCAGCAGGTCCGGGTCCGCATAGATGAGCCTGACATGGCCGCTGGTGTCCTCGTAGGCGAGAATGCGGAGCGGCAACTCGAGGCCGATCGCGCGTTGACCCTTCAAGAGGCCGGCGTCGAAGGGCGGATTGGAGACGGTGAGCACTTGCGCCGCGGCGATGGTCTCCCCGCCGGCCTTGGCAATGGCGCGCAGGTCGGTGCGCGACACGATGGTGAAGCCGTTCTTCTTGAGGAGGTCCTCGAGCCGGTCGAGGGTCTGGGTCACATCGTAGGGGCTGCTCTTGGTCACGAGCCCAGGCGGCAACGCATGGGCCCCCGGCGGGGCCAGGGACAGCACCGCGACCATGACAAGCGCCAGAAGGGCCGTGCGCGCGCGCATCGCCCTCTCTTGTACGGGGCCGCGGCAGCTTGCGCAATGGCGGCTTATGCCGCGGTGCCGCCGACCGTGAGGCGCTCGATGAGAAGGGTCGGCTGCCCGACCCCGACCGGAACCCCCTGGCCGTCCTTGCCGCAGGTGCCGATGCCGGAATCGAGGCGCAAGTCGCTGCCGACCATCTTGACGCGCGTCAGCACATCGGGGCCATTGCCGATGAGCGTGGCACCCTTGACCGCGGGACCTACCTTGCCATCCTCGATCAGATAGGCTTCGGACGCCGAGAACACGAATTTGCCCGAGGTGATGTCGACCTGGCCGCCGCCAAAATTGACGGCATAGAGCCCGCGCTTGACCGAGCCGATGATCTCCTCGGGGTCGTGCGCGCCGGCCAGCATGTAGGTGTTGGTCATGCGCGGCATGGGATGATGGGCGAAGCTCTGGCGTCGGCCATTGCCTGTCGGCTTCATGCCCATGAGGCGTGCGTTCTGGCGATCCTGCATATAGCCCGCGAGAACGCCGTCCTCGATCAACACGGTACGTTGCGAGGGCGTGCCCTCGTCGTCGACCGTGAGCGAGCCGCGTCGCTCGGGCAAGGTGCCATCGTCGACCACGGTGACGCCCGGGCTGGCGATGCGCTCGCCCATGAGGCCGGAGAAGGCCGAGGTCTTCTTGCGGTTGAAGTCGCCCTCAAGGCCGTGACCGATCGCCTCGTGCAAGAGCACACCCGGCCAGCCGGGACCGAGCACCACCGGCATCTCGCCGGCGGGGGCCGGGACGGAGCCGAGATTGACGAGCGCCTGGCGCAGCGCCTCGTCCACCTGCTCCCGCCAGCTGGCGGGCTCGAGGAAGCGCTCGAAGCTCAAGCGCCCGCCGCGCCCGTCGGAGCCGGTCTCCATGCGCTCGCCTTGGGCGGCAACGATGGTGACGTTGAGGCGCACGAGCGGGCGCACGTCGGCCGCAAGATGGCCTTCCGCGCGCAGCACGGCGATGGCCTGCCAGCTGCCGGAGAGCGAGGCCATGACCTGCCGCACGCGCGGGTCCTTGCTGCGCGCATAGGCGTCGATTTCGGCGAGGAGCTTGACCTTGCGCTCGAAAGCGACACCCGCAAGGGGGTTCTCGTCGCGGTAGAGGTGCCGGTTCGTACTCTGCGGCGGGGCCGCGAGCGTGCCGCAGTACCCCGCGTGCACGGCCTTTACCGTGGCCGAGGCGCGCGCGATCGCGTCCTCGGAAAGCTCGGAGGCATGCGCGAAGCCGATGGCTTCGCCCGCGACCGCGCGGAGCCCGAAGCCCTGCGTGGTGTCGAACGAGGCGCTTTTGAGCCGCCCGTCCTCGAACGCCAGCGCCTCGGACTGGGCATATTCGAGGAAAAGCTCGCCGTCGTCGGCGCCCTTGAGGGCCTGGTCGACGGTGCGCTCGACGCGACCGCGGTCGAGCCCGGCGCGGTTGAAGAAGAGATCCTCGGCGATTGCGCGGTCGGACATGGGGCCTTCTCCCGCTTGCGCCGCAACGGCTCGAACTCAGAACGGCGCCATCGCGCGTTGGGTTCGTCGCGTCAAGCTCACGAGAATATATGAGCTTGCGGCCGCTGCAAGTCACGCGGAGTGCTCACGGCCCTGCCCAAATTCCGCGAGCCGCCACGAAAGCTTCTTGAGACGTTCTCCAATTCATGCGACATATCGTCGCAGAAAACGGTGCAAGGGTGCGGAAAGGCTCGTTTTTCCACCGTTTTGCAGGAGCTCGCGCAAGCCTTGGGTCCGCTCCTGGCCGCGGCCGAGCTCGCGCGGGTCCGGTTGTTCGCCCCGCGGGGCCTATTGTATTGTCGCGCGCGCTGGGTGAGGCAAGCCCGAGACCGGAGCGCGGCATCGCCTGCGCTTGAGCGGCGGAACGGTATGCCGCGCTTACCGCGGATCCGGGCGCGAGAGGATTCCTGAACGAGGATATCGAGGAGAGATGTCTGTGAAACACGTGTTGTCGGCGTTGGCGACGTTGGCATTGGCGCTCGCGGGCCTCGCAGTCGGCGGCGCCCATGCGGAAGAGCCGCAGCCGTGGGAGGTGGGGCTGCAGCCGGCGGCGTCGCTGTCGGCCGAGCGGATCGACAGCTTCCATTCCCTCCTCTTGTGGATCATCACGTTGATCGCCCTCTTCGTGCTGGGCCTGCTGCTCTACGTCGTGTGGCGGTTCCGCGCGAGCAAGAACCCGGTGCCGACCAGGACGTCGCACAATACCCTCATCGAGGTGCTGTGGACGGTGGTTCCGATCATGATCCTGGTGATCATCGCCATCCCGTCCTTCAAGCTTCTCTATTACGTCGACAAGACGCACGATGCCGAGCTGACGCTCAAGGCGATCGGGCATCAGTGGTACTGGTCGTACGAGTACCCGGACAGCAAGGTTTCCTTCGATGCGATGGTGATCGAGGACGCCGACCTCAAGCCCGGACAGCTCCGCCTGCTCGACACCGACAACCGCGTCGTCCTCCCGGTTCACACCAACATCCGCCTCCTCATCGCGTCGACGGACGTGATACATGCGTGGACGGTCCCTCCGCTCGGCATCAACATCAACGCGGTGCCCGGGCGCTTGAACGAGACCTGGGTGAACATCGAGCGCGAGGGGGTCTATTACGGCCAGTGCTTTCAGCTTTGCGGCATCAACCACGGCTTCATGCCCATCGCCTTAGAGGCGGTCTCCAAAGAGGCCTTCGCCAAGTGGCTCGATGACAAGAGGAAGCAGGCGGAGGGTAGCGGGGCGAGCAGGCTCGCCCGCGTCGCGGCAGAACGCTGAGCGATACGGGGAGGTTCCCAATGGCTGACATGGCACACGCTGAAGTCGCGGCGCATCCGACCGGGTGGCGGCGTTATCTCTATTCGACCAACCACAAGGACATCGGCACGATGTACCTGGTCTTCGCCGTCGTCGGGGGGATCATCGGCCTGGCCTTCTCGCTTTATGTCCGTGCCGAGCTCTTCCATCCGGGCCAGCACCTCTATCCGGGAACCGAGGGCAGGCAGTTCTACAACGTGGCGATCACCGCGCACGGCCTGATCATGATCTTCTTCATGGTCATGCCCGCGATGATCGGCGGCTTCGGCAACTGGATCGTGCCGATCATGATCGGGGCGCCCGACATGGCGTTCCCGCGCATGAACAACATCAGCTTCTGGCTCTTGATCCCGTCCGCCATTCTGCTGCTCGGCTCCTCGCTCGTGGAGGGCGGTGCGGGCACGGGCTGGACCCTCTACCCCCCGCTTTCCTCCGCCCTCGGCCATCCGGGACCGTCAGTCGACATGGCGATCTTCGCCCTTCACCTCGCGGGTGCGAGCTCGATCCTGGGTGCCATCAACTTCATCACCACGATCTTCAACATGCGCGCGCCCGGGATGACGCTCCACAAGATGCCCCTCTTCGTGTGGGCGATCCTGATCACGGCATTCCTCTTGCTGCTGGCACTCCCCGTGCTCGCGGGCGGCATCACCATGCTGCTCACCGACCGCAACTTCGGCACCGCCTTCTTCGACCCCTCGCGTGGCGGCGACCCGCTGCTCTTCGCGCACCTCTTCTGGTTCTTCGGCCACCCCGAGGTGTACATCCTCATCCTGCCCGGCTTCGGGATGATCAGCCAGATCATCTCCACCTTCTCGAGGAAGCCGGTGTTCGGCTATCTCGGCATGGCCTACGCGATGGTCGCGATCGGCTTCATCGGCTTCGTGGTGTGGGCGCACCACATGTACACGACGGGCCTCGACGTGAACACGCGCGCCTACTTCACGGCCGCGACGATGGTGATCGCGGTGCCGACCGGCATCAAGATCTTCAGCTGGATCGCCACCATGTGGGGCGGCTCGCTGCAGTTCCGCGTCCCCATGCTTTGGGCGATCGGCTTCATCTTCCTCTTCACCGTGGGCGGCGTCACCGGCGTGGTGCTGGCGAACGCCGGAATGGATATCCCGCTCCACGACGGCTATTACGTGGTGGCGCACTTCCACTACGTGCTCTCGCTCGGTGCCGTGTTCTCGATCTTCGGCGGCTTCTACTACTGGTTCCCGAAGATGTGCGGCAAAATGTACAACGAGACGCTCGGGAAGGCGCATTTCTGGATCACCTTCGTCGGCGTCAACCTGACCTTCTTCCCCATGCACTTCCTCGGTCTTGCGGGGATGCCGCGCCGCGTGCCGGACTATCCGGCCGCGTTCACCGGCTGGAACGAGATTGCCTCCGTCGGCGCCTTCATCTCGGGCGCCGGCGCGCTCCTCTTCCTCTTCATCGTGGTACAGACCTTCCTCGCCGGTAAGCGCATCGGCGCCAATCCGTGGGGCGAGGGCGCCACTACGCTCGAGTGGACGGTGAGCTCGCCGCCGCCGTTCCACACCTTCGAGGAGCTGCCGAAGGTCCGCTGAGGCCGTCCGGCGGCTATCAAGGAGTGCCCGTGTCCGATACGTCCATCGAGCTCGCCCGACGGCCGGCCGGCCCCTTCGCCTCGCGCGAAGCGGCCGGGGCAGCCGACGCGGGTGCGCCCGTCGCCGACTATGCCTTGCTGCTCAAACCGCGCGTGATGTCGCTCGTGGTCTTCACCGGCTTCGTCGGGCTCTATCTGGCACCCGGCCGCATCCATCCGGTCCTGGCTGCGATCGCCATCCTCTCTATCGCCGTCGGCGCGGGTGCCGCGGGCGCCATCAACATGTGGTACGACCGCGACATCGATCGCCTCATGGCGCGCACCATGAAGCGGCCGCTGCCGGACGGAAGGGTGTCGCCGGAGGCGGCCTTGACGCTCGGCGTGATGCTCGCCGTCGGCTCGGTGACCGTGATGGGGCTCGGGGTCAATTATGCGGCGGCAGCACTCTTGGCGCTTGCGATCGCCTTCTACGTCTTCGTCTACACGATCTGGCTCAAGCGCCGCACGCCGCAGAACATCGTGATCGGGGGGGCTGCCGGCGCCTTCCCGCCTCTGATCGGCTGGGCCGCGGTCGGCGGCGACATCAGCCTCGTCTCGTTGGCACTCTTCGCCGTGATCTTCATGTGGACGCCGCCGCATTTCTGGGCCTTGGCACTTTACCGCTCGGGGGATTACGCGCGCGCGGGCGTGCCCATGCTGCCCGTGGTGGCGGGCCGCCGGGAGACCAAGCGCCACATCCTGCTCTATTCAGCATTCCTGGTGCCGGTCACGTTGCTGCCCTGGGCGCTCGGGGCGGTGGGTGCGCTCTACGGCGCGCTCGCCTTGACCCTGGGTGCGATGTTCCTCGTTTGCGCGCTCCGTGTCTGGCGCGAGCCGGAGGGTGCCGGCGACCGCGCCGCCAAGCAGATGTTCGGCTTCTCGATCCTCTACCTCTTCCTGCTCTTCGCCCTCATGGTGGTCGATCGCGCGGGGGCTGCGGTGCTGGGCCATGGTTGACGGACGACTCAGGCCGAAGGACGGCGAGCGCCGCCTGCGCGCGCGCAATTGGGCGCTCTTCGCCGTGCTCGCGGGGCTGGTGCTGCTCTTCTATCTCATGACCATTGTCCGCATGGGAGGGCTAGCACGATGAGCGGCCGGCTGAGCCGGCAGAAGGCGCTGACCGCGGCCTTCCTTGGCGCCCTTGTCGCCGTCATGGTCGGGCTCTCCTTCGCCGCCGTCCCGCTTTACCGCATCTTTTGCCAGGTGACGGGCTTCGAGGGCACCACCCAGCGCGCCTCAGCACCGCCGGGCCAGGTTGCGAACCGGGTCATCACCGTGCGCTTCAACGCGGACACGGACCCGGCACTGCCCTGGCGCTTCGAGCCGGCCCAGACTGCGCTCAAGGTCAAGGTGGGCGAGGAAGCCACGGCCTTCTACCGGGCGAAGAACCTCTCGCGCGGGAGCGTGGTCGGACAGGCGGTGTTCAACGTGACGCCGCTCAAGGCGGGTCTCTATTTCGACAAGATCCAGTGCTTCTGCTTCAGCGAGCAGCGCTTGAGCGCGGGCGAGAGCGCGGACATGCCGGTCGTCTTCTTCGTCAATCCGGACCTGCTCAAGGACCGCAACATGGACGACGTGGACACCATCACGCTTTCCTACACCTTCTATCGCGACACGGACGCGGAGCAGCACGACAAGAACGCCGAGGCGCGGAAGAGCTCGGCCTCCCGCGACGGTGCCCCTACCCCCGCCGGCCGAGCGCCGAGCGTCAACTGAGCGCCGGGAAGCCGCCTCGATCGACGACCGAAAAAGACAAAGAGGAAGCCACATGAGCGACAGCCACGCCGGCCATCACGAGGCCAAGCATCCCTATCATCTCGTCGAGCCGAGTCCGTGGCCGGCATTGGGCGCCTTTGCGGCACTCCTCGCCTTCGGCGGCGCCGTCATGTTCATGCACAGCTATGCGGGCGGCACCTGGATCATGACGGCGGGCATCCTGCTCATCTTCCTCACCATGATCCTATGGTGGCGGGACGTGATCCGCGAGGCCGAGTTCAAGGGCGATCACACGCCGGTCGTGGCCCTTTCCCATCGCTACGGCATGGCGCTCTTCATCGCGTCCGAGGTGATGTTCTTCGTCGCCTTCTTCTGGGCCTTCTTCAACGCCAGCCTGTTCCCGACGGAGGCGATCGGCAAGGTGTGGCCGCCCAAGGACATCCATCCCTTCGATCCCTTCGACCTGCCGTTCGTCAACACCCTCATCCTCTTGACCTCGGGGGTCACGGTCACCTGGGCGCACCATGCGCTGAGGGAGGACAACCGCCGCGACGTGCTGCGCGGCCTCGCACTCACCATTCTCCTCGGCATCTCCTTCACCTGCGTGCAGGCCTGGGAGTACTCGCATGCGCCCTTCAGCTTCAAGGGCGGCATCTATCCCTCCACCTTCTTCATGGCGACGGGCTTCCACGGTTTCCACGTGATGATCGGAACCACTTTCCTCACTGTCTGCTTCTTCCGCGCGCTCAAGGGCCACTTCAAGCCCGATCACCACGTCGGCTTCGAGGCGGCGGCGTGGTATTGGCACTTCGTCGACGTGGTCTGGCTCTTCCTCTTCACCTGCATCTATTGGTGGGGCGGGCGTTAGGGCGGCGCACGCCGCCCCCGAGGAGTGTCGCACGTCGAACGAGCCATTCCCCCTCTCGCCCTTCCGCACCGGACTCGCCTGCCGCTGTCCGGCCTGCGGCGAGGGGCGTCTTTTCCGCGGCTTTCTTCACGTCGCGGAGCGTTGCGCCGTCTGCGGCCTCGATCTTGCCGCCGAGGACAGCGGCGACGGTCCGGCCGTCTTCATCATCCTCATCCTCGGCATCGTGGTGGTGGCGCTCGCCCTCGTCGTCGAGGCGAAGTTCGAGCCCCCACTTTGGCTCCACGCGCTTATCTGGCCGCCGCTCATCCTCGGGGGCGCACTCCTTCTCTTGCGCCCCTTCAAGGCGACCATGATCGCCCTTCAGTACAAGCATAAGACGCACGAGCGCGGGCACGGCGCGTAGGGCTGAGTGCGGCCAAGGGGAGAAACGGGGCAACCGGAGTGGCTTCCCGCAGCATCCATGCCTAAATTAGAGTTCGCACCTTCCCTGCCGCCCGGCGGCATCCCGGCAATCTTGGTCGTCTTGATCCCATGCCCTTCCGTCCCACGCTCTGGCCGACGCTCTTCACCGTTCCCGCACTTATCCTCTTGCTCGGGCTCGGCACCTGGCAGGTCGAGCGGCTCCATTGGAAGGAGGGCCTCATCGCCACGCGCACGCAACGCTCCTCCGGGCCGCCCATAGCCCTCCCCGCCGACAACGCCGACCCCGCGGACTACGAGTTCAGCAAGACGAGGCTGAGCGGGCATTTCCTCAATGACAAGGAGATGTATCTCGCCGCCCGCTCGCTCAACGGCAACGCGGGCTTCCATGTGGTGACGCCGCTCGTTGTGAGCGACGGCAGCGCCGTCCTCGTCGACCGCGGCTGGATCCCACTCGAGCGCAAGGAGCCGGCGACGCGTGCTAAGGGCGAGCTCGCGGGCGAGGTCAGCATCGAGGGGCTCTTGCGCGGCAGCCAGAAGCAAAGCTGGCTCGTCCCCGACAACGACCCCCAAGCCAACGTCTGGTTCTATGTCGACGTGCCGGCGATGGCGCGCGCTGCAGGCCTCGCGCGCGTGCGGCCCTACTTCATCGAGGCGGGGCCGACCGCCAATCCGGGAGGCTATCCGATCGGCGGGCAAAGCCATATCGAGCTCCCCAACAACCACCTGCAATACGCCCTCAGCTGGTACTCCTTCGCCGTCTCGCTCGCGGTGATCTACGTGATCTATCACCGCAATCTCGCCCGCGAGGAAGAGGAGAAGCGGCGCGGGGCGCAGGGAGAGCAAGCAGAGCAAAAAGAGCGAGCGGAGAAAGGCAGCAGGGAGGCCGGATGACCGCCTACGAGGAGCTCGAGGCCCGCTTTCGCCGCATCACCAATCTGCGCCACGCCGTCTCGCTCTTGCAGTGGGACCTGGCGACCATGATGCCCGAGGGCGGGCGCGAGGCGCGCGCCGAGGAGCTCGCCACCTTGCGCGTGCTCGCCCACGAGATGCTGACCGATGCGCGCCTCGCCGAGCTCTTGGATGCGGCGGAGGCGGGTGCGATCGCACTCGGCCCCTGGCAGCGGGCGAACCTCGGCGAGATGCGGCGCGCCTGGCTGCACGCGAGTGCGCTCGAGGGGCGGCTCGTGGAGGCGGTCTCGAAGGCGAACGCGGCCGCCGAGGCCGCTTGGCGCGAGGCGCGGCCGCGCAGCGATTTCGCCATGATCCGGCCGCACCTCGAGAAACTACTGGCGCTTACCCGCGAGGTGGCCGAGGCGAAGGCGGCAAGGCTCGGCACCACACCCTATGACGCGCTCCTCGACGAGTGGGAGCCCGGCGGCAGCAGCGCCGAGATCGACAGGCTCTTCAAGCCCCTTGCGGCCTTCCTCCGCCCCTTCCTCGAGGCGGTCCTCGAGCGCCAGGCCAAGGCCCCGCCCGCGCATGCGCCCGCGGGACCGTTCCCGGTCGAATGGCAGCACGCGCTCTGCGAGAAGCTCATGGCCGCGGTCGGCTTCGAGTTCCGGCACGGCCGGCTCGACGTGAGCCTGCATCCCTTCTGCGGCGGCACCCCCGACGACGTGCGCATCACCACGCGCTACAACGAGGCGGACTTCACGGAGAGCCTCATGGGCGTCTTGCACGAGACCGGCCACGCCCTTTACGAGCGCGGGCTGCCGGCCGAATGGCGCTATCAGCCGGTCGGCGAGCCGCGCGGCATGAGCGTGCACGAGAGCCAGTCGCTCCTCTTGGAGATGCAAGCCTGCCGCAGCCGCGAGTTCGTCGCCTATCTCGCTCCGCTCGCGCGCACGGCCTTCGGGGCGAGCGGTCCCGCGTGGGACGCCGACAATCTCTTCCGCCTCTATACCACCGTCGAGCGCAGCCTGATCCGCGTCGAGGCGGACGAGGTGAGCTACCCGGCCCACGTCATCCTGCGCTACGAGCTCGAGCGGGCGATGCTCGCGGGCGAGCTCGCGGTCGCCGATCTTCCCGCGGCGTGGGGCGACGGCATGGAGCGGCTCCTCGGCATCCGCCCGCCCGACGACCGCCGCGGCTGCCTGCAGGACATCCACTGGTACGACGGCGCCTGGGGCTATTTCCCCACCTACACGCTCGGGGCACTCACCGCGGCCCAGCTCTTCGCCGCGGCGAAGCGCGCCGATCCCAGCGTCCCGAGCGCCATCGGCAAGGGCGATTTCCGCCCGCTTCTCGCCTGGCTGCGCGAGCACGTCCACGCCAAGGCCTCGCTCCTTCCCACGGGCGAGCTCATCCGCGAGGCGAGCGGCCGTCCCCTCGATCCCACGCTCTTCGAGCAGCACCTCAAGGAGCGCTATCTCGGCTGAGAAGCGCGAGAGGCCAAACGTGCCCAGCGGCGGGGAAGACGCGCTAACGTCGTGGATCAGAAATTCGATCGATCTCCGTTAGCCCGTCTCTTTCCTGCCATACCGGCGAAAGCCGGTATCCATGGCGGGGATGGGGCCC
>JGI12269J14319_10003248_pt1 | contig 15381 bp, 10 predicted proteins | sample PeaSoiSIISIP2007_FD_14319 | JGI IMG/M metagenome (IMG submission 14319) | reverse complement strand
CGAAACCGGACTCCTCGGGAGTGACGATCTCGAGCAGACGCTGGCCGGCCGCCCGCCGGCGCAGGTCGCGGCGGGCGAGCTCCTCGAGACGCCGGCGCTGGGCGGCATCGACCTTCCGGCCCTCGGCGACGGCACGAGCCTCGCGCTCCACCTGGGTCTCGTCGACCTCGATCCCCTCGGCGACGGCCAGCGCGTCGAGCGCAAGTTCGAGGCGCACCCGACTCGTCGCGGTCTCGCGCCGCTCGGCGCGGAGCGCAGCCATGTTCTGGCCGCTCATCTCGATGTAGCGGTCGAGCGGCAGCCCGAGCGAAGCCAGCCGGTATTCGAGGTCGGCCAGCTGGCGATCGATCTCGCGCTCGATCATGGCCTCAGGAACGTCGACGCGGACGTAGTCGCGGAGCGCCTCGAGCGTCGCGCCCTCGTGGCGCTCGCGATCCTGGTCGGCCGCCTCGACGGCGAGCGCGGTCCGGTAGTGATCGCGAAGGTCCTCCAGCGTGGGACCGTGCCCGTCGAGCACTGCGAGCGCGTCGTCCTCCGGGGGCAGCGTGCGCTCGCGGACGGCGTGCACGGCGACGTCGATGGTGACGGTGGCGCCCCGCAGCTCCTCCTGGCGGTAATCCTGCGGCAGGGTCGTCTCGAAGCTGCGCGACTCCCCGGCCGTCAGCCCGATGACGCCGTCGACGATCGCCGGAATCACCACCTCGCGATCCAGCTCCAGCTCGCGCTCCTCCGCGTCACCGCCGGTGAGCACCTCGTCGCCGCGGCGCATCACCAGGGTGCAGCGGATCACGTCGCCCGCCTGCGCCGCGCGGTCGACGTCGGCGAGCTCGGAGTGACGTCGTCGAGCCTCCTGAATCGCCCGGTCGACGCTCTCCTCGGTGATCTCGGTCGTCTCCATCGGCACGCGGAGCGTCAGGTAGTCGCGCAGGTCGACCTCAGGTTTGACGGTGACCGTGGCGGTGAATTTCAGCGGCTGGTCGCGTTCCAGCTCGCCGAGATCGAGCTCCGGATCGCCGACCGGCTCGACGCCGGTCTCGTCGACGGCGCGCCGGTAGAGCTCGGGGACGAGGTGATCGACGGTCTCATGCCGGATGGTCTCCCAGCCGACGGCGCGCTCCACCATCGCCGCAGGCGCCTTGCCGGGGCGGAATCCCGGGATGCGAACCCTGCCGGCGAGACGGCGCAACGATGCCTGGACGGCTGCCTCCACCTCGTCGGCGGTCGCCTCCACCTGGAGGGCGACCTGCGATGCGGCCTTGCGCTCGAGCGTGACGGTCATTGACGGGCTCTTGCCCGGGGTGTCGGTCATCTGTGTACTCATGGTGCTGGGTGGGCGCCGTGCGCGGACCGAGACTCGAACTCGGACGGGTCGCCCCACGGGATCCTAAGTCCCGCGCGTCTACCGATTCCGCCATCCGCGCCCGGTCGGTCGAACCGGCCATGACCAGTGTAGCGGTGACGAAACGGTCGCTGGACAACCTCCGCGCAGGTGCCTACTCTGGTGACATCCCCAACCCGCAGACGGAGGATCTGTATGGAGCCGAATCATCTGACCGCAACGGCAGGCCCGCAGGAGGTCGTTGCGAAGATCGACCAGAAGGCGCTCCGGCTGTCGGCGCTGCTGCGGGAGATAGACAACCACCCTATCGAGCTGGAAACCGTCTTGCGGGACCAGCTCGATGACGTTCTGGAGATGCTGGCGTGCCGCATCGCCGCGACCAGGACGCTGCTGCATCGATCCAGCCTCGAATTGACGGGGGCCGGATCACCCGTATAACCGGCGCCATCCGGCGCCTCGGGACGGCGACTGCAGCAGAGGCTGCGGCCGCCGTCCTGATCACCATCGGCGCGATCCTGGTGCGCTTCTGGGCGCTCCAGAGCCAGCCCGGGGGTCTCTACCCCGACGAGGCTGCCGAAGGGATCAGCGCCCAGAACCTGCTCACGATCCCCGGCTACCACCCGGTCTTCTTCAACAGTGACGGTGGACGGGAGGGGCTCTACGCGTACGTCGTCGCCGCGATCTTCAAGGTGTTCGGGTCGTCGGTGCTGACCCTGCGCGGCACCGCGGCTGCGGTCGGCGTCGCCGGGGTCATCGCCACCTGCGTCGCGGTCCGGCGTTTCGGCCGCGGGCCCGCGCTCATGGCGATGGCGTGGACCGCCGGTTCGATGTGGATGATCGCGGTGTCCCGCGACGGCTTCCGAAACATCCTGACGGTGCTGGTCGGCGCCGCGGCGCTGGCCGCCCTGCTGCGCTGGGGGGACCGGCCGTCGCGGTGGATTGCGGTGACCGCCGGCGCCGCCGTCGCGCTGGGCTTCTGGACGTACCAGCCTCTGAAGTTGCTGCCGCTGCTCGTCGTCCTCTGGTTGCTCTGGATGCGGGCCCACGAGCCTGAGCGGTTTCGAGCGATGTGGACGACATGGAGATGGGCGGGCGGGGCGTTCGCCGTGGTGGTCGCACCGATGGTCTACACGGCGGTCACCGACTTCTCCTCGTACTTCGGCCGGGCGGCATTCGTCTCGGTGTTCAACAGCGGCTCGATGTCAATGGACAGCTACCCCGTGCACATCCTCAAGACCCTCGGGATGTTCCTTTTCACCGGGGACCCGAACGCGCGTCACGATGTGTCGGCGCTGCCGCTTCTCGGCCCCATCCTGGTCGTGCCGTTCCTGCTCGGGATATGGCACTGCTGGCGCCGGCGCAACGATCACGGGTACGCGCTGGTGCTCCTCGGGCTCCCCGTCTTTCTGCTCCCTCCGCTCATCGCCAACGAGGGCGGCGCACCCCATTTCCTCCGGTCGCTCGGTCTCGAGCCGTACGTCGCCGCATGCGTCGGTCTCGGCTGCCTGGAGGGCATCGCGATCGTCCGGCGGCTCGCGGCGGGGATTCCCAGGTCCGGGCCATCGGTGACGGAGACCGGCTGGACGGTCTGCGCGATCGGTGCGACCCTGCTGGGGATCGCATCGGCGGTGACGTACATCAACCGCCCGCTCGAGGATCGGTACGCGGCGTTCACGTTCGCGGACGTCGCGCTGGCGAACGCCGCGGTGAACAACCCGACCGACGGCGGGCCGTCGACCCTCGTGATCCTCGACGGCTATGACGCCATGGACGTGCAGTTCCTCGATGCCGGCAGGCTGCCCACCATCGTCGCGCCGATGACCGTGATCGCGAACCCGGCGGTGTACACGCTCATCGTCGCTCCCTCGCGAGCCGATATCGCGGCAGCCGTCGGCCCGGGTATCGCCGCGAATGCCCGGGTCGTGTCGACCGACCCGGAGGGCAACCCGGTGGTCTTCGACGTGGTACCGCAGCCCGGCGTCGCTTCGCTGCCCTGACGCCGGCCGCCGCGCATCGCCCGCGGACGCGGCACTAAGGTGGGATCGATGCTGCGCGGATATGCGGGGAAGATCTGGCTGATCACGGGTGTCGGGCTCATCGCCCGCCTCGCCCTGCTCGGGTACGAGCCGCTCTGGCGGGACGAGGCGTTCACGGCTCTGGCGGTGCAGCGGCCGCTGGGCTCCATGATCGATGTGGTGCGCAACGACAGCGCACCGCCGCTGTTCTACCTGGCCGAGCGGCTCTTCGCCGTGGTGTCGACCAGCCCCGCGATGCTCCGACTGTTCCCGGTGCTGGTCGGGACCGCGGCGATCCCGCATGTGGCCGCACTCGGACGTCGCGTGACGGGCGATGCCGGTGGCGTCTGGGCCGGAGTGATCGGCGCGGTCGCGCCGGCCCTGTTCGTCAGCTCGCTGGATGCGCGCATGTACGTGCTCGCCACAACGCTCGTGCTCGCCTCGACGCTCTGCCTGCTGCGCGCGCTGGAACGGCCTGCACCGATGCGGTGGGCGCTCTACGCCGCGACATCGATTCTCGCCGTGTACACCGTGTATTTCGCGCTCTTCGCGGTGTTCGCGCAGGTGATCACGGTCGCGATCGTCCTTCGCCGGCGACGGCCCGGCACAGTGGTGCTCGTGGGAGCGCTCGGTGCAACCGCACTGGTGAGCCTGGTCCCGTGGCTGGTCGCCGCCCAAGCGCAGCTCGGCCACAGCGCGGGTGCCTTCTGGGTACCGAGGCTGAGCATCGATAGCGTCCTCGGCGGCCTCGAGCAGTTCTTCACGGGACCGCCACTCAACACGTGGGTGACGGGGTTTGCCGCTTTGCGGGCGCTCGAGCTCGCCGGCGACGTGACTGGCTGCCTCGTGCTGGTTGCGCTCGTCATGAACAGGAAGCGTCTCAGCAGCGCCGGGAGACAGACGGCGGCGGTCCTGTCGCTGGCGGTGGTGATCGGCGTCGGCGTGATGCTCCTCGCGAGCTTCTACCACCCCCTCGAGGACGGCAAGTACCTGAGCACAGCCTGGGCTCCGCTGTATCCACTGCTCGGGGCGGGGCTTGCCACCGTGCCATGGCGAAAGGCGGCGGTGGGTGCGGCGGCGGTGACCGCGGCGGTGGCAGCCGGCACGGCGCTGGCGATCACCAATCCCGACACGCCCGCGGCCGTCGCGGCGGTCACCCGGATGTCAGGACCACCCCAGCTCGTCACCACCTATCCGAGTGAGTACCTGCTCGTGCGCTACTACGCCGACGATGAGGTCGCCTCGAGAACGCGTTCGATCGCGACGAGCGTGCCCTGGTTCTGGGGCACGGCCGTCTATCCGCCCGGCGCCGTCATGGCGCGATTGCCGCAGCCGTCACCCGGCGCAGGCGCCCTCTGGTACGTCTACGAACCCGGCGACCCACTCCCTCCGGGCCACGCCGGCTACGCGGTTTCGGGTACCCGCTGCTGGACGGGTGTCTGTGTCACCATGCTGAACCCGTCGGGCACCGGGACCCCGGGTGGGGGCACCGGCTAGACGCGGGGCAAGGAGGTCATCCGTGAAAGGCTTTCGCGACTTTCTCAGCCAGGGCAACGTCGTGCAGCTGGCGGTGGCATTCGTCATCGGTGGCGCGTTCGGGGCAGTGGTCACCGCGCTCGTCGTCGACGTCATCAATCCGATCATCGCCATCCCGTTCGGCAAGCCCAACTTCGACACGCTGGAGCTGACCGTCAACGGGAGCAACATCAAGTACGGAACGTTTCTCACTGCGGTGATCGCGTTCGTGCTCATCGCGGCGGGTGTGTACTTCTTCTTCGTGGTGCCGTACAACCGCCTGCAGGCTCGCACGCGCTCGGCAGCCCCGGCTGAGTCGGATTCGCGGGGATGCCCCGAGTGCCTGACGGTCATTCCCAAGGCGGCGCATCGCTGCTCCGCGTGCACCGCGGTGGTCGAGCCTCAGGCGGCGTAGCCGGGCGGACAAGGGCGTGCCCGAGGTCCACGCGGCGCACCTCGACGAGCTGTCCCCCCGGACCCTGCTCGGGATCCTCGCCGTGCGGCAGGACGTGTTCATCGTCGAGCAGCGCTGCGCGTATGCGGACATCGACGCCCACGACGCAGATGCCGCGACGCTGCACCTCTGGATCGAGGATGACCACGGTGGCGTGGTGAGCACCCTGCGCCTGCTCAGCGAGGGGGAATCCGGGCATCGCATCGGCCGTGTCGCGACGCTTCCTGCGGCGCGCGGGCACGGCTATTCGAGTGCGCTCATCACCCGCGCGATCGAAGTGTCAGGTCCACCGATCGTCCTGAGTGCACAGGCGTATCTCGTCGACTGGTACGGACGCTTCGGCTTCGAGGTCTGCGGCGAGGGCTGGATCGAGGACGGCATCGAGCACGCGCCGATGCGCCTCGACGTCAGGCGGTGACGATGTTGACGATGCGGTCGACGACCGCGATCACCTTTGCCGGCGCGCGACCGTCGAGCAGCTCCACGACACGCGGTTGCGCGAGCGCGAGCGCCCGCAGCTCGGTTTCAGACGTTCCAGCATCAACCTCGAGCTCACCCCGGCGCTTGCCGTCGACCGTGATCGCAACCGTCGCGCGCTGGGGGGCGGCGAGCTCCGCNTCGTAGGACGGCCACGTGCCGCGCTCGTGCACCGAGCCGTCGTGCCCGGTGCGCTCCCAGAGCTCCTCGGTGACGAAGGGCGCGAAGGGCGCCAGCAGCTTCAACAGCGTCTCGGCGTCGATTCGCCGTGCCGTCCCTGCCGAGCACTCGTGGTCGAGGTCGCGCGCGAACTCCATGAGATACGCGATCGCGGTGTTGTAGCGCAGCTCCGCGATGTCGTCCTCGACCTGCTTGATCAGCCGGTGACGGCGCCGCTCTCTGACCTCATCCCCGGCGTCACCGCCGGTCGCGAGTTGGGTGGCGCGCCAGGTGCGGTTGATGAACCGCGTCATCCCGGCGATGCCCTTGTCGCGGAAGTCGCCGCCGAGCGTGTATGGACCCAGATACATCATGAAGAGGCGCACGGTGTCCGCCCCGTAGCGCTCGATGTACTCGTCCGGATTCAGGACGTTGCCCCGGCTCTTGGACATCTTCGCCCCGTCCATGATGATCATGCCGTGCGCGCGGAACCGCGTGTAGGGCTCGGGGGCGGGCACCAGTCCCATGTCGTATAGCACGCGCATCACGAAGCGCGCGTAGAGCAGATGGCGCACGGCGTGCTCGTTCCCGCCGATGTACATGTTCACCGGGAGCCAGGTGTCGGTCCGCTCCTTGTCGAAGGGAACATCGTCGAAGTCGGTGGACGGGTAGCGGAGGTGGTACCAGGCGGAGTCGAGGAACGTGTCGCTCACGTCGGTCTCACGACGCGCCGGCTCTCCGCACTTGGGACAGGGGACGTTGACCCACTCCTCGACCGTCGCGAGCGGCGAGAGCCCTGTCCCGCGCGGCCGGAAATCCTCGACGTCGGGGAGCAGCACCGGGAGATCCTCTTCCGGCACAGCCACGGGGCCGTCCTTGGGACAGTGGATGATCGGGATCGGCGGCCCCCAGTAGCGCTGCCGTGAGATGAGCCAGTCGCGGAGCTTGTACTGCACGCTCGACTGACCGCGGCGCAATTCGCCGAGGCGCTCGACGATGCGCCGCTTTCCCTCGGGGGCCGGCAGACCGTTGAAATCGCCGCTGTTGACCAGCGTGCCGTCACCGCTGTACGGCGCCTCCTCGACATTGCCGCCGCTGATCACCGCAACGATCGGCAGCGCGTGCGCTCGTGCGAACGCCCAGTCCCTGGAGTCGTGCCCGGGCACCGCCATGATCGCGCCGGTGCCGTACCCGCCGAGCACGTATGGAGCCGCCCACACGGGGAGACGCGCTCCGGTGAGTGGGTGGATCGCGTGGGACCCGAGTTCCATGCCGATCGAGAAGTCGGGCTCGGCGCTGGATGATGGCGGGAACTTGTTGCGCCAGGCGTTGACTTCGCCCATCCGCTGCGGGGGAACGAAGTCCTCGAGCTCGGGGTGGTCGGCGCCGATCACGAGGAAGGTTGCGCCGTACAGCGTGTCCGGACGCGTCGTGTACACCGTGACGTCCTTGCGCCGGCAGCGCTCGAGGTCGAAGAGGATGGTCGCGCCCTCGCTGCGCCCGATCCAGTTGCGCTGCATCGTCTTCGTCGACTCCGACCAGTCGAGCGTGTCGAGCGCGTCGAGCATCTCCTGCGCGTAGCGCGTGATCTTGATCCACCACTGGCGGAGGTACCGCGTCTGGACCAGTGTGTGGCAGCGCTCGCACCGACCCTGCTCCACCTGCTCGTCGGCGAGCACGGTGAGACAGGACGGACACCAGTTGACGGCGCCTTCGCGCCACTCGATGAGTCCGGCGTTGAAGAGCCGCACGAACAGCCATTGCGTCCACCGGTAGTACGAGGGCTCGGCGGTGTTGACCTGGTGACTCCAGTCGAACATGGAGCCGATGCGGGCGAGCTGGTTCTCGCGGAAGTTGGCGACCGCGCGGCGCATGACCACCGCCGGGTGCTCGCCGATCTTCATCGCGTAGTTCTCGGAGTGGATGCCGAACGCGTCGAACCCCATCGGCTCGAAGACGGTGTCGCCCATGAGGCGCCGCCATCGGCCGTAGATGTCGCCACCGGCGAACGGGATGATGTGCCCGACGTGCAAGCCCTCGGCGGAGGGGTACGGGAACATCATCAGGTTGTAGAAGGGTCGATCGGGCTCGTCGAGCGTGGTGCGATAGTCGCCGCGCGCATCCCAGATCCGCCGCCAGCGGGCCTCGACCGCGGCGTGGTCGTAGGCGTCGAGGTGGCGCGGCGGATCGGGCTCGAAGGGGTCGGGCGCGGTGTCCATCACTTCAAAGGGTATCCCGAGTCCATGCCCAGCCCAAACGGAGCCGCGCGGGACGGTGGCGCCGTCCCGGGCGCGACCGCAGCCGCGAGTACACTCGGGCGCTCATGGATCAGGATCGGTCGCCCATCGAGATCCGCGACGGGCACGGCGACGACGAGCTGCGACGCTTCGCCGACGTGGACGCGGAGTCCTTCGCCGGCCACGCGGCAACCAACATGCGGTGGCTCACCGCCGCCGCGCCGCACGCGCCGCTCCGGCTCGCGCACCTCGAGGGCGAGATCGTGGGCGGGTACATGCTGCTCCCGGTCGGACAGTTCTTCGGAGGCCGGTCAGTTGCGGCGGGGGGAGTCACCGCGGTGGCGGTGCACCCCGCCTGGCGCCGCCGGGGCGTAGCCGGAGCGCTCATGCGCGACTGCATCACCCTCGCTCGCGAGCGCGGCGCCGCGCTCGCGCCGCTCCACGCGGCAACCGTCCGGCTCTACCGGCGCTGGGGCTGGGAGGTCTGCTCCCAGACGCTCCGACAGATCGTGCGGACACCGGCTCTCGCCGGGTTCTCGGGCTCCGGAAGGGTGGGCGCCAGGCCGGATCGCGGGGCCGTCGAAGCGATGCGGCGAGCTCACCTTGCGCAGTGGGACGGACCCCTGAACCGAGCCGATTGGTTCCTGTCGGCGGAATGGGATCCGGGTGACCCGGAGGCGCTGCGGTTTGAGTACGGCTGGTATGAGGGCGACGTGCTCACCGGATACCTTCGCTACGAGTCGGAGCGGCAGGCGGGCAGCTGGATCCGGCTGCGCGTCCAGGAGTTCATCTTCACGACGCTGGATGCGCTGCGAGGGCTGCTCGGCTTCCTGGGCGGCCAGGAGTCACAGAGCAGCGACGTCATCTTCGTGCACTCGGCGGTCGTCGACGCCTCGCCGCTGCTGTGGCTCCTCGACGAGCCCCACCGGAACATCGAGGTGCAGGGCTTCCTGTGCTGGATGCAGCGCATCGTCGACATCGCGTCGGCGGTGAGCGCGCGAGGCTGGCCCGAGCGGACCGCCGGTCGCGTGGAGCTCGAGGTCACCGACCCGGTGACCGGAGTCGAACGCGTGGTGCTCGAGGTCGAGGGTGGGACGGGACGGGTCACGCCGGGTGGCAGCGGGGCGATCCGATGCGGCATCGGAGCGCTCTCGGCCTGGTACTCGAGCGCGCTGCGCGCGCAGGACGCCGTCCGCCTCGGCCTGCTGGAAGGCGATGCGTCCTCGGTCAGCGCGATGGATGGGCTGATCGCCGGCGGCCTGCCGTGGATGCCCGACTTCTTCTGAACGCGCCCAGCTTGATGATGTCGTCGCTGACGCGCCGACAGCCCGAGAGCAGCGGCCGGCGCCGGACCCTGAGACCATGACGATGCCGGACTCCGCCCTGCTGCATCTGCGCCTGGCTCGGATGCGCGCACAGCACCTCACCGATGACACGCGTCTGGAGGGTGACGTCGCGACCGTGACACGCGCTGTGTGCGCGCTCCAAGCGCAGGCGTTCGATGCCGCGCGCCATCAGGTGCGCGCACGCAGCCGCGGGCTCACCGCCGGTTCTGTGGATCACGCCTTCACGCATGACCGCTCGGTGGTGCGCACATGGTTGATGCGCGGGACGCTGCACCTCTGTGCCGCGGACGACACGCGCTGGCTCCTCGATGTGCTCGGCACCCCCATCAACCAGTTCGGCGCGAGCAGGAGGCGGAATCTCGGCCTCGACGAGGCAACCTGCGCGCGCGGCGTGGCGGTGATGCGCAGGGTCCTCGTGCATGGGCCGATGGCGCGGCGCGAGCTGCGCGAGCGTCTGGTCCGCGCCGGTGTGATCGAAGAGCCGGTCGGCCAGGCGCTGATCCATCTTCTCTATCACGCCGCCGCCCTCGGGGTCATCTGTTGCGGGCCGCGCATGGGGCGCGACGACAGCTTCGTCCTCCTCGATGACTGGGTGCCACCGTCGAGCGGGCCGCGCGGCGAGGCGGCCCTCGCCGAGCTGGCGCGGCGGTACTTCGCGGCCTATGGTCCGGCGAGTGAGGCGGATTTTGCCTCGTGGTCGGGGTTGAGGATCTCGGTGATCCGCTCGGCGATGGCCGCCGTCGTCGCCGAGTTGGCGGAGTTCCCGGGATCGATCCCCGAGCTCTGGACACTCGGACCGGCGAAGGAGTTCGACATCAGCCGGCCGGTGGTGCGCCTGCTCGGACACTTCGACACCTTCCTGCTCGGCTACCGCCGCCGCGAGCACCACGGAGACGGGGACGCCGAGGCCTGGATTCACGATGGCGGCGGCGGCTGGATCCGGCCCGTCATCTGCGTCGACGGCTGGATCGCGGGCGGCTGGCGGTTGCGGCAGGTGCCTGACGAGATCGAGATCACCGTGATGCCGTTCGATCGGATCAGCCGTCGCGCCGATCCCGCCATCGGGCGCGAGGTCATCTCGATCGGGCGGTTCCTGGAACGACCGGCGCGGTGGTCGCGTCGGCCCTTGGTCGGAATCGACGCCGCCCAGCCGGCGCCTGTCTGACGGACGCGACCGCCATGCGGCACGCGCCGTCACAAGCTCTCGCGCATGATGAATGAGGTTGGTGACGGAGTGGCGCGAAGCGGGTTCCGCGTGCGCGCGTGAGACCACCCTCTGACGATGCAGGCCAGGGCGTCAGATCGCAGCCTCACGCAGCGACTGGCGCGAGCGTTCATTGCCATCGCTGTCCTGATCATCGCGACGCTGGTGGTCACGGGTGCGTGTTTCGCGGCCGTCCTCGGACACTTCGAGCCGGCAATCAGCGACCTGATCACCGGCCGCGACGCCGTCGATGCGGTGCAGAACGGCATGCTCGACGAGGAGACCGCACTTCGAGGGTACCTCTCCAGCGGCAATCAGGTGTTCCTGTCCGCCTACTACGGGGGTCAGGCCGAGATTCTCGCGGGCGACAACGCGTCCCTCGGTCTCGCCACGCAGCCGGACCTGGTCAGAGCCATCGTCGCGATGCGAGTGGCTCAGCAGCGCTGGTTCAGTGAGTGGGCAACGCCCGCGCTGGCAATCGAGCGAGCGGTGACCAGCCCGACCGCCCAGCAGAGCTTCCTCCTGAGTGGGAAGGCGCTCTTCGACTCCTATCGCACCGCCAGCGATGCCGTGGACGCACAGGTCACCGCCGACATCAGCAACGAGCAAATGGAGGAACACGACGTCGTCCTTCTCGCGTTGACGATTGCCTTCGGGATGCTGGCGCTCACGGTCGCGGTCGCGCGCCGGCAGCACAGGGGATTGCGTGCGTCGATAGTGCTTCCCATCAACGAACTGCTGTCGACGATGCGCAAGGTCACCGCGGGCGACCTCACCGCACAAACCGCTGTTGTCGGTCCGCCCGAGCTCCGCGAGGTCGCCGCCGAGTTGGGTCGGATGACCACGACGCTCGCTGAGGAGCGGTCGCGCATCGCAGGCGTCGAGGGGGAATCGCGTTCGCAGGCGGAACGGCTCGGGCTCATCGTCAACGTCGGTCGAGAGATCTCAGGCAGCCTCAGCCTTCGTTACGTCGCACAGGCCGTCGGCAAGGCCGCCCTCGCGATCACCGGCTTCGCGTCCGCGCGAATGTGGATCATCAACGAGGAGCGGCACGAACTCAACGTGGTGCAGGACACCGACCTGGACCTCGGCGTGCAGCGCGATGACACGTCCTTGATACTGGGCGAGGGCCTGGTTGGGCGAACCGGGCAATTCGGGAGATTGCTGGCGACGCTCTCGAACGGGTCGCTTGCAACCGAGTATCGAACCGGTACCAGGGTCACAGCACTCGCGGTGCCGATGATCGTCGGCGCCCGGATCGTCGGGGTCCTCGAGCTCATGTCCGACGACGCACTCGCTGTTGACGAGAGCAGCATCGATGTCATGCACAGCCTCGCGGGTCAGGCGGCAACGGCCGTCGAGGCGGCGCGCTTTCATCAGAGCGCCGACGAGCTGAGCCACACCGACGCCCTGACCCACCTCCCCAACCGGCGTCGCCTCGAGTTGGACCTCGATCTCGAGATCGCGAGAAGCCTGCGGTACAACCGTCCGATCGCCTGCATCATGCTGGACGTCGACAACTTCAAGGCTGTGAACGACATCCATGGTCACCAGGCGGGCGATGAGATCCTGTCCGAGTTCGGCAGCGCCTTTGCCCGGTCGCTTCGCGAGACCGACACCGCATATCGCTACGGCGGCGAGGAGTTCTGCGTGCTCCTTCGCGAGACCGACGCGGACGCTGCCGCGATCGTGGCCGAGCGACTCCGCGCTGAGATTGCCAACCGGTTCGCGGGCAGCCGCGGGTCAGCGATGGTGACCGCATCGCTCGGTGTCGCGGCGATCCCCAGCGATGCAATCGACGCCAAGACCCTGATCGCTGCCGCGGATCGCGCGCTGTATTCGGCCAAGGCCGCGGGACGGAACTGCGTGGTGCGCGCCACACCACTCCGCTCCGTCCGACCCAGCACGACCCGAGGACGCTCGCGTCCGGCGGCAGGACCACCCCGCCCGGTCGTCATCATCGATGCGCCAAAGGCCTCCTGACAGCGGCCCTCGGGTACGGTGGGGGTCGGTCAGCCGACTCCTATCGCCGGCGCACCCTGCCGACGCTTGAGGATCCGTCGCACCGACCTTCTCAACGTTTGGAGAATCGACGTGATCGCCGCCCTCATCCTGGGGACCATCGCGCTTTTCCTCCTGTGGGGAGTCACTCATCCCGGAGCGTTCTGTGACGCATAGGGCGACCTCCTCAAACTGACCCACCACCCGGGCGANGGAAAGGCGTTCCGCCGGGGCGGCCGCATAGAATGCTGGACATGGTGGTGGGCAATTCGCCCTCAGCCGTCCGAACGCAAGCCGCATAGGGCCGGGCTCAGGCGTCCGGATACCCCTCGCCGACGTAGCTCAGTGGTAGAGCAATGGTTTCGTAAACCATTGGCCGGGAGTTCGAATCTCCCCGTCGGCTCCAAATACGCAAGAACGTACACACGAGCAAGACCGGCGATCGGCACAGGCGAGTGGCTCCTTATGTCGGCACTGCGCCCCATCCGAACGCGGCTGCCGGGTCCTTGGATCTCCGAACCGCACCGTCAGCCCAGGGCAATCAGCGTCCTTCGTCAGCGCAGAGGTGTGAGGACGATCAGCAGGCGACGGCACCGGGGCAAACGCACCGACAACGCAGGCCGACCCGAGTAGAGCCCGGGTTCAGCCGAGCGACTTTGAGCTTCGACGTTGGGTTTTCGCGCTCCGGCGCGAGCGCCGCGAGCCGGGCTACCAGACGGAGCCGGTGTGGCCATGGCTCCGCCTAACGGCGGCGAGACTCGCCGGTCGGAATCGCCAGCGGCTGCTTCGCGAAGCTCTGACCTAGCCTCTGCGCGGACCCGAGCCAGGGTCTGCGAACGAACCTCGTCGCCCTCCTCGCGGCGTAAAGTGAGTGCGTGACGCGATGGCAGCGCCCCCTAGGCCTAGCCCTGCTCTTCGTGGCCGCGATCGTGATGGCGCTCTACGAATTCTCAGTTCTTGCAACACAGCCAGCCGTCACAGTGTCGCTGCTTCTGGCGATTGTCGGAGCCAGCACGCTCGCCCGTTCGGCGCGCAAATCCCCGCCAATCTCCAACTGACCTACTGCCATCGGGCCGTCTGTCCTCGTTCCTCGCCCGAGCATCGTCACAACGCGCTGACGGGCCACAAGGGAGACCGCTGGGTGGCCCATGCGCTCGGAGACGCCGCCGCGGATCTCGAGGCCGACACCTTGGAGTTGCCGGAGCGGAGGGCCCAGAGGGGTTGCGGCGCTGGTGCCACAACCAAAGCTTGAGGAAGCCAAGCCCAAGAACACATTTGGCTTTCGCGGGGCGGAGGAGGCGTCGGCCTCGAGGTCGTCTAACAGGGTGTTGATGTTCTGCCCGCCGGGAGCGCCGGCGTAGTCGAAGTCGGCGAAGCCGTTGCCGGGGTTGGGATCTCCTGCGTGTTCGAGCCCGCAATGCCCTGATGCGAGGCCCATCGGGCCTCAGATTAGGCGGTCTGGGCGTCCAGGGCGGTGATCCGGATGAGGTTGTACACCGCTCCGGTCATCAGGAACCAGGCTCGGTTGCGCTGCAGGCCGACGTAGCGCAGCTTGCGTCCACCGGCGACCGTCTTCATCCAGCCGAAGGGTTCCTCGATGCGCTTGCGGATGCGCAGGCTGATCACGTGGCCGGGATGTCGCGTGGTTCGTGCGTCGATCGCGCTGCAACGGTTGGTGGTGTTCTGGGACACGTGCGGGGTCACGCCCAGCTCGCGACAGCCGGCGACGAAATCCCTGGTGTCGTAGCCCTTGTCACCGGCGACCGTGCGCCGCCGGGCTCGTTGCGGCAATCGCCGCAAGAGCGTCAGCGCGGTCTCCCGTTCCGCGTAGCCCGTGGCTGCGGTCAGCTCCATATCGGCAATCAGCGCGTGGCGATGCTCCATGAGCAGGTGACCGGCATAACTGAGCTTGGCGGCCACGCCGCTGCTTTTGCGAGCCAGGCGCGCCTCGGGATCGGTGGTGGACTCGTGGGTCTCGTTGCTCCGCCGCTCGCCGTGGTAATTCACCTCGGCGTTCCGTCCCGGCGCCGGCGGGTCACCATTGCCGCCGTCGTCCTTGGGCCGAAAGCTCTTGTGCGAGGCCCAGGCTTCGAGCAGGGTGCCGTCGACGCTGAAGTGCTCGCCCGACAGGTAGCGGCGCAGGTGCGCCTGGCGCACCACCGCCGCAAAGAAGCGATCGGCGACCTCGTGGCTCAGCAACCGCTCCCGATTGCGGCTGAAGGTGCTGTGGTCAAAGCCCTCGTCGTCGACGTTGAGGTCAAGAAAGAACTTGAAGAGCAGGTCGTAGCGGAGTCGCTCGCAGAACTGGCGCTCGCTGCGGATCGAGTACAGGGCCATGAGCACCGTCGCCTTGAGCAGCTGCTCCGGAGGCACGCTCTGCCGGCCGGTGCGGGCGTACATGGCGTCGAACTCCGGCTCCAAATCGGCCAGGACCGCTGCAACCACCGGCTTGATCCGGCGGATCGGGTGTTCGGGCGGGATCAGGCTGTCCGTGGTCAGCGTGGACAACATCGTCACTTGCCGGGTGGTGGTGCCACGCATGCTGAATCTCCACAAGCTGAATGAGCTGCCCAAGACTCGCATACCCGCGTCACCCTGTCGAGGCCCGCTCAGGGGGCGAAAATCAACACCCTG
>JGI12269J14319_10003247_pt1 | contig 15384 bp, 11 predicted proteins | sample PeaSoiSIISIP2007_FD_14319 | JGI IMG/M metagenome (IMG submission 14319) | reverse complement strand
GAAACTGAAGACATGCCGTCGAGCGCGGTCTACCGGCACCGTTTCGGCAGTCTCATCCGCGCCTATGAACTCATTGGCTACACGCCGGTCCGCGACTATAGATATGTCGAGACCAACCGAGCGTTACGCGAACTTCATCGTCGGCAGTATGCCTCAATCATTGACCAACTGCGTGAGAACGGGGCTAGAGTAAAAAGCAATCCTGCTTCAGACCTCCTGACAATCAACGAGGAATTCACCACTTCGCTGGTCCTCGCACGATGCCGTGCGACTGCGGCCGGAAATTTTAGATGGCTTATCAGGTTGGAGAATTCTCTCAATCCAGACGTGACAATTGCCGCACGGCTGAAACCAGAAAATCAGGAAATCTTGGATTACTACCTTCTCCCCAGCATGGACGCTCTGGTCGACGAACTCCGACTCGCCCCCGATAACGGCATCGTGCTGGACGTACATCGATTTGAAAACCTAAATTTCCTTATCAGCATGGCTCGCCGTGTCGCTATAGAGGAGGCCGCGTGACAGAAAAAGAGATCGAGCGTATTCCCATTGGAGAAATTCGGGTGGCAAACCCCCGCTCGCGGAATAAGCTCAAATTTCAGCTGATCGTTGCGAGCATCCGGGCCGTCGGACTGAAAAAGCCGATTTTGGTCTCTCGCCGCGACCTCGATGGTGACGGAACCCGATACGACCTTGTCTGCGGACAAGGACGCATGGAGGCCTGCCTCGCTCTTGGCGAGACTGCGATTCCGGCCGTCGTGATCGATGCGTCACGCGAAGAGCAATTCCTGATGAGCCTAGTCGAGAACATCGCCCGGCGTCCGCCTTCAAACAGGGCTCTCCTTGCGGAACTGCGAAGCCTCCGACAACGGAACTATAAGACTGACGAGATCGCAAAGAAGCTAGGCCTAGATCGCACATACATCCACGGGATTGTTCGCCTCGTGGAGCATGGCGAGGAATTGTTAATTCGTGCTGTCGAGGCTGGTCGCATGCCGATCAGTGTTGCCGTCGAAATCGCCAGCGGAAACGACCGTGAGGTACAACGGGCGTTGTCCGAAGCGTATGAGAAGGGCGATCTGCGCGGATCGAAACTCACGGCTGCGAAGCGCATCGTAGCCCAACGTATAGAAAAGCAGAGACAGGTGGGGAAAGACCACCAGTCTCGTCGGAAGCTGACTAGCGACAGACTCGTGCGCGAATACCAGCAGAGAACTAGAGAACAGAGAAACCTTGTAAGAAAAGCGAACGCCACAAAGGAGCGCCTTCTTTGGCTCGCCTCGGCATTGCGCTCGCTCTTCGCGGACGAACATTTCACCACTCTTCTGCGGGCCGAGAGCCTGTCTGACATTCCTCAGCAGCTCGCGATGCGACTCAAATAGAAAGGAGCGTCCAGTGCCCATCCCCAAAGTCAAAGCGGCGTTCAACCAGCAAGTCATCGTGCTTCCTATTCAGTGCATCGTGGCCCAAAGGGAGATTCCGCCTTCTTACCGGAAGAGCGCAATTTACCTCCAAATTTCTGCGTCGCTCGAACATGTCGGACTGATTGAGCCGCTCGTGGTTTTTCCGAAGGGGCCCAATGAGTACCTCCTACTCGACGGGCACGTGCGGCTGGACATTCTCAAGCGAAGTGGCGTCGCAGAGGTTCGTGTGATTTTTGCGACGGATGACGAAGCATATACCTACAACAAACGAGTTAACCATGCTCCTCCGGTCGCGCAGCATTTCATGATTCTTAAGGCGCTCAAGAACGGTGTCAGCGAAGAACGTATTGCTGCGGCGTTGAATGTTGATGTCGGAAGCATCAGGAAGAAGCGGGACATGCTGGACGGGATTTGCCCCGAGGCCATCGAGCTGCTGCGAAACAGTCACATGACGGCGGACGCTTTTGCTGTGCTGAGGAAGATGAAGCCCGTTAGGCAGATTGAAGCGGCGGAGTACATGTTAGCCGGTGGGACCTACACAGTCCTCTTTGCTAAGGCGCTTCTCGAAGTCACCCCTTCCGAGTTCCTAGTAGACGTACCGACCTCTCGGAAGATTGATGCGAAATCGGCTGGAGCCCGAGTGATGTTCGAGCAGGAAACGGACCTCCTGCTCAGAGACCTCAAGGCGGTTGAGGATTCCTACGGAACGGACATCCTTATTCTTAAGATGTCGTGCAGATATATTGAACGACTGTTGGAAAATAGTAGGGTTGAACGCCATCTCAGCAAGCATCATCCCGACATCCTGAACGCGCTCCGCGGTTTGATTTCTGAAGTTGCGCCGGAAAAAGCGAAAGCCCTCGCGTCCTAAGGCAGATACGAAGCAAAGAGGACAGTACGTCTAGTGGCGAGCTTGCAATAGAACCGACTCTCTGTGGTAGTCGAGAAACTGTTTTTGACCCAGACTGAACGTTCCCACGTTGATGACTCGGTCCGTCGCCACTCCCATTCGGTTCAATGAGGGAGCATGGGCAACAGGTGAGACGATCACTAGCCCCGAATCTTCGAAGCTGATGAAACCACGATCAAAGAGGTGGTCCATTGTCGGCGTCAACAGAAGTCCGTTTTCGCCGTTGAGTCTTTCCTCATTGGTTGAGTCCCGCCAGGGCTTGCAGTGGCTGGCCCGTAAATGGATCGGGTTCGTGACGCCGGTGATTCTGCATCGCGTTTCAACTTGCATGACCCGCTGCTTGAACAGACCCTGTCCCCGCCGCGCCACGATGAGCGCTTCACGTTCGGTCCCCGGAAGCTGACGATCGGATTCGATCTTGGACTCGATGTGATGCTCCCACATTTCCAGGTCAGCATTTTCGACCTGCATGGGTGTCTGGAGCGTCGATCCTGCGGCCCGGTCATTCATCAGTGCCGCCTCGTTGCCAATCAAGCCGATGAGTACCTCCGCAAAAGGCATCGGCACCTCGGTCAGATAGACGGATTGAATTCCGTTCCCTGAGTCCTGCAACGGGGAATAGCGCGAGGGCAGCACGTGCCTCAGCACGTCGATGTGGTCCTTGGGGCGAACCCTGTTCAGAAGCGAAACGAAATTGACCCGCACCCGCCATCCAATTGCCTCCCAATTTAGGCCAACTCCTCCGAACTCGACGGGCTTTGGACTCTCATAGCAATAGGACGCGACTGTCCCGATGGCGACGATTCGGGTGTCAACGAAAGAGAAGACAAGGTCTCCGGGCGCAACCTCTCTCATGAACTCATAGAAAGGGTTTCGCGCCCCGTTGGCATTGCGCTTCGGCGACCAGAGATAGCCACCTTCAATCTCCTGCCGGTATGTCTGGTTCTGATTTACCCACCAGTAGCGCACGTTGACTCACTCCGTCCGGAATCCCTGGTTCGCTTATTTCTGGAGAGCCGGGACGCGCTCAAAACCCATATCGATCTTTTGTCAGCCAACCTGAATTCCTGCTTCGAAAGCCGTTTCACAATACGTCAAACGGGGTAATTATTCCGCGCAGTTCGTCACCCGGCCCGACGACGAGAACGGGCTGACCCTTCGAAATGTCGAGCACTTTTGAAACGGGGTCTTCTGGTCCACATGTAGATGCTTTGGCCAGTTCGATATTTCCTGCTTCCACGACCCTCCCAAGCTGCTGAGCCAGACGCTCCAATCTTTCACTGTTGGATTTGGCGTCCCGGAGGTACCGGGCAAGCGAGAAATCCGAGACAAGCTTCCAGCCCGTGTCGTTGGCGACGTTCGAGAATACCGGCAAGAACGAGAAAGAGCTTTCTAACATGCTTCTCCGAACCGAACTAATCGGCTGCCACCAACGTGCGCAGACAGGGTCTTTGACCATGAAGTGAAGAGCATTGACTGCGTCTGACATGAGGGCGTCCTCCAAAACAAGAGCTAGCTCTACCGCGTAATTTGTTAGATGGCGGGCGAAAGCGCCTTCGTGAAGAGCATCATTGCGGGCATGCTGGACAAGACCATAAAGGGTCGTAAAGGCTGCATGCCAGTCGGGTAGCTGCGCGGGGATTTTTTCAGCCAGGGGCGACCTATTAGCCTTTTCGGCAATCGATTCCGCATACTTACCCAGGCTTTCAATGTGGCCCGTCACATAGATGCCAATACGCTCAATGACGAATACCACCTGCTCAAACGCCTCATTGTCCTTCAGAGCAACGGCGCGGGCCTCGCGGAGTTGGTCACGGAAATGCAGTGCGACTTCCGAATCCATGTCACCCGTTCTAAGCCGATAGATTCTGATCGAACAACTCAAAGACTCAAGGAAGCATTCGGCGCGGCGACGCCGGTCGTTGCTACATTGCAAATCAGGGTAATTGTACCGCCTCACATGTGGTCAAACAGCGGGGAGTCCCGCGAGCCAGCGTTGGCCCGGAGCCGGGGGGGCCTCGCTTGGGTGGCCCATCAGCAGTTGATTTTGAGGCGATTTCGGCTGCCCGAAGGGTTCCGGGTCGGCGCGGGCGGTTCGGAGGTGCAGGCAGCCTTTGTGACCACCTCAGCTACCATATGCGGGAACCATGATCACTGGGCATTCGACTCGATACGTGCTGTCTGCAATCCCGAGTTGGGCACTAGGATCAATCACGTGGGGGCAGCAGCGTCCGAATTGGAATTCTATCCACGCCGGGGACAGCGTGCGATAATGCAGTTTCTTCCCCCATTGACCGTTGAAAACTGCCTCTTTCACTATCACTGAGGATAAAATCCAGGGTGATCGTCCTGGGTTAGCAGTGAGGGCGACAAGGTGCTCGTTTGTCGCGACCACAAACGGCGCGAATTTATCCAGCCAAAGTCTTGGAATAGGACGGAATGGATCAAGCCACCCATAACAAAATCGTCTCCTTCATTTGGGGCATCGCCGACGATGTCCTTCGCGATCTCTTCAAACGTGGGAAGTACCCGGATGTAATTCTTCCGATGTGCGTCATTCGGCGCATGGACGCGGTACTCGAACCAACCAAGCAGAAGGTGCTCGACACCAAGAAGATGCTCGACGATGCGGGCATCACCGAGCAGCGCGCCGCGCTCTGCGATGCTGCGGGCCAGGTGTTCTACAACACATCGCGTTTCACGTTGCGCGACCTCAAGTCTCGCGCCAGCCAACAGCAACTGCTCGCCGATTTTCAGGACTACCTCGACAACTTCTCGCCCAACGTTCAGGACATCATCGAGAACTTCAAGTTCCGCAATCAGCTTTCAACCCTCTCCAAGGCCGACGCCATCGGCACCCTGATTAACAAATTTCTCGATCCCGAGATCGACTTGTCGCCAGCAGGCATCGACAACCACTCGATGGGCACGGTCTTTGAGGAGTTGGTTCGCAAGTTTAACGAGGAGAATAACGAAGAGGCGGGCGAGCACTGGACGCCGCGCGACGCCGTTCGGTTGATGGCGAACCTCGTATTCCTGCCTATCGAAGCCGAGATAAAGTCCGGCACTTATCTGCTTTACGACTGCGCCTGCGGTACTGGCGGAATGCTCACCGTTGGGGAGGAGACGCTCACGGCGATTGGCGCGAAGCGCGGGCAACAAGTCCGGTGCCAGCTCTACGGCCAGGAGATCAACCCCGAAACCTACGCCGTCTGCAAGGCGGACATGCTGCTCAAGGGTGAGGGCGAGAGCGCCGACCACATCGTCGGCGGCGCGGAATGGTCCACGCTCTCGCACGATGCCTTTCCCGCGCAAGAGTTCGACTTCATGCTCGCGAACCCGCCCTACGGCAAGAGTTGGAAGAAGGACCTCGAAGCGATGGGCGGCAAGGATAAAATGCGCGACCCTCGCTTCAAGGTAATGCACGATGGCGAGGAACTATCACTCGTCACGCGCTCCAGCGACGGTCAGTTGCTTTTTCTCGCCAACATGGCGTCGAAGATGAACGCCAAGTCCGCTCTCGGCAGCCGCATCGCCGAAGTTCACAATGGTTCGTCGCTCTTCACTGGCGACGCGGGCCAGGGCGAGAGCAACATCCGCCGCTGGCTCATCGAGAACGACTGGGTTGAAGCTATCGTTGCGCTGCCGCTCAACCTTTTCTACAACACCGGCATCGCCACCTATATCTGGGTGCTCTCCAACAAAAAGCCCGCACACCGCAAGGGCCATGTGCAGCTCATCGACGCGACCCAGTGGTTCAAGCCGCTGCGCAAGAATCTCGGCAAGAAGAACTGCGAACTCTCGCCGGGGGACATCGAACGCATCAGCCGCACCTTCCTCGACTTCAAGGAGACGCCTGAGTCGAAGGTCTTTCCAGACGCCGCATTTGGCTACTGGAAGGTCACGGTCGAGCGCCCGTTGCGCCTGCATAGCCAACTCACCGTCAAAGGCATCGAGACGCTACGCTTCACCAGCGGCGACGAAGACCTGCGCACTGCGCTTTACGAGGAATTTGGCGACGATCTGTTCACGAACTTCGACAAGGTCTCCACCGCACTGGAGATCAGCCTGGTGAACTGGGGCAGCGACGAGGATGAATCCGACGACGAAGCCGGGGACGATGAGGGCGGCAACAAGAAAAAGGGTTTGCCCGACAAGAAGAAAAAGAAACTGCTCGACCCCAGGACATGGGAACGGGACGGCCGCCTCGTCGATGTCGCCACAAAACTGCGCGCCGCCCTGGGCGACGCGCTCTTCGAGGATCACAATGTCTTCCGCGACCGCGTCGACGCCGCGCTCAAGAACGCAGACATTAAGCTCGCCGCCGGAGACCTCAAGCCGATTCTCAAAGCCGTGAGCTGGCGCGTCGAGACCGCGCCGCCCGTGATCGCCAAAGTGCACAAGCCCAGCAAGACCAAGGCCGACCCGCTGCGCGGCCTGTTCGACGCGACTGTGGATGGCAAGCCCGCAACCGTCGAGTACGAGCCCGACTCCGATCTGCGCGACACCGAGCAGGTCCCCCTGCTGGAAGACGGTGGCATCGAAGCCTTCATCCGACGCGAGGTGTTGCCCTACACGCCCGACGCATGGATTAAGGAGGAGGCTACCAAGATCGGCTACGAGGTCAGCTTCACGCGGCACTTCTACAAGCCACAGCCGCTGCGCACGCTTGAAGAAATCAGCGTCGACATTCTGGCCATCGAACACGAAGCTGAGGGGTTGCTTGACGGTCTGTTGACGGTGACTGGAGGAACATAATGACCACTTCCCGCAAGGTCTATCTAGCCCGCGCCGGAGCCAACGGCGAGGATGAGGAATTTGCGCTCGAAAACCACCTCGCGATCATCGGATTTCGGGATGTGCCATCGCTTGCCACAGCCAAAGATTATGACGATGTCTTCAAGATCGTCGAACAGGTGATGCCGGCAGCCAAACCACGAGCCATTGGGAATCGGGCTGGCCAGGTATGGGCCTTCTCGGTTGCAATGAAGCCGGACGACATCGTAGTCATGCCACGGAAGTTGACCTCACAAATTGCGCTTGGGATCGTCAGCGGCCCATACGAGTTCCGCAAAGTGAGAGAGGAGTTCCGGCATACGCGAGGGGTAAAGTGGGTTAGGCCCGATGTGGCGCGCACAGTGTTCAGCCAGGACCTGCTCTACTCGTTCGGTGCGTTTATGACTGTGTGCAACATTGCACGCAACGACGCCGAGCGACGGGTGGGGGCGATCCTTGACGGCAAGCCGGACCCCGGATTCTTGCAGCAACTCGTACCGCCGACAAAGTCTTCGCCGGAACCGGTGCAGGCGGAGGAGCCATCCTCTACGGACCTACAGCAGCTCGCGCAGGACCAGATCGAACGCCACATTCAAAGCCACTTTAGCGGCCACGCGCTCTCCAGCCTCGTAGAGGCGGTGTTAAGGGCCGAGGGTTGGGTCACACGTCTCTCACCTCCCGGTGCGGACGGCGGAGTGGACATCCTAGCGGGTCGCGGCTCGCTTGGCCTCGACCAACCGCGCCTATGCGTGCAGGTGAAATCCCAGCCGACTGCAGTGGACGTGACCGTCTATCGAACACTACAGGGCTCGATGCAGAGCTACAAGGCCGATCAAGGTCTGCTCGTGGCTTGGGGTGGCTTCAACAGGGTCGTTCTCGCCGAAGCAAAGCAGGGGCATTTCTTTGTCCGGCTCTGGGAGAGCAGGGATTTGGTGGAGGCGATCTACCGCAACTACGAACGACTGCCCGCCGAAATACAGGCGGACCTCCCGCTCAAACGTGTGTGGATGCTGGTCCCGGAGGATCGGGACGCATGATCGCCGACCTCAAGCCGTATCCGGAATACAAGGACTCCAGTCTGCCCTGGCTTGGGCAGATACCGAGGACCTGGGAGATCAAGCGTGCGAAGTCGATCTTCCAGCGCATCGACGAACGGTCGAAGACCGGCAAGGAAGAACTTCTCACGGTGTCATCGGCGCGCGGAATCGTCCCTCGGAAAGCGGCGAACGTAACGATGTTTAAAGCCGAGTCGTATCGCGGCTACAAACTTTGCTGGCCCGGCGACTTGGTAATCAACAGCCTGTGGGCATGGGCCGGTGGTCTTGGAGTGTCGAGCCATCACGGGATCGTTAGCTCGGCCTACGGCGTCTATCGCGTTCGACCGGACGCGCTAGTGATCCCGGCCTTTGTTCACGAGGTCGTCCGGTCATCATCGTTCCATTGGGAGCTTCGGGTTCGATCAAAGGGAGTTTGGACTTCCCGACTTCAGCTAACCGACATTTCTTTTCTCGATGCTCCGATACAAATTCCCCCGCCCGCCGAGCAGGGCGCGATTGTGCGGTTTCTGGACTGGGCGAACGGACGGATGGAGCGGGCTATCCGGGCGAAGCGGAAGGTGATCGCGCTGCTCAACGAGCAGAAGCAGGCCATCATCCACCGCGCCGTCACTCGCGGCCTCGACCCATTCGTCCCCCTCAAGCCCTCTGGCATCCCCTGGCTCGGCGACGTTCCGAAGCACTGGGAAATTCGGAGGTTGAAATTTGTCGCTAGTGAAATCGTCGATTGTCTTCACGCAACCCCGCGATACTCGGAAGCCGGTACTCATCCTGCGATCCGAACAGCAGATATAGTGGCGGGTGTTGTGCATCTGCTCAAGGCGAAGAAGATTTCGTCGAAGGACTACGCACGTTGGACAGAAAGGTTAGAGCCGATTGAAGACGACATTCTTTATTCCCGAGAGGGCGAAAGGTTTGGCATCGCGGCCTGTGTTCCGGCAGGGGCACGGCTCTGCATATCTCAACGCATGATGGTTTTCCGAATTGCCTCGGCGTATCATCCGCGATTTGTGATGTGGCTTCTGAATAGCGGACCCATATATGGCCAAGCTCTCCAGGATGTGATCGGCGCGGCCGCGCCACACGTAAATATCTCAACCATTCGGAACTTTTTTCTGGCGATGCCTTCGCGCGACGAACAGAACAAGATCGCGGACTACATCGAATCGCAAGGGCGTCCGATCGATATTGCAGTGGCCCGTATTGAACGCGAGATTGATCTCCTTCGGGAATACCGCACCCGCCTCGTTGCAGATGTCGTAACCGGCAAGCTCGACATTCGGGAGGCGGCAACGAGACTGCCCGAAGAAGCCACCGCCGATACTCCCGAGTTGGATACCGATCTGAGCGATGAGATCGAAGCCGCTGACGAGGAGGCCGTCGTATGACTACCGATACGAGCGAGAAGGGCCTCGAAACAATCATCATGCGCCGCATGACTGGCGTGGATGGTTTCTCTGTCGCTCCAGGCACGGTGGCGGAGAAACCAGACGCTGCCGGAGCCGGCTACTTCGCGGGAAGCCCGAAGGACTATGACCGTGCCCAAGTTCTCGATATGCCGCAGCTCTTCGCCTTCTTCCGCGCCACGCAACCTGAGGCGTTCGATAAGCTGGCGATAGCCGATACGGTCGACCCGAAGGACATCAATCGCCTCAAGTTTCTGGCGCGCCTGTCCGGTGAGATCGGCAAGCGCGGCGTCATCGACGTGCTGCGCAGGGGCGTAGAGCACGGCCCACTGCACTTCGACTTGTTCTACGGCACGCCGTCGCGGGGCAATGCCAAGGCGGAGGCGTTGCACGCACAAAATCGCTTCTCGATCACGCGCCAGCTTGCCTACAGCATGGACGAGACGCGACGCGCGCTCGACCTCTGCCTGTTCATCAACGGCCTGCCAATCGCCACCTTCGAGCTAAAGAACAGCCTAACCAAGCAGACCGTCGATGACGCCGTGGAACAGTACCGCCGCGACCGCGACCCGCGCGAAAAGTTGTTCGACTTCGGGCGCTGCGTCGTGCACTTCGCGGTGGACGACAGCGAGGTGCAGATGTGCACCGAACTCAAAGGCAAGGGCTCCTGGTTCCTTCCGTTCGACAAGGGTTACAACGACGGGGCGGGGAACCCACCGAACCCGCTCGGCCTCAAGACCGACTACCTCTGGAAAGAGATACTTATCCCGGCCGGGCTGACCAACATCCTCGAAAACTACGCCCAGATCGTCGAGGAAAAAGACCCGCGCACCGGCAAGAAGAAGCGCACGCAGGTCTGGCCGCGCTATCACCAGCTCGGCGTGGTCCGGCAGGCGCTGGCCGATGTCCGCGCCCATGGCGCGGGCAAGCGCTACCTGGTTCAGCACTCGGCGGGCAGCGGCAAATCGAACTCAATCGCCTGGCTCGCGCACCAGCTAATCGGTCTGAAGCGAGAGGACAAAGAGGTGTTCGATTCGGTCATCGTGGTGACCGACCGACGCCTGCTCGATGACCAAATCCAGACCACGATCAAGCAGTTCATGCAGGTCGGAGCGACGGTGGGCCACGCGGATCGCTCTGGTGACCTGCGCAAGTTCATCGAAGAGGGAAAGAAGATCATCGTCTCCACGGTGCAGAAGTTTCCCTTCATCCTCGACGAGATCGCGACCGAGGGCGGCAAGACCTTCGCTATCATCATCGACGAAGCGCACTCCAGCCAGGGCGGCAAGACCTCGGCCGCGATGAGCCATGTGCTTAGCGCGGCGGCGGAGGACGAAGACGCCGGGCCCGACCCCGAAGACACGGTGAACGAGGCTCTGGCGAAGCGGATGGAGTCGCACAAGATGCTGACCAACGCCAGCTACTTTGCCTTCACTGCCACGCCCAAGAACAAGACGCTGGAAATGTTCGGCGAGCCGCTGCCCCCGGACCCAGAAGGCAAAGTCAAGCACCGGCCCTTCCACTCCTACACGATGAAACAGGCAATCGAGGAAAAATTCATCCTCGACGTGCTCAAGAACTTCACGCCGGTGGACAGCTACTACAAGTTGGTAAAAAAGATCGAAGACGACCCGGAATTCGACACGAAGAAGGCGCGGAAGAAGTTGCGCCGGTACGTCGAGAGCCACGACCACGCGATACGCCTCAAGGCCGAAATCATGGTGGACCATTTCCATGAGCAGGTGCTGGCGGCGGGGAAGATCGGCGGACAAGCGCGGGCAATGGTCGTCACCAGCGGCATCGAGCGCGCCATCCAGTACTTCCACGCCATCAAGGCGTATCTCGTGGAGCGCAAGAGTCCGTATCAGGCGATTGTTGCGTTCTCGGGCGAACACGAGTACGGCGGCGCGAAAGTGAGCGAAGTTTCTCTCAATGGTTTTTCAAGCAGCGAGATAGCGAAGAAGATTCAGGTCGATCCGTACCGTTTCCTGATCTGCGCCGACAAGTTCCAGACCGGCTACGACGAGCCCCTGCTGCACACGATGTACGTGGACAAGCCGCTTTCAGGTATCAAAGCCGTGCAGACTCTCTCGCGCCTGAACCGAGCGCGCCCGCAGAAGCACGATTGCTTCGTGCTCGACTTCCAAAACAATAGCGGAGGGATAACCTACGCGTTCCAGGACTACTACCGCACTACGCTGCTCGCTGAGGAGACCGATCCGAACAAGTTGCATGACTTGAAAACGGCGCTGGACACCGCGCAGGTGTACTCACCGGAGCAGGTGCAGCAGGTCGTGGAGCTATTCCTTGAAGGCGCGGATCGCGACAAGCTCGACCCAATTCTCGATATGTGCGTGGCGGTCTACAAGCGCAGGCTCGACGAAGATGGCCAGGTGGACTTCAAAGGTAAGGCCAAGGTGTTCTGCCGCACCTACGCATTCCTCTCGTCCGTGATTCCGTACACCAACGCGGAGTGGGAGAAGCTCTCGATCATGCTCAATCTTCTGATACCGAAGTTGCCAGCGCCGGAGGAGGAAGACCTCTCCAAAGGCATCCTCGAAGCCATAGATATGGACAGCTACCGTGTCGAGAAAAAAGCGGTGATGAAGATCGCGTTGGCGGACAAGAACGCCGAGATTGAGCCGGTGCCAACGGACGCTCACGGCCACAAGCCAGAGCCCGAGCTAGACCGCCTGAGTAACATCCTCAAGACATTCAACGACCAGTTCAGCACGCTGTTCACCGATGCTGACCGAGTCGCGAAACGCATCCGAGACGACATCGCCCCCAAGGTGGCTGCCGACGCCGCCTACCAGAACGCCAAGGAGAACACACCACACACCGCGCGCATGGCCCACGATCAGGCGCTGGCCAAGGTGATGCAGCACCTCCTAAAGGACGACACGCAGGTGTATAAGCAGTTCGTGGAAAACGAGTCGTTTAAGCGCTTTGTTGGCGACATGGTATATGAGCTTACGAACCAGTAATGGCAGCGAACGATTTCAGTTCCTCGATTTGAGCTCAGATGGCTTTTTGTGTTCCCGGACATTGTCGAAGCTCACGGCAAGCAGGGACCCGAGCTTCACCTCCCCGCCGTATTCGTTCACTGGCTCGTTGTCCAGCGTTCCGAAGACCAGTCGATTCTCGTCGTCGGTGTGGTCAACGACCATCCACATCCACTCGCCGATCCCGGTGGCCTCGTCGGGGAACTCGACCTTGACGTAGTCGCCGCGCTCGCAAGTGTTCACAGGCTCTCCTTGATCCTGATTTTACTTCACCAGCCAATCGCGAACTTCGAAGTCTTCGCCCTCAGCCCCGATACACATTCTCGTTGTGCCACCTCAAGAGTTCAACGGCAGGCTCGCGGTCAGTGTCGTCGGGCAGGTGCATCTCCTTCCCGTGCATGGCGTAGTACTCCTTACCATTGTGGAACTCGTCTCTGATCCGAGAGCTGACCTCGATGCGGTGCTCCGTCGTCGCTGTCACGTATCCCCGGTCAAAAAGAGTATGCAGGTCTTGGCGCAGCAGAATGCCGTTGCTCGGGATATGCATGCCGCCCAGCGAGTACGGTCTGATGTGTGCCGCTTCCAGTACATGTAAGACGGGAGAGTTGGTGAAGGCGCAACGCCTGCGATACGAGTCCGTCACAATGACCCGGAAGGAACCCTGGCCCAGCCGTGGCAAAACCATGGTCGGCTCGCCATAGCGGGGCACATCCAGCAGAGCAGGTTCTGTCACCACGGTCGATGACCTGATTAAAGCTTCGACCCGCTCCCATACCGCACGGCCATCTGTTGCGGAGTCATAGCGTTTTCCCCGCACGATTGGTTTTTGCCAGTCTGTGATTGGCACCCAGTCAGCACGATCTAGGAAGAAGGGAGACTCAAGGAGGATGCACCCAACCGGGTAGTCGTCCGCCACGCCCGGATCGGCAACCCTCCGATAGTGGGCGATCCTCGCCCGCATCTCCTCCTCTGTGGCTGCTCCGTTCTTCTCCCCGAAAGTTTTCCAGGCAAAGCTCGCTGGCAGGATCGTGAAATGGCTGAAGAAGCCGCCGCCTACGATGTAGTTGTCGGGGCTGTGTAGTTTGAACAGGAATGGCTCGCCGACCTGAAGGGAACGGAACTGCGTACTGCCGCTGGGCTGCCAGAAGTTGACCTCGTCGAGCCCGTCGATCTGTGACAGGTAATCGAACCAGTCGCGATCCGTTATGCCGACAAAGAAGCGCAAGCCTCACCTGTGACGAGCGATTGTTGCACCAGTGAGCTTTTCCACCAGCCTCACCATCGCCAGCGTGTCCTGCCCACAGTAATCCAGCAGAGCCTTCCTTGTCTTCTCGCGTTCGGACTGATCCAAGCTTCCTCTGACGAGCGACTCCCAGGCCAGCCCCGCGTCCGTGCCGTCCGCGACATCCATGCCTGCGTATGTCATATCGGGCACGAGCGCGGGAAGCACATTCTTAATCGAGTACGACCCTGCAAACTTCGGATGGTACACATGGTTCCTGACCACAGGGAGCATGTCCCACAGACGCCGCTGGATTTTCTTGATGCGCCCCGCAAATTCCGGCAGCCACGCCGCAAGCTCCGAGAGCCGCTGCGACTCGAACGCTGAGTAGACGACTATGCTTCCGCTCTTGCCAAGGGCAGAGCATAGCGAAGCGATGAACTCGCGCCGAGGATCAGTCGTGTCCGTGGCAAGGAACTCATAGTGATCGGATTCGGCTCCGGGCTGACGCAGCACATGCACGCTCCACTGAAACGGCACCTGATCGTAAGGTCGCATGCCCGGAAATCGCGGGATCGCCGGGTTGACGGTCTCAAAATCCATGAAGCAAAGCGGATATTTCAGCGCCTCTAACTCCTTTTCTAGTTCTGCGCTGAACCAGGGCTCGCCAGTCTGCACGCTCGTGCACGCACGCCGCTGCCGCTCGTTCAGCGGGAAGTCGTCCGGGATGTCGCGGATCGACTCGACGCCGATCTCCTCCAGTTCCTCAACGGCGCTGGCCTGGATTCGCGGCAGGTAGCCGACGTGGTCGTCCGGGCGCGACGGGTTGCAGCGGTCGAAAAACTCGCAAGTGACGGGCTCGGTGCAATGGCTTCCCGGAGGGAGGTCAGGAGCTTTCAGCATGTTGAGAACGGTGAACTCCGCCCGCAGCTGGAACGTGAGCTTGGGCTGCAACCTCTTAACTCGCCTGGTCAGGTTCCTGATCCTGAAGAACTGGCGCACGTCGATGGTGCCGCCCTGAAAGACGTAGTTCCGGTTGACGTGAATAAGGCAGGACGCAGCCAAGTCCAGCCCAGAACGGGAGACGACGCGGGCCTGGATTGCCACGTCATCAAGATGGTGCTCCTTGAGGCCGGTCGTTGACTTCACTTCGAGCAGCCGCCAGCGGTTGTCCCTGCGGCGCTGCAACATGTCCACCCGCACGAGCACGCCGCCGTTCTCGAACGTGCCCTCGAAGATGGCGGGGACCTCTGGGTTTGCGATTAGCTCTCGCGTTGCTCGGATCGCTCCGTCCAGCCCGCCAGAACCACTAACCTCCACGCCGCCGGGAAACATCTGGCGGGCGAGCAGCCCAACCTCGCGGCCCTGCTCAAAGATGGCTTCACTGGCGGCGTTCGGCTCTGCCGCGAGTTCCGGGTCGTGAACCTGAAAGTAGAGGCGCTTGAGGCACTGCACGCCCGCGACGAACTTGGATTTGCTGATTCTGATGTTCACCGCAGCGCCTCATCTTCCATCTGCTTCACTATGCTCCTGAACCCTCGCATTGCAGAAATCAACTCGGACCGCGCTGCGTCCTCCTGCCAGTC